>Ga0307374_10000229_pt1 | contig 104680 bp, 95 predicted proteins | sample OX3MG_FD_202532 | JGI IMG/M metagenome (GOLD analysis project Ga0307374, IMG submission 202532) | Soil microbial communities from Risofladan, Vaasa, Finland - OX-3 | ecosystem: Environmental > Terrestrial > Soil > Coastal area > Acid sulfate soil | place: Finland: Risofladan, Vaasa | collected...
ATGGATTCATTATGCACCCGTGGCGGCAATCCGACTTTGCCTACCCGGGAGTGGGACCGCTATTGAACGTCGTCTACCGTCGAGAATCTCGGCGCTGGTTTGGCTCGTTCTGCGAGTATCTCGCGATGAACGTTCGGGCGCCAACCACCAACGATGCCGTCGAATGCGCGCACGTAAGTTGCGGAGACGATTCCTGCGATGCTCCCACATTCGTCAAGCCCTCGGGTCGACATCAACTCTCTCCGACTGAAGGATTCAGACATGGAGACTGTATCGACACGCTATTCATCAGAGACGACGTCATAGTCTGGGCTCAAGTCCTCCAGCGCCAACCAAATGGCCCCGACGCCGTTGGGTGGACGACCCTTACGAGAGTTTGATCTGCGTATGGGTCAAGTGTCGATCGGTTCCTAGGTTGACTGACTAGTGCTACTCTTGCTAGCACCATGTTTCCCGTGAAGATTGACCGTGCCGATCCAGCGCTGCTCTATGACCAGGTAGCTGGAGACATCCGACGGGCGATTGCCGACGGAGAGGCGATGCCGGGCGAGAGACTTCCGCCCGCTCGAGATTTGGCTGCGGTCCTCGGGGTCAACTCGAACACAGTTCTTCGAGCGTTGAGGATTCTCCGCGAGGAAGGTCTTTTGGAGTTTCGTCGTGGACACGGGACCACCGTCGCTGGTGGGGCGCGCCAAAAGAGCATCGTGCTCACGAAGACCCAGGAGCTTGTTCGGGTCGCGCGTCAACAGGGCTATCGACGCGAAGAGCTGCTCCGACTCATCGACACTGTGTCTCAGAGGGGCGGATGATGCTTCTCCGAGAAAGTACGCCAACCGCGGACCCTCCGACGTGCGACGCTGAAGCGCTGATCGAAGAAGCGCGTCGACGGCAGCGTCGACGCTGGTTCACCGTTGGACTTGTCGCCTTGTTGGCGATCGTCAGCTTCTTCACCGCCAGCGTGATTGCGCGGTCGCCCCGAACCACCTCGTTGGTTGCCAGGCCACTCCACTTCCCCTCACTCCAGCCAGGCGCAAGCTGCCCCGCAACCGCTGGCGCGACGGTGAGCAACTCGTTCTTCGGCGGAGTCGCCCTCGGGAGCGGCCCCGTGCGAGTCCTCATTGGGAATCGTGGCGGCGACCTGGTTCAGGGTCGTGTCGATCTCGGCTACGCCACCGATACTCCAGGGTGGTTCGCGCTCCAGACGTTGTGGTTCGCGATGCCTGGCTACAATGGTCCGTTCGTGGTGCGGGCCAAGCGGCTCGGATCAAACGGCCCGATCGAGGTACAGGCCGGTCCAACTGGCCTGGAACCCGGCTCTGGACCCCTCGTCGTCCCCGCTGGTCCGACTCTGAACACCAGGAACGGTTTCCGGACCATACCGGGTAGTACGTGGGTGACTTCTGCGGGCTGTTATGCCTGGCAGGTGGACGGGCGGAACTTCAGCGAGGTGATCGTGGTGGACGCCGCGCCGGCCGTTGGTGGGCACTAACCACGAAGTGGGCGCGTTCCCTGTGTATCACGGCACCCGCAAACTCCATCGCCACCGTTGATAGAACGGAAGTGCAAGAAATCAACGAGTGCTTTCCACTCGGATTGTTGGTGTCGGAGACCCGACGTGACTCTGCAACCTTGCACTGGCGCCTGATCGCTTAATCCGGAATTTTCCGAGTCGGCCGCGCTCTTAAAATTGAGTCGCGAATAAGCGCGCCAATCGGCGACGGGTTCTCTAGATACGGCAAATGAGCAACTCCCTCAAGAAATACGCAGTTTGCACCTCGGATTCGTGCTCCGACCACTTCGCTACGTCGAATGATGTGCGTGGCATCGAGGTTGCCACAAGCAACCGTTGTAGGTATCAAGAGTTCTCCTAGGCGAGACCACGCGTCGACCGGGTTATCCGCGTTTTCGGCGACAAAGTTCGCGAGCGCCGTAGCATTCATGTCAATCACCAGTTCACGAACGGCGCCAGACACTCGACCTTCCGGTTCGCGGGGGCCATCGAGCCACAGACGAACTTCTAGACGATTGACTTCGTCATTATCTCCTAATTCATCTGCGCGCGTGATCAATCCATCGATCTCTTCCGTTTCAGGGTCGACGTCTTCATCTCTCGTTTGGGGTGCTCCACCAACGGCGGGTGAAATCAGAACGACTCCGTCTTTGCGATGAGGTGCCTCAAGTGCGGCCTCGAGAGCTAGTTTTCCTCCGGCTGAACTACCGACAAGCCAAGTGGACGCGATGTGTAAGTGATCTAACACCGCGAGCAGATCCTCAAGGTGAGTGAATGGCTCGTTCGTCGTTAAGGACTCACCGAAGCCGCGACGGTCGTAAGCGTGAACAGAGGCGAACTTCTCAAAATCGGGGACCAAGAAAATCCAACTTCTACGATCAGCCACGCCCGCGTGAAGAAGGGTAATGACCGGACCATTATTTGGCCACGACTCACCGACCAATTCGGTGCCGTCCCGAGAAACCACAAAACTCGTGCTCACGTCCAAGAGTCTTCAACATCCACAGTTCCTGAACAAATCTCAGAGCCAATCTTCAACAACCTGAACGACCGAGTTGAGATACGACATTGGCTTGTGAGATCGAACGACAGCCTGGTGTCGGAGACCCCACGTAACAGACCTGCAACCTTCCATTGGCGCCTTTAGCTTTGAGGTGCGTCGCTTGGCGGCATATCCGTGTCTCGTAGGCCCGACGCAGCAGAAGTGCCACCATCCCTTGGCGGCTGCCTGTGGGTTCATCTTGAATCTGGCGAACTTCTGGCGTCAAAGTATTCAGCCATGTTGTTGATCATCCAAGACGTACCACCTTCTCTCAGTTCAGAGGTATCGAGACCATCAAGAAACGCACCCTGTTCCGTCCATATCAAAGTCGTTGCGGCCGTAGTCTCGAGAAATTCGATCGACGCGACCGAAACGGATATCCGAGATCCGTCGGCGTACATCTCGTAGCTGTAAACAATTCGTTGATTTGACACAATGTCGTAGTACAGGGCGTCATACTTCATTTTTCGACCATCTTCTTCGACGAATTCGAAACGCTCTCGACCACCAATTCTGAAGTCAAATTCAGCGTGTGCGAATGCTTCACCAACTTCTCCGTCGTTTGATGGTGCCAGCATTCGAGTTTTTAGATTTACGTCGGCAAAGGCGGCAAATACTTGATTGGGTGACGCCGCCAAATTGCGTTCAATGGTGAATGTGCTGCACGTCACTGTCCGTTCGCTCATTACTTTCTCCTGTTTTGTTGATGGATGCTGCTGTTCAATAACTCGGTGAGTCGATCAATTTGGCCTGCGACATTGCTTTGGCGTTCCACGATCCACTTCTCAACGGAGCTGAGCGCCACTTGATTGAGGTGGCACATACGAGTTCGGCCAAATTTCTTTGACGAGATCAGGCCACTGGTCTCCAGAATCTGAACGTGTTGAACAACGCCGGCGAGCGACATCGAAAGAGGTCGGGCTAATTCGCTGACGGAGCGGGGCCCTGAATCAAGCTGTTGCAATATGCATCGACGACTCGAATCAGCGAGAGCGTGAAACATGAGATCCAAATGGACGTCTTGGTTAAGCATGTGCTTAAGTATTGACGTTCAAACTTGAATTGTCAAGTAAGGACTTAATTGAGGCGAGGTGAAAGTACCCGGAGTTCGCTGGCGTCGGAGACCCGACGTGGGCCGTCTGGTACCAGGCACTGGCGTCTTGATCCACAGAGGATCTGAGAGAAATCGGAGACCCGCATGACGGATCTGAATTCCGCCACCCGTCTTCCACTGGCCTCAGAAAAACTTGCCTGACGTCGAGAAGACCCTGCTGGCGAGCGCAACTCGGTCCTTCATACTTGAGGGACGGTCACCCTAATGCTCCAAAAGCCCCACTGAAAGCGCCGGAGCAATGGTCCCGCGTTTGATGTACCGTTCGTCCTACTTGCTAGTCAATGGATGAGGAGAAAACATGGCTACGCTTTCCGATGGCGCCGTAGCAGAGTTACAAAGTTCCATGGTTGGCAATGTTTCACGATCTGGCGAAATCAATTATGACGAAGCGGTCAGCATTTGGAACGGTGCTATTACTCGACGACCGGCAATCGTCGCTAGCTGCGCGAACAGTGACGACGTGGTCGCAGCCCTCGCATTCGCGCAACGAGAAGGCCTCGAGGTTTCGATTCGCGGCGGCGGTCACAACTACGCCGGGTACGCGCTCTGCGATGACGGTGTGATGATCGACCTGACGCCGATGAGTTCGGTGAGCGTGGACGTTGAAACGCGCAGAGCGAAGTGCGGTGGTGGTACGACGTGGGGGGCGTTCGACGCCGCTACGCAGTCGCACGGCCTGGCCGTTACGGGAGGTTTTATTAGTCACACGGGGGTCGCTGGTCTGACGCTCGGCGGAGGAGTTGGTTGGCTCTCACGAATGGTCGGTCTTTCGTCCGACAATCTGGTGGGCGCCCAAGTGGTGACCGCGGACGGACGAGTGGTTCATGCGTCAGAGTCCGAGAATCCAGAATTGCTCTGGGCTCTTCGCGGTGGTGGTGGCAATTTCGGAGTGGTGACAGAATTCGAATTCGCCCTGTACCCCGTCGGGCCAATGGTGCATCTAGCGATGTTTCTATTCAGTCCCGAGCAGGGTGGTGAGCTTTTCAGGTTCGCGCGCGACTTCGTGAAGGGTTTGCCCGACGAGTGTGGCGTGTTCCTCGCCGGCTTGAGTGCCCCGCCAGCACCTTTCGTTGCGGAAGAGCTGCACTTCACGCCGGTGTACGCGCTACTTCTTGCCGGCTTCGGTGACGCCGACGCTCACGCAGAATTAATCGCTCCCATAAGGGAAACTCTCTCGCCCCTCGTCGAAATGATCACGCCTATTCCTTACGTCAACCTCCAGCAGATGTTCGACGAGAGTGCACCGTGGGGCCTTCATTCGTACGAAAAAGCCCTCTACCTCACCGACATTTCTGACGGCGCCATTGAAGCCATCCTTGAACATCAAGCGAAAAAGATGTCGCCACTTTCATTTACGCCCATCTTCGTCATGGGAGGCGCGTACCGCAGATTCGACGGCGAGACGACGGCCTTTGGCGGTAGGAGAGACGTTGGCTACGTGTTCAATATCTCGGCGACAGCTCTTGCGCCCGAGGACTACGACGCTGAGCGTGCTTGGGTACGTGCGTACTGGTCGGCTCTGGTGGAACATGCTGAAGGAGTGGGCAGCTACGTGAACTTCATGACCGAGTACGAAGAGGATCGAGTTCGTAGTGCCTACGGTTCGAAATACGATCGACTTGAAAACGTCAAGGGGGTTTTTGACCCAAAAAACGTCTTTCACTTGAACGTCAACATTCCACCCAAATCTTGATTCGACAATGGTTTGGAATTGAGGCATCACATTGGTGTCGGAGACCCGACATGAGCGGTCTCGTACCAAGCACCCGCGTTTAACTACATCGACCAAATGGGTGTTGGAGAGCCGACGTGCACAATATCCGACTGGAGAATCTACTCTTAGCTGCCCCCCTTGAAGCCGTCCACGTCACGTCTGCGGATCACTCTCCGGTCCGATCTCTTGGAGTAGGCCCTTGAGCCAAAGAACAGTCTCCTCATGCTTGTCGTCGTCGACGTGTGAAACGATCTTGATGGCATCACGATGACCGGGGTGGTTAGGGTCGACAAGCGCGTCACCGTCGACTGGTGTGGCGTCGTCGTCATTGCTCTGCGACGCGTGGTGCCGGCGAAGAAAGGGGATAATGCCGGAATAGCCGGAGCCCCCGGCGAAGAAGGATCCCATGGCGCCAATCGGCGCTCCCCCCAAAGCGCCACAAGTGGTCGCGCAAGGAACGCAACATCCTCCGCAGGAGGCACAAGCAGCCATGCGAATGTTCCTCTCGACGGGTCAGATAATGAGAATCTATCAAGCACTAGAGCACGGCGTTGCGCGTTTAGCAATCTCAAATCTCACACGTGTAATCGCTGCAGTTGATTTCAATTGAACTCAAGGGGCCGATGCGAAGCTGGAGTCGAACTAAGTTGCAATTCTGCGGTGTCGGTGAGCCGGAGCAACAGATCTGCTACCAGCCATTGGCGATTGAAATGCCGACACAGCGTCATCGGCTCTTCAGCTCCGGAGTGCGGCTAGGACCTAATTTCCTGGGGAGTTCGGGTCATACTGTCTCCATGGCGTCTCAATCAGAGTTCGAGCAACTACTTGATGAAGCGAACAAAGTGCCCACGGTTGGGTGGGATTTTTCGTGGTTCGTCGGTCGAGCCAGCGAAGAACGCCCCACATGGGCTTATTCTCGATCGCTAACACGACGAATCCAGAGCTCGCTCGCGATGCTCGAACTACAAACCGGCGGAGGCGAGCGACTTGCCGAAATGCTCTCCGAAGTAAAGCGTCGACCGACCACCATCGTCGTCACCGAGTCGTGGAGCCCTAATGCCGCACTCGCGAAATTGAACTTGGCCGCCTTCGGCGTCTCCGTTCTTGAACTAGACGACAAAGCGGATCTCCCGCTTCCGGACAATGCATTTGACCTTGTCTGCGCCCGCCACCCGACGACGACGTTATGGAACGAGATTGCGAGAGTCCTCCAATCCGGAGGAACCTTCTTCTCACAACAGATTGGATCGGGAACGAACTCTGAACTTGCCGACTTCATGATGGGTCCTCAACCCATTTCTGGGTCGCAAAGTTCACAGCGTGCGGCGACCTTGGCCGGACAAGCCGGACTCGAAGTTACCGACTTGCGGGAGGAGTCGCTGCCGGTGGTTTTCTTCGATGTAGGTGCGGTGGTCTACTTTTTGCGCAAAGTTAGTTGGACTGTCCCGGACTTTACAGTCGAGAAGTATCGCGAGCGCCTTTTCGCATTGCACGAGCACATTCAGTTCCACGGGAGTTTTCAATCTCACGCAAGGCGCTTTCTTATTGAAGCGAGAAAGCCGAATTGAATGCGCCTATTGACATGAGTCCGCGGCCATTGACGATGACCTAATTCCTAGTCATTACTGGTGTCGGAGACCCGACGTCAACGTTCTGCAACCAACCACTGGCGTTCAACTAACTGATGCCAAATCATTGATCCCCGTCGAGATTGCCGCAGCGGGCAAGATGGGTGGATGGCAGAGAGCCCGACAACTCAGTACGCCAGTTCAAGCAATCTCGAAGCTCGCCAGAACCTCTGGACGTACGTGAGTCCGCCTTTTCTACTCTCCGATTGGATCGTGGACTTGGTCGGACCTTGGCCCGAGCTTCGAGTCCTTGACGTTGGATGTGGGAATGGTGCATATCTCGGAGCATGCCGAGATCGAGGAGCGAAGGTGGTGGGTTGTGACCTGTCCTTTGGGATGCTTCAAGCTGTATCGCACAATGCCCTGGTGAACGCTGATGCCATGGCATTGCCATTTGCGTCGAAGAGCCTCGACGTTGTACTAGCACCACACATGTTGTATGAGGTTTCGGACGTCGAAAGTGCCTTGTTGGAGGTGCGCCGAGTGCTGAAACCTGGCGGAGCCCTCCTGGCGGTGACAAATGGCGCGAATCACGCACGATCTCTCCGTGCTCTGATTGAGGAGAGCGTCCGAGAATCGACACCCGGTTGGATGATGCACGACCCGGCCATCCGTAAGTTCTCGCTAGAGAACGGGGCGTCCCAATTGGCGGCGGTCTTTGACTCAGTATCATGCAATCGACCTGACCGATCACTTCGGGTCGTGCTCAAGGACGTCAACGTGGTGGCCAACTTCGTGGCCAGCGTTGGTGACCGCTACGAGTCAGAGATTCGAGTTCCCTGGACGACCATCGTGGACGAAGTACGACGCAAAGTCCTCCGAATCATTAGCGAGAAAGGATCCTTTATGACCTCAGCTGATGTTGGAGTATTCATCTGTCACTGATTGACAAGCCAGAGTCGTGTTGGTGTCGGAGAGCCGACCAGCACAATCTCGGACTGGCGTCTTAGTGCATGGACGCGGGAAGTGTCCCAAGGTTACTGATTGCGTTTCTCATCCGATCGCGTTGGAACTAGTGGCGTCGTCGGGTTGGGATTGGCTGAGTTCAACCACCAATCCAAGGCTGTCATTAAGGTGGCGGCGAACGTCATCAGCGAATGTTTGGCCAAGTCCGTTGGGAAACGGCGGGGTGCTTATTGCGTGGCCTGAAGCGACAACAGACGGTATTTTAAGCATGGTGAACGAAGCCCCCACCGCTTCGATCAGGAACTTCGATTCCGAAGAGCCATGCGGTGGAATGAAGGGCGTGCCTTCCGCAATTTTGATTGCTGGACGCATCGGTTCGCTGTCCTTTCGCTGCTTCGGAGCCGCCCGTCGCAGGTAAGGCTCAACAAGACCCATAGAAGCACCAGGACCGCGCTCGCGCTTGGACTCGGTTGGCGATTGGGACCACACTGAAAACGTGGTTCACACGACTCCGATCACTTTCGAATCCACGATCATGAGAGGCACTCGACCTTCGGCTGGCCTGACAGCCTGAGCTGAGAGCGATCAAGTCGAGACGCGCTTGACCGTTCAAAGAGCCATTTGTCTGCGGGTTTCGACGCTACAGAAATCAACGCTCTTGTGAGATCACCAAGCGGCTCGATGTTCCGTATTGAATATGCGTTCAGAAATCGCGTTTCGGTCTTTACTCCTGACACCTGGCATGCTCTTGTCAGGCGATTGGAGATAACCGTGAAGCTTTTACTGACGTCGAGCGGCATCACGAACCCGAGCATCCAAGACGCGCTCGTCAGCTTGCTCGGCAAACCTATTACCGAGTCGAACGCTCTATTTGTTCCCACGGGGATGTATCCCTTCCCCGGCGGTGGCGCCATGGCACTCGAGGCGGTCCGAGGTCGGCCGACGAGCCCGCTCAGTGATCTTGGTTGGAAATCCATTGGCTTACTAGAGCTCACGGCGCTACCCAGTATCCAGCGAGAGAGTTGGGTCCCCCTCGTTGAAGAGACTGACGCGCTGCTCGTATGGGGTGGCAATGTCATGTACCTGAATTACTGGATGCGAAAGTCAGGCCTGGCCGACGTCTTTCCGACACTCGAGCAGTTGGTCTACGTCGGAGTGAGCGCCGGCAGCATCGTGACTACGACGCACAACTGTGACTTTGAATCAAACCTGGAGTTCGTTCCCCACGACAGTGACATGGCCCTCGCCAAGGAACAAACGTTGGGTATCGTCGACTTCACGATGTGGGTGCACGTCGATAACCCGAATCCCATCTTTGAAGATCACACAATGGCCAACGTAGAGAAGTGGGCCTCGCGTGTGCCGGCCCCGACGTACGCCATCGACGATCAAACCGCCATCAAAGTAGAAGGCGACAGCGTCGAAGTCGTCACCGAAGGTCGCTGGAAGCTGTTCACGCCGAAGACTTGATTAGAGCGTTCATCAACGATCTACCGAGCGATCAGCTGAAATTGTAAGAAGGAAGTGCCTGCGTTGCGGTGGGACGTTACATCCCCACCAGGGTGCCGACGTACGGACTCGGGACCTAAAGACTCAAAGAGAAGTTACCCATCAGAAACGCTTTCATAGCCGTTTCGCTCAGTTAACGACCGTTGCCATGACCTATGGGATATGGGCCGAATCATCGCTGCAAACGAGTGAGCGCGAAAGCCAACAAACGGACCGGCCAAATCTGGTGTCGGAGAACCGACTTCAACAAACTCCGACTGGCGCGTTCGGTCGTGGTCGGACGGTTAGAACACCGTCACTAAGTCTTCATGAACGGGAACGTCATCTTGGGCTGTCAAACGTCCTGAGGTGGCACGCATGTTCCCTGAGAGTCATTGCCCTTGCTAATTCGACGGTCGCCAACCATACTTGGGACCCTGCTTCAAATGACTATCAAGGAGTTCAATATGGCTTATTCACTCGCGTGCGCGGATACCGGTAGCGACTGCCCATTTTCCGTCACTTCGGCGTCCCAGGATGAAGTGATGCAGCACGTGCAAATGCACGCTTCAAGTGCCCACCCTGATATGAAAATGACACCGGAAACTGCTGCTCAAGTAAAGAGCCTCATTCGAACGGTCTGAGACTGTTCAATCTGGCAAGTTTCACTCGCCGACTTGCCCTAAATGACTTTGAGTAGTTTGAGGATGACAATGACTATCAGGCATAGAACGCCCAGCCGAATGAGGGTTTGAAGGTTGAGCCTCGTTCGGCGACGGAATCTCACGGAAAACGCAATTTCATATAACCAGGTCTCAACCTTCATCATGGTCCATCCCTGACGAACTTCGCGGACCGAACTCATCGTCGTGCGTTTCACTGTCAAATTTTGGCGACACTTAATATCACTTCGGCATCATTGGGGCAGCACTGTGCGGTGGTGGATCAGATTGGATTGGTGAATTCAGCAGTGATAGTGGCTCGCTTAGAGAGTTTCGCGGGCGTCAAGGAGGCTGTTGGTGTCGGAGACCCGACGCAACGGGTCTGCAACCTTGCATTGGCGGCTGGATCGGACTAATTAGGTTTTGGGAGCGGTCCAGCCTGGATTGACGTCACGCCAATATGGAAGTTCGCGAAACAGAAGTTCAGTTCTAGCGGTACCGTGAACGGCACCGAGTACGGATGGACGCGCACAGGGAACGAGGCAGTGACGCTCTGTGTCATGCATGGGCCTGCATTGGGATCTCCTTGGTTGTACGCGTCGCCGTAGTTAATCCCGTACGAGGCGGTGGCACCGGGGCCGATAATGGTCCGTCGGGGCTTCACGGCTGCGAAGATCTGTCCCCCTCCGTTGTCAGTGGTTGTGACAATCTTGCCCTTATAGATCGAGGGATAAAATTCAAGCCTGGGATAACCCTCCAGACTGCATGCGGCATGACTGATATTGATGAGAGCGAAGGCGACACCGTGATTTCCAGCGGCGGAGTAGGCGCCGGTACCTGTTTCTACCCCCACGGTCAATTGAGTGGTTGAGCAAATGGGGGTCGAGGACGCGGCTGACACGTCTGCTGACTGGAATAGTGGAATAAGAGTCACGGAGCCCGCGACGAGCACAGAGCTGATACAGAGGCGTGCCAAGATCTTGGTGTTCTGAAATTGTCGCACTCTGTAGCCCCCGCTCTGGTCAAGTTCACAAGATAGCCGCGTAGCGCATGCGGAACTCGGCGGGCTCTGCGCGGTAGCTCGGCCCAGTCGGCGAGCCGACGTCCACAATCCGACTTGTGCCTTGAACGGTGGGGTGGTTGAGTTTCGGCGACAGGAGATGACAGGAATACAATCCTGCATGGGCGCTTGGGTTCGACTGCCTGCTCAGTGGCCCGACCTCGCGGCTTTGAGTCCTTCCACTTAAGGTTCGACGCTGTTCGCCAAGAGCGACCAATTCCGGCCACGATCAAGTGATTCGTAGGTGAACTTTCCGCCTGAGGGCGACGATGAGTACACAATTGCAAACATTCCCGGCAAAATTGACTGGTTTGTTCTTCTAAGATTCGATGCCACTCCATGAACCGTCCCTGGAACTGCAGTGACGTACCAACGCTTTCCTGAGTCGGTCGTTACGTAGATATTCGAATCTGGCCCGATGATGTCTCCTGCGCGGAATGCGATGGCAGTAGCTCGAGAGAACACGGTGAGACTTGTAGCCGTACCTTCGGCTCCCGCAGCGCTGGTCGACACCAAGTTGAAGCAGCAACCGGCGATGCGCCATTCCTTCCCGAGGTCGTCAGTGGCCACCGGGTACTGGTAGTTGCCAATGGTCGCGAGAGCGTAACCGTACTTTCCATGAAGCACCTCTCCTTGGATCGTGCCACCGTTTAGGACTGAATGAGTAACGTGAGTGCCGAACGCGACTTCGCCACCGGAGCAGACTAAAAGGTGACCAGAGAGGCTCTTGGGTGCGGTCGCGGCCCCAGCAAAAGAGGACCAACTCGTGGCGAGCGAAACAATTAGCAACACCGCTGGAATCTTGCAAACCGCAGACCGCGAAACTTTCACAAGCTCCTCCAGTCTTTTGGCTATACGTTACGTTGCGCGGGGCACTTTCACAGCTCATCAGAGTTTTGGAAGATGCGGACAGAGCTGACGTGCACAATCTCCAAATGGAGAATCACTACGTGGGGGCGGCTAACTCCGACCTCGGAGCCTAGAACTCGACCCCGCAATCACGGTTGACAGCGGAGATTGTTGGTCTCGGAGAGCCGACGGAGCAGATCTGATACCAGCAATTGGCGGCCAGGTTTGTTGCTGCATACGGCTTCAGAATCCGGCGTCGTAGCTCCCCTCATCAAAGGAACGTGGTCGACCAATTTCACCGTGAGCATCCAGTCGAGGGAACAATTTGAAGGAGCGATTGATTGAGGCCAATAGACCTGAGTAGGTACGTGCTGCGCCCGTCAAAGGCCATTGCGCCGTATTCGACTCCAACCGGACTTCCGCGGGCTCGCACGATTCCGTTAGCGGGACTGGCACATACCGTTGGGCCAATTCCCCCGGCGTCAATGAGCCAGAGGACGCCATCTCCCGTGTACGCGTTGGTATCAAATGTGAATTTACCTAGCGACGAACTTGGTGCGAATCCTCGACCCTTGAAGAGTCGCACCGTCGTGGACTGCGTCTTCGTGCTCTGCACGGGAACCCAGACTCCTCCGCGTACGACGGCGAACGGTCCGTCACTGAAGTTCGGATTCCTCCGAGTGCCGAGGAGTCGTCCAGAGACCGACGAGAAGACGAACATCACCAGATGGCTTTCGGAACGTGCGCCGCCGAGTACGTAGAGCCAGGCACCGTTGTACGAGCCAACCAGAGCCGCTGGGAAGTAACCGAGGTGGACCGTCGCAATGATTGCACCGTTCGCCGGATTCACGCGGAAGAGACTCGTCGGTGTCGCCACCCACACGTTGCCTCGAACGACTGTGACGAGTTCGGTCGCCCCAGGAAGTTTGAAGCGTCCTGTGACCTTCAAACTCGTCGGATCCACCTTGAGCAGCAATCGTCCATGACCGGGGGTCAACGTCGTACCGGCGTTGCCCAGCGGCGCCCCGGTCGCCCACCACAGCGCGTTGTCACCATACGCCACGCTCGTGACGCTGGGAAGCCTGACTCGTGCAACCACTTTGAGCGTGACGCGATTCACGCGTATCAAGTCTGCCGGAGTGACTTTGCCGCAGCTGAAGGTCCCAGTCAGAAAAATAGACGATGTGTCGAGCGCGGCAATACTTGCGTCTGGTCCGCAGTTGCCAAGACTGAGTCTCTTCGCCACTGAAAAGAGCGTCTTCGTCCCGACGGACGCGGTCGCTATGACCGGTGCCATGGCGACACTGCCAAACAACGCGATCGCGATGAGCCATCGAACCTGAAAATTGCGCTTCATCGTCACGAGGAGGGTGGCTGGGAAGCGGGCACGGTGAATGCAGTCGTTGCTTTTGGGGGAGGAACCACCTTGACCCACGTCGTACCTCCATCGGTGGTTGCGTATACCGATGAATTCCGAACAGACCCTACGGTGACCAAAGCGTCGTTATTGTTCAGCGCCGTTAGCGTCACGCCGTTGGTAGTTGCAGGTAAATCAGACGTGGCTATTGACGTATAGCCGTCGTTATTGTATGACTTCACTTCCGTCGTGTCGCTCACAGCTCCGGGACGAACGATCCACCAACTCGCGGGGCTAAAGAGGTCAACCGACACCGGAGAGCCATTTATTCTGGACTGAAAGCTGCACGCACTGTTCGTAGATCCGTAGTGAATGGATATAGCGCCCTTCACGGACATGAGAAACGGCCGACTTCGAACCAGGGACCAGTGCAGTCCGTAATCCGTGGACGTGTACCACACCAGGTCCTGATGACTACCCACGGCATAGTCGACAGCAAGCGACCCGTTGCGACCAAAGAATGCCGGCTGGAAATAGACCGCGCTCGCACTGGGCCCTAGTACGGTCGGACGGGGCACGGTCATCTTGGACCAGTGAACACCCCCGTCAAGAGTTCGCCACACGTAGGACGTACTCAGCGACACACCCGCTCCTACCCCGCCCGAAGGAAGCGCGGCAAAACCAATGGAGGCGTTCGCAAACACGTCGGTCAGAAACTCACAACCATTGTTCTTTAACGGCGCGCGTACAACATTCGTCCACGATGAACCCCCGTCACTGGTGCGCTGCAGCGCGAACGGCTGGTTAGAGCCGTTAGCGAACTGCTGACGCCACCCAAGGTTCGCGTTCACGAAGTCGATACTCTCGCCGCCACCCGCGCTCCCGGTTTCTCCGCCCGGCTCAGTGACCCAAGTGCGGCCACCATTCACGGTGTGGCGCAGAATCGTGCTCACGTCGGCCCCGTTATTCGCCAGTAGCCAACCATCAGTTGGCGAGACAAACGAGGCACTCGCCCACGTGTACAGACACCCGCCGGGGTTAGATCTCAACGGTGGCGTGATGTTGCGCCAGTGCCTGAGGTCGCTCGAGATGTAGACGCGGCTGCAGTCGGACCAATTATTTGTTGAGGCGATGACCTCGATACCGTGACCGGCGTAGAGCACGTACCGCACATATTTCCCCTTGGTCAGTCCTGACGCGCTAGTTCCCGGTCCGACCAGCGACGTGCAGAGCAGAGCGACCGCGATGGCCGCAATCACACTGACGTTGATGAGTCGCAGTCGCACGCTCCAGCGACACGATCTGATCATGTCCTGCAACCTAGGCGCCTGCGGGCGGACATGTCGGGTCGTCGAATATGACATTTTTGATTCGTAACAGCCTTACAGATTACGAGGGGTGTAGGGATTCAATCGACTAGCAATTCGTCGCTGGCAACGCGCATCCAGCTGTGCTCGCGAGAGGATGCGGAACATCCCATAAAAGTCAAGGGCTTGTTTGCGAGACGATTGGCGGGCTGTAGTGATCGAGCCGACGGTGCGTCAATCGTTGGTGTCGGGGAGCCGACTTCCACAATCTAATGGCGGATCGACGATTGGGAGGTTTGAATTGTGCTCCGAGTGAATGCGTAAATCGGTGAGATCCACAGGTTCAATCGAGCAGTTTCCCTTTCCGCATTGGTGGGGGGACTAACTGAACGGGACCGCCGAACGTCACGATTGAAATTGCCCCAAGGAGAAAAGCGAAGGCAACAATCCCCAATGGCCACTGTGCCACCCGGTCAAATTCCTGCAAAAACCGATTCTTCTCGATGCCTGCATAGTTGCTTGCAAGGAGAGTCAAAATAATCGTCCAGAAAAAGACTGCTATGGAAGGGACTGCCGCTTGATAGCGACGGAGGACACGGAAGAAATCGGTTCCTTGAATCAAATTGGCTTCTGTGAATAGCGCTACCTTGCCCCGCCAGAGTTGCAATGCTCGCCACGAGATCAAACTTGCAATTGCAGAGAAGAAAATCAAGAAGAAGGCCAGATGATAAATCCTCAAGATCTCAATCCAATCATTGTCACCGCAATAAGTGTACGAGTACGGTCGGGTGCGTCCCCTGTATAACAGCACCCGCAAACTGCATAACGACTTTTTCAGGCCCCCTAGTGCAATTCCATGAACTCCCTAGAGACCAAACGGCACGAACCCGATCTTCATGGCGGCTACATCGGTAGGGCGTCGGCGTGCCTTGATGTTGTTCTCGAAATCCGACATTCGCTTGCTCGCTCGCTTGATAATGGGGAGAATTACGGGATTGTCCACATAAGGAGCAGGTGAGTCGAGCATCGGAAACGCCTTCTTGAAAGCAGCGTGGTCGCGGTAGGCGGTTCGAACTGAGGCGCCCCAATACTCCGCCACTTCTTCCACGGTCGGATCGTGTTTGAGAATCTCGCGAGTGATGCCCCAGCACCAGGCCCACGTGATGGCGGTCGCTCCTTTCATCAAACCCGCGTTACTGACTGCTACCTCAAGCCACGTGGGTGGTCGTGGACTTGCCTGAACGCTCATGAACCCTCCGCTGATCTTGTAAATATCATGCCACATTTTGGCAGTACTTGCTATACTGCCATTCTATGACAGTAAGTCTTCACATCGTCCAGGGACCGAATGGACCTCGCGAACTCGCCTCGGGAGTTGACGCGCTCTACCTCTCTGGACGTGCCGCCCTGCCCGCTGAACTGCTCGATCAGTTACACGCGTTACGGCTCCTCGCCGACGAGCAGGAGGGTCCTGTCGAGATCATCCTCGGTGGACTGGTCATGCAGCTGCAGCCGCGCAAGTGGGGTCTCTATCGCTACTGTCTCGACCACCCCTACGCCCGCTTCGGTTTCACGCCCAAGAGCAAGATTCCGGCGATTCGGGTCCAGCCTCGCGCGGAGTTTCTCCACGGGGCGGGAGTGGAATACGTCGTCGAGTGGTCGCGGTCCCTGCTCGAATCGGTGTGTGGTCCGGTACTGCTCGAAGTAAGTCGCATCGATCTCTTCGCCGACTTTCAGGGCTGGAGTGTCTCGGGTGATGATCGCCGGGAGTTCCTCTGCCGCGCGGACACGCGCCACCTGTTCGAAAACGGCGAGGAGTTCAACGGACTCCAAATTGGCACACGCGGTTCGGGCGCGATCTTTGCGCGCCTCTACGACAAGACCATCGAGTCCGCCAAGTCCGGCACCGCGTATTGGAAAGATGTGTGGGGCGATACGTACGACCCCGATCTCCACGTCACGCGCGTCGAGTTCGAACTGCATCGCGAAGTCCTGCGCCAGTTCGGCATCTCTACACCCGACGAGGTACTCGGCGCGACAGGTTCACTGTGGCACTACCTCACCCAGGACTGGCTCACGCATCGCGTCCCCAGCGACGATGAGACGAGGTCTCGCTGGCCAGTGTCGCAACAGTGGCAATGCGTCCAGCGCGCGCGAATAGGCGACGACGCAGTAGGGATCGAGCGTGCCTACGGGGCGAAGCAATCAGGAGTCTTGGCGAACCTCATGCCCTCGCTCGTCGGGCAATTGGCGAACTTTGCTGCCCTGACCAACTGCGAGTCCACCATCGACCTCATTCCCACCCTGGAACGTCACCTGCAGCACTACGCGCGCTCCTCGGGCCGCTCCATGATCTCGCGCATTACCGAGAAACGACAGAAGTATGGCCTACCGTGATGATGCCGCCCGACTACGACGCGGTCGCATCGGCGCTCGTGACAATTGGGCTGCGTATTGTGAACAAGAACCGAGGACCCAAAGGAGGTCTGCGTGCTAACCCTGGCGTACTGCCGAGTCTCGACGGAGGAACAAGCGGAGGAGGGCTGGTCGATCGAGGGCCAGACGGACAAACTCCGGGCCTATGCGAATTTGCACGACCTCGGCGAGATCACCGTCATCACCGATCCGGGCGTGTCTGGCAAGAACTTGCTGCGACCTGGTTTGCAGCAGTTGTTGGCGGCGGTCGAAGCGGGCCACGCAACGCACGTCGTCGTCTGGAAACTTGACCGGCTCTCTCGCAACTTACGCAACTTGATGGAGTTGCGCGACACGTTCGATAAGTACAACGTCACGCTGCACTCGGTCTGTGAGAATCTCGACCTCTCCTCGCCCGCTGGGCGGTGGTTCTTCTCCATGATGGGAGGCCAAGCGGAGTACTACCGCGAGGCGCTCTCGGAGAACGTCCGCATGGGTCTGGACCGGGCGGTGAAGGAGGGCCGTTGGGTAAACCGACCCAAGACCGGCTACGACCTCGTCGATAAAGTTCTCGTCCCCAATGTTGACGCAACGCTCGTGATCGAGTGCTTCCGACTCCGGGGCGAACGACACTCCTACCGCACGATTGAGGAACGAACGGGAATTAAGTACTCCACCGTCAAGGCGATCCTCGATTCGCGTATCTATCGCGGCGAGGTTCTGCACAAAAAGAAGTGGTACCCCGGTACTCACGAGGCACTCGTAACCGAGGAGGAGTGGCAGAACGCGCACCGAGGCAGCGCCAAGGGAGTGCGACAGTCCCACGACCCACTCTCGGGAAGGGTGGTCTGCGGTCTGTGCAACCGGCGAATGGTGGTCACCCAGAATGGCAAAGGTCACGTCACCTACAAGTGTCATCACCGGGGAAAGGGCTGTGCGCAACCGGCACGGAGCAACCTCGGACTGGCACGAGCAGCCGTCATGGGTCTTCGCCTCGTTGGTCACGACGAGAACCTTCTAAAGGCCATCCGCCGGCGGCTGGCCGGTGGGAGCCCGGACGCGGCGGGGACGCCGCGCCGGAGCCCACGGGCGGCACCGGCGAAGTCGATGAAGGTCCTCAACAACGAACGACGCAAACTCCTCGACCTCTACTACGCGCAAAAGATCAGCGCGGACGGCTTCCAGCAAGAGGAGGCTCGCATCGCCACGTCCATCGAGGCTGTTCGTCAACAGATGACTCTGGAGGGACACGAGGAGAGTCTCAAGACTGACCTGGAAGTCCGATTCGAAGAGGTAGTGCTCATCCTCGCCGACCTTGACATGGACGAGGTTTGGGCCGAGGCTGACGAACGCGAGAGGCGCGTCTTCGTAGAGAACCTCGTGGAGTGGATCAAGGTCTTCCCCGATCACCTGGAGGTCAAAGTGGTGGGCAGCCCGTCGATCAACGTCCTGCTCTCCGAGGTTGGTCTCAAGGTACCGGAGAATGTTGGTGTCGGAGACGGGACTTGAACCCACACGCCCCTAAGGGCACCAGCCCCTCAAGCTGGCGCGTCTGCCTATTCCGCCACTCCGACGCGGCCTCCACTCTAGCCGCAGTAAACGAAACGATAGGAGAACTAACTCCCCGTTACGGGCGGCGCGATCGACCACGTGGGTAACTGATCCACGAAACCCGTCACGGTGAAGCTGCTCTGCACCGTCACCAGTGAACTCGACCACACGACCAGCGACGGCGCGGTGAAGAGAGGTCGGACCCAGTAGTCGCTCAAGACGGCTTGGTCGAGGCGCAGCCAAGTCGCCGACGCCGTTATCGGGTTAAAGATCGCCGACGCTTGTTGGAAGAGCGACGTCACCGTCACCGAGCGATCACCACTGGGGTAGGAGTTCGGATACGCCGGTCCGGCCCACGAGCGAGCAGCGAAGGACGGTGCGGTCATCGTGGGGCGCGAGAAGATCGCCGCGTCGACTTTGCTGTTCGCGGCCGCATTCGCCGCCAGCCTCTCATCCGCTTCCTTGATCGACGTCGCCGTGACGCCGATGGCCGCCCAATCCTTCCTTACGTGCGACGCCACCGAGTGATCAAGCGCGCTCGGCCCCACGGCCAGTCGGATCGAAAGCCTTGCACCGGTGTTACTCAGCCAACCTGACGACGTTCGTTGATAGCCGCTTTCCTGAAGAGCGTCGATCGCGCATGTCACGCAGTCACTCACCGTGTTGGTGGGGCCACCGAGGATCGTCGTCGTGGTGGACTGACCCGCCGGATTCGAACCCCCCGGTCCCGGATACTCGCTTTGACCCTGGGAGTAGATCGCCGACGCCGCCACTGAGGGCGAGAACGTCACCGCGCCAAACAGCGTGTCAATCATGGCCTGACGTTGGATCGCCCAACTGAGGGCTTGTCGCACCACGAGTCGGTCCACGTTGAGCGCGGCCGGCGCGAACGTCAACTCTTCGATGTTGCTCGACGACGAGATGCGACTCACCAACGTCGGTCGCGTGCTGAGTGGCACGATGGCGCCACTGTTCACCACCAGTGAGTAGTCCGCGAAGATGTCGTGCGGCGTGCGCGGTAGGTTCGGTGAGTCGGTGATGACGACGCGCCCGAAGCGATTCGTGTCGAGGGGCCAACTCGGGTTCATGCGCAACACGATCCGCTTGGTGGTGGCGCTCGTCACGAGGTACGGGCCGAGTGAGGGACGACCGAGCAGGTTGCCGATCGCGCAGCCCGGCGTCGCGTGGGGCGCTTCGACGTCGCGAAACAGGAGGTTCCAATCGGCGTAGGGCGTCGCGAAGGTCGCCGTCACCGTCAGGCCGTCGCGCGCGACGCTCAGCGACTTGATGGCGCGGTAGCCGTCACTCGTCACGCTCGCGAGGACCTTCGCGTGCTGCCACCAGCTCACGAGGTCACCGCCAGTGAAGGGCAGGCCGCTACTCCAGGTCTCGTTGGGGCTTATGGTGTAGCGCACCGTCTCGGGTTGAAGCGACGTCAGTTCCGCCGACGAAATGGGACCGCCTTCACCGACGAGCGTGCCGTTCGCGCTCGTGACGAAGGCCGAAGGTCGAACGAGGTCCAGCACGGCGGTCGTCGTGGGCGTGACCCCCGGGTCGAGGTAGGAGCAGCCGTTAAAGGGTCCGGGCAGCGACAAGACGAGAGTGCGGGTGTTCTCGTTGGCGTTGGTGTACGAGAGGGCTCCCGAGAAGGTCACCGGCACCACGAACGCCAAGAAGACCCCGAGGCCCAGTAGGGAGAACACCAGCGTGCGCCAACTTCGACGCCATCGCATGGTCGTTACTGCAGGCGTAGGTCGAGCGCCAGCGTGGCGAACGTGAACATCAACGCGACGGCGATCGTTATCCGGTCGAGGTTTCGCTCGACGACGGTCGAGCCCGTCGCGGCGGCGCCCATGGAGCCTCCCATGAGGTCCGAGATGCCGCCGCCCCTTCCGGAGTGCAACAGGACGAGAAAGATCAACGCCACGGCCGAAACTGTCTCAATAGCGATGATTGCCCAGGTAAACATTGGGTCCTCCGATTAGCGCTTTCTAGCGTAGCAGTCGTCGCACGCCTGAAGGATGGCGTAGAACGACTCGGCCTTTAACGAAGCTCCCCCGACGAGGAAGCCGTCCACGTCACTTTCTCGCACCAGCGTCGCGGCGTTCTCGGCGTTGACCGAACCGCCGTAGAGCACCCGGGCGACGCCAAAGGACATCGAACGAAGGACCGCTCGAAGGTACGCCGTCATCGCTCGCGCCTGCTCGGGCGTGGCGTTGACGCCGGTGCCGATGGCCCAGAGTGGTTCGTAGGCCACGGTCACGAGGTCGTGGAACTTCTCGTCCAGTCGTCCTAGCGCGCTCTCGAGTTGGGCCGCGACGTAGGCTTCGTGCTCGTCGTGCTCTCGAACATTGAGCTCTTCACCCACGCAGAGCACCGCGTGCTGACCGGCGCGCACGACGCTCACGAGGGTCTCGGCGACGATCTCGTCGCTCATGAAATAGTGCACGCGGCGTTCGGAGTGCCCCACGAGCACCCACTCGACGTTCAGGCGCTTCAACATCGACGTCGAGACCTCGCCGGTGTGCGGACCGTTCTCTTGGGCGTTGACGTGCTGCGCGCCGAGCGCGATCGCGAATCGCTCGGCGTCGATGATCGAGGCCACGCTGCGCAGGTCGACGAAGGGCGCCGCCACGACGACGTCGGTGTGTTCGACGGGTCGATTCTTCATCAAGACGCCCAGCTGCTGGACGAGGTGCAGGGCTTCGACGTAGTCGAGGTTCATCTTCCAGTTGCCGATGACGAGCGGACGGCGGGTGGTCATCTAGTTCCAGCGACTCTCTCGAAGGGCCCGCAGGCCCGGCAGATCGCCGAGCTCGACGAGCTCGAGCGACGCGCCGCCTCCGGTGGAGACGAAACTCACGTCGCCGGCGAGACCGTACGAGGTGAGCGCCGCCACGGAGTCCCCACCGCCGACGACGCTGACGGCCGCGGATGAGGCGATGGCGCGCGCTATCGCCTCGGTGCCGACGCCAAAGCGCGGGTCCTCGAAGACGCCCATCGGCCCGTTCCAGAGAATCGTGGCCGCGCCCGCGAGGGCGCCCGCGAAGACGTCGATGGTGGCCGGTCCGATGTCGAGGCCCATGAAGCCGTCGGGGATGTTCGAGCCGAAGGCCACGGCGTCCTCGTCGTCCGCGTCGGGCCCGAAGGCCGCGCCCGTGGGCAGACCGCGCGAGTCGACGGGGATCAACACGTTGCCGCCTTCGAGCAACGTGGCGCACTCCTCGACGAACGAACCGTCGAAGAGTGACGAACCGATGGTGCGTCCTTCGGCGACGGCGAAAGTGTACGCCATGCCCCCGCCCACGATGACGACGTCGGCCTTCTCGACGAGGACCTTCATGACGCCGAGCTTGTCCTTCACCTTGGCGCCACCCGTGACCGCGACGAAGGGCCGAGCGGGTGAATCCAAGAGGGCCAACAGCGTCGCGACCTCGCGCTGCAGATTGGAACCCGCGGCACTGGGAATCAACGTCGGGGGCACCATGATCGACGCGTGCGCGCGATGCGAGGCGCCGAAGGCTTCGTTCACGTAGTAGTCGAAACCGTCGACGAGCGACGCACCGAAATCGGGGTCGTTCGACTCTTCACCGGGGTGAAAGCGTAGATTCTCCATCAACTCGACCTCGGGTCGCAGCGCGTGCAGGCATCGTCGCAGTGGTGCCACGTCGTAACGCTCGTCGACGCGTCCGCGGGGGCGGCCGAAGTGCGTACAGGCGACGACGGAGGCGCCGCGCTCGAGCAGGACGTCGAAGAGCGGTAGCGTCGAACGCAGTCGAAAGTCGTCGGTGACCGTGAGGACGCCGTGAACCTCGGCGACGGGCGCGTTGAAGTCGACGCGCACGAGCACCCGCTTCCCCTTGAGGCTCCCCCATCGATCGATCGACGGCAGCGTCGCGGACACGAGGCTAACGACCGACGTAGCGCGCGAGGTCGACCAAGCGGTTCGAGTAGCCCCACTCGTTGTCGTACCACCCAAAGACCTTGACCAAGCACTTCGCCTCGTCGATGGGTTGGACCATCGTCATCAACGAATCGAAGGTGCACGACGCGGGACAACCCACGATGTCCGACGAGACGATGGGCTCGTCGGTGTAGACGACGATGCCCTTCAACGGTCCGTCGGCCGCCGCCTTGAAGGCCGCGTTGATCTCCCCGACGCTCGTCGTTCGCACGATCGCGGTGAAGTCGGTGATGCTGCCAACGGGAATCGGTACGCGCAGCGACGTGCCGTCGAGGCGCCCCTTCATGGAGCTGAGCACCAGACTGGTGGCGCGCGCGGCACCAGTGGAGGACGGCACGATATTCACCGCGGCGGCGCGAGAACGACGAAGGTCCTTATGCGCGAGGTCGAGAAGATTCTGATCGTTGGTGTAGGCGTGCACCGTCGTCATGAGGCCCGCGTCGACGCCGAAGGCGTCGTCGAGTACCTTCACCATGGGCACGAAGCAGTTCGTCGTGCACGACGCGTTCGAGATCACGAGGTCCTTGTTGGCGTCGAAGGTGGCCTCGTTGACGCCCATGACGAACGTCGCGTCAGCGTCGCCCGAGGGGGCCGAGATGATGACGCGCTTCGCGCCGGCCGCGAGGTGCGCGCTGGCCGCTTCGCGAGACGTGAAGATTCCCGTCGACTCGATGACGACGTCGATGCCCAGTTCGCCCCAGGGCAGCCCCGCGGGGTTTCGCTCGGCGAAGACCTTGATGGCGTGGCCGCCGACGACGAGGGCGCCGTCACTGACGCTGACGTTCTGATCGAGCACGCCCTGGGTGGAGTCGTACTTCAAGAGGTGCGCGTTGGTCGCGGGCGGCATGACGTCGTTCAGCGCCACGATCTCGACGTCGGGGTTCGCCAGCGCCGCGCGTAAGAAGCCACGTCCTATTCGTCCAAATCCGTTAATCGCGACCCGAGTCACCACGGTCGTCTCCTTCTTCGTCGGTCTACTATCTTCGCACTTCTTCGAGAACGGTCGACGCCAATTTTTGCACATCGTGCATGAGACCATTCGAGGTCGACAGGTCTCGAACGAGGGTCGACACCGTGCACGCGTCGTTCGCGAACGGTGAACGCTCATCGACGAACACGAGGTCGACCGCCACGCCGTGGCGTTCGAGCGCGTCGAGGTGGTCCTGGAGCGTGAAGCCGTCGGTCTCGGGAGTCTGTGGATGCAAGTTGGCCACGTAGATCTTTCGTGCCGTCGTGCCAGCCAGGGCCTGGGTGATCCCGGGGACCACGCAGGCGGCGAGGACGCTCGTGAAGAGTGATCCCGGACCGATGAGGACCACGTCCGCGCGTTCGATCGTCTCGACGGCCACGATGGGCGCGGCCGGGTTGGCCGGTTCGAGACTGATGCGACGGATCGACGACGAGCGCGCCACCTCGCTCTGGCCGCGCGTTGGACCCTCTTCGGTGGTGGCGAGGAGCACGACGCCCTCGCAACTCGCCGGCGCGATGGTGCCCGTGACGCCCATGACCTGCGCGACGGCCCGCACCGACTCTTCGAGGTTGCCCGTCGCGTCGATCAGTCCGACGAGCAACAGGTTGCCCACGGCGTGCCCGCTCAGTTCGCCGACGTTGAATCGGTGTTCGAAGGACTCGGTGAGGGGATTGTCGGGATCGGCCAAGGCCCCGAGGCACTTTCGAAGGTCACCAACGGCCGCGACGTTCAACATCGCGCGCAATCGGCCCGTCGAGCCTCCGTCGTCGGCGACCGACACCACGCCCGTCACGTCGGGTGAAACGATCTTCAGCGCGCGAAGAGAGACGGCGGTACCGTGGCCCCCGCCAACGGCCACGACCTTCATCGCGCGATGTCGCGGTGAAAGACGGCGTTGTCGAGCTTCAGGCGCTCTCGGATCTCCTCGGCGATGGCGACGCTGCGGTGACGCCCACCGGTGCAGCCGATCGCGATCGACAAGTACGACTTGCCCTCCTTGGCGAAGGCCGGGATCTGCCACTCAAGGAGACCGACCACGTCGTGGAGGAAGTGCTGCGCCGGCTCTTGGTCGAGCACGTAGCGCGCGACGGGTTCGTCCAGTCCCGTGAGGGGGCGAAGTTCGTCGATCCAGTGCGGGTTCGGCAGAAACCGGCAGTCGAAGACGAGGTCCACGTCGCTCGGGATGCCGTACGTGTAGCCGAACGTGACGAGCGAGACGCGAAGCGATTCCATGGCACTGGCGTCAGTGAAGGTCTCGACGATACGTCGACGGAGTTGATTGGTGTTGATCGAGCCGGTGTCGATGACGAGGTCGGCCGCGTCGCGAATGGACGCCAGGGCGGCCCGCTCGCCCGCGATGGCGTCGGCCAGGGTCGCCTCGGTGAACGGGTGACGCCGTCGATTGCCTTCGAAACGGCGGATCAAGACGTCGTCGGGTGCGTCGAGGAAGAGGATCTTCGCCTTGTCGTGGCGCGTCTGAAGTTCCGTCTTCACCGCGAGCACCGCGTCGGGCACGACGCCGCCGGAGCGACCGACGATGAAGGCCACGCCGGCGTAGTCGTGTGAACCCGCCGAGGCCAGTTCGCCCACGCGTACCACGAGCTCCAGGGGCAGATTGTCGATGACGAACCAGCCGAGGTCCTCCAGCGCGGCCGAGACCGTCGAGCGCCCGGCGCCCGACATGCCCGTGACCAGGAGGACCTCACTCATCCGCACCACCCTTCGCGGGCCGTGGAATCGACGGCGCCTGTAGATGATCGTAGAGCCTCGTCGCGACGTCACTCGGTAGCCAGGCCAGCGCCTCGAACTCTTCGAGCGTCGCTTGTCGCAGCGCGTTGAGCGAGCCGAACGCACCGAGCAGCCGCTCGCGGCGCGCCGGGCCCAGACCGTCGACGCCCTCCAAGGACGAAGCCACCATGGACTTGCCGCGCTTCGAGCGATGGAACGTGATGGCGAAGCGGTGAGCTTCGTCGCGGATGCGCTGGACCAGGTAGAGACTCTCCGAGCCGCGTTCGAGCGCGATCGGCGTGGAACTGCCCGGTCGATAGAGCAGCTCCTCGCGCTTGGCGAGGGCCGTGAACTCCACGAGTCCCGTCAGTTCGAGCGAGCGCGCGGCCTTCTCGGCGGCGTGCAACTGCGGGAGTCCCCCGTCGATGATGATGAGATCGGGCCGGCGGAACTTGGTGCTGCCCTGGTGCTCCTCCCAGTGCGAGAGGCGACGACGCACCACCTCTTCCATGGCGCCCACGTCGTCGTTGCCGAGGACCTCGTTCACGTTGAAGTGGCGATAGTCGCTCTTCACGGGCAGCGCGTCCTCGAAGACGACCATCGAACCCACGTAGCTGGTGCCCTGGAGGTGGCTCATGTCGAAACACTCGACGCGGTACGGGGGCTGTTCGAGCGAGAGGGCGGCGCCGAGCTCTTGCAAGGCGCGCGATCGCACGTTGTGGTCGGCCTGGCGGCGCAGCGAATCGCGATTGATGACGGCCCGCGCGTCGTGCACGGCGAGGTCGATGACGCGCCGGCGCTTTCCGCGCTGGGCCGCGACGACCTCGACGGCTCTGCCCCGGACGTCACTCAAGTACTGGGTGACGAGCGGCGTAGCGAGCGAGGCGCGTTCGACGACCACGACACCCGGCACGCCGTCCGCGTCGAGGTACATGTCGGTCATCGCGTTCTCGAGGATCTCACGGTCGTCCTCGTCCATCGAACGGTCGACGAGGTGAACGGTGCGGCCAATGATTCGACCAAAGCGCACGCGAAAACGCACGAGGGCGGCGCGACTGCCCTCGCTGGCGAGGGCGATCACGTCGAGATTCGAGTGGTCGTCGAGCACGACGCTCTGAGCGCTCGCGGCGCGCTCCAGGGCCGCCAGGCCGTCTCGAGCTTTGGCCGCCGCCTCGTAGTGCTGCTGCGCGGAGGCTTCGTCCATCTGGCGCTGGAGGAGATCACGCAGCTGGCGCACGTCGCCCTCGAAGAAGCGTGCCCACGACACCGAGAGTTCCTGATAGCCCTCGGCGTCGATCTTCCCGACGCAGGGTCCGGAGCACTTGCCGATGTCGTAGAGCAGACACGGTCGATTGATTCGTTGCTGGTAGTTGAACTTGTGCTTCGAGCACGATCGAAGGGGAAACGCTTGCAAGAGTTCGTCCATCGTCACGCGCAGCGCCCTCACGTCGACGAAGGGACCGAAGTAGCGGACACCTTTCACGTGTTGGCCCCGCGTCAAGTAGGGCGCCGCGAAGGGCGTGCGCGAGTCGAGCGCCACGAAGGGGAAGCTCTTGTCGTCCTTCAGGCGCATGTTGTAGCGCGGCTGATTGTCCTTGATGAGCTCGTTCTCGAGGATCAGGGCGTCGAGCTCGCTCGGGGTGACGATCCACTCGACCGCCGTCGCCTCCTCCATCAGGAGTTGCGTCTTTTGACTCAGGGCCTCCGCGCGCTGGAAGTAACTCGAGAGGCGCTGGGCGAGGACGCGTGCCTTGCCCACGTAGATGACGGTGCCGCGTTCATTTTTGAAGAGGTAGCAACCACTCTGGCGCGGGATGCCCGAGGGCTTCGCCAGCATTAGACCCGACCGTGACCGTTGAGCACCTCTTTGAGCACCGTTCCCGTGGCGGTCTCGAGCTTGGCGATGTCCTCGGGCGTTCCCTCGCCCACCACCAGGCCGCCGCGACGTCCACCTTCGGGACCAAGGTCGATGACCCAGTCCGCGGTCTTGATGACGTCGAGGTTGTGTTCGATGACGAGCACGGTGTTGCCTTGATCGACCAAGCGGTGCAGCACGTGCAAGAGACGACTCACGTCCTCGAAATGAAGTCCGGTCGTCGGCTCGTCGAGCACGTAGAGCGTGTGGCCGGTGGGACGTCGCGCCAGTTCCGTCGCCAACTTGACTCGTTGCGCCTCGCCGCCCGAGAGCGTGGGCGCCGGTTGACCGAGACGCACGTAGCCGAGTCCCACGTCCACCAGGCTCTGAATGTGTCGCCGGATCAGAGGTTGACGCTCGAAGAACTCGAGGGCGTCGGAGATCGGCATCGCGAGCACGTCGGCGATGGACTTTCCTCGGTACAGGATCTCGAGGGTCTCGCGGTTGTAGCGCGCACCGTCGCAGACGTCACAGTTCACGTACACGTCGGGCAGAAAGTGCATCTCGATCTTGATGGTGCCGTCCCCGGCACACGTCTCGCAGCGTCCGCCCTTCACGTTGAAGGAGAAGCGCCCCTGCTGATACCCGCGGACCTTGGCCTCTTGGGTCTCGGCGAAGAGCTTTCGAATCTTGTCGAAGACCCCCGTGTACGTAGCCGGGTTCGAACGAGGAGTTCGGCCAATGGGTTGTTGATCGACGGCGACCACCTTGTCGAGGTTCTTCACGCCGAGGATCGTGTCGTGCTCGGCGGCCTTGGTCTTCGCCCGATTGATCTGTCGTTCGAGTGACGCCAGGAGGATGGCGTTGATCAGTGAGGACTTACCCGAGCCCGACACGCCGGTGACCGCGACGAAGTCACCGAGTGGAATATCGACCGTGACGTTTTGCAGGTTGTTCGCCCGCGCGCCCTTGATGGTGAGGCGCTTACCGTCGCCGAGTCGCCTCGTCGAGGGAACGGCGATGGACTTGGCGCCCGAGAGGTACTGGCCCGTGAGCGAGCGCTTGTTCTTCAAGAGCGCCTCGTAGTTACCCGCGTGGACCACTTCGCCGCCGAACTCACCGGCCCCGGGACCGATGTCAACGATGAAGTCGGCGAGGCGAATCGTCTCCTCGTCGTGTTCGACGACGATGACCGAGTTGCCGAGGTCGCGCAAACGCTCGAGCGTCGCGATCAGGCGACGGTTGTCGCGTTGGTGCAGTCCGATCGACGGCTCGTCGAGGACGTAGAGCACGCCCACGAGATAGCTGCCGATCTGGCTCGCGAGGCGAATTCGCTGCGCTTCGCCCCCCGAGAGCGTCGCCGAGGCACGACTCAGCGTGAGGTAGTCCAGTCCCACGTCGATCAGGAAGGTCAGGCGCTCGACAATCTCCTTGACCACCTGGTGCGCGATCGTCTCCTCACGTTTGGTAAGGGTCAACGCGCCGAAGTAGCCAATGGCCTCGTCGATGGTGAAGGCGTTCACGTCGGCGATGTTGCGACCGTGAACCCGTACCGCCAAGACCTCGGGCTTCAGGCGTTGTCCCTTGCAGGTCGTGCACTCCACCTCACGCATGAACTGTTCGGCCTGTTCGCGCGACCAGTCACCGTCGGCTTCATTGCGCTTACGCTCCAACCACTCCACGATGCCGTTGTAGGTCGTCTCGTAGCTGCGCACGCGTCCGTAGCGGTTCTTGTACTTCACGGGGACCGTCTTGGAGTCGACGCCGTAGAGGACGAGCTTTCGATCCTTCGCTCGCAACTTCTTCCACGGTGTGCCGACGTCGAAACCACCGAGGGTCGCGATGCCACCGATGAGCCGCTCGAAGTACTTGAAGCGCGCGCCGGCCCAGGGCGCGAGCGCGCCGTCGGCCAACGACAACGTGTCGTCGGGTACGACGAGGTCGGGGTCGACTTCGTAGCGCGTGCCCAGTCCCGTGCACACCGGACACGCGCCGTAGGGAGAGTTGAATGAGAAATCGCGGGGCGCCAGCTCTCCGAAACTGATCCCGCAGTCGCTGCAGGCCATCTTCTCCGAGAACTGCACCATCTCGTCGTTGTCCAGAAAGAGGAACTTGACGACGCCCTTCGTGAGTTTGAGGGCCGCTTCCACCGATTCGGTCAGTCGCTGACGATTGGTCTTCTTCACCGTCAGTCGGTCCAATACGACGTCGATGGTGTGTTGTTCGTAGCGCGCCAAGGTCAAGGCGTCGCGTTCGGAAAGTTCCATCACCACGCCGTCGACGCGAACCCGAGAGAATCCCTGTCCCGCGAGTTCGTTCAACAACGTGCTGTACTCGCCCTTTCGACCCTCGACCACCGTTGCCAGGATGAGGAATCGCTCCCCGTCGCCTCGCGCGAGCACCTGGTCGACGATCTGCTGGGGCGTCTGGCTCGAGATGGCCTTGCCGCAGTTCGGGCAGTACCGCACGCCGATGCGCGCGAAGAGCAGACGCAAGTAGTCGTGGATCTCGGTGATGGTCCCGACGGTCGAGCGCGGGTTCCTCGACGCGGTCTTTTGGTCAATGGAGATCGCCGGTGAGAGCCCTTCGATGAACTCGACGTCGGGCTTGTCCATCTGCCCGAGAAACTGACGGGCGTAGGCCGAAAGACTCTCCACGTAGCGCCGCTGGCCCTCGGCGTAAATCGTGTCGAAGGCCAGCGAGGACTTACCCGAACCCGAAAGGCCCGTGAAGACCACTAACTGGTCGCGCGGGATCTCCACGGAGAGGTCTTTGAGGTTGTGAACCCTCGCTCCCTGTACCCGAATCGACTTAGACATAGGGGGAATCTACCGGTTCCTCGACACCTATCAGCCCGTCGCCCGGAGCGAGCGCCTGGCGCTGGAGGTTCTGCAGCGTATCGCGCAGGACGGCCGCTTCCTCGAAGCGAAGATCGCCCGCGGCGATGAGCATCGCCTCTTCGACCCGAGCGATTTCGAGGCTGAGATCGTCGGGGAGGACCCCGTCGAGGGACGAGACGCCGTGCACCTTTGACGTGACTTCACGGGGCGCTTCGCTGCGAAGTCGATTCAAGATATCGGCCACGTTCTTCATGACGGTCTGGGGTTCGATACCGTGTTCTTCGTTGTAGGCGATCTGGAGCAGGCGTCGCCGCTCGGTGAGCGAGATGGCGGCGCGCATTGAGTCGGTCATGCGATCCGCGTAGAGGATGGCCTGGCCATTGGAGTTCCTGGCGGCGCGCCCGATTGTCTGCGTGAGGGCACTGCGCGAGCGTAGAAACCCCTCCTTGTCAGCGTCGAGAATCGCTACGAGTGAGACCTCTGGCAGGTCGAGGCCCTCGCGCAACAAGTTGATGCCGACCAGGATGTCGAACTCGCCTAGCCGGAGTGATCGCAGGATCTCGATGCGCTGAATGGTGTCGATGTCGCTGTGCAAGTACTGGACGCGGTAACCACCCTTGGTGAGGAAAGTGGTGAGGTCTTCGGCCATGCGCTTGGTGAGGGTCGTGATGAGGGCCCGTTCGCCTCTCGCGATCACGACGTCGAGACGACCGCGTAGGTCGTCGATCTGGTTCTTCGTGGGCGCGACGAACACTTCGGGGTCGAGCAGACCCGTGGGACGGATGACCTGTTCGACGATCTGATCGGAGTGCTCGATCTCGTAGGGACCGGGCGTCGCCGAGACGAAGACCATCTGGGGAACGAGTTCCATGAACTCGTCGAAGTTCAGGGGGCGATTGTCGAGAGCGCTGGGCAGGCGAAAACCGTGCTCGACGAGCGTCAACTTTCGCGACCGGTCCCCCGCGTACTGGCCGCGCACCTGGGGAACCGCCACGTGAGACTCGTCGATCACCACGAGGAAGTCATCGGGGAAGTAGTCGAGCAGCGTGAACGGTCGCTCGCCCGGACGGCGACCGTCGAGGTGCGCGGAGTAGTTTTCGATGCCCGCACAGATCCCCGTCTGTTCGAGCATCTCGAGGTCGTGTTCGGTCCGAGAGCGAAGGCGCTGCGCTTCGAGGAGCTTGCCCTCGGCTTGAAAGGTCGCGAGCTGCTGTTGGAGTTCGGCCTCGATGGTTTGGCCGGCCCGTTGCAAGGTCGCGAGACTCGCGGCGTAGTGCGACGCGGCGAAGAGCGTGAACTCCTTCACGGTGCCGCGACTCTCTTGCGTCACCGGATTGAAGAAGGAAATCTCCTCGATCACGTCATCGAAGAACGAGACCCGAACGGCCTCGTTGCTGTACGCGGGCTGGACCTCGAGGGTATCGCCCTTCATGCGAAAGCTCCCTCGATCGATGACGAGCTCGTTGCGGCCGTACTGCATCTCGACGAGACGACGCAGGAGGGCTCGCTGTTCCAGACGCGCGCCCACCTCTAAGGGCAGCATGCGCTCGCGGTACTCGAGGGGCGAACCCAGTCCGTAGATGCACGACACCGACGCCACGACGATGGTGTCACGATGGGTGAGCAGTGATGACGTGGCCGCGTGGCGCAATCGGTCGATCTCTTCGTTGACCGAGCTGTCCTTCTCGATATAGGTGTCGGTGCGTGGAATGTAGGCCTCGGGCTGGTAGTAGTCGTAGTACGAGACGAAAAACTCCACGCGGTTCGTCGGCAGCATGTCACGAAGTTCCGAGGCCAGCTGCGCGGCCAGCGACTTGTTGGGTTCGAGGATCAAGGTGGGGCGTTGCACGCGTTCGACGAGCCACGCGATCGTCGCGGTCTTGCCGCTGCCGGTGATTCCTTCGAGGGTCTGGTAGCGAAGACCGTCTTCGACGCCTTGCGTGAGCGCGGCGATGGCCGTGGGTTGGTCGCCCGCGGGTTGAAACGGCGACTCGACGAGGAAGTCGGTCACCGCGCGCCCAGTTCGCCGAGGGCCGCGTCGAGTTGCGCGAACAGTTGCTCGCGCGTGCCGTTGTTCCACAACACGCGGTCGGCGAGTGACGCGCGTTCTTCGTTGCTCATCTGCGCGGCCAGACGGGCTCGCGCGTCGTCTTCGTCGAACCCACGCTGTTCGCAGAGCCTCGAAAGGGCGACCTCCGGGTCGACGAGGACGGCCCACACCTCGTCGAGACCAAAAACGTCGCGGTGCTCGGCTCGATAGAGGGGCAGCGCGACGAAGACCGTGTCGACGTCCGTGGCGTCAAGTTCGCGAATGATCTCGCTGCCGATGTAACCGTGGGTGATCTGGTTCAAACGGCGAAGCGCGCTGGCGTCGTGGAACGCGACGTCCGCCATGAACTTCCGGTCGAGTTCACCCGACGCCGTCAGTACGGCGGCGCCGAACGCGTCGCGCAACGCCGTCCACGCGGGCTCGCCCTTTCGAACGACCAGTCGCGCCACCACGTCGGCGTCGATGACCGGCCAGCCCAAGGACGTGAGTCGCTCCGAAAGGACGGTTTTACCCGCACCAATACCGCCCGCGAGGGCAACTCTTTTCACACGACCACGGTACTCATCGCCACTGACATCCCGGCCGAGACGCCGGTCGGGTTACCCCTGAAGAACGTCGTCGTTCGATAAGGTCGATAGCGGTCCCGGAGGGGAGAACTTTGGCTCGATATTTAGTGCGGCGGCTGATCATGCTGATCGTCATCGTCTTCATCATCACTGTGGGAGCCTTCTACCTCATTCACCTTCTTCCCGGGGACCCCGCCGTCGTGATCCTGGGCACCGGTGACAGCCCAGCGAATCGAACCAAGCTGTACCAGCAGCTTGGGCTCAACAAGCCGATCCTCGAGCAGTACTTCGTGTGGCTCAAGAACGTCGCGCGCGGCAACCTCGGCACTTCTTTTATCTCGCAGACCTCGGTCTGGAGCACCGTGAAGACCGCCCTACCGATCGACGTCGAGATCATCGTCCTCAGCCAGATCCTGGCCTTCGCCGTGGCCATACCAACGGCCATGCGCAGCGCCCGCAAGCCCGACGGCTGGCTGGATCGGATCCTCAGTGCCGGGAGTTTCACGCTCCTCTCGATTCCCTCCTTCGTGATCATCGTGTTGCTGGTCCTCGTCGTCGCCATCAAACTCGGCGTGCCGCACACCGGCCCGTCGTCGTACATCTCGTTCAGTGCCGATTGGATCGGCAACCTCGAAAGTCTCGCGCTACCTTCGTTCACCCTCGCCGTGGGTAGTTACGTCGTGTACTACCGGGTGCTCCGCAGCGACCTCATCGCGACCCTCCAGGAGGAGTTCATCACGATGGCTCGCTCCAAGGGCATCAGCCAACGCCGCATCATGTGGCGCCACGCCTTTCGCCCCTCGTCGGTCACCCTTCTCGGCACGGCGGGGGTGAATATCGGTGGACTGCTCGCCGGTGGCTTCATTGTGCAGTACCTCTTGAGTATTCCCGGCCTGGGCTACACCTTGATCGCGTCCATTGGTCAAAGTGACTACCTCGTCGTCCAGGGAATCGTGCTGGTTGTCTCCGTCGGGGTCATCCTCATCAACTTCGCCTTCGACATCGTCATCAACATCGTCGATCCGAGGATCAGCCGTGAGTAGTAGTTCGATGTACGTCAACGAGATGGCCGAAGAGGCTTCGGTCCACAGCCGGCCCGAACGGAAGAAGAAACTCGGGCTGCTGTTCTGGATTTGCGTGGGCTGGATCGCTCTTAACGTCCTCGCCGCCATCCTCGCGAGCGTGCTCCCCTTGCAGAACCCGCTCTTTCAAAACTACGCCACGATCAACGCCGGTCCCTCGCTGCGTCACCTCTTGGGTACCGACGACCTCGGGCGCGACATCTTCTCGCGGATCGTCTTCGGTTCGCGGGTCTCGATTGAAGTCAGTCTCGGGGCCATGGTCATCGGCTTTGGTGTCGGCGCGCCCTTGGGCATGTTGGCGGCCTATCGAAGAGGCAAGTTCGACTCCGTCCTTTCGTCAGTGATGTACGTCTTTCTGGCCTTCCCGGCCATCATCGCCACCATCGCGGTGCTCTCGTTCTGGACGCCCCGATCGCTGCTCAAGATCATCATCGTCATCGGCCTCGCGTCGATTCCCCTCGTCTATCGCGTTATCCGCAGCGCCGCGATGACCGTGGCGACCAAGGACTACGTGATCGCGGCCAAGGTCCAAGGCGCCACCGACCGACGAATCCTGATGAAGGAGCTACTGCCCAACGTCGCGCCGATCGGCATCTCCTTTCTCTTGGTCGGCATCGCGACGGTCGTGACCCTCGAGGGCGCGCTCGCCTTCCTCGGACTCTCCGTGAATCCCCCGACGCCGTCGTGGGGCAACATGATCAACGAGAGCCTCGCGATCTTGCAGACCAATCCGTGGCTCGCGATCTTCCCCTCGCTCGCGATGTGCCTGTTCCTCTTATGTTTGAACTTCATTGGCGACCGGCTGCGCGCGCACTTCGACGTCGCTGAGGGCAAACTGTGAGCCAGAAGCAGAAACTCCTCGTCGTGAAGGACCTCGCCACGACGTTTCACACCCCGTCGGGACCGTTGGCGGCGGTGGGTGGCGTTTCGTTCGAACTCGAACAGAACGAGACGCTCGGCATCGTGGGTGAGTCGGGTTCGGGAAAGACGGTTCTCTCACGTACGATCATGGGGCTACAGCCGCGCGCCAACGTCGAAGTACGTGGCTCGGTGCTCTTGAACGGCTTCGAGGTGGTGGGGGCGAGCGAGAAGGAAAAGAGGAGCATCTGGGGCCTCGAAGTGGCCATGATCTTCCAAGATCCGATGACCTCACTCAATCCCGTGATGCGCGTCGGCAAACAGATCGACGAGATCTTGCGCGTGCGTCTCGGCATGGATCGCCCGGCCGCCAAGGCCAAGGCGATCGAACTGCTCGATCTCGTAGGAATCCCCTCACCCGCCGAACGCTACGACGTGTTTCCCGGGGAGCTCTCGGGTGGCATGCGCCAACGCGTCGTGATCGCCACCGCCCTCGCCGGTTCACCGAAGTTGTTGATGGCCGACGAACCGACGACGGGTCTCGACGTCACGATCCAGGCCCAGATCTTGAACCTGCTCGAAGAGCTAAAGGAACGGATGAAGATGTCCGTCGTCCTCGTCACCCACGACCTCGGCGTCGTGGCGACGAGAACCTCACGGATCATCGTGATGTACGCCGGAAGGATCGTGGAGATGGGCTCAACGCGCGACGTCTTCTACCACCACCGCATGCCCTACACCCGAGCACTCCTCGAGGGCTCGCCAAAGGTCTCCAACCCCTCGCACACGCGACTGCTCGCGATTCCGGGACGACCGCCGAATCTGCTCAACCTGCCCAAGGGCTGCAGCTTCGCGCCGCGGTGCTCTTTCGCGACCGATCGGTGTCACGAAGAACGGCCGGAACTCGAAGCCGCCGGCGCGCCGGACCACACGTTCGCCTGTTGGAACCCACTACCCGTGAAGGAAAGGGCTTCGGCGTGAGCGACACCACCCAACCTCTCTTGAAGGTACGCGACCTCACGATCACCTTCGGTTCGCGCCGACACCAACTGAGCGCGGTCGCCGGCATCAGTTTCGACATCTACGAGGGTGAGACCCTTGGACTCGTCGGTGAGTCGGGGTGCGGCAAGTCGACGACCGGCCGGGCCCTCATGCGCATCGTCGAACCCTCGAGCGGGACGATCGAACTCGAGGGAATCGAAATCACCACCAAAAAAGGCAAGGATCTGCGAAATCTACGAACGCGCATGCAGATGATCTTCCAGGACCCGATCAGCTCGTTGAACCCCCGTCGTCGTGTGAAGGACATCGTCGCCGAGCCTCTCGACTGTTGGAAGACCGTCGAGGGTGCGGAGCGCGAGGCACTCGTGGACGATCTCTTGAGCAAGGTCGGCATCGACCCGGTCGCTTACGGCGAGCGCTACGCCCGGCAGTTCTCGGGCGGCCAGTGCCAGCGCATCTCCATCGCGCGCTCACTGGCCATGCGACCGAAACTGCTGATCTGTGACGAAATGGTCTCAGCCCTCGACGTCTCGGTGCAGGCGCAGATCCTCAACCTCCTCGAGGACTTGAAGGCCGAGTACGGGTTGACACTCTTGTTCATCGCGCACGACCTCGCGGTCGTGAAGAACGTCTCGGATCGAGTGGCGGTCATGTACCTGGGCAAGATCTGTGAGATCGGCCCGTCCGACACGCTCTACGAATCGCCCGAACACCCCTACACCAAGTTCCTCCTGGGCGCCGCTCTCGAAGCCGACCCCGGCTCACCGGTGCACGGAGAAGTATTGAGCGGCGAGCCACCGAGCCCGTTGAACCCGCCGAGCGGTTGTCGGTTTCGCACTCGCTGTCCGAACGCGACCGACAAGTGCGCGAACGAAGAACCCCAGCTCGTGCAGATCGCGACCGGCCACCAGGTGGCCTGCCACTACCCGCTCTCGACGCTCACCCGCAAGTAATCCCCACCCCGACGAAGGGGACGCGGACCCTCTACTCGCTCGGTGTTTCGCCTCCGGCGACCTCGGTGACGTCCGTCGTCGCCGTCAACGCGTCGTCGCCGGACGGGGCGTCCTCGTCCGCGGGCTTGGCGGTGACCTCGGTGGCGTACTCGGCCCACGCGGCCTGCGCCTCGGTCTCGGGGGTGAACTCGCCGTACTCGAGAGAGCCGATGTAGTTGCCCTCGGAGTCGTAGGCGTGTGAGCCAAAGGCCTCGCGATACTCCTCGGAGACCTCGCCACCGTCCGCGGCTTGCTTGATCGACAGGCTGATTCGACGACGGGCCGTGTCGAGTTCGATGATCTTGACCCAGAGCTCCTCACCGGCGGTGACGACCTGGTCCGGTGACTCGACGTGGTGCGCGGCCATCTCCGAGATATGGACGAGTCCCTCGATCCCCTCGCCCACTTGGATGAAGGCGCCGAAGGGCACCAACTTGGTGACGCGACCGTAGACCAGTTGGTCAACGGCGTGACTGTCCGCGAAGACCTGCCACGGGTCGGACTGGGTGGCTTTCAGCGAGAGTGAGATGCGCTCCTTCGAGAAGTCCACGTCCAAGACCTCGACGTCCACTTCGTCACCGACGGCCACGACCTGGCTCGGGTGATCGATGTGCTTCCAACTCAGTTCGGACACGTGGATCAGACCGTCCATGCCACCCAAGTCCACGAAGGCACCGAAGTTGACGACCGAGGAGATGACGCCGTGACGGCGTTCGCCGGGCTTCAAGTTCGACAAGAAGTCTCCACGCTGTTCCTTCTGGGTCTCTTCGAGCCAGGCGCGACGCGACAGCACCACGTTGTTGCGATTGCGGTCGAGTTCGATGATCTTCGCTTCGACGGTCTTGCCGATGTAGGGCTGGAGTTCGCGCACGCGACGCAACTCCACGAGCGACGCGGGCAAGAAGCCACGGAGTCCGATGTCGACGATGAGTCCACCCTTGACGACTTCGATGACGACGCCCTTGACGACCTCGTCGCGGTTCTTCAACTCTTCGATGTTGGCCCAGGCCTTCTCGTACTGCGCGCGCTTCTTCGAGAGGACGAGGCGGCCCTCCTTGTCCTCCTTTTGAAGGACGAGGCACTCGATTCGTTCGCCCATCGAGACGATCTCCGAGGGGTCGACGTCGTTGCGGATGGAGAGCTCGCGCGAGGGGATGACGCCCTCGGACTTGAAGCCGATGTCGAGTAGGACTTCGTCGTGGTCGATCTTGACGACGGTGCCCACGACCAAATCGCCGTCTTCGAATTCGAGGACGCTGTCGCCCACGAGCGAAGTGAGGTCCGTGCCGACCAGGTCGTCTTCGGTGATGACGCGCGGGATGTAGTTCCCGGATTCGTCAAAGGTTCCCATTTCTTGGGTGGAGAGGAGGCTCGTGCCGTCCGACATGCGTACTTCTTTCGTTTGACCACACCGGGGCCTAACTAGTCAATAGGGCTGGGTCGCCGGTGTTAACCCAGGTGACAACCCTAGCACCGAGACCCCTAGCCCTTCGCGGCCGCCCAGTTCTCGCCCCAATTCAGTGACACCTCGAGAGGCACGCTGAGCGCGGCCGCGTTGGTCAAGGCGTCGATCATGATCTCACTGACGCGCTCCTTCTCACTCGGCGGCGCCTCGACGACGACTTCGTCGTGCACTTGAAGGATGAGGCGGGCCTCGAGTTGCTCGGCGTTCAGCTGACGATCGAGACGCACGAGCGCGGACTTAAAGACGTCAGCCGCGAGTCCTTGGATGCCCGCGTTCATCGCTTGGCGCTCGGCGGCCTGGCGCTGGGGCCCGACGGCCGTGGCGAGGTCGGGGAACGGGCGGATACGACCGAACTCGGTACGCGAGTATCCCTGGTTGCGGATCTCCTTGACGATGTTGTCCAAGTAGTTGCGCAGGCTCGGGAAGCCCTCGAAGTACTTGTTCATGATCTCCTTCGCGGCGCTGACCGGAACGCCGAGACGTTGACTGAGGCCGAAGGCCTCCATGCCGTACGCGAGGCCGTAGGAGACGGCCTTGGCGCGTTCGCGCTGTTCGTTGGTGACCTCTTCGCGAGCAACGCCGAAGACCGAGGCCGCGATGGTGCGGTGAACGTCCTCGTGTGACGCGAAAGCCGCGAGCAGTCCCTGGTCTTGGGACAGGTGCGCCAAGATCCGCAGTTCGATCTGGTTGTAGTCCGAGACCGCGAGCAGCCACCCCTCACTGGGGATGAAGGCGTAGCGCAGTCGTCGACCTTCCTTGGAGCGAACGGGGATGTTGTGCAGGTTGGGATTCTCCGAGGAGAGGCGACCGGTACGCGCGACGACCTGACTGAACGTGGCGTGGATCCTCTCGTCGGGACCCACCGCGTCAATGAGCGGCGCGCCGTAGGTGCTGCGCAACTTCTCCACTTCGCGGTACCGCAGGATCAGTGGCACGATGCGGTGCTCGTCCGCGATGGCCTCGAGACTCGCGGCGTCGGTGGAGAAACCCGACTTGATCTTCTTGACCGCGGTGAGGCCTAGTTCGCTATAGAGCACCGTCTGGAGTTGCTGGGGCGAGTTGACCTTGAACTCATGCCCGGCGACCTTTTGGATCTCCAGGTCGAGCTCTTTGGCTTCGGTGGCGAATTCTTCGGCGATCGTCTTGAGCAGCGCGGCGTCCACACGAATCCCTCGCGCCTCCATGCGCGCGAGCACCGCGACGAGGGGAAGCTCGACCTCCTCGTAGATGCGATGAAGTTCCCAGCGCTCGATCTCGGCGCGAAGCACGTCTCTGAGGCGCGCGACGAGTTGGACGTCGTGGATCAACGTGTCGTCACTCGTCGCGCTGAACAGCGACGGACGCGCGTCGGCGATCGGTTCGCCAAGAAAGCGATGCGCCACGTCCGCGAGGTCGTAGTGTCCACTGATCGCGTCGACGAGAAAGGCCATGATCGCGGTGTCGTCGGACGGCTCGCGCAACGTCAAGCCACGCTCGTCACCGAGTCGGTAGAGCCGCTTGACGTCGTGACCGGACACCGCCGCGTCACCCACGCCACGAAAGAACTCCTCGAGATCGATGACGGCGATCGCACCCGACGCGGCGTTGAGGACCGCGACGCGCGCGTCACTGTAGGCCACCACGGGTTCCTTCGTTCCCATCAGCACGGCCGCGAGCGACGACTCGTGCTTGAGCGTCGCCACCGCGTTCTTCGGTGGCGCCGGCGCGCCGGCTTCGCCCTGACTGGCCGGTTCACCGAGCAGTCCCGCCTTCATCAGTTTGTTCATGCGCACACTCATCGAGTTCATCTCGAAGCGTTCGAAGAAGGTCTCCACTTCCTGGCGGTTCCACCCACCGAGCGTCAGATCGCTCAAGGTGAAGTCGAGGGGCACGTCGCGTACGAGGCGCATGACCATCTCGTTGTTGCGAGCACGCGCTTCGTAGGTGACCAGGTTCTCGCGCAGCTTGGGCGTCAACTCGTCGACGTGGGCGTACAGCTCGTCGAAGTCGTGGTACTGCGCGAACAGTTTCGCCGCCGTCTTCTCACCCACGCCGGGTACGCCGGGCAAGTTGTCCGACGTGTCACCGCGCAACGCCGCGAGCAGGGGGTAGCGTGCCGGTTCGATGCCGCATCGCTCGAAGATGCCGGCCTCGTCGTAGAGCGAGTAGTCCGACACCCCTCGACGGTTGTAGAGCACCTTGATGAACGGGTCTTCGACTAGTTGGAAGGTGTCGCGGTCTCCGGACACGACGACGACCGGGATCCGGGCGTCGCGGCCCCAGGTCGCCAGGGTCGCCAACACGTCGTCGGCCTCGAAGTGGTGGACGCCGAGGACAGGGATGTGAAGGGTCTCGCACATCGTGCGAATGAGATCGAACTGGTGTTCAATCTCGGGCGGCGTCTCGGCCCGACCCCCCTTGTAGTCCTCGGTGAGGGTGTCGCGAAACGTACCGCCCGGCAGGTCGAAGGCGACCGCCGCTGCCCGGGGATTCTGCGAGCCGACGAGTGAAACCAGCATCGACGCGAAGCCGTGCAGCGCGTTCGTGACGACGCCCGACGAGGTCTGAATGTCAGTGGGCAGCGCGAAGAACGCGCGAAAGGCGAGCGACATCCCGTCCAAGAGCACGAGCGGCCGCGAATCGGCGACCTCAGCCAACGAACTCACCCTTAAGGATCTGTTGGGCGACGTCGCGCATTCGAGTGCGCGCGCGCATCGCGGACTGTTGAATGACCTCAAAGGCGGCCGGCTCGTCGAGGCCACGCTCGGCCATGAGCATCTCCTTGGCTCGCTGCACGATTTCTCGGGTCTCGATCTTGTCGTCGGCACTCGGGGCGTCGTGCGTGACGAGGGGCTCGCTGGCCGTGGGATTGAGGATCGCCGCCAACTTGGGCAGGATCTCGCTGCTGCGAAAGGGTTTCACCAGGTACGCCGCCACGCCCGCGTCCCGCGCGCTCTCGATGAGGGTGCGCTGACTGAAGGCCGTCAACAGCACGACCACGGTCGACGAGCCCTTCAACGCGCGCGCTACCTCTACGCCGTCGAGACCGGGCATCTTGATGTCGAGGAGCGCGAGGTCGGGACGGTGCTGTTGAATCATCGCCAGCGCGTCGTCACCGCGCGCGGCCTCGCCCACGACCAAGTAGCCGTCACCTTCGAGGATCTCCTTGAGGTCGAGTCGGATGATCGACTCATCGTCGGCAATCACCACGCGCTTATCCATTGTCATCCTTCGGTGTCCATTCGCGCAGTAGTTCATCACGCGCCGTCACGAGTTCACGTACTTCCCCCGAACGACGAAGCATCTCGGCGTTGGCGACCATGACGTGACGCGAGAGTTCATCGTATTCCTTGGACTGCAGGGGTGTCTCGGATACCAGGGCCCGAATTCTCGCGTCGTCCAAGGCGTCGTTCCACACTTCGACCTGTTCTTCCAGCACCGCAAGGCTCTCCCGGGCCTGGGCCAACTGGCGTTGCACGTCCGCGAGACGGCGCTTCACCAGACGAGATCCCATGAAATCCAGTCTACGACTCACTTTCAGCGATGACTGATGCGGGCCGCGCGCTCGAGCATCGCCGGTGACGGTTCGACACCGAAACTCGTCGCCAGCTCCACCACCTCGAGGTCCGCGTCGTCGTCTAACGCCACGTCGCCGAGGTCACTTGGCTGACGCACGCAACTGTTCGCGAGAAGCTGATGGACGCGTCGCGCGAAGGGCGACTCGAAGAACCCTCCGAGGTACGCGTCGAGACCGAGTTCGTCGGCCCTGGCGAACAGCGTTCTCGCGTTCGCCAATCCCCCGACGCGAGCGGGCTTCACGCAGATCATGGTGGCGGCCTGGTACGAGACGATCTGCGTCAGGTCACGCAGTGAACGCACGCCCTCGTCGAGGCTGAGGGCAACGTCGAGTCGCCGGGCCAGTCGGGCGTGGTCCGCGAGGTTCCCCACGCCGTAGGGCTGCTCCACGGCGCTGATCGTCGCGACGTCACGAATCTGGTCGACCTGACGCAAGACGTCGTCGTCGTCGCTCGCCGAACAGTTGTAGTCGACCAGTACCGGAACACTGAGGCGCGCGAGTCGCTCCAACGCCCGTTCGCTGAGCGGGCCCGGCGCGATCTTCGCGCGAACGCGCGCCACTGGGTCGCCAACGCGCCAGTCGGTCTCGTCGTCCAACAACGAAAACGTTGCCTGTCTCGGCGTCGAGAACCGTGGCGCCCAGAGTTCTTCGACGGAGCGCGACGCCGAGCGAAGTTCGCGGTCGAGTACCGCCATCTCGAACAACGCCGCGGCGGCGTTGGCCGCGGGTGTCGACGCCGCGAGTCGGGCCACCCGACTCCACGACGGCAGCGCGCCCTCGCGCGTGACGACGTCGCTCAGGCGCGCGAGTAAGTCGTGCGTGGCGTCAAGCACGTCGTCGACACTGGGATCGCCGTTCAGTCGCTCCGGCTGCGGGGCGACTTCGCCGTAGCCAAAGGCGCCTTCGTGCTCGAGGCGCACGAAGAGTCGAGAACGACCCTCGTGGTCCTGCTTGCTCGCTCGTACCGGTCGCTCGAGAACGACGTCTTGTCGGTACAGCGTCACCTTCATCACCACCACCTTACGGATGCTGCTACCGTGGTCGCCGCAGCCCGGATGGCGGAATCGGCAGACGCGGAGGCCTCAAAAGCCTTTACTTGAGAGAGTGTGTGGGTTCAAGTCCCACTCCGGGCACTGTTACCTTTACAACATGGTTGAACGGTCGACCCTCCCATTTCGCGATGACGTCGTCGCGCTCTTTCCCGGCCAAGGCTCGATCAGCGCCGGCGCGGGCGTGGCGTGGCGTACGTCGAGCCACTGGCCGTTGGTCGAACGAATCAGCGACGTCGCGGGCGTCGACGTGGCGGCACTGTTGCTCAGCGCGAGCGACGACGAGGTCGTGCGGACCGATCGCGCGCAACTGGCCACCTTCGCCCTCTCGCTCGTTGGCTACCGCGAGTTGCTCGATCGCGGCATCCGTCCGCGCTACCTCGTAGGACACAGTCTCGGTGAGTTTACCGCTCTGGTCGCCTCGGGACTGCTCTCGCTCGACGAGGGCGCGCGGCTCATCGCCGTTCGAGGTGGTGCCATGGCGCGCGCCGCGGCCGCTCACGAAGGTTCGATGGTCGCCGTCATGGGTGGCGACGACGGCGCGCGCGAAGCCCTCGGCTCGGTGGCTGAGGTCTGGGTCGCCAATATCAACGGCACGGGTCAGATCGTCGTGAGTGGCACGCGCGCGGGACTCGACAATCTCTTGGCTCGTCACAAGGATCTCGGGTGGCGACGCGCGACGCCCCTGTCCGTTGGTGGTGCCTTTCACTCGCCCCTGATGGCGCCGGCCCAGGTGGAGTTTGACGCGGCGCTCGACGCTACGACCTGGTCGACGACCGAGTCGGTGTTGATCTCCAACGTCGACGCGAAGGCGCACGACACGGCCGAAGAGTGGCGTGAACTACTGCGGCGTCAACTCACGTCGCCCGTTGAGTTCTTGGACGTGACGCTCGCCCTCCCCGAGAGCGTGCGCGTCACGATAGAGATGCCCCCGGTGGGCGTCTTGACGGGTCTCACGAAGCGAATCCGCGACTTCGATCAACAGATCGCGCCGTCCACTCTCAGCGAGATACAGGAGATCGTCCTATGAGCCGTCACGTCATCGTCACCGGGGCCAGTCGCGGCATTGGCGCCGCGATCGCGCAGCACTTTATCGACCTCGGCGACCACGTCGTGGCGTTTTCGCGTTCGGGCCGAGCGCCCGCGGGCTGCGCGAAGTCCGTGGCCGTGGACGTGGCCGACTCGAAAGCGGTCAACGAGGCCGTCAAGGCCGCCGTCGAGGAGTTCGGTCCGGTGGAGGTCGCCGTCGTCAACGCGGGCGTAACGCGCGACGGACTCGCGATGCGCATGTCGGACGAACAGTGGCGTGAGGTGTTGAGCACGAACCTTGACGGGGCCTTTTACACCGCGCGCGCCACCGTGGCGTCCATGGTGCGCGCTCGAACAGGTTCGCTGATCTTCATTGGCTCGGTTTCGCCCTTCCTGGGCGTACCCGGCCAGGCCAACTACGCCGCGGCCAAGGCCGGACTCGTAGGGCTCGCGCGCGCGCTCGCGAAGGAAGTGGCTTCTCGATCGGTCACCGTCAACGTCGTAGCACCCGGACTCATCGACACGGACATGACGAGCGAGCTGGGCGCGGCGAAGGACACGATGACCGCGATGATTCCACTTGGCCACGTCGGCCAGCCGTCCGATATCGCTGGCGTTGTCGGGTTCCTTGCCAGTAACCACGCGCGCTACGTCACGGGCGCCGTCATCGCCGTCGACGGAGGGCTCGCACTCGGTCTCTAGTTGCGTCGTGCGACGAGACGATTGAGTACGATGGAGCGAAAGAAAAAAGGGGTTACACCATGGATCGCAACGAAGCTCTAGCGAAGTTCACCGAGGACACGGTCGAGGTTTTGGCCGTCGACCCAGCGCAGGTCACTCTCGAGGCTTCCTTCGGTGACGACCTGGGCGCGGACAGTCTCGACCTCGTCGAGCTCGTCATGGCGCTTGAAGAGACCTTCGACATCGAAGTTGCCGAAGACGAACTCAAAGAGATCAAAACCGTCGGCGAGGCCTTCGAACTGATCTACGCCAAGCTGTAGTGCGCGTTGCCGTCACTCCCTCGGGACCGATACAAGGTCGCCGGGTAGCCGTCACGGGTCTCGGCGCGCTCTCGTGCGCCGGCGAAGGAGTCGACGCACTGTGGGAACTGCTCATGAAGCCCGACGGGCCCACGTCCAAGCGCATAGGCGACTTTGAGACGGCACACGTCGCCGGCCCCAAGGAACTCCGTCGCCTCGACCCCTTCGCCCTGTACGCGCTCGTCGCGGCCGACGAGGCGTGGAACCATAGTGGACTCGTGGGTCCCCTCACCGACGCGGGCAGCATCGTCACGACCGGCATCGGTGGACTCCAGTCGACCCTGAATCAGGGCGTAGTGCTCTTGCAACGAGGCCCTGAACGCGTCTCGCCGTTCCTCGTACCGATGATGATGCCGAACGCCGCGACCGCAGCCGTCTCCATGCGTTTTGGCTTGGGGGGACCGTGTGAGACGGTGACGACCGCCTGCGCCGCCGGAACGCACGCCATTGGCAACGCCGCCCGCCTCGTGTCGTCGGGCCGCTGTGACGTCGTCGTCGCGGGCGGCGCCGAAGCGGTTATCGTCGAGATCGCGGAAGCGGGCTTTCGCAACATGACCGCGCTCTCGAACCTCAACCTCTCTCGGCCCTTCGACGTGAATCGCGATGGCTTCGTCTTGGGCGAAGGCGCGGGCGTGTTGATCCTCGAAGAGTGGGACCACGCCCTCGAGCGCGGCGCGACCATCTTCGCCGAAGTGATCGGTGCGGCCTCCACGGCCGACGCGCATCACATCACCGCGCCCGACCCTACGGGGGCGGGCGCGATCCGTTGCATGCAGTTAGCGCTCGCCGACGCCGACATCACGGCGAAAGACGTCTCGCACATCAACGCGCACGGCACGTCCACACCACTCAACGATCTCGCCGAGGCCATCGCCGTCCATCGCGTCTTTGGCGCCGACCCACCGGTGACCACCTCGATCAAGGGACATCTCGGGCACTCCCTCGCGGCCGCCGGTGCACTCGAAGGTGTCGCCTCGGTACTGACGCTACGCCACCAACTCATTCCACCCACCGCCGGCACCACCGACATCGATCCGGCGATCGACCTCGACGTCGTCATCGGCGCGCCGCGTCCAGCCGACGTTGAGATCATCTTGTCGAACTCGTTTGGCTTCGGTGGTCACAACGGCAGCGTCATCTTCCGGCGATTTCACGCGTAGCTACAAGGTCCACTCACCGAAGTGGCGTTCCACGTAGGCGTTGTCGTACGCCCAACGCGCGTTGGCGATGAACTCACCCAACATCACCGGGTCTTTCACACCGGGCGCGCTCTCGACGCCGGCGCGCGCGTCGACGCCGAAGACCGGAAAGTTCTGCACGACGTCGACGACGTTCGCCGCGTTCAGTCCACCCGAGGCGATGAGCGGCACCCGCGGGCCAGACTCCATGAAGAGTTCGAGCGAGTCCACGAGGGCCTCGGGCTCGTCACTCTCGGGCAGCATCAAGCAGGCCACGCCGTTGGCAAGTGCGAGGCGCTCGGTGCCGTCGGGCACCATGCGCAGCACCGTGTTCACCCGCTCGCAGACGTAACGGAGTTCGTCCGAGGTGATGGGACCGTCGATCTGCACGGCGCTGAGACCGATGGTGTTGGCGATCTCGACGATCCGCTGGGGCAGCTCGTTGCGAAACACGCCGACCGAACCGGCGCCCTGGGGTAGGCGACGAACGATGTCGTGGGCGGCGTTCACCGAGATCTGACGAGGCGTCAGGGCGAAATCGAAGCCGACGGCGCTCGCGCCCAGGCCAATGGAGAAGAGCGCGTCCTCTTCCGTGGTGATCCCCGAGATCTTGATGTAGAGGCCCTCAGCCGTGAGTCGCACGTACCATCTCCATGATTGGTACGTTACTCACGCACGTTGATTCGGTTCAGTCAACTTCTTCGACAATCACGTCGTCGCTTCGGTCACTGGTTGGATCGAGCAGGGTGCGGTGCGCCACGCCCAGACCTTCGAAGCGACCGTCCGTCATCCACGCGCTCGTCACGCCCTGGGGGCCAGCGGGCCCCTTCGACTTCAAGAACTCGTCGACGTTCTTGGAGTTCGCGCCACGCACGTGCACCAGTCGCCAGGGCACGCTCGACCCGCGAGCGTCGAGTCGTCCAACCAACTCTTGACCAGTGAAGCAGCCCTTTTGAAAGGAGATCGTCGCCGCCACGAACGTCTTACCGAAGCTGTGGGGCGTGAGCGACCGCGCGAACTCGCGCACGCCCGGCCAGTTGGCACGGATCTGTTCGTCCAGCGTGACGAATGGTCCGTCGTCGATCTCCTCGACGTCGATGGTGCACTTCGCGCGAAGTAGGAAGCGCTTGAGGCGAATCGCGGCGACCTCGGCGAGTTCTCTCGGAACTATCACGTCGAAGCCGTCCTCGCGTCGTCGCACGAAACAACTCGTGATGACGACGCTGTCGGGCTCGAGGATGAGGGCCCACGAGCCCGCCTCGGTGACGAGCGACAAGTCTTGGCTGAGTTGGCCCTGGAGGAAGGACTCCGCCTCGGGACCTCGGACCTTCAGCACCGACCACGCCAGCGGGTGGGTGGTCGTGTCGTTCCCCTTCGTACTCATGAACTATTACAGTATGCGCCAACGTGGTGAAACTCGCCGCGCACGAGGCGGTCACCAATGAGCATGCAGACGGAATTGAACACGATCACCTCGACCATGACCGAACTCTCGACGCGCATCACCACCCTCGTCGAAGCCGAGGGTGACGCCATGGCCCCCGACGTCTACGCCGAACTCGTCGCCGCGGAGCGAACGGTGGGGGCGCTCCTTCGTCGACTCGTCCGCGTCGCGGGACGGGCTCTCTAAAGCCCACCGGTAGTGTCTGGCTATGGCTTCTCCGTGGTGGTGCGTCCTCTCATTATCACCGCAACAGCGACTCGACGTGCTCAGTCTGCTCGATCGGACCGAAGCCCTGCTCGGACGTGAAGCCATCGACGAAGGCCGTCGTCGCGCCGTGGTGCACGGCTGGCGGGCGCAACATTGGCTCCACTACGACGAGGGCGTCCTCACCAAGTACGCCATGTCGTCGGGCGAGGGACACGCCATCGTCGAGATGTGCGGCGGCGACTACGACCAGGAGCTCCTTGCGCACTTACTCGCTGCGCACGAAGTCGTCGACTGGTGGACGCGCGGTCCCCAGACGTGCGAGTACGTCAGGGGGAGCGTCATCCGGATGTTGCAGCTCCTGCGCGTCAAACTGCCCGTGCCCGTAGAGGACGTGCCCGAAGGCGCGGTGCTGCGCAACTTCGAACCCCACCACGACGAGGAGGCGTGGCTCGAACAGAACAACGCCGCCTTCGCGAACCACCCCGAGCAGGGCGCGTGGCATCTCACGGACCTCGACGAACGCACGCACGAGCCCTGGTTCGACCCCTCGGGCTTTCTGCTCTTGGAGATCGGTGGACGTATCGCGGCGTCGTGTTGGACGAAGGTCCACGAGCTACACCCCGACCGCTTCGGGGAGATCTACGTCATTTCCGTTCATCCCGACTTCCAACGCCACCACCTCGGGCGCGTCATGGTGACCCAGGGACTCAACGTCCTGTGTCGCAAGGGCGTCTCGGACGCCGTGCTCTTCGTGGACGAGTCCAACGACTCGGCGAAGAAGCTCTACGACTCTCTCGGTTTTCGACTCGAACGAGAAGATCGACTCGTACGTTTCGTGCGCGCCTAGCCGACGCCGACGAGGTAGCCCACGCCAAAGGTCACGACGGAGGCGAGGCCCATGATGATGAGAGCGCGCGCCGCCGAGTAGACCACGCCACGTCTCGTAAAGTGTCCGACCGCCGCGCCGACGAAGATGATGGCGGCGCTCGCGAGACCGACGGACCACCAGATGACGTTGCCCGACGAAACCACGATCCACGGCAACAGCGGGATCAACGCGCCGACGGAGAAGAAGAGGAAGGACGAGAACGCCGCAATCCACGGTGATCCCGTCGCCGAGGGGTCGATGCCGAGTTCTTCGCGGGTGTGCGTACGAAGCGCCAGGTCGGGGTCGCGCATCAGGTCCGTGGAGAGGCGCTCGGCCAACTCCTCGTCAATGCCGCGCCCGATGAAGATATCGCGCAGCTCTTTTCTTTCCATATCGGGTTCGCTCGCGAGGGATCGACGTTCGACGTCGATTTCGTACCCGTAGAGCTCCTTTTGGGCCCGCATCGAGAGGTACTCGCCGCTGCCCATCGAAAATGCTCCCGACACCAGTCCCGCGAGCCCAGCGAGGCGCACGATGTTGTGACCGGGATTGGCACCCGCGAAACCCAGAATAAGAGAGACGTTCGTCACCAGCCCGTCCATCAGTCCAAAGAGCGCCGCGCGAAAGCCCCCGTCACTAATCTGGCGATGCTCAGCGGCGCCACCGTTATCACTCACGCTGCGAGTCTACGGTGACCCACCTGACCGTTCCGGTGAACATTCGGTGAAAGATAGTGTTGCCTCGGAGGTGCACCATGGTCACGCACGTGAAAGGCATCGATGAACTGTCGGCACTGGTGGGAACGCACCTCGGCTACAGCGACTACGCGCTGGTCACGCAAGAACAGGTCAACCTCTTCGCCGAGGCGACCGGCGACCGCCAGTGGATCCACGTGGACCCCGAGCGCGCCGCGACCGGTCCCTTCGGTCACACCATCGCGCACGGCTACTTCACGTTGTCCCTCATCCCGGTGCTGCTCGGGGGCGTACTGAAGGTGGACGGCGTCGCGATGGGCGTGAACTACGGCTCGAACAAGGTCCGATTCACGTCACCGGTGCCGGTGGGCTCAGAGATTCGCGCCGGGGCCACGCTGGTGTCGGTCGACGACGTCGCCGGTGGCGTGCAAGTGGCGCTCGACGTCACCGTAGACGTCAAAGACGCCCCCAAGCCTTCGTGCGTCGCTCAAGTCGTGTTTCGCTACTACCGCTAACGCCTTGACCAGTACTCCCCTACCCCAAGGCGACGAAAAGACTCAGCACGTTCGCTCAATGTTCGACGCCATCGCCTCGCGCTACGAACTGGTGAACACCCTCATGACCTTCGGTCTCGACGGCCGTTGGCGTCGACGAGCCGTCAGTGATCTTCGACTTGCGCCGCGAAGTCTCATCCTGGACGTCGCCGCGGGCACGGGTGACTTCGCGCGTGAACTCCACCATCAAGGCCAACGGGCGGTCGCGACTGACCTCAGCTACAACATGCTCGCCACCGCCAGGGCGGTGCGAGAACGAGTCCAAGCCGACGCGTCGAAGCTCCCCTTTCGTAGCGCGAGCTTCGACGGCATCACCTGCGGCTACGCGTTGCGAAACTTCACGGATCTCCAAGCGACCTTCGCCGAAATGGCTCGAGTCCTGCGCCCCGGAGGGCGACTCTCGCTGCTCGAAGTCGCCGAGCCCACCGCGGGACCCTGGCGCGCGGGTTTTCGGCTCTGGTTTCGCCAAGTGGTCCCCTTCATCGGTTCGCTCGTCTCGGACCGCGCGGCGTACCACTACTTGCCAGCGTCGACGGCCTACTTGCCAGCCTCGGGCGAGATCGTCGCGATGTTGAACCGCGCCGGTTTCTCCGCGGTCAATCACCGCAAGGTCATGGGCGGCCTCAATCAACAGTTCCTCGCCACGAGGACGACGTGAAGTTCGTTCGCTCCCTTGTCGACCCGCTTCGAACGGAGACCCTGCGCGCCCTCGGGGCTCGCGACGGCTGGCTCATCGAATCACCCGACGTGCTCCGCGCGGGATGTGGACGCGTGGTCGATCGCGTCGAGCTCGACGCGGGCCTGCACTCGCCCTCGAACGCCACGCTGTCGCTGCAACGACACGAGCTCGTCGGCGACGAAGGCCCGGCGGGCACGGGTATCGTCGCGTTCGCGACGTTGCCCTTCGATCGCAACGCGCCCGGCGAGTTGCAGGTCCCCGAGTTTTTGTTCACCCAGACCGCCTCGGGCGACGCGTGGTTGACCCGTCCGGAGGGATCGGCGAACTGGCGCGAGTCCTACGACGCGGTCGTCGCGCCCACCCAGGAGACCCAGAGCCTTCGCTCGCTCACGTTCCAGCCAACGCCCGAGGAGTACGCGCACAACGTCGCGCTCGCGGTGGAGATCCTTCGCCGCAAGGAGATCGACAAGGTGGTGCTCGCACGCGCCGTGCTGGGCTCGGTGCCCGACCCCATCGACGCGGCCGCCATCGCCCAACGACTTCGCCTCCGCGAGCCGATCTGCACGCTCTACAGCTTGCCCGCGAACGACGGCCAGCGGTTCGTGGGGGCCAGCCCCGAACTCCTGGTGCGCCGCACGGGCGTGGAGATCCAGTGTCACCCGCTCGCGGGGACCATCACGCTGCCGCCCAACGTCGCCCCGGACGACTACCAGACCTGGTTGCTCGGCAGCACGAAGAATCTTCACGAGTACGGCGTGTTGGTCGACGAGGTCGTGCGCAATCTCGCGACGGTCTACGACGACGTCGACGCGGACCCGGAACCCACCGTCGTCACCTTGCGCACCGTGGCGCACTTGGGCGCGTGGGTGCGCGCCCGTTCCCACGACCTCGACACCGCACCCGACGCGCTCGAGGTGCTACGAATGCTCCATCCCACGGCGGCCGTCGGCGGCGTTCCGAGACAGAGCGCGTACGACCTCATCCGTCGTCTCGAGCAACACGACCGCGGACACTACGCGGGGCCGCTCGGTTGGATGGACGCGAATGGCGACGGCGAGTGGTGGATCGGCATTCGCGGCGTCCTGGTAAAGGGCCGCGAATTCGAAGCGTGGGCCGGAGCGGGGATCGTGAGTGAGTCCGACCCGATCGCCGAACGAGAAGAAACTAAGGACAAACTCGCGAGTGTCTTGACGTCGGTGCTAGTTGACCGTGTGTAGTGCCTCGCGCTGAAACGGTCGTTGCATGGCCCACATCGTGACGAGCGCCAGCGCCTCGAAAACGATCGCGCCCGACATCTTGGAGACGCCTCGTTGGCGATCCGAAAACGAGATCGGCACCTCGATAATCGTCGCGCCGTGGCGCCGTGCTCGAAACGTCATCTCGATCTGAAACCCGTAACCGTCGGCCTTCACGGTCTCGTAGTCGATCTTCTCGAGCGCGGATCGCGCGTACACGCGATACCCCGACGTCGAGTCCGCGACTCGAAGACCGAGCATCGTCGACGCGTACTGGTTACCCCCGCGCGAGAGCAGCCGACGCGACCACGTCCAGCGAGGGATTTGCCCCCCCGGCACGTAGCGTGATCCGATCACAACCTCGTAGTCATCTGCCGCCACCAACAGACTCGCCAGCGCCAACGGATCGTGTGAGAAGTCACAGTCAATCTCGACGAAGCGGTCGAAGCCCGCGGCGAGGCCCCAGGCGAAGCCGGCGCGGTACGCGTGGCCGAGCCCATTCTTGGCGGTGCGCTCGAGCACGTCGATCTGGCCGAGTTCGTCGCTCAACTGACGCGCCCTCGCGGCGGTGCCGTCGGGACTGGCGTCGTCCACGACGAGGACGTGACACTCGGGAACCGCGCTACGAAGCGCGCGGAGCATCTCAGCGACGTTGAGAATCTCGTTGTACGTGGGAAGTACCACCAACGTGGGCATTAGGAGATACTACGACGTGGCCTAGGCTGAGCCCGTTGAGTTCCCCCGTCACGGGGTGAGAACGTGACACGCTAGAGGAAGTCCTATGCCCGAAGCCGTCTCGAAGAAACGTCTCGCGTTACCTCGTGAGATTCGTCTCATTCTTAGTTTCGGCTCCCTGGTCTTCGTCTTCGCGTATCTGGTGTTGCCCCAATTCGGTGCGGCGCACTCGTCACTTCCCTTGCTCGCCAGGGTGAACCCCATCCTGGTGACGCTCGGCGTGCTCTTAGAGATCGGCGCGATACTCGCCTACGTTGAGTTGACGCGCACCGTGCTCTACCCCTACGCGCCCAGTCGCTACAACACGCTGCGCGTGAACATGGCCGGACTCGCGATCAGTCACGTCGTGCCCGGGGGAACGGCGCCCGCTGGAGCACTCGCCTATCGGATCTTCAATGAACTCGGCGTGCCCCGGGACACCAACGCCTTCGGACTCGCGGCGCAGGGGTCGGGTTCGGCGGTCGTGCTCAACATCATCTTTTGGATCGCGCTCGTGATCTCGATCCCGCTCGACGGTTTCAACCCGGCCTACGGCTTCGCGGCGCTCGCCGGGGTCTTTCTCCTCCTCGCGTTCTTCGGCACGATTCTGCTGATCACGAGGGGTCAGCGGCGCGCCGACGCGTGGCTGCGCGCGGTCGCGCGCCGGGTGCCCTCGATCAATCCCGACGCCGTGTCGGCGTTGCTTCGAAAGGTCGCCGATCGCATCACCCTCCTCATCACCAACCGACGCACCCTTTGGTGGGCCTTTACCTGGGCCACGCTCAATTGGCTGTTGGACGCCGCGTGCCTGTGGGTCTTTCTCTGGTCCTTTGGGTCCGTGGTGTCACCGGTCGACCTCCTCGTCGCCTACGGACTCGCCAACGTCCTCGCGGCGATACCGGTCACACCCGCCGGACTGGGGGTCGTCGAGGGCGTGCTCATCACCACGCTCGTGGGATTCGGCGTGCCGCACAGTCAGGCGATTCTGGCGGTCCTCGCGTATCGTTTGGTGAACTTCTGGATTCCCATACCCCTCGGCGGGATCTCCTACGCGAGCCTGCAGTGGCGTCGACCGGCGGAGGTTACACCTGGGAAAGGGAACGCGACCGATCCATTGCCCGACGTTTGAACTCGCGTTGCGCGGAGAAGTTGTTCACCGGCTGGAGTCGGCGCCAACGGCGATCGGTCCCGAGCACCCAGGTATAGAGGTCGTCTCGCCACGTGATCTCGAAGGCTTCGATGAGTTCTTCTTGCAGGGATGGGTCCTCGATTGGTACCAGTACTTCGACGCGTCGGTCGAGGTTGCGCTCCATGAGGTCGGCCGATCCGATGTAGATCGAGAAGTCGGGATCGCCCTGGCGGCCGAAGGCGAAGATCCTTGAGTGCTCGAGAAACTCGCCCACCAACGAGTGGACCTTGATGTTCTCCGAGAGTCCCGCGACGCCCGGTCGCAGACTGCACAGCGTGCGCACCACCATACGAATCTCGACGCCCGCGATGCTGGCCTCGTAGAGCGCGTCGATGATCGTGGGATCGGTGAGTCCGTTCACCTTGATGGCGATCTTGCCGAGCGCGCCGCGATCGCGTTGGGCGTTGATGAGTTCCACGACGCGCGACCTCGTGTTCAATGGGCTCACGATGAGCTTCTCGTAGTTGCCAATGCGTGAGAAGCCGGTGAGGAAGTTGAAGAGTTCCCCGACGTCGTGACTGATCGCCGGGTCGCGGGTCAAGAGACCGAAGTCCTCGTAGATGCGCGCCGTCTTGTCGTTGTAGTTCCCGGTGCCGATGTGCACGTAGCGCGCGGTCGTGTCGCCCTCGGATCGCAACACCAACGTAATCTTCGAGTGCGTCTTGAGGCCCACGATGCCGTAGACCACGTGCACGCCCGCGTCTTCGAGCGCCTTGGCCCACTCGATGTTGGCGGCCTCGTCGAAGCGCGCCTTCAACTCCACGAGCGCCACGACCTGCTTGCCCCGTTCCGCTCCGTGGATCAGCGACGCCACGATGGGTGAGTCACCCGACGTGCGGTACAGCGCCTGCTTTACGCCGACGACCTTGGGGTCGAGGGCCGCCTGGGCGGTGAACTGTTCGACCGAGTCGGTGAAGGATTCGTACGGGTGGTGCAGCAGAATGTCGCCGTCGCGCACCGCCGCGAAGACGTCGCCGACGTGGTCCCCGTCGAGCAGGCGCCGGGGCGTCAGTGGAGACCAATCCTCGCCTTTCAAGTCGGGACGATCGAACTTGTACAGTCCCCAGAGATCGCTCAACCCCAGCATCGCGTCGGTGACGTAGACGTTCGACGGATCGAGGTCCAATTGATCCACGAGCAGCTTCAAGAACTCTTCGGACATGCCGCGTTGGATCTCCACGCGCAACGCCTCGCCGAAGCGCCGGCGGCGAAGTTCGACCTCGAGTGCCACCAAGAGGTCGTCGGCCTCGTCCTCTTCGAGCGTGAGGTCCGCGTTCCTCGTCACGCGAAAGAGATCGGCGCGACCGATCGTCATGCCCGGGAACAAGCGGTCCAGATGCGCGATGATCAGGTCCTCCAACAGGCACCACTGCGCTGGTCCGGCCTGGAGGAAGCGCGGCAGCGAGTTGGGCACCTTGACGCGCGCGCTTCGTTCGTCGTTGGACACGTCGTCGCGCACCGACACGGCGATGTTCAACGAAAGGTTCGAGATCATCGGAAAGGGATGGCCCGGGTCGACCGCGAGGGGCGTCAAGACCGGATAGACGTTTTCGTCGAAGTACTTCGCGAGCAGCGCCCTGGCCTCGTGGTCGAGATCGTCGTGACGCACGATGGCGATATCGCTGGCCGCGAGTTCGGGCAGTATCGAGTCGATCATGAGACGGTCTTGGCGCTCGACGAGTTCGAGCACGCTCTCACGTATCGCCGCCAACTGCTGACGTGGTCGAATCCCGTCGATGGACGGCGTCTGCACCCCGGCCGCGACCTTGTCCTCGAGGCTCACCACCCGGACTTGAAAGAACTCGTCGATCATCTCGGCGAAGATGGCCACGAACTTGCACCGCTCGAGAATGGGCAGGCTCTTGTCCGCGCCGAGGTCGAGAAGTCGCGCGCCAAACTCCAGGCGCGAGAGTTCGCGACTCGAGAACCTCTCGGGTCCAAACGACGTTAGATCTATCGACAAGGTGCCTGGTTCCCTCCGGTGAGTCAATTGGTTCTCACCATCGTACGACTACTGTTGAAACGTGGCGAGACACGCGAGTATCGAGACCGCTCGAGCCGACGCGCCCGCGCCGAGCGTTCCGCGGAACCTCCGCTTCACCGAATTGGGACTGCTGGCCCTGGCGTGGTTGATCACCACCGCTTTCTACGTATTGGCCTACCTCGGGGCCGTGGGAAAGATGCCGCCTTCTTTCGGCGTCTTTCTCGCGGGGATGATCCTCGTCTCTCTCTTCATGCACTTCGCGGTCGTGCGCTACGCTCCCAACGCCTCGCAGGTTCTCTTGCCAATCGCCACCCTGCTCAACGGGATTGGCTACGTCGAGATCGCGCGTTGGGACCCGCCGCTCGCGCGCAGTCAAGCCATCTGGTTCTTGGTGAGTGCCCTGGCCCTCGCCTTCACCCTCAAGGTCGTTCGCCACGTTCGCGACCTTGACCGCTACCGCTACCTCACGCTCGTCGGAGCGATCGGGCTTTTGATCGCGCCACTGTTGCCTCACGTGGGCACCACGGTCAACGGTGCGCGTCTCTGGATCGACGTGGGCCACTACGCCTTCGAGCCGGTCGAGTTCTCGAAGATCCTGCTCATCATCTTCTTCGCGTCCTACTTCGCGGCAAATCGTGAGCTCCTCTCCATTCCCACGCAGCGCCTAGGACCGGCACGATTCGTGCCACCCAAGGTCCTCGTGCCGATTCTCGCGGCCTGGGGGCTCTCCATCGCCATTTTGGGCGCCGAAAACGACCTGGGCTTCGCGATCTTGATCTTTGCTCTGTTCATTGCGCTGCTCTGGGTGACGACGGGCCTTAAGTCCTACGCCGTGCTCGGGATCGGGCTACTGATCGGCGGCGCCTTTATCGCGGACCGGCTCTTCGTCCAGGTGCAAAGTCGAGTGAGTGAGTGGCTGAATCCCTGGTCGCTCGCGAACCTCAACGTCTCGCACCAATTGGCCTGGGGCTGGTTTTCGATCGCCGCCGGCGGGGTCACCGGCACGGGACTCGGCCTCGGCCAATCGGGCAACATTCCCTTCATCACGTCGGACATGATTTTCGCCGCGATCGCCGAGGAGCTCGGCTTTCTCGGCGTCATCTTGGTGCTCTGTCTCTTTGCGGCCTTCGTCGGTGAGGGCTTTCGCATTGCCCAGCGCGCCTCGACGGACTTTGTTCGCCTCACCGCGACGGGCTTGACGGCGCTGCTGAGCTTTCAGGCGTTCTTCATCATGGCCGGCATCTTGCGGCTTCTCCCGTTCACCGGAATCACGCTGCCCTTTATGGCCTACGGAGCCAACTCACTCGTGGCGAACTATCTCGTGGTCGCGATCCTGTTACGGATCTCTGACGAGGGGAACACCGAGAAACACGGCGGCGAGATCGTCGCCGTCCGTTTCCCTCAGTCGTAGTACGACTGCAGTACCTCCTCGGCGCAGAGAATGGGCGCCGGCACGTTTTGACGGAGCGCCATCGAGAGCGCGTCACTGGTGCGACAGTCGAAGACCTCGCGACCGCGCGGCGTCATGAGCTCGAGCTCGGCGTAGAACACGCCGCCCTCGTAGCGAACGATGCGCGCCGCGATCACCTCACTCTGTAGCCGGGTCAGAATCGTCGTCATCAGCTCGTGCGTGCTCGGACGGCGCCCCTCGACGGCGCCGTGCGCGTTCTGCAGCGCCACGGCGTCACTGAGGGCGACGGGCACGACGAGGTAGCGAAAGGGCGACTCCGCCTCGAGCAGATGGATCATCGGCGACGCGTCGGTCAGGTCGTAGAGCACGGACTCGAGGTGCATGACGCGATAGGTGACGTCCGCTGATGTCGAGTTCGCCTCGGCGTCAACGGGCGCCTCATCGCTCGCGACGTCGGCCTCGACGGGTACCTCATCGCTCATAGGGCACCCACCCTAACTGCCCGGGCGACGTGAAACCGAGAGCACGACGCCGCTCGCGACGAAAAACACGAGCTCCGCCGAGCCTCCGTAGCTAAGGAGGGGTAGCGGTATTCCCGTCACGGGCATGATGCCCATGGTCATGCCGATATTCTCAAAGCAACTGAAGGCGAAGAAGATAAAGACGCCGATGCACAGGAGTCGTCCCATCGTGTCCTTCGCGTTCTTGCCAATCATGAACATTCGAAACGAAACGAAGGACAACAGCAGGACGATCAACACCGAGCCAATGAATCCCATCTGCTCACCAATCGCGGTGAAGATGAAGTCGGTTTGCTGTTCGGGGACGTAGCCGAGCACGGTCTGCAAGCCGTGAAAGAGGCCCGCGCCGTAGACGCCCCCGGACCCGATCGCGCTCTTCGCGTTGTTGACCTCGTAGAGCAGGGCCGTCAACTGCGGATTCGTGGAGTTTTGATTGAGGAAGGACACGAAGCGGTCTACTTGGTACTTCTGCAAGAGATCGAGGTAGAGCGCCGACGCGAGCCCGATCGAGCCGAGCACCGCCAGCAACGTCATGAATCGCGGCGGCACGCCCGCGATGACCATCATCGCCGAAACGATCAAGACGATGATCACGGACGTGCCGAGGTCGGGCTGCTTGACGATGAGGGCGAGCGGCACGACGGCCATCACGAGCAGACGCATGACGTCGTACATCCTGAGGCCCTCGGTTCTTCGAGCGCAGAACGTCGCGATCGCCAGAATCAAGAAGAGCACCGTGAACTCGCTGGGTTGGATCTGAATGGAAGTACCGATGCTGTACCAGCGTTGCGCGCCGAGTGCGGTCTTTCCAAGGACGAACACACCCGCGAGCGCGAGCAGCGAACCTACGTACAGCGGCGTCGCGGCGATCTCGAAACGCCGATAGTCGATGCGCGAGACCACGTACATGGCGATCACGCCCAACACCATGAAGAGACCCTGACGTTCGACGTAGTAGTGCGAGTTCAATCCCTGGTTCACGAGCTGTTGACGCGTCGCGGAGTAGATCGCGACCACGCCCGTGGCCCCGAGGGCGATCATGCTCCAAAAGAGTGCTCGATCGAAGGAGTCCTTGGGGCGTAGACGGTGCGCAAGGGCGCCGAGAGAGTCCGTCACGCGAGCACCTCGAGCAGCTGGGCGCCGCCCACGTCGACGCCCCACCACCAGCGCATCTGGAGCGCAGCCTGGTAGGCCAACATCGCGAGCCCGTTCATGGTGCGACACCCCGCCTCGTCGTAGAGCGTTCGCCACGTCGACGATCGTGGTTCGTAGGTGATGTCGACGGCGACCGTTTCGTGGTGGACGCCCTGGAGCACGGCCGCCTCGGGGTTTCGCCCCGAGACCGGCACGGTGTTCACGACGAGGTCCACCGGTCGATAGACCAGCGAAGAGGAAAAGACGTTCTGGTAGCGACCACGAAGTTCTTCCACGTTGACGTCGTTGCGCGCGTGAATGACGACGGAGGAGGCGCCGTGACGCACTAAAGCGTCGACGACGGCACTCGCGGCTCCCCCCGATCCCAAGACAACCGCGTGCGCGTTTTCCACCACGGGTCCGAACGCCGCGCGCAGGGCGTCACAGAAGCCCTCGCCGTCGGTACTGTCGCCGTAAAGGATGCCGTCACGCATCAAGAGTGAGTTCACCGACTGCGTTCGGCGCGCGACGTCACTGAGCTCATCACTTCGTTGAAGGGCCACGCGCTTCAACGGAGCGGTGATGGAGAGCGCGTCGAACGCACTCGACATCAGTTCGCGCAGGCGATCGCCGTCGTCCAGGCCCAACTCGACACGCGTCGAGGTGCCCTCAAGGCCAGCGAGGCGAAGTCCGCGCTCGTGAAGTTGGGGCGAGAGCGAATGCGCGACGGGCGAACCCGCGACGCCGACGCGCCAGATCACTCGAGACCTCGCTGGTGCGCTAACTTTTCGTTCGCCAGTTGCTGGGCGAACGTCGTGGCGAAGGCTTCGTCGCCGTTCTTGTCGATGAGGGTGAAGTAGAGCCACGTGCCCGCGGGCGCGTGGAGGACGGCGTTCAGGGAAAACGTCGACACCGTGCAGATGGGCGTCGGCGTAAGGCCCGTGTTCAGGTACGTGTTGTACGGCGTAGGCGTGGTCAACATGGCGCGCGTGACGGTGCCGCCGTCTTGTTTGAAGTAGTAGAGCACGGTGGCGTCCATCTGTAGGGGGCCGCCGCGCGCCAATCGGTTGAAGATGACTCTGGCCACCTTGGGCATGTTGGACGGATAGTAGCCCTCCTTTTCGACGATCGACGCGGCGGTGACCAACTGGTAGGCGTTCAGTCCGTTGACCGACGTCGAGGGCGTCAGGCCGACCGAGGCGGCCTCCTTCTCGAAACTGCGCACCATCTTGTCCACGAGTTCGCTCGGCGTCGTCGAGGGCGCGATGATGTAGGTACCCGGCCCGATGAGCCCCTCGAGGGAGCCAGTTTGGGCGAACGTACTCGGCGTCGTCGCGGCCGTGGCGGCCGCGACGAAACGCTTCGCGTAGGCGGGTCCCATGTCGTTCGCCACGTCGATGGCTATCTCATGCAAGGTGAGCCCCGGGGTGACGTCGACGACTTCCACGTTGGGGGGGGCACTCAACACCGAGCGCACCTTCGCGAACGAGGATCCCTGTCGAAGTTGGTAGGAACCTATCTGGACCTGGGGCGTGCCGAGGACGAGGCTCTCGAGGCGAAAGGCGAAGGTCGACGCGATGACGCCCTTGGCGTGCAACTCGGCGGCGATCGTCGAAAAGGAGTCACCGCTGTGCACGGTGACGATGACCTCTCGGCCCTTACCGGCGAAGACCGGGTCGATCTGGAGCGCGAACCAGCCGACGCCCACGACGATGACAACCACGACGGCGAGAACGACACGACGAAGCGGCCTACTCCACATGTTGGCCATCAACGTAGTTTTGCAGCATGATGACGGCGGCCGCGCTGTCGACGTGATCGCGGTGTTCTTTGGCCCTCAGGCCCGCGTGGGAGAGCGATCGCCGCGCCTCGAAGGTCGTGAGGCGTTCGTCCCACTGGACGACGAGGACGCCTTCCAGGGCGTCGACGAGCGCGTGATAAAAGGCGTCCGCCTGCTTCGTGCTCGACGTCTCGTTACCCGACAGTGCCACCGGGCGACCGACGACGACGGCGCCGACACGTTCTTCTTCTATCAAGAGCAGGACCGACCCGATGATTGTGGCGTCGTTGGCGAGGGCCGGTCGGGGAAAGGCCAGCGTCGCCGACGAGTCCGTGATCGCGACACCACAACGCACCGCTCCGGGATCGAGGCCGAGGAACCGCGTCACCGAGCTCTTAGAGCTCCTTCGCAGCGACGACGACCGCGTCGATACCTCGGGGATCACGGCCACCGGCGAGGGCCAGACGGGCTGAGCCCCCTCCACCGCCGCCCACGTGTGACGCGAGCGACTTCACCGTGCTCGACGCGTCGAGGGACCCGTCGGTCGCCACCGCCAACGAGACCTTGTCGTCGTTCTCGCCCACGAGCACCACGACGCGCCGTCCGCGGCGCTGGAGATCTTGGGCCAGCGTGCGCAACTGGTCGCCGGCGTAACCGTCCACGCGCGCGACCACGACGTCACCGGTGCTCTGCGCGTCGAGTTCGCGGGCAAACTGGGTGAGCTGAGCTTGGCGCAGGCTCGCGATCTCCTTCTCCACGTCGCGCTGGCGTTCGAAGAGTCGTTCGAGCGCGGGCACCACGTCCTCGGTCGAGGTCTTCAACAGCGTTGCCACGGATTCGAGAACCTGTTCCCTTTCGTAGCTGCGACGATGCGCACCCAGACCACTCACCGCTTCGAGACGCCGGGTGTTCGCGCCAATGGAAGCTTCGCTCACCATCTGAATCAGTCCGATGTCTCCGAGGCGCTCCACGTGGGTGCCTCCGCAGAATTCGAGGCTATGGCGACCCGCGCGCACGACGCGGACCCGGTCGCCGTACTTGTCGCCGAAGAACGCGACCGCGCCCATCGTCTCCGCTTCACTCTTGGACGTCTGAATGGTGTCGACGTCTTCGTTCAAGACCACGTCGGTGTTCACGAGCGTCAAAATCTGCTTGGCCTCCTCTGGGGAGAGACCCGCGCCGTGCGAGAAGTCGAAGCGCAGGCGGTCGGGCCCGACGTAGGAGCCTTGCTGGCGCACGTGTTCGCCCAGCACCGTGCGAAGCCCCGCGTGCAAGAGGTGCGTCGCCGTGTGGTTGCGTCGGGTCGCCTCGCGACGATCGGCCTCGATGGTCGCCACCGCGATCTGACCCGGCAACACCTCTCCGGTCAATCGCCCGCGGTGCGCGAAAAGACCGCCGGCCACGTTTTGGGTGTCGAGCACCTCGAAGCGACCGGTCTCGGTCACGACGGTGCCGGTGTCACCGACTTGGCCGCCCGACTCGGCGTAGAACGGGGTCGTGTCGAGGAAGAGTTCGCTCTCTCCCTTCTCGCCGGCCAGAACGGCGACGACCGTCGTCTCGATGCTGTAGCGCGTGACGTCACGACCCACGAACTCCGTCGGGCCGTCGCGCTCGATGAGCTCGCGGTACTGCGCGTCGTCCGCCACGCGCAGCGTCTTGGCGTTGGCTCTCGCGCGCTCGCGCTGGGCCGTCATCGCCTCGTCGAATGCTCGTCGCTCAACACGCAGTCCCGACTCCGCGACGATCTCGTCGGTCAGTTCGATGGGAAAGCCGTGCGTGTCGTGCAACTTAAAGGCCACGTCACCTGGGAAGATGGTGGCCCCGCTCGCCAGGACGTCACGCTGTGCGTCGTCGAGCAGCGAGAGTCCCGTGCGAAGCGTGCGGGCGAAGCCAGCCTCTTCACGCTCGAGGACCTCGACGATCAGATCACGATCCTTCACGAGCGCCGGGTAGGCGACGCCCATCTTCTCGATCGTCGCGTCCACTAGTGACGCCGACAGCGCGCCCTCGGCGCCGGCGCGCCGGGCCGCCAGGACGGCCCGGCGGATGATCCGACGCAACACGTAGCCGCGCCCCTCGTTCGAGGGCAGCACGCCGTCCGCGACGAGCATCGTCATGGCGCGTCCGTGGTCGGCGACGCGACGAATCGCCACGTCAACCGACTCGTCGTTGCCGTACGTGGCGTTCAGCGCACGCGACGCGGTGTCGATGAGCGGTGCGAAGAGGTCGGTGGCGAAGACGGACTCGACGCCGTTCAAGATCGACAGCGTCCGGTCGAATCCGGCGCCGGTGTCGATGTTCTTCTTCGGCAGTTCGGTCAGGGTGCCGCCCGGGCCCCTTTCGTACTGGGTGAAGACGAGGTTCCAGAACTCGATGAATCGGTCCTCGCCGCCGACGGCCGGTCCCCCGTCGCCGCCGAACTCCGCTCCCTTGTCGAAGAAGATCTCCGAACACGGACCGCAGGGCCCCACTTCGCCCATCGTCCAGAAGTTGTCCTCGTCGAGCCGTTGAAGACGTTCGGGACGAACGCCAATCTGATCGCGCCAGATGTCGGCGGCGGCGTCGTCACTGACGTGCACGGTGATCCAAAGCCGTTCTGGATCGATCCCGAAGCCTTCGGTGATCAACTGCCACGCGTACTCGATGGCGCCCTCTTTGAAGTAGTCGCCGAAGGAGAAGTTGCCCATCATCTCGAAGAACGTGAGATGGCGTTGCGTCGTGCCGATGAGATCGATGTCCGCCGCGCGAAAGCACTTTTGAATCGACACGGCGCGTGGGTAGGGTGGGATCTCCTCGCCCGAGTAGTAGGGCTTGAAGGGCACCATGCCCGCCACCGTGAACAACAGCGTCGGATCGTGGGGTATCAGACTCGCCGAGGGAACCACGGTGTGTCCGTTTTGGGCGAAGTAGTCCAGGAAAATCCTGCGAAGTTGGGCGGCTTCCACGAGAGTTACTCTACTGGCGCGGGCGGTTCGCCCTGGTGGGAGCGGGAGGTGCGCGCGCGCCACTGCGCGACGAGAGGACCCTCGCGACCATACTCAGATGGATCGAAGAACGTCGCGTCGACGAAGCCGTCCGGCAGATACTGCTGATCGACCCAGCCGTCGGGATAGTCGTGCGCGTAGCGGTACTCCGTGCCGTGTCCGAGCAGTGCGGCACTTCGATACGACGCGTCGCGTAGATGCGCGGGCACTTGGACGAGCCCCCCGGACTGTACCGCCGTCGTCGCGGCACCGAGCGCGCGCGTCACCGAGTTGCTCTTGGGCATCAGGGCGAGTGTGAGCGTCGCGTGCGCGAGAGTGAGGCGAGCCTCGGGCAAACCGACGAACTCAACGGCTCGCGCCGCCGACTCCGCGACCAGTAGACCGAGTGGATCGGCGAGACCGACGTCTTCACTGGCGAGAATGACGAGACGTCGAGCGAGGAACCGGGCACTTTCGCCGCTCTCGAGCAACGTCACCAACCAGTACAGGGCGGCGTCGGGGTCCGATCCCCGCACCGATTTGATGAAGGCACTGACCTGGTCGTAGTGGGTATCGGCCGACTGGTGGTAGAGACGACCGTCCCTCGCGCGCGCTACGTGGCTGACGTCGACCGGGTCACCGGCGGACTCCATGGTGGCGAGAACGATCGCCGTGTCGAGCGTCGTGAGCGCACTTCGCGCGTCACCGTCGGCCGACGAGGTCACCGCGCGCAGCGCCTCATCGGTGATCGTGGCGCCCCTCAACGCCAAGCCGCGACGAACCAGTGTGGCGAGGTCCTCGTCGCCCAGTGGACGCAGTCGCCACAGCGTCGATCGGCTCATCAGTGCCGCGTTGACCTCGAAGTAGGGATTCTCGGTGGTCGCGCCAATGAGGACGACTTCACCGGTCTCGGTCGCGGGCAACAAGAGGTCCTGTTGGGCCTTGTTGAAACGGTGAACCTCGTCAATGAAGAGCACGGTGCGCTGGCCGTGTTGACCTAGGCGTTCGCGCGCGCGAAGGATCGCTTCGCGCACGTCCTTCACGCCACTGGAGACGGCCGAGAGGCTCTCGATCACGTAGTCGGCGGACGTGGCCAGGATGCGCGCCAAGGTCGTCTTGCCGGTGCCCGCGGGACCCCAGAGAATCATCGACGTCAACTGTCGAGACTCGACGAAGCGTCGAAGCGGTCCCTCGGAGCCCACGAGGTGGTCTTGACCGACGACCTCGTCGAGCGTGCGTGGACGCAGGAGTTCGGCCAGGGGCGCGGTCTCGCGGAGGCGCTCGCTGACGGCGTCGTCAAAGAGCGACGTAGGTCACGTACCTTTTGGCGCGAATCGAAGGTGTAGGTCGCGCGTCTGGCGTTCGCTGATGTTCTTGGGCGCGCCGGTCATGAGGTCATTGCCCGACTGGGTCTTGGGAAAGGCGATCACCTCTCTGATGTTCTCCTCCCCCGCGAAGATCGCGACCAAGCGGTCGATGCCGAAGGCGAATCCCGCGTGCGGCGGCGCGCCGTACTTGAAGGCCCCGAGGAGGAAACCGAAGCGACCCTGCGCCTCGTCGTCACTGATCCCGAGCGCACGAAAGATCCGTGATTGGATGTCGGCACGATGAACGCGCACCGAGCCACTGCCTAGTTCCCAACCGTTCAGTACCAAGTCGTAGGCCTGCGAGCGAACCTTGAGGGGATCGCTCTCGATGAGCGAAAGGTCCTCGGGGTGCGGCATCGTGAAGGGGTGGTGCGCGGCTTGGAGATTGCCGTCCTCGTCAATCCCTTCGAAGAGAGGAAACTCGGTGACCCACACGTAGTGATGAGGTCCTTCGCCCACGCGCAGTCCACCGAGCGTGACGCGCAGCGCGCCGAGCACTCGACAGGCCTCGACGTACTCGTCGGCGACGAGGAGCACGAGATCGCCCACCCGGGCACCGTCGACGCCCGAGATCGCGGCCGCTTCTGGCTCACTGAGAAATCTCGCCAGCGGTGAGTCGAGGCCGTCGCTCGTGACACGAAACCACGCGAGGCCCTTCGCGCCCAGACCCTTCGCCTGATCGGTGAGAGCGTCGAGCTTGGAGCGAGAGAAACTGGCGCCGTCCACCACGCGAAGCGCCTTCACGGTCGGCGCGGCGAAGGCCTTGACCTCGCTCGAAGCGAAGACCTCCGAGAGGTCGTGAAGGGCCATGGCGAAACGCAGATCGGGCTTGTCGGTGCCGTAAAGGTCGAGCGACTCGGCCCACGTAAGGCGCTCAATGACTCCCGGGCGCACGCCCGTCGCGACTTCGGCGGCGTCGAGGACGGCCTCGGAGACGAAGGCCATCACGTCCTCTTGGGTGACGAAGCTCGCTTCGAGATCGAGTTGGGTGAACTCGAACTGGCGATCCGCGCGCAGGTCCTCGTCGCGAAGGCAACGCGCGATCTGAAAGTAACGGTCGAAGCCGCCGACCATCAAGAGTTGCTTGGCAATTTGAGGACTTTGGGGTAGGACGTAGAACTCACCTTCGTGCAGGCGAGAGGGCACCACGAACTCGCGCGCGCCCTCGGGCGTCGGCGCCCAGAGCAGCGGCGTCTCCACCTCGCAGAATCCCTGCGCGTCCATCGCTCGGCGCAACGCGGCGTTCACCTTCGCGCGAAGGCGTAGGTTCCGTTGCATCTGATCACGACGAAGATCCAGGTAACGAAAGCGCAGTCGCACCTGCTCGTCGATGTCGACGCGGTCGTCCAATTGAAAGGGCGGCACGTCGGCGAGCGAGAGGACTTCGACGTGGCAGTCACTGAGCTCGACGGCCCCGGTCGCCAGACGCACGTTGACGGTGCCCTCGGGACGAGGGGTCACGGTGCCGGTCACGCGAACGACGTACTCGCTGCGCACGTCGACCGACCCCTCAACGACGGCCTGCAAGACTCCCGAACGGTCACGCAGGTCGAGAAAGGCCAGGTGCTCGCCGTGTTCGCGCCGCTTGGCCACCCAGCCGCAGACGCTCACGCGCTCACCCACGTGATCATCATTGACGGACCCACAGAGCAGGTCGCGCATGCTGGTGGCTTCAATTTCCTTGGGCATCGTCACGTCACTTCGTCAATAGATTGGCGACCGTCGAAACGATCTCGCTGAGCGCCACGCGCGGTTGCGCCTGCGCAAAGTCCGGGCTTCGCAGGTCCCTAATCGTAACCTCACCGGCGGCGAGTTCCTCAGGTCCCACGAGCAGCGCCAGTCGCGCACCGGACTTGTCGGCCACTTTCATCTGGGACTTCAGCGATCGTTGGTCGTAGGCCCGGTCGGTCGCGACGCCGGCCTCGCGCAGACGCTGCACGAGAACGCTGACGGCGTCGCCACCTGACGTGTCGACGACGAAGACGTCGAGCGAACGCTTTAAGAGCGCCGTGTCGACGCCCTCGGCCGCACGAGCCAGGAGTACCCGCTCCACGCCGCTGCCAAAGCCGATGCCGCTGGTGGGCTTGCCACCGAGCTCTTCGGCCAACTTGTCGTAGCGCCCGCCACCGCCAATCGAGTTCTGCGCGCTCTCGAACGCGTCGGCGACGAACTCGAACGTCGTGCGGTTGTAGTAGTCAAATCCCCGAACGAGCCGGGGACTGAGGACGCTCTCGATGCCGAGGGCCGTGAGCCCCGCCACCACCGTGTCGAAGTGCCCGCGACAGTCGTCACAGACGTGGTCGATCAACATCGGCCCCCCGGACGTGACCTTGACACAGGGCGCGCGCTTGCAGTCGAGTACGCGTAGGGGATTTTCACGCCAGCTCACTCGATGTTCGTCGCAGAGCTTCTCTTCATTCGCCTTCAGGTACTTTCGCAGAATCTTGACGTACGCCGCACGGCACGCGTCGTGGCCCATGGAGTTGATCAAGAGCCGTACCTGACGAAGTCCAATCGAACGATAGAAGCTGTTCGCCAGGGCGATGACTTCGACGTCGACGGCCGGGTCGTCGGTGCCGAGGACTTCCACGCCGAGTTGGTAGTGCTGGCGGTAGCGACCCTTCTGGGGACGCTCGTAGCGAAAGGCCGGCGTGAGGTACCAGGCCTTCCAGGGTGTCGTTGGTTGGTGTTGGACGAAGGCGCGCACGACGGACGCCGTTCCCTCGGGGCGCAGTGCGTAGCGACGTTCGCCGCGATCCTCGAAGACGTACATCTCCTTCTTGAAGACGTCGCTCTCCTCACCGATACCGCGAAGGAACACGCCCACGTCTTCGAAGATGGGCGTCATCACGAGCGAGAAGCCGTAGCGGTACGCGCTCTCGGCGAACACGGCGACGAGTCCCTCCCACGACGCGGACTCGGGACTGAGCACGTCGTGCGTGCCGATGGGCGCCTTGAACGGCGCGGAGGACTGGCTCATGAGGTCTTGTTCTGACCCGGTAACTGCCGAAAGGCGTCGAAGACGCCGTCGACGCCCTTCAGCGCCGCCAAGAGACTTGACAGGTGTGTCGGGTCGGCGAGCTCGACGTCAAAGATCATGCGCACGATGCGCGCGCCCGACGTGGTGGAGCTACTCGAGATGATATTGAGGTGATACTCGGCGACGACCTTGGAGACGTCGAGGAGGAGTCGCGACCGATCGAAGGCCATGATCTCGAGCACGGCACGGTACTGACCCCCGGCCGATCCATCCCACTCGACGTCGATGATGCGCTCTCCGAGTCGCTGCGCCAACGCAACCGCGTTCGAACAGTCATCGCGGTGCACCGACACGCCACGCCCTTGCGTGATGAAACCCATGATGCTGTCGCCGGGAACGGGCGAACAACAACGCGCCAGGTGGATCATGACGTCGTCGAGGCCCTCGACGTAGACGCCAGCGGTGCGTCGCGTCGTGCGACTGGTGCGCGGCACCTTGGTGACCGTGGTGGGCATCTGCTCGGCGTCGCCCCCACGCAGCTCGCGGTCGAGTCGCTGGACGACGGCGAGCGCCGAGATCTGGTCACCGTCGATCGCCATGAAGAGGGCGTCACGGTCTTCGAGATTCATCGACTTGATCACGGCGTCGAGGGCGCTCGACGAGAGTGAGGTCGCGATCGGCAGACCTTCGCGCCGCAGGGCCTTCGTGAGCTCTTCTCTTCCACCTTCGATGGCGTCGTCGCGACGTTCTCGCTGGAACCACTGGCGAATCTTGGACTTGGCGCGCGAGGACTGAGCGATGTTCAACCAGTCCCTCGAGGGACCGGCGTTCTCGTTCTTGCTCGTGACGATTTCCACGACGTCCGCCGAGCGCAACACCGTGTCGAGCGGCACGAGACGGCCGTTCACTTTCGCCCCCACGCAGTGGTGCCCGACCTCGGTGTGCACCGCGTAGGCGAAGTCGATGGGCGTCGCGCCCTCGATCAGGGCGATGACGCGACCCTTGGGCGTGAAGAGGTAGACCTCGTCTTGGCCGAGGTCGAGCTTCAGCGCCTCCAGAAAGGCGATCGGGTCCTTCTCTTCCTCTTCGACGTCGGCGAGGCGCTGCATCCAGGCAACTTCCTTCGCCGAGGCACCCTCTTTGTAGCTCCAGTGCGCCGCGACACCGAACTCGGCGCGGCGGTGCATCTCCTGGGTGCGCACTTGAACTTCGACCGACTTGCCGCGCGGGCCGATGACCGTGGTGTGCAGCGACTGGTAGAGATTGAACTTGGGTGAGTTGATGTAGTCCTTGAACCGCCCCTGCACGGGCGACCACAGGGCGTGGATCGCGCCCAGCGCGGCCCAGCAGTCTCGCTCCTCGTCGACGATGAGACGTAGTCCCACCAGGTCGAAGATGTCGTCGAACTCCTTGCCCCCGACGACCATCTTCTCGTAGATGCTCCAGAAGTGCTTCGGGCGACCCCGAACTTCAGCGTGAATGTGGAACTCGTCGAGTTTGGCGAGGAGCGTCGCCATCACTTCGGCGAGATACGACTCGCGCTCGGGCTGACGCGCGGCGACCATCTGTTCGATCTCGGCGTAGCGCTTGGGGTGAAGGGTCGCGAAGCTCAGGTCTTCGAGCTGCCACTTGACCTGCTGGACGCCGAGACGGTGCGCGAGCGGCGCGTAGACGTCGAGCGTCTCTTGGGCAATGGCGCGCTGACGGTGCATGGGCATGACCGAGATCGTTCGCATGTTATGCAAGCGGTCGGCGAGTTTGATCAACAAGACTCGCCAGTCCTGGGCCATCGCGATGAACATCTTTCTGATCGTGGCCGCCTGTTGGGCCTCTTTGGAGTCGAATTCGAGGCGATCGAGTTTGGTCACGCCGTCGACGACGGCGGCCACCTGGGTCCCGAACTCACTGTCCAGCCACTTGGTCGTGACCCCGGTGTCCTCCACGGCGTCGTGCAGCAGTGCCGCGGCGATGGTCACCTCGTCGAGGCCCAGGTCGGCCACGATCCCGGCCACGGCGATGGGGTGGGTGACGTAGGGCTCGCCCGTGCGGCGAAGTTGGCCCTCGTGGGCGTTGATCGCGGCAATCCCGGCGCGTCTGATCAGCTCCACGTCACCGTTCTCGTGGTGCTCGTTGAAGCGCGCGATAAGGCGCTCAATCGAACTCAACAGCACGGGGTCGGCCGTAGAGCGTGAAGTGAGACTAACCATGGACTCAGCCTACCGGCGCCCCGGCGTTTCTCACGTGCGACTGACCCCTCACTCGGGCCGATTGCTGGTCGAGTCACGGCCGCCGTAAAGAATCCAGTGGACGTAGGTCGTGCGACCTCAAGACCATCTCGACGTCACCGCACGCTCCCCTCGAACCGCAACCTTGAGCCGCGTCCATTTCGATCTCGACCTCGCGCTCACTGAGATGAACGACGGCGTTCACGGCGAAGGGATAGTAGCGTGCGCGTCGGCGAATCGACAGCGGTAAGATCGGGCGTCACCCGATTCTGATGAAGTAGCGCACGAAAAATGGGTCTGGTCCTCGAAGTCCAACGGGGCCAAATCTCGAGGAAGAATGAAGGGCGAACCCCATGACATTGAGTCATCCGTGAGATTCCATCGCCGAGCGAGGCTCAACCTTCAGACTCTTATTCGCCTGGCCGTCCTCTGTCTCATCGTGGTCGTCATCCTCAAACTACTCAAAGTCATTTAGGGCACGTCGACGAAGGATTCAGCAGTCGGCGTCGCCCTTCAAAACGGTAAAGCGACCGCCGCGACGCGACAAGTTGAGCAGCGTGCTCGCGCCCCGCGCGCCACGTCAGCGAGCACGAACAAGGACCAACGAGGCCGATAGGTGACGAGTTCAGTCCCCAGCTTCGGACAACCGTCAGATCCACGTCATGAGTCGTCAACGCCGAGTACGGGTCCGCACCCGCACTCGGCGCTGAAATCTTCTTGACTAGTGGTTCTGGCTCTGCGCGGTCCACACGAAGGTGCCCCAGTTGACGTACGTGTCACGGGCGCTCGGCGGGATGTACTCCGCCATCATGAAGAACTGCCCGTTCCACTCGGCGCCGCCGGAGTAGTCACCCCAGCGACAGCCACCAAACGGTGGATAGTTGGCTGGCGGAGCCGGGTAGCACGTGAACCCGTCCTCGGGCGCGGAGCCGACGGTCGCCAGTCGGATGTTGCCGCTCGGCCCGGACCCCGAGTTGAACGCGATGTAGCCAGGGCTCGGGTACTCGGCCCGTCCCGAGACGGAGAAGACGATGTAGCCCTGGCCCGATCCGTTCACGACGACGTCGGGATACAGGAGGTTCTGACTGCTGTTCACGTATCCCTGTGACGAGACTTGCACCGACAGGTTGCGATCGTGTGTCGACGGGTTGAGGTCGAACCACGCGATGCCGTCGGCGTTCGGCGTCGGGCTACCGATCCCCGTGTCCATGGCACCGTACAGCTGACCGTCGGTGTACGTCACTTGCTGGACCGCGTTGAAGTCAGCCTGGAGGCCCGTGGGCGACGTCGCTCCTTGGGTTTTGCCGAACGGCAGCGGGCCTTTCTTCTGGGTGGCGTCCGGCGGGAACGCGTAGCCTTCACTGACGATCTCGGTGGCCGACAACGAGGGGAGGCCGCCGTGGTTGAGCGCGTCGGTTCCCGTCAACGCGTAGACGATCAGGTGATTGTCGCTCAACAGATCGGAGTTGGACTCGACAAAGTACTCGGTGTTGTTCGCGTAACTGCCGTCCGGTGGCGTCGACGCGGGCGACACGTGATACGGCCCACTGTTCGCGCCGCCGGCGCTGGTGCCGAAGGAGTCGCCGGTTAGTTGGTACCTCGCGACGGTCGGCAACGAGCCTCCGTCGGCGGCTTGGGCCAGGCGTCCCTTGGAGATCGCGTACATCACGGAACCGTTGTAGTAGGCGCCCGACGTGGCTGCGATAGAAAATTCGCTCGTCGTGATGTAGAAACCGTTCGCGTCGGCGCCGATCTGGTCGTAGTCGCCAAAGCAGGGGCAGTCACCTAGGGAGTTCGCCGCGTCAGTCGTGTCGATGCTGAACACCGTGTAGCTGCCAAAGGGGTTCGCGTTTTGACTCACCGCGACGTACTGCGTGCTCGTGGTGGTCCCGAGGGTCAACTCAGTGAAGAACCACCGCTGTGTCTGTACGTCGAAGTAGCAGCGCGGGTCGGAGAGGAACGTCGTCTTCGGCTGGTCGAACAGCGCGAAGGTGGGCGTCAGGGGCAACACCTGGGTTCCCGACGGCGTGTACGCCGTGAGCGCGTTGTTGATGATCTCGACCGTGACGGGCCCATTGGAGTAACTCGGACCCGCGCAGGTGCCCTGGTCGGGTGGTTCAAGGTCGAATTGATTGACGCTCCTCTGCTGGGGTCCGCTGATCCCTTCGAATCCCGTCACCTGCTTGTCGCGCTGCACCGCGATCACGTTGCCGGAAGCAACGGTGCCAACGGCGCCAGCGGCGCCAGCGGCGCCAGCGGCACTGATGGCGCTTGCCGCACCGAGCCCACCATTAGCGGTTACCGCGGGCGGTGCCCCGAAGCGCACGGCGGTCGGCGCGGCGGCCAACGCGCTCGTGGCACTCACCGAGGTCGAGCCAGCACCCAGGTTCACCGTGCCCACCTTCACTAAGTTCATCGTCGATGACGTGTAGGTCAGGTTCGCCGACGAGTTCGACGAACTGGCGAGGGCACTGGGCGAGGTCGCGGCTATCGAAATCGGGACCGCGCCAATCAACACGAGCGCAAATATAAGACGTCGCACGGGAAGCCTCCTTGTGGTCTAATCGGTAAGATCACCCGGGAACAGGCTCTCGCCGCTGCGGCGAACGATATCATCGGTCGGCGCCGCTTGCCTAGCCCTTCATTCGCGCGGTCCTCGGCCACCGACCTCGCCCTGGCCGGGACTCGCAACTCGTTGCGCCGCCGAAAAGTTTTGAAGGAGTTCGTCGCACTCACTCAAGGGCAGTAGCGCAGCGCCACGCGTGGCGCGTCGTCGCCGCGGCGCCTTAGCGCCGTTTCTGCTTACGAGCGCGAGCTTGAATGGTCCCACTCACTCCGCCCGAGCGCGCCGGACGCGCGTTCGTCGCGCTCGTCTGTGCGCCCTGCAAGGCGGCACTCGTGGCCGTCAACACGCGACGATCCGTGCGCGCGCCGACGCGCGCGGCCAAATCGATGTAGCGAGGTTCGCGCTCTTTCATCCACGCGAGCAACGGACTCGCGATGAAGATCGACGAGTACGCCCCACTCATGAGACCCACGAAGAGCGCCAGACCGTAGTTCTGCAGCGTCGTCGCGCCGAGCAGGTCCGCCCCGATCAGCAATACCGCGAGGACTGGCAAAATGGCGACCAACGAGGTGTTGATCGAACGCGCGAGCGTCTGGTTCATGGAGAGGTTCACCATGTCGCTGTACGTGAGATCGCCGCTCTTCAAGACACCCTGCGTGTTGTCGCGCACCCGGTCGAAGACGACGACCGTGTCGTAGAGCGAGTAGCCGAGAATCGTCAGGATCGCGATCACGGTGTCCGGCGTGATCTGGAAACCGAAGAGCGAGTACACGCCAACCGTGACGAGCAGGTCGTGGACCATCGCGATGAAGGCCGCGACGGCCATCTTCGGCTCGAAACGAATACTGATGTAGGCGACGACGGCGATGAAGAACACGATGAGCGCTTCGAGGGCCTTGTTCGTGATCTGGCCGCCCCAGGTGGGACCGACGTTGCTCGTGGAGACCTGATTGGCGCCCACGTTCGCCGTCTTCGCCATGGCGTTCACGACGTCCGTGGTGATCGTCGCCTGTTGGCTCGCCGGGAGAGCGTTGAGGTCAGCAGTGATCTGATACGTCTTCGAGCCCAACTTTTCGACGTTCGGATGCGTGAGTCCGGCCTTCTCCACCGCGCTCGTCATGTTGGCGATCGTCGTGTGGGGCGCCAGCACTTCCCACGAGCTGCCTCCCTTGAAGTCAATGCCGAGATTGAAGCCGCGAATGGCGAGCGAGCCAATGCCGAGCACGATGATGACGATCGAGACGGTGAACCAGACTTTGCGACGACCAACGAAGTCGACCGTCGTAAGGCCGTGGTAGAGGCGACCGAATCGACCGTAGGTCTTGGGGTCGGCGGGCGCGAAGGTGCCGGTGTCGTTACTCACCCTGCGCTCCCGCGTGCAGGCCGGCGGCCATGGAGAGCTTGGACGTACTGGAAGAACCGCGTCGACCGAGCAGGATCACGAGTGGACGGGTGAAGTACCACGTGATCAAGACGTCCATCAACGTCGACAGACCCAGGAAGAAGGCGAAGCCCTTGACGTCGCCGACGGCGATGATGTAGAGCAAAACGGCGGCGAGCAGGCTCACCGTGTCCGCGGCCAGCACCGTACGCCAGGCCGATCGGAAGCCGCGATCGACCGAGGAACGAACCGAGCGCCCTGCTCGGGCCTCGTCTTTCAATCGCTCGAAGTACACGATGTAACTGTCGACAGTGATGCCAATGGACACAATCAATCCGGTAACACCAGCCAAGTCGAAACTGGGCGCGAAGGCCGTATGGCCGAGCGCCGAGATGATGGCCCACAACAACGAAGCCGTGACCGCGAGGCCGAGCACGATGACGAGACCCAAGGCGCGGTAGTAGACGATGGTGTAGAGCAACACCAACGCGAGGCCGGCGAGGCCCGCACCCAAACCTGCCACGAGGGCCGAGTGGCCGAGCGTCGGCGACACGGTTGTCGTGGTCAAGGCCTGCAAGCGCACGGGCAGGGCACCGAAGTTCATCGCGAGCGCCAGGGTCTGCGCCGACTGCTGGGTGAAGGAACCCGATATCTGACCTTGACCGGCGAAGCTGGAGAAGGCCGCTTGGCCGGGTTGGATGAGAGGCGCGGACTGCACCACACCGTCGAGCTCGATGGCGAGGAGTTGGTGAAAGTTCTGCTGTGCCACCTTGTCCCAGAGGGGGCTGCCCGTCGAGGTGAGGGTGTAGTTGACGACCCAGGCGCCGGCCTGGTTCTGTTGCGCGAGCGCCTTCTTGATCGAGTGACCGGTCATCTCTGACGGTCCCAACACGTAGCGCACGCCTGGCGTACCGAGCAGGGGCAAGAGCACGGTGTCCGCCGGAAGGTCCTTCGGCGGCGGCGTGGACGCGATGTTGGTGAACGCGGGGTCGGGCGCGATATTGGCGGCGCTGCTCGTCGAGGTGTTGACGTTCAAGTTCGCGGCCGTGTCTTGGTACTGCGCGGCGCACGCTGGCAACGTCGAGGTGCTCACGAGCTTTGAGCCCACGGCCGCTTCACACAGGACCGGGCGAAAGAGCAGCTGCGCGGTCTGGCCCACGGCCTGAAGGACCGCGCGCGCGTCCTTCACGCCGGGGACGCTCACGACGACGTCTTTTCCAAGCAAGTTGACCGTGGCCCCCGAGACACCGAGTCCGTCGACACGATTCGTGAGAATGGTCACGACTTCTTGCAAGTCAGCGGTGGAGGCGTGCGTCGTAGGTTTGTAGACCACCGAGAGGCCGCCCGCGAGGTCGAGTCCCAGCTTGGGTCCCCAGCCGAGCGACAACGTCGCCGCGAGAGATCCAAAGGCAATGGCGACGGTGAGAACGAGGCTGACGATCAATGATCGTCGTGATCCAACCTGTGGGGGCATTACTTCGCGTCACCTTCCGTCGGGTGATCGTCGGAGGATTCGGGGACGACGGGGTTGTACTTGCGCGCGATGGCCGAAGGTACGAAGTCCAGTTCCACGCCACCGTCAGTACGAAGCGTGATGAGGTCGCTCGAACTCTTGATGACGGTGCCCACGAAACCACCAATGGTCTGGGCGCGGTCGCCAACCTCGACTTTGCGGGTCTCCAAGCGCGCCGCCTTTTGCTTTCGCGAGCGCGGACGGAGGTAGAAAAAGTAAGCGAAGGCAAAGACGGCGATGTAGATCAGGATGATGTAGGACGAACTGTGAGACGTCGAGGCTTTGGCTGCGTCAAGCAACATATGGAATTCCTTCAGTATCGGACAGAGAAACTCTACTCGCTGGGCGCTGAGTGTTTAGAACAGTCCGCCCGTTCTGGGCTGAATTCCCAGGTGTTCGTACGCTCGTTCCGTCGCCACGCGACCTCGAGGCGTGCGGACCATGAGTCCCGCGCGCAAGAGGTACGGCTCGTACGCGTCTTCGATCGTAAAGGGCTCTTCGCCGCAGGCGTGGGCCAAGGTCGTGAGTCCGACGGGTTGCGCGGCGAACTGATCACAGAGCAACGTCAGGATTCTCCGGTCGATCTTGTCGAGGCCGAACTCGTCGACACCAAAGAGGAGTAGCGCGTCGGTGGCGACCTGGACGTCGAGCTTCTCGTGACCCTTGACCGAGGCGTAGTCGCGCACCCGACGAAGCAGTCGGTTCGCGATGCGCGGTGTGCCACGACTGCGAGAGGCGATGACGGCGGCGGCCTGAGGGTCGAGCGCGACGTTCAACAGACCGGCCGATCGCTGCGCGATCAACGTCAGTTCGTCGACTTCGTAAAGATCGAGTTGGCCAATGAAGCCAAAGCGGTCACGAAGGGGCGCCGCGACGAGTCCCGTTCTCGTCGTGGCCCCGACGAGCGTGAAGTTGGGCAGGTCGAGTCGAATCGACCGCGCCGACGGTCCTCGACCGATCATGACGTCGAGTCGAAGATCCTCCATCGCGGGATAGAGCACCTCTTCGACGGCGCGCGAGAGTCGATGCAACTCGTCGATGAAGAGCACGTCCCCATCTTGGAGATCGGTGAGGAGCGCGGCGAGGTCGCCCGGACGCGACAGGACCGGTCCGGACGTCACACGAAACCCAGATCCCATTTCAGCCGCCACGATGCTCGCGAGTGAGGTCTTACCGAGCCCGGGGGGTCCGGCGAAGAGCAGATGATCGCAGCACTGGTTTCGTGCGCGCGCCGAGCCGAGGACGACCTGGAGGTGGCCGACCAGGTCGCGTTGCCCTACGAAGTCGCCCAACGTCGAAGGACGTAACGAGACTTCCGCGCGTCGCTCGATCTCGCTCGCCTCAGGCGTCACGACGTGGTCGACGAGTTGCTCGAGGTCTATCTCTCGTTTGCTCACGAGTGTCGCAGTCGCTGCAGGGCCGTTCGAAGGGCTTCGGGCTCGCTCGCGGGAAGCACCACGTCACGCAGTGCGTCGCGAACCTCGTGGCTGGTGTAGCCGAGCGCGCGCAGCGCGTCAATGATCGCGGCGTCCACGTGCTCAGCGGGCGCTGCGGGCTCGAAGGCGTTGTCCGTCAGGACCTTGCCCTTGAGCTCGAGCACGATGCGACTGGCGGTCTTTGGTCCGATCCCCGAGATCGTCGCGACCTTCTTGGCGTCGTCACTCTCGATCGCGTGGGCCAACTCGGCGACACTCATGGTTCGAAGAGCCCCGAGGGCCGTCGACGGACCGACGCCCGGCGTCACGAGCAAGAGTTCGAAGAACTCTCGGTCCTCGATCGTGTGAAAGCCGAAGAGCTGGATGGCGTCCTCACGAACCACGGTGAAGATGAAGAGTTCCACCAGCTCGTCGAAGGGCGGCGGGTCGGCGCTCGCGACGTGTACCTCGTAGCCGACACCCTGCACGTCGACGAGGAGGGCACCGTTTCTCAGTTGGTGCGTCACGCGCCCACTGAGCCAGCCGATCACGCGCGACTTCCTAGGGGGTAGCGCCGCTCGGTTCGAACGATCATGAAGTACGCGATCGCGAGTGCCAGCGCGTCCGCGGCGTCGGCCGGACGGGGAATCTCGGTCAAGCCGCAGAGCTTCGCGACCATGCCCTGCACTTGGGACTTGCTGGCCGCGCCGTAACCGGTCACGGCGAGCTTCACCTCTTGAGCCGTGAACTGGCGAACAGCGACGTCCTCACCGCCCGCGAGCGCGATCGCGACACCACTGGCTTGGGCGACGGGGATGGCGGTCCGGGCGTTTCGTTGATAGAAGACCCGTTCGACGACGACCGCGTCGGGGCTCGTAACCCTCATGAGCTCATCGAGTTCGACGTGGAGTTGGCGAAGTCGTCGTTCGACGGGGCTCTTCGGGTCCGTTTCGATAGTCCCGGCTCGAATCGCTTTGAACGACTCCACTCCGTCGAAAGACCCTTCGACGAGGCCGAACCCACAGCGGGTCAGACCTGGGTCGATTCCGAGTACGAACATACGTTCGATGTTAATCCGCCGCGGCCGCGAAACAGAGGAATTAACCGTCGTAACTCGCCAGGAGATCGTCGGCGATATCGAAGTTGGCGTAGACGTTTTGCACGTCGTCGTGATCGTCAATGGCGTCCATCAAACGCAGAATCTTCTTGACTTCGGCTTCCTCGGTCACGGGAATGGTGTTCTGCGCGACGAGCGTGAGATCGGCACTTTGGACCTTCAGGCCCTGCTTCTCCAGCGCGTCGCGCACGATCGCGACGTCGTGGGGCTCGGTCGTGACGGTGTAGTTCTTACCGTTGGCCTCGTAGTTCTCGGCCCCCGCCTCCATGATCCACTCGAGGAGCTGGTCTTCGTCGACCGGACCTTCTACTTCCAAGACGCCCTTGCGATCGAACTGCCACGAGACCGCGCCTGGTTCGGCGATCGCTCCCCCGTTCTTTCCGAAGAGGTGCTTGATCTCGGCGCTCGTGCGGTTGCGATTGTCGCTCAACGTCTCGACGATGACGGCGACACCACTGGGTCCGTAGCCCTCGTAACTGATGGCCTCGTAACGCACGCCTTCGAGCTCGCCCGTACCTCGTTTGATGGCCCGTTCGATCGTGTCGAGGGGCACCGAGGCCTCACGGGCCTTCTGGAACATCGTGCGCAGCGCGGCGTTGGTGTTGGCGTCGCCGCCGCCCTCACGCGCGGCGACTTCGACTTGGCGGATGAGTTTGGCGAAGACCTTGGCGCGCGCTGAGTCTTTGGCGCCCTTACGATGTTTGGTCGTTGCCCACTTGGAGTGGCCGGACATAGTTCCTCCTGCCTCGAAGGGCTTGATAATCGTAGCGAGAATTAGATCGAGTCGAGAAAGAGCTGGTGCAGGCGCGCGTCACCAGTCAACTCGGGGTGAAACGACGCGGCCCAGACCTGGTTCTGACGAACGAAGACCGGATGCTCACCCAGCGCGTCACCGTGGTCGAGCGTCGCGAGCACTTCAACGTTGTCCCCGTACGATTCGATCCTCGGCGCGCGTATGAAGACCCCCGCGACGGTGCCGACGCCCCTCACGTCGAGCGCCGACTCGAAACTTGCGATCTGGCGGCCGTAACCGTTGCGGCGCACCGAAAGCGACAGCGCCGCGTAGCTCCACTGGTCGCTACGACCGTCGAGGACGTTCGCACTCAACAAGATCAGTCCCGCGCACGTCCCAAAGACCGGAAGTCCCTCGTGGAGCCGGTCGGCGAGCACGTCCTTCAGTCCGGACGTTTCGAGGAGATGGGCGATCGTGGTCGACTCGCCTCCGGGTAGTACCAGGGCGTCCACGCCGTTGAGCTGTTCGACGGTTCGGACCTTGACGACTTCGCTTCCCAAGGACTCGAGCGTCGAGACGTGCTCTCCCACGTCGCCTTGCAGCGAGAGGACCCCGACGCGCTTCACTACCAACCGCGCTCGGCGAGACGCTGCTCGAGCGTCGCGGTCTCCCAACCCTTCATGGCCGAGCCGAGACCGGTCGACACTTTTGCCACGACGCTCGGGTCCTCGAAGTGGGTCGTAGCCTCGACGATGGCCTGAGCCATGCGCGCGGGGTCTTCACTCTTGAAGATGCCCGAACCGACGAAAACGGCTTCGGCGCCGAGTTGCAAGACGAGCGACGCGTCGGCCGGCGTCGAGATGCCACCGGCGCAGAAGAGCGGCACGGGGAGCCGACCGGCCTCAGCCACCTCTTGGACGAGGGCGAGCGGTGCCTGCAGATCCTTCGCGAGCGCGTAGAGCTCGTTGGCGTCGGCGCTGTGCAGTCGGCGCATCTGGGCGTTGATCGTGCGCAGGTGACGAACAGCCTCGACGACGTTGCCGGTTCCCGCTTCGCCCTTGGAACGGATCAGGCACGCGCCCTCGCTAATACGGCGCAGGGCCTCACCCAAGTTCGTCGCGCCACAGACGAAGGGGACGGTGAAGGGCCACTTGTCGATGTGGTTCTCTTCGTCGGCCGGTGTCAGTACTTCAGACTCGTCGATGTAGTCGACGTCGAGGGCTTGGAGGATCTGGGCCTCGGCGAAATGACCGATGCGCGCCTTGGCCATGACGGGAATCGTGACGGCGGCCTGAATCTCTTGGATCATCAGGGGGTCGCTCATTCGAGCGACGCCGCCGTCGCGGCGGATGTCGGCCGGCACTCGTTCGAGGGCCATGACGGCGACGGCGCCCGCGTCTTCGGCGATCTTCGCCTGTTCCGGGTTCACGACGTCCATGATCACGCCACCGCGCAACATGTCGGCCAGGCCCCGCTTGACGAGCGCCGAGCCGGTGACCGAAGGATTCGTAGAAGAACTCATAGTCCCAGCCTAACGGTGTGGCTCTACCACTCTTCGAGGGCTCGCGCTCTCAGCTCGACGTCATCGAGGTCACCGAGGTCGCGCTCGCGCTGATCACTCCACTGATTGAAGAAGACCCAACGCCACTGGGCGTAGGTCGACGAGGAGAAGAACGAGTCGGCGGCGAGCTGTTGGCGCGCGCACTTTCGTAGGGCGCCGGCCAGTCCCAGCGGGTAGCGAATGCTCGCCGCGGCGACTTCGTCGGCCCGGTACGCCATGCCACTACCCGCGAACTTGCGGCAAGCGTCGTCACTGAGGGTCGTGACGGCCGCCAGGCTTTCGCGGTCCAAGAGCCCGAGGCGCTGGCGCGCGAGGCAGTGCGCGACGACGCCCTCAAGTTCAATGAGTTCGAAGTCCTGCATCAACGAGCTGGTCACGAAGAGCGAAAACTTGCTGCCGTCGGGAACGAGGGCGGCGTTGTAGCAGGCGTCTCGGACGATGAACGCGCTGACGTTGTCGACGCCAAAGGTCGCGGCCAGCCGGTCGAGCACCGTGACGAGCCGCGACCGCTCGACGGCTTCGCCTCCGGGCGAGAACTGTGCGAGGAACTTCGCGCCGAGCGTTTGACCGCGCTGGGCGTAATTCGCGACGGCCCGTCGAAGTTCCCACGCGTAGACGAGCACCAACACGACACCCACGGCTGGCAACCAGGGCGCGACGACGAAGCCCGCGATGAGGGCGAGCGCCACGACCCCCACCACCGTCGTCTGAGGAAGACGGCGACGAAGGGCGAAGCGACGAAGGACGCGTTCGTTGTCCTGGCGCTCGGACGTCGAGGGCGTGTAGGGGTTCTGCCACGAGGGATCGAGCACCGGCGCGACGTAACGGGCCCCGCGATCTCTCGATACGTGCGGGCGGCGAGAACGCGGCCGTTGCTTGGTTGCCACGTCCCAAGGCTACTTGGTTGCTTGAAATCGCTTTCGCGCCGCGTCGTAGCGTTGTTCGTACTCGTCCATCAGCGCGTCCATCGACCACCGTTCGGCGTGCTCGCGCGCCGCGGCGATCTTCTTCGCGCTCTCGCCCTCGAGGGCACGAATGATCGCGCCCTCGAGCGAGGAGACGTTGCCGGGCGTGAAGATCGTCGCGAACTGGCCGGCCGCCGCGCGATAGCCCTCGATGTCACTGGCAACGACCAGCGTCTCGCTGGCCATGCCCTCGAGGAGGACGAGTCCGAAGCTCTCTCCACGCGTGGAGGGCGCGATGAGCGCGTCCGCGCGACGAAGCCACGCACGCTTCTCTTCGTCGCTGACGGGTCCAATGAAGACGATTCGCTGCGAACGAGCGGCGAGCGCTTGGAGTCGAACGCGTTCGGGTCCGTCGCCCGCGATCACGAGCAGCCACGGTCGCTCACTGCGGGCGTTGTGGTGGTGCGCCGCTTCGACCGCGGTGGCGACGCTCTTCCTCTGTTCGAGGCGCCCGACGTAGAAGAGCACCGTCTCGTCGGAACGCTGCCGCGGCGTCGCGACGAAGCGATCCATTTCGAATCCGTTGAACAACACGTCGCTCTTCAAGCCGCAGGCGTCCTCGATCGTTCGCGCCGCGGCCTTACTCACCGAGACCGCCGCGTCGAGGCGCGTCGAGAGTCGCTCGAGCAGGGCCTTGGTGTAGCGCAGTGCGGGGCCGCTCCCACTTCGATGAAACGTGGCCAGGGCCGGATGTGCGTGACGGCGCAACAACGACCAGCCGAGGAGGGGCGCGAAGGGCTCGTGAAAGTGCACGACGTCGGGATTGAAGGCGTCGACCGCTTCTCGCGCGCGCCACGCCGCCAGCGGTGAAATCGTGAGGGGCGCCCTGGAGCCGTTGGCTGGGAACGACCAGCGCGGTCCGAGACGTACCACCCTCGCCGGCGTGTCGTAGACGGTGTCGTCGCTCGCGTCCGGGGCCACGATGAGTACTTCGTGACCGCGCGCGCTGAGGACGCGACTCATGGCGAGGACTTGTTCCTGTACTCCCCCGTAAACGCTAAGCGCGTAGGGCGAAACGAGGGCGACGCGCTTGACGCTCACGAGGGGAATCGTGACTCGAGGACGTGCCACTGCTCGGGCGCGCGTCGGATGAGACCTTCAAGTTCTCGGCTGAGCGCTTGCGTGACGCGCGTCACGTCATCGCGCAGTCGCTTCGAGCGTTCGGCTGGAATCGGTGGGGTCACCACCGCGAAGTGGTCACGGCCCGGCCCGGTGTAGCACGCCGCCGCCACCAGCGTCGCACCCGTTCGCAGCGCGAGCGTGGCGGGTCCGGCGGGCAACGTCACGTGTTCCCCGAAGAACTCCACCGTCACGCCGTTCCCTTGCAGGTCGCGATCGCAGAGCAGGCCGACGACCTCGCCGCGACGCAACGTCGACAACAACACGGACCCGGCTCGATCGTTGAGCGGTTCGATGCGAATCCCGATCGACTCGCGCTTCGCTTTGAACCACTCGAACAGCGCGGGCGGCTCGAGGACCTCGGCGACGGCCGTCATTCCAAGACCCACCGAGTTGAGAAACGAGCCACCCCACTCCCACGAACCCATGTGCGGCAGCGCCACGACGACGCCCCGACCGCGTTGCTTCGCCTCTTGGAGATGTTCGAGTCCCTCGGCGATGCAGAAGCGATCGTAGATGGCCGTCTTGGACAGCCCGGGGAGTTTCGCTCCTTCGGCCCAGTACTGGCCGTAACTTCGAAAACCGCGAACCACGAACTCGTCAAGGAGATCGGCCCTCGCGTGCGATCCGGGCGCCGCGAGGGCGTGATCAATATTGTCGCGAAGATTCTCTCGCTTCACCCGGTCGCGTCGACCGAGCGCGGACGACACCGAACGCGCCAGCGCGACGTCGAGGCGTTCCGGTAGGACCTCCATGGCGGCGCCCATCGCCTTGAAGAGTGCGACGCGCGCCGAGGTCGTCACGACTAGTGACGCGAAGAGCGGCTAAGTCCTCGTCGGAGACGCCGACTGTGCTGGCGAGCACGAAGCGTCGACGTCGTAGAAGGGGCCGGGCGGGCGGCAACTTGCCACACGCGCCAGAATCGTCCACCGGCCGTCATCGCCGTGAGGACCAGCATGATCCAGAGCACTGGAATGAAGATGGGCGTCGCGAGGAGACCGACGCCGAGGAGGATCATTCGTTCGGCGCGCTCCATGAGTCCGCCTTTGGCCACGAGTCCCAGACTCTCCGCCTTCGAGCGTTGGTAGGAGATCATGAAGGTCGTCGTGAGGATCGCGAAGGGAAGCAGCACGAGTTGGCCGTGGTGATGTGCCGTCAAGTAGTAGGCCGCGCCGCCGAGAATGATGGCGTCGGCGACGCGGTCCGAGACCGAGTCGAAGAAACTACCGCGCTGGCTGGCGCGATGCGAGGCCTTGGCGACGGGGCCATCGAAGAGATCGTGGAAACCCGTCAGGGTCAACAACACGACGGCCCAGTAGTGCAGGCCCACCGCGATGGCCCAGGCCGTCGCGCCGGCGAAGACGAGGCCCGACGCCGTGAGGACGTCGGCGGAAAAACCTATTCGAACGAGCCAGCGACCGATCGGCGCGGTCGTCGCGTCTACCGACTGGCGAAACTTGCCGTCGAACATCGACCCTCTTGGCTCATGGTGGCGAGTCTAGTTGTACCCGCCGGTAACACTCGGCTCAAAGAACCGCGTGGACCTTGCGCCACGTGGATTCGAGCGACTCGGGCAGGACGCGCGTTTCGCCAATGGTCGTCATGAAATTGGTGTCGCCGTGCCAGCGCGGCAGCGCGTGCGCGTGGAGGTGCTTGGGAATGCCCGCGCCGGCTGCGTGTCCGAGATTCATCCCCACGTTCATCCCGTCGGGACCGTAGGCCGCGTTCAGCGCGCGAATCGTGTCGCGCAGTACGAGAAAGAAGTCCGTGTACTCCTCGTCGCTCAGTTCTTCGAGCGCGCCCACGTGACGCGTCGGCAGTACGAGTAGGTGGCCCGATCCGTAGGGAAAGGCATTGAGCACGACGAACGAGAACGCGGTCTTTTTCAAGACGCCCGTCGACTCGTCGACGGGCTCCAGGGCGAGCACGCAAAAAACGCACTTGCTCGGGTCCTGATCGAGTTCACCGCCGAACGCGCTCGAGACGTACTCTTCGCGCCACGCCGCCGAGAAACGCTCGAGGGGCACTAGGGCGCCTCGGGCGAGGCGTGACGCTCGATCTCGTTCACGAGTCGTTCGAGGAACACGCCCACCGAGACACCGCGGTCGGGATCGTTCGAACCGCGCGCGTTGACGCCGAGGGTTCCCCTTTCGACGTCGTCGTCGCCAACAACGACCAGGTACGGGATCTTTTCGAGCTTCGCCTTGCGAATGCGTGCGCCCAACGGTTCGCTGGCGGGCTCGACGCTCACGCGCACGCCAACGGCGCGTAGCAGCTCCGCCACTTCGTAGGCGTAGTCGTCGTGGACATCGCGCACGCCGAGCACGCGGACCTGCTCGGGGCAGAGCCACGTGGGAAGGTTGCCCGCGTAGTGCTCGATCAACACCGCCATAAACCTCTCCACCGAACCGAAGAGGGCTCGGTGAATCATGATGGGGCGTTGACGCGAGTTGTCGGACGCTACGTAGGTGGCGTCAAAATTCTTCGGCTCCTGAAAGTCCAGCTGAATGGTCGACAGCTGGTGCGTCCGACCGATGGCGTCACGCGCCTGCACGGAAATCTTTGGTCCGTAGAAGGCGCCACCACCGACGTCGAGCGTCAGTTTGAGCCCCGCCTTCTTCGCCACCGTGTCAAGCGTTGCTTCGGCCTCGTCCCATTCGATGTCGGATCCGACCGACTTCTCGGACGGGCGCGTCGAAAGTTCCAGGTAGAACTCGCTGAGGCCGAAGTCACGAAACAGGTTGAGTACGAAGTTAAGCGCGGTTTCGATTTCGTCGGCCATCTGCTCTCGCGTGCAAAAGATGTGAGCGTCGTCTTGCGTCATACCGCGCACACGCGTGAGACCCTGGACGACACCCGAGAGCTCGTAGCGATACACCGAGCCGAACTCGAACATTCGTAGCGGCAAGTCGCGGTAACTGCGGGGTCGAGCCTTGTAGATGAGGAGGTGAAACGGACAGTTCATTGGCTTCAGGTAGTACTTCTGTCCCTCGTCGAGGACCATGGGCGGGTACATCGACTCCGCGTACCAGTCCAGGTGTCCCGACGTCTCAAAGAGCTCCGCCTTCGAGATGTGGGGCGAGTAGACGAACTCATAACCCGAGACCTCGTGGCGGTGACGCGAATACTCCTCCATCACGCGTCGAATGATGCCGCCCTTCGGATGAAAGACCGCGAGTCCGGGACCCAGTTCGCTCGGGAAGGAAAAGAGGTCTAGTTCGTGTCCGAGTTTGCGGTGATCGCGTGCTTCGGCCTCTTCGAGTTGCGTGAGGTGAGCGCTGAGGGCGTCCTTCGACTCCCACGCGGTGCCGTAGATTCGCTGCAACTGGGGGTTCTTCTCATCCCCGCGCCAGTAAGCGCCCGCGACTCGCGTTAACTTGAAGCTGCCGAGACGCGCCGTCGAGGGGACGTGCGGACCGCGACAGAGATCCACGAACGCGCTCGTGTTCGAGTACGTGGACACGACGGAGGGACCGGCCGTCTCCACCAAGTCCTCCCCGTGGTCCCCGCGCGCGACGGCTTCGATGATCTCGATCTTGAAGGGCTGATCCTTGAAGATCGCCAGGCCCTCGTCAATCGAGCACTCCGAACGGACAAAGGGTTGATCTTCGGCGATGATCGCGCGCATCTCCGCGTCGACGCGAGCCAGGTCGTCGTCACTAAAGTGGGCGCCACCAGGTAGTTCGAAGTCGTAGTAGAAACCGTCATCGATGGCGGGTCCGATCGCGTAGTGCGCCCCTGGCCAGAGTCGCGTGACCGCCTGCGCCATGACGTGCGCGCTCGAGTGGCGAAGGACCTCTCGACCGTCATCGCTCGCCGGCGTGACGATCGCAACGCGATCGAGGTCGGCCAGGCGTGTCGACAGGTCGGTGAGCACGCCGTTGACGCGCGCCGCGAGAGCGTCTTTCGCCAGGCGATTGCCAATGACCGCGGCCAGGTCGAGCGCGGTCGATCCCTCGCCCAGAGTGCGAACGCTGCCGTCGGGTAACTCTACGTTGAGGTCGGTCATGGTGGCCTTTCGCTTGCTACAGCGTAATGCCAAGCAGCGACGCCGCCGAAGCGACGTTGGCGCCGGCGTGCGCGGCGGCGTCGATCGCGCGAAGGGCCGCGGGCGTGTTCAAGTCGTCGTCGAGCGCGTCGCGCACGTCGTCGAGCACCGACGAGGCCCGACCCGTCGTCAACGTCGAGCGCCACGTCGCGAGTCTCGACTGCGCGTGCAGCAACAGCTCATCGCGCCACTCCCAGTCGTCGCGGTAGAACTGGTCGAGGAGCGACAGTCGAACGGCCGCGGGCTCAGAGCGCTGTACGAGGTCGTGTACGAAGACCAGGTTTCCCAGTGACTTACTCATCTTGATGCCGTCGAGCGCCACGATGCCCACGTGCATCCAGGTCTTGACGAACGCAGCGCCCGTGACCGACTCACTCTGGGCCGCTTCGCACTCGTGGTGGGGAAAGGCCAGGTCGCGTCCGCCACCGTGCACGTCCACCGTTTCGCCCAACTCGCGAAGCGCCAACGCCGAGCACTCGATGTGCCAGCCCGGTCGCCCCGCGCCCCAGCGTGACTCCCACGCTGGTTCGTCCTCGAGCGAAGGCTGCCAGAGCACGAAGTCGAGGGGGTCGCGCTTGTTGGGATCGTCGGGTCGTCCGCCGTGAATCGCCGCGAGGTCAAGCATCGCGCCGCGGCTCTCGTGACTAACCTGCCCAAAGCGCGGAAACTTCGAGACTTCGAAGTAGACCGAACCCTCGACTTCGTAGGCGAATCCTTGATCGAACGTCTGGCCGATCAGCGTCAAGATCTCGGGAATGGCGCCCGTGGCCCGTGGCTCGGCGTAGACGGGCAACAGATTTATGAGTTTCATGTCGCGCTCGAACGTGACCATCTCCTGGGCGGCGAGATCGAGATAGTTGACGCCCAGTTCTCTCGCCTTGCGCAAGATGTCGTCGTCAACGTCGGTGACGTTTCGCACGCAACGCGTCTCGTGCCCGGCGTCGCGGAGGCGGCGTGTCAAGACGTCGAAGGAAAGGTACACGAAGGCGTGGCCCAGGTGCGCCGAGTCGTAGGGCGTGATGCCACAGCTGTACAGCGTCGCGACGGGTCCGACCTCGAGCGGGTAGACCCCGCGACGAGCACTGTCGTAGAGCTGCATCAGTGCGAGAATCCAGCGAACTTCACGTAACTGTGCACCTTGTGGCGAATATTGATCGACACGCACACTGACGTGAAGCCCTCGACGGCGCTGGCGAGCGACATCGATCCCGCGACGATGGCGTGCAGACCCGGCATCTCGTCAACGACGCGTGCCACGGCTTCTCGGGCCCCGTCGTCGTCGGAGAAGATGACGACATCCGCGTCGAGTCCGCTGTCGAGATTCTCCATCTCACTGGCCGGCAAGTGGTGAAAGGCGCCGACGACGACGCTCTCGGGCAGGGCGAAGGCCAACTGCGCCGCCATCGAACCCCGTGGGGGGTAGATCGGTACGAGTTCCTTTCCCTCGCGCGCGAGCGCGTTGACCATGGAGACGACCGTTTTGTTGGCCAGCGAACTCCTCACGGCGCTCACGGTCGCGACCGCCGAATCCCACGGCGTAGCCACGATGACGAGGTCGCACGCGGCCGCCGCGTCGTTCGACGCGCCCCGCACGGCGCCGTCACCGCGCGCGTGCAGCGTGCTCGCGATCTCACGCGCGCGCGTCTCGTCGCGTGATCCGATCACGACGCTGTAACCCGCACTGGCGAGACGAATCGCGACGCCGCGTCCCGCCGCACCGGTACCTCCCAAGATGCCCACCGTCGTCATTGTCGTCCCCGTTGCTCCTGATTGCCTAGAACTACGCTAACAAGATGGCACTTCTAGAAGATCACCGCATCTTGGTCACCGGCGTCCTCACCGAGGACTCCCTGGCCTACGGCATCGCCAAGCGCGCGCTCGAAGAAGGCGCGACGATCGCCCTTTCGGGGGCCGGTCGGGGCACGTCACTCACCCGGCGTACCGCCAAGAAGCTGGGTGACGTCGGTGAGATCATCGAACTCGACGTGACGAGCCCCGATCAGATCGCCGCGGCGGTGCTGGAAGTCGACTCCCGATTTGGGCGCCTGGACGGAATCGTCCACGCCATTGCCTTCGCCCCCCAGACGTGTCTCGGCGGCGGGATGTTCGTCGCGCCCTTCGACGACGTCTCGACCGCGATGCACGTCTCCACGTACTCACTCGCTGCCCTGGTCGGGGCCTTTCGCCCCCTCATGCAAAAGAGCACGTCCCCCGGCGGCGCCTCGGTCGTCGCGCTCGACTTCGACGGCACGCGGGCCTATCCGATGTACGACTGGATGGGCGTCATGAAGGCCACCCTCGAGTCTCTCGGTCGCTACCTGGCGCGCGAGGTCGGCTCCGACCATATCCGCGTCAACATGCTCGCCGCGGGTCCCATTCGAACGATCGCCGCCAAGTCGATCCCGGGATTCTCGCTGTTCGAAGACACCTGGAGTGAGCGCGCCCCCTTGGGATGGGACGTGAACGACTCCAGTGCCGTCGCCGACACCGCCGTCGCGATGCTCTCGCCGCTCCTGCGGGGCACGACCGCTTCGGTCATCCACGTCGACGGCGGCGCGCACGCCATGGGCTAGTCGTCTTCTTGACCCCGGAACTGCGTTTCGTAGAGATCACGGTAGAGACCAGCGCGCGCGTGAAGTTCGGCGTGCGTGCCTCGCTCGACGATGCTTCCGTCATCCACGACGAGGATTTGATCGGCGTTGCGGATCGTGGAGAGACGATGCGCGATGACGAGCGACGTTCGTTCCTTCATCGTCTCGTCAAGCGCGCGCTGCACGGCCGCCTCACTCTCGGCGTCGAGGTGAGCCGTCGCTTCGTCGAGGACGACGAGGTGCGGCGCCTTCAGGAGTAGTCGAGCGAGGGCGACGCGCTGCTTCTCGCCACCCGACAAGCGATATCCACGCTCGCCCACCACCGTCGAGAGACCCATCGGCAACGTCGAGACGAGGTCCGCGATCTGTGCGGAAGCGAGCGCGCGCGCGATCTCGTCGTCCGTGGCGTCGGGCTTGGCGAACAACAAGTTGGCGCGAAGGGTGTCGTGAAAGAGGTGCGCGTCTTGCGTGACGACACCGACCGTCGCGTTCAGCGACGCCGTCGTGGCCCTTCGCAGATCGACACCGTTAATCGACACCGATCCCGCGTCGACGTCGTAGAGCCGAGAGACCAGCATCGAGATCGTCGTCTTGCCCGCTCCGCTTGGTCCGACGAGCGCCGTCATCGTGCCGGGTTCGACGGCGAAGGAGACGTCGTGTAGCACGGCGGTGCGCGGTGTGTCATCAAGTCGCGCGACGGCTTCGAGCGAAGCGAGTGAGACGTCTTCGGCGCCCGGGTACGAGAAATCGACGTGCTCGAAGCGAAGTTGGGCCGGACGTGCGGGAATCGCCACCGCGTCCGGGCTCTCCTTGATCATTGGCTCGAGGTCGAGAACCTCGAAGAGTCGCTCGAAACTAACCATGGCGGACATGTAGTCAATGTTGAGGTTCGACAGCTGGGTCAAGGGACCGTAGAGGCGAGCCAAGTACGCCGTCAGCGCCACGACCGTGCCGACGGCCAACACCCCGTGCACGGCCTCGACGCCGCCGAAGCCGTAGGCGAAGGCCGTGGCGAGGGACGCGGTGAGCGAGAGCGAGACGAAAAAGAACCGCTGGTAGGTCGCCTGGTGAATGCCGATGTCGCGCACTTGCGCGGCGCGCTGCTCGAACGCGGCGCGCTCCTCATTGGGGCGACCAAAGAGTTTCACGAGCATCGCGCCGGCGACGTTGAAGCGCTCGCTCATCACCATGTTCATTTCGGCGTTCAGTTCCATTCCTCGCTGGAAGAGCGTGCCGAGCTTTCTTCCCACGCGCCGTGCCGGGATGAGGAAGACGGGCAATAGCACGAGCGCCACCAACGTGATCGGCACGCTCAGGGTCAACATGACGACGAGAATGATGAGCACGAGCACGACGTTGCCCACCACGTTTGAGAACAGGTCGGTGAAGGCTTGCTGTGCTCCTACCACGTCGTTATTGAGCCGACTTATCAACGCGCCCGTTTGGGTCCTCGAGAAGAACGCGATCGGCATCTCTTGTATATGGCGAAAGACTTCGGCGCGCAGGTCGTAGATCAGTCCCTCGCCAATAATGGCCGAGATCCTTCGCTCCACCAACTGCAACGCGGCGTCGCCGAGCGCGAGCACCGCCGTCGCGAGGGCGAGTCCGATGACGAGGTCGGCGCGATGACGATGGATGCCAACGTCGATGATCTCACGCAGTAACAGCGGCGACACCGACGAGATCACGGCGTCCACGATGACGACGGACAGAAAGATGACGAGGGCCGGGCGGTAGTGCTTGGCGAACTTCAGGATCCGTGGCAGTGTGCCCTTCTTCAGCTGATGCTGGAGGATCTTTCGGTCTCGCGACAGCGACCGCATTCCAAGTCGAACGCCGCCGGCGCCCCCGTGCATACTCATGTCAACCCCTCCGTAGATGCAGTGTAGGAAGAGAGTTGGTGGCGACAAGCGTTGCCGCGACTGGTGTGGATCGGACTACGAGTGCGATGGAGCCGTGCGTCTCGAGGTCGAAACCGTGCGTGACGCTAGGCGGTGAGGGCGCTCACCACGATGATGACGCCGAGCGTCATCATGACGCACGCGCCGATCGTTCGCAGAACGACGAGTCGCGCCGCGGAGCTCGAGAGCCACTCTCGAGCCGTACCCGCGATGAGGCCCCACGTGGAGTCACTACAGAAGGCCATCACGCTGAAGATCGCGCCGAAGGTCAACAGCTGCACCGTAACGTTCCCCTTTGTTGGCTCCACGAAGTGCGGGAAGACCGCGGCGAAGAACACCAGCGACTTTGGATTCAAGATCCCCACCACGAAACCCTGCCGGACCACCGTGAACGACGAAGGTCGCCGATCTTCACGTTTGGCCATGGCCCTCGCGTGTTCGTGTCGGTGGCGCATCGCGTCGTACCCGAGCCACAAGAGATACGAGCCACCCGCGATCTGCAAGACGACGGAGAAGACCTTGGAGTGCGAGAGGAACGGACCGAGGCCGACGGCGACGACCACTGACAGCACTAGGGTTCCGACGCTGTTGCCGAGCACGGTGAGGACCGCGACGCTACGGCCCCACGCGACACCGCGGGCCAACGTAAAGAGCACGCTCGGACCCGGCACGATGATGATCGCCATCGACGCCACCAAGAACGTCGCGAGTTGTCCCCCGCCGATCACTTGGCAAACCGTCGCACGAGGAGTTCGGTCGCTCGAAGATTCGCGCCGAAGCTGAAGCCAATGGTCGCGGCGAAGAAAGCGGTACCCACGCCGACCGTTCCCCCCATCAGCCAGCCCGCGACGAGCACGCACGCTTCCAACGTGAGGCGAACGTAGACCACGCTGACGCGCAGGCGACGGTGCAGACCCGTCATCAACCCGTCCCGCGGCCCCGGACCGAGCCCCGTCGTGAGGTAGAGGGCACTGCCGGCGCCGATCGCGAGCACGGCGCTCACGACGTAGACGACCTTTAACCACGAGGCTTCGGGAACAGCGAGATTGGTCGACGCAAGGTCGAGCACGTAGGCAATGATGATCAAGTTAGCGAGCGTGCCAAGTCCGGGGCGTTCGCGTAGCGGGAGCCAGCCCAGCAACACGACGACGCTGATGGCTGCGGTGGACCAACCGAGCGACCAGTGCGTGTGACGAGAGACACCCTGGGCGAACACGGTCCAGGGCGTGGCGCCCCACTGAGCCTCGACGAGCAGACCTTCGCCGAATCCAAAGAGTGAGAGACCGAGCACCAACGGCAACGCCATTCGGGCTCGAAACGACCACGAACTCTTCGCTCGCCACGGTGTCTCGGGGATCTTGTGGCTCAGCTTCATCGTCGGAGCAACGATAGTCGCGCCCTCGGCGACGTCGGCCCCGTCGCGCGGCGTCACCGTCGACGAGATCGACGTAACTTTATGAAATGACCGCGCGCCTCGTCCACTTCCCCGACGCGTTCTCGTGGGGTACCTCGACGTCGGCGTACCAGATCGAGGGCGGCAACACGAACACCGATTGGTGGCGTTTCGAGCGAGCCAAGGGGACAACCGCGGTCGAGGTCTGCGGTGACGCGTGTGACTCGTGGAACCGCTACGAAGAGGACCTCGACATTCTCGAGTCGCTCGGTCTCAACGCCTTTCGCCTCTCGGTGGAGTGGGCGCGCGTCGAACCGGAGCAGGGCAGGTTCTCCGACGAGGCCCTCGATCACTACCGCGCGGTCCTCGTCGCGTGCCGTGAGCGCGATATCGTACCCGTCGTCACACTGCACCACTTCACCCTGCCGCTCTGGGTAGCCGACCAGGGTGGCTTCGAACACCCCGACATCGCCCAGTGGATGGCCGTCTACGCCACCCGGGTTGGCGCCGCGCTGGGCGACCTGATCGGAATCGCCTGCACGATCAATGAACCCAACATCGTCGCGGTCATGGGCTACCTGCTCGGACTCTTTCCACCCCAGGTCACCAGTTGGGAGCGCTTCGTTGAAGTGAACGAGACGATGCGCGCCTGTCACGCCGCCGTACGCCAGGCGTTGCGAGAAGGGCCGGGCGACTTCCCGATCGGCCTGCCCCTTTCGATGCAAGAGTACGAAGCGCTACCGGGATGCGAAGACCGACTGGAGACGTTTCGCACTGAGATGGAGGACAAGTACTTGTACTCTCTTCGTGGCGACGACTACGTGGGCGTGCAGTGCTACACCAAGCTCATCCTCGGTCCCGACGGCGTGGTGAGTGAGCCCGACGGGGAGTTGACCGATATGGGTTACCTCTTCTGGCCCCAGAGCGTCGAGTACACCGTTCGTCGGGCCGCCGCGCTGACCAACGTGCCCATCATCATGACCGAAAACGGCATCGGAACCGCCGACGACGCTCAGCGCGTGCGCTACCTCACCGAGGCGCTCAGTGGCGTTCGAAGACTCCTCGACGACGGAGTCGATCTGCGCGGCTACTTCCAATGGTCGCTCCTCGACAACTTCGAGTGGACCTTGGGCTATCGACCCAAATTCGGGATCGTGGCCGTCAATCGCACCACGTTCGCGCGCACCTTGAAACCCTCAGCCACGTGGTTTGCTGACGCGACGCGGCACTTCTTTACAACTGCGTGACACATTGGCCGTTTCGTCGAGAATCGAACGCGCGGCCACCTACGATTTGTGTAGTGAAATCGTTCGAACACCCCCGTTGCTGAACGGTTTCTCAGCCACCAACGAGGAGGGTCATGCGTCACCAGTCACTTCTTCATCGAGCGGGCCTCCAAGGCCGACTCGTGGGCTGGGCCGGTGCCGTCGCGTTGATCGTTGGACTCTTCGTGTTCGGCGTGCCCACGGGCACGACGATCTCCTCGGCCGCGGCGACTCGCGCGTGCGCCACCTCGGACCTCGTCATCTGGCTGAACACCGTTGGTAACGGCGCTGCGGGCAGTTCGTACTACGACTTGAACTTCACGAACCTGTCGTCCCACGCGTGTACCCTCGTGGGCTACCCAGGCGTGTCGGGCGTTTCCTTGACGAATCGACAAGTCGGCGGGAGCGCCGCTCGCAACAACACGATCGCGCCCGCCGTCATTACGCTCACGAGCGCGCTCAGCGCGAGGGGGCTCCTCTCCGCGGCCATGCAGAACACGGCGACGGTGATCTTGCAGATAACCGAGGTGGGGAACTTTCCCTCCGCGACGTGCCGCGAAGTCTCGGCCGCGGGACTGCGCGTGTACCCGCCCGGTCAGTCCAGGTCAAAGATCGTCGCTTTTCCCTTCGCGGCCTGCGCCAAAGTTGGTCCGCGTTATCTCCACGTCGAAGCGATTCAGAAAGACGTCGTTCTGAACTGACCGGGCGTATCCTCGCGCCGTCGCTCGAGGCCTGTCCGATCTCGTGGTGCGATGCCCGAAGGGACGGAAAACGTCAAGGGGCGTCGTCGTCCACTGCCCTTGTTGGCTGCGGCACCTTCACACGCCGACACGTTGCGAGAATGGCTCGAGTTGACGGAGCCGCAGACCCTGGCACGAAGGGACCGTCCAGTAGAATGCTCCGGTGGCTCGCGAGACGAATGGTAGAAATCACGGGTCCAGTCAAGGAAAAATCGCCAACCACGATCGCTTAGTGGCCATGGGTGAAGCCATGAACCAACGCAGCGCCACCGGCCATCGCGCGCGACCGCGTGGCCGCGGACGACGTTGGATTCGACGATCGATTATCGCCGTTGGACTCGTCGCGGTACTGATCATCGCGGGTGTCACCGCCGACTACTTCTACCTTGGTTCACTCGTGAATAAAGTTAACTTGAACGGACTTCAAAGTAGTGCGGGCGCCGCAGAGAACATCCTCCTGGTTGGCTCGACAAGTCGTTGCGCTCTCAAAGTGCAGAACAAGGCGTACGGTCTCTGTTCGCAGGGCGTGAATGGTGTCAACAGCGACATCACCATGATCTTGCATCTCGTGCCGAGCACGCGAACGGTGTCACTTCTTTCGATACCTCGGGACCTCTTCGTACCGAACGCTCGCGCCATTGGTTCCAACAAGATCGACGCGGCACTCTACGAAGGGCCCAGCCAACTCATCGCCGCAATCGAAGAAGACTTCGCGATTCCCATCAACCACTACGTGGTGTTGAACTTCGACACGTTCGCGAACGTCGTCAACGCCCTTGGCGGGGTGAAGATGTACTTTCCGGTTCCGATCTTCGACGCGTACTCGGGACTGAACATCGAACGAAAGGGCTGCTACACACTCGACGGCTACCACGCCCTACAGGTCGTACGAGCGCGTCACCTAGAGATTCAACCCAACCCCTCAAACCATGACCCGCGCTCGTGGCCCTTCGAGTCACTCTCTGACCTCGCTCGCATTCGACGCACGCACGAGTTCTTGCGCGTGCTCGCGGCGAAAGTTGCCGCGCGTGGGCTCGGTAATCCCATCACCGATCAAAACCTCGCGACGTCGGTCCTGCCTGACCTGACGGTGGACAGCGGGTTCAGTGAAGGGCACATGGTGAGCTTGGCCAGGACCTTCGCCCACACCAGCATCTCGAACGTTCCCCAATTCACCTTCCCGGTGACGAACGTGGAGACCGGCTCCCTCCTCTTCTACGGCTACTACTACGGCGACGTGGTTTTCCCGGTACAGCCCAACGGCCTGAACGCCGTGAATCAGATCCTCAACGTCGCCGCGGGACACAACACGTTCACCGGAGCCGCGTTGCCCTCTCCTTCGAGTTTGAGGGTCAGCGTGGAAAATGGCACGGGTGTCGCCAGTCAGTTGACCTCCGTCGTGAACCCACTGCGCGCGAAGGGTTTTCACATCGTCTCGTTCGCCAACACCGCCTCACCGGGACCGGTAAGCGAGTCGGTGGTCTGGTACGGGGGACCCCCACCGCCCGCCCACGGCAACTGGACGAGCCCGGCGTTGGCCGCCGCGCAGACCGTGCTTGCCCAACTGCAGGGTCCGGCCATTATCGGCTACAACCCGAAGGACGTGACCGCGGGTGCCACGGTAACGGTTCAGATCGGCACGGGTCTCTCCGTTAGGCCGACGTCCACTACGACGACGAAGACCACGACGAAGACCACGACGAAGACCACGACAAAAACGACGACCAAGAAAACGTCGACTACGCCCCCGGTGACGACGACGACGGCGTTCGTCCCCCCAGGGCTCAAGGGCAACAAGGACTTCACTCCACCGAGCTCCGTGTCGCAAGCACTGATGCCGTGGGATCCACGGGGGTGCAACCCGGCGGGCACCGGCCCGGCGTCGTAGAGGACACCCCCCCGCCCCCCGACGCTCGTGACCAAGGAGTTGGCGGACGCGCTGGTGCGAAGAACGCGAGCACCGGAACCGGCAAATGTAAGTACGAACTTCTACAAAACTCGCTAAGAAGTTGAGAAGTTTCACCGAAGTGCTCGTAACCCCTAGATAGCCTGACGTGACATGGTCGACGTAGGGCCCGCAATGGGAGTGCAAATTGGAATCCGCCAGATTTGATGCAAAGGCGCTAACTCCGGGACCCTCAACTCGCCGAGGCGAAGGGCGAGCAGTGAGAACCCACGGGCCCAACCCCGTCAGTTACTACTCCGTCCTGTTGGTCTGCGGTCTAGGACTGGGACTCGTGGCGGGGCTACCAATCGTTGACGGGACTCTGAGTGAACTCCACCTCCAAGGCGGGATCGCGATGTTCATCGGCTCGACGACCGGAATGATCGGCACGTACCTGGCGCTGCTCATGGTCATCATGGCGAGCCGTCTACCGGCACTCGAGCGGATGTTGGGACAACACGGAGTCATTCGTTGGCATCGACTCCTGGCACCCTGGCCCATAGCGCTCATATCGGTCCACGCCGTGTTTTTGACGCTTTCCTACGCCGAGGTGGCGAAGCGGGGTGTGCTGAAAGAAGCAGGCGTCATCATCAACACGTTTCCAAGCATGGTGTCGGCCACGGTGGCGCTTGGAATTATGGTCGGCATCGGCACGATATCCCTGCGTCAGATTCGCACTCGGATTCCACGAGAGAGTTGGTGGCTCGTGCACTTGCTGATGTACGCGGCGCTCATCCTTTCCTTCGCCCACGAGTTGGCACTCGGACCATCTTTCGTGGGCCACCCGCTGGCGAAACTGTTCTGGACTATTGCCTGGCTCTTGGCCGCGGGACTTGTGCTCACCTATCGAGTCGGCTTCCCCGTGTACCGGACCCTTCGCCATCGCTTGAAGGTGGTCGAGCTTCGCCCCGAAGGACCCGGCGTGGTTTCGGTGATTCTCGAAGGTCGACATCTTGACCGACTAGCGATCTCGGGCGGCCAGTTTTTCGAGTGGCGTTTCATGACGCCGCAAATGTGGTGGCAGGCCCACCCCTTCACCGTCTCGGCGTTGCCCCGCCCCCCGTACATCCGCTTGACCGTTCAAGGTGTCGGCAGTTTCTCCAGGGCCGTGGCGCAGTTGAAGGTGGGGACACCCGTGGCCATTGAGGGCCCGTACGGCTCCTTCACAACCTTTGCGCGACGACGTACGAGAACACTCTTCCTCGCCGGTGGTGTGGGCGTCACGGCCGCGCGATCACTGATTGAGGATCTGCCGATGAAGTCGCGACCTGTGGTCGTGATTCGAGCGTCGACCGAGGAGGATCTAGTTTTGATCGAAGAAATTGAAGAACTTGTGCGAATTCGAAAGGGCGAAGTCCACCGGCTGGTTGGAAGCAGAGACATCGTGCCCATGGATTCAATCGCGAAGCTAGTGCCTGACATCGCCAAACGTGACGTGTTCATTAGTGGCTCGGTTGACTTTGTTCGTGAAGCATCGCTGATGGCGCGCCGAGCCGGCGTTCCGGGTGAGGCGCTTCATGAAGAGGCGTACAGCATCTGATATGAGAACGCAATTGAAAGGACCTCTTTCCGTCTTGGGTGCTGCCGTGGTCGGATTCTTTGGAGTAACGACGCTGCACAGCCCGTCAAGTTCGAGCGTGCCCGTGTCGAGCCCCAGTAGCCGAACAACCAGTGGATCGACCACGACGGCGCCGCCCTCTTCTCCGGGGGCAACGACCACCACCACGCTCGCGGGACCCTCAGCCAACGTCAACGGAAGTGCCGTAGGACAACTCGAGAACTATTCGTACGGGCAACTCGCGGTGAAGGTAACCATCACCAATAATCGCATCGTCGACCTCAAAATAAACTCCCTGCAAACTCTCGAGTCCTATTCTCAGCAACTCGAACAACAAGTGGTGCCGATGTTGAAAGCCGAAGTGTTAAAGGCGCAGGGCACGAAAATCTACGCGATATCGGGCGCCACCTACACGAGCGAAGCGTACGCTTATTCCATCCAGAGCGCGCTCGACAAACTTCATTTTAAGTGATCACCCGGACGGAAAGCGTTATGGGTACGGTTGTCTCGTTCCTCGTTGAGGCCGGTGATCTCTCGGACCGTGACGTCGACGAGGTTCTCGACGAGGCGTGCGGGGAACTCCACCGTCTTGACGATCGTTTCAGCCCATGGAAAGTCGAGAGTGAGTTATCGCTGCTTCGCGCGGGGAGAGCGGACACGTCGTCGGCGTTGATGGATGAGGTGTTCGAACTTTGTGCGCACGCGAGCAATATCTCGCAGGGCTTCTTCGACCCGTGGCGGATGCCGGGAGGATTCGACCCGACTGGATTGGTCAAGGGATGGGCCGCGGAACGAGCACTGTCGATTATCGCGAGAGGCGGAACAACGGCAGCTTTGGTAAACGCCGGTGGGGATATTTGCGTCCTCCCAGGGAGAACGTACCAAGTAGGAATACGTCACCCCTTGTCTCCGAACGCGCTGTGCGCGGTGGTGCCGACGACTTCAGCCATCGCCACGTCGGGGACCTACGAAAGGGGAGATCACCTCATTCATCCCTTTGGAGGCGAGGTCGCCGCAGTTTCCGCCACCGTGACGGGCGACCGCCTCGCGATCGTCGACGCCCTGGCGACGGCACTGGCCGTCGGGGGAACAGCCGTACTCCAGCTCCTCGAAGCGATGGACGGCGTCGAAGGATTTTTCATCGGCCCAACTGGTTCGATGTTCAAGACATCGAACATGATCTTCTCAGAGGTCGACGAACCCGCTCTTTGAGTTCGATGATGAGCATCCCAAGATCAGTAGCGACGGCGCTTCATTCACGCACCCACCTTTCGTCGATCGACGAAGGAGGGCGTCGGGCGCCGTCGCGACGCGAAGCGAGGGACACCACGCTGCTCCCCAACCCTTTCGTACGTCACTCTTGGAACCAGAGGAGCGTTCATTGCGGCGCCAAATGACAAAGACGGGCCACCCCGGCGCGAGCCGAGGCTTCATGAGCGAGAAACGATCCACGTCGTTCTGTCGTGGCTCGCCGCACGTGGCGCGTTCAGTGCCACGTTTCAGCCGCGAGGGGAAGTAAAGTCGAAGATTGACCGGACCTCACGAGTAACCAGTCGCCCGTCGCTACCGTGACACTGGCCTCACCCCCACGCTACGTCGACTGACCGTTTTGACTTCGCCTCACGCTGAAGATTCCAACGTCGCGGCCATATCGAAGAGCATGTCATCACTAAGATTGGAAGGTTATGAAACACCGCAACCTCGCGCCGGACTTTGATGTGAAGGCTCGAAGCTATCGTTCAACGTTCGAGCGAGAACACTGCGACTCGTCCCAGCGGACGCCGAACGTTCCTCGATGTGGTTCGCGCGCGAGGACGGGACTGCCTCTTAGGTTGCGGCGGAGAGCCAACCCGGCGATGACGCTGCCAAGATGCGTCTTCGTCTTCGGATACGTCAATTAGGACGTTCACGTGGTTCTCAATGACGTCTTTCGATGAGTCCGGCGCGCCGGCGCGCACGTGCGCGGGTGAGAGTTGGCTGGTCGTGAACTCTCCGTACGAGACCACTCGTCGCCAATGGGGCGCCCTCGCACGACTCGTTCTCGCGATCCTGGTGCTCAGTGGAGCGTTCACCGCCTTGGTGTCAACGTCGGCGTCGGCGTCAACGGCGCCGGCGTGGCAAGCGACTTGGACGTCACCCATGGATCTCGCGGACGGCCTCACCTATAACTCGACGACGCGCGACGTTGCCACGGTTGCGGTAGCGGGGAGGTCGTTCGTCCTCACGTTCTCCAATGAATGGAGCCCGACGACCACGACGTTCGCCGCGGTCACCGTCGGCGTCCAAGCAAGCGGAAGCGACGTCGTCCCCGGCACCATCGTGCCCGTCACGTTCAACCACGGAAGTCGATCCGTAACCATGGCGCCCTATTCCAGGGTCACGAGCGACCCGGTGCTCATGGCAGTTCACGCTGGCGAGTCGATCTCGGTTTCGATAGCCGAGATGGGCTCGGCAACCGTGAGCGTGCACTACTGCTGTTACGGTCACGTCGACTCCTACGCCACGAAAAACGGAATCGGCAATCTAACCACGAGCCCCTCCGGTGCAGGTTTCGATCCCCTTCTCGCCAACACCAATATGCGTTGGCTCACGGCGGTTTCAGTTTCTGGTTCACCCGCACTGGGTGCGGTGGTGGCCTTTGGCGACTCCATCACCGATGGTTTTGGCGACGCGAACAGCGGCTTCAGCTGGGTCAACGCACTGCAAGCGCGGATCGCGAAGTTGCCGGCCGCCGAACAGCTATCCGTCGTCAACGAAGGGATCGCCGGCAATACCCTGACCGTCTTTCCTCCTCGCACCACCTACGAAAGTACGTCGGGTGGAGTACCGGGCGTCACCCGTCTGGCCGAGGCACTCGCCTTGCCCGGGGTGAAGGACCTGGTGCTCTTCCTCGGAACCAACGACATCTGGTTTGGAGCGGGAGGCCTCTCCGGTCATTCGTTGGCCCCATACGGGACGGCGGCGGCGATCGAGAGCGGTATGAGCCAAGTGATCTCCGAGACGCACGCGCGCGGAGTGAAAATCTTTGGGGTCACGTTGTTGCCTCGTATGACGCCAGGCGCGTCCGATCGGGAGAAGCCAGAACTTTGGCTACCGTCCGAGCAGTCCGTACTGAGCGCCGTCAACGCGTGGATGCTTTCGTCAAGTTCGGGGTTCGACGCGGTCATCAATCTTGGGGCGGTGATGGGTGACGTGTACGACGGCGCTTGTCAGCCCACGGTCCCCTACGGTCCGTACTTCAATTTCGACGATCTCCATCCCAATGTCTCGGGTCAGATCGTCATGGCGAACGCCATTTCGACGACGCTGTTTGGAACCGCTCAGGCACCGCAGGCGCCTCCCTCGGTCTCGGCAACACTCACCCCTGGTTGTCCTGGCGCGCGTGTGGCGGCACAGGTACTTGCCGCGGCCCGTCAGACCTCAACCACGACATCTACGTCGACTACGACGACGTCCACGACGACGTCGACTACGACCACGACGATCGCGCCAGTGTCGCCGCCAACTTCCTCAGAGAGCGGCTGGTGGCGATTCGTTGCCTACCTGGCGCTCGCTCTCGTTGCGCTGGTTCTGGTCGGTCTTAGGACCTCGCGTCGTCGGGCCCTACGACGACGCGCAGCGCGTACGCGAGCTGGGCGACCCACAAACCATCGCGGCAATTCGCCGCCCCAGCACAGGCGATAGCGACAAGGGAGGCGTACGCGAGCCGTTGAGTTCCTGCGTACCTCAATTCGACGAATCGGTACCCTTCGACCCTTCCCCACCGATGACCAGTCGGAATCGTAGGAAGCGTTCGCCGCTGCGACTCGTCATCGTGCCTTCAGACTGCCAACCCAGCCGTTCATAAAAGGTGCGCGCCGCCAGGTCGGGAGGTGTCACGAGCACGAGTTCGTTGACGCCAGATGAATGAGCCTGCTGCCGCGCGGCATCCATCAGAGCGCGACCGACTCCACGTCCCTGATCCTCGGGCCTCACCAGAACGTGGGTTATCTCCCCGACTTTGGTGCCCGTACTCTGCGACGCGGGTGCCTTGCGTGGAGAGATGCGCGCAATGAGTAATCGACTCAGGCCACGTGCGTAACGTTGGCCCCTCGTCACCATCAAATCCTTGGCCAGGCGAGGACGCGCCACGGCCGACTTCGCGAGGCTCAACGCCAGGCGCACGCCACTTTGGTGAACCATCGCTCGCGCGTGGCGAGCTGGGTCCGTCGCACCGAGGAGTGCCCCGAGTACGTCGCCGCCGCTGTCGGTGGCGACGACGGCGATCGCACCGGGCGCGTCAATCCAGGCGAGATAGTACGCACTCATGAAGTTTGGACCAAATCGAGAGAGAAACTCCATGTCGAGCACTCGACAGTGAAGAAACGCCACTTCGCGTACGTCTGCGACAGCGAGTGAACGGACGTTCACCGCGTCGGTCATCGTCGATGAACCATGAGGAGGTGAACAAAGGAGGTTGAAAGTGCCACAGGAATCACCAATGGTACAGCCGCGCGGAAGATGTCGGTTCGCAGGATGATCGCGAAAAAAATCAAAAAACCTCAACTGCTAACCTTCAGCCGATGTCATCACCGAGGCACCGTCGACAACCTCGAGCTCGTCGGCGCGGCGGCGTGGCCGGGGTCGCGGTGCTCGTAGCGCTCGCGATCGTTGTGGGCGCGCACAACTTTTCACCCCACCGCACGCCCGCTACGACAACCGGGCCCACGGTGAGCGTCTCGACGAGTTCGACCGTGTCGGCCGCGACTACGTCTGCGGTGGGCATCATCTCGCTCAATATCACGGAACCGGCCACAGCCAGCCATCCGGTGCGTTTTCTCAAAACGTTGGTGCGATACCCCACCGCGGGCGCGCCCGGCGGTCGGGACGTTGTGGGCGCGCAACCTCTGCGCACCGTCGCGCCGTATCCGCTCGTCATCTTCTCGCAGGGCTTTGATATCCAACCTGAGGCGTACTCGCGTTTGCTCAACTCGTGGGCGGCCGCGGGGTACGTGGTGGCGGACCCGGCCTATCCCTTTACTTCACCGAACGCACCAGGTGGCGTAGTGCGTACCGATATCGTGCGTCATCCGGCCGACGCGAGTTTCGTGATCTCTTCTCTATTGCGGATGAACGCTGAGCCGGGCGGGTCACTGTCGCGTCTGATCAATCCCGGTGAAATTGGCGTAATAGGTCAATCGGACGGGGGCGACGTGAGTTTGGCCATTACGAGTAACACCTGTTGTCGCGACGCACGCGTCAAGGCCGCCGTCATTCTTTCGGGAGCAGAGTTGAGCTGGTTTGGCGGGATGTACTTCGCCACGAAGGGCGTACCCTTGCTCGTGGTGCAAGGGACGAATGACCTCACCATGAATCCGGTCGACTGCAGCGTGCAACTCTATAACGGAGCACCTCAACCCAAGTACTACCTTTCGATGATTGGACAAACTCATCTGAGCGCGTACCTTTCGCCCGGTACTCCGCTGCGCGTCGTGACTCGGGTGACGCTCGATTTCCTCGACGCCTACTTACGACACCAGACCGCAAAGCGAAGCGCCCTCAACGCGGCGGGGACGGTGCCGGGGGTGGCCTCGATCACGAGCAGGGCCTCGGTTGGACCGGTCGCCGGCTCATGCCCCGGCGCGCCCACGAGCTGACGTCAGCGACTCAATTTCCGGGCTTTGTTCCTTTGACGACGTTGGCCTCGGCCACCACATTGACCCGCTCTAGGTTCACGAATCCCGCCACTTCAAACAGACGACTCCACGCCTCCGGCGTTATCGGGCGTTCGTGGACGCGAAAGAGGTACCGACCCGCGTTTTTTAGGATCCTCCAGTATCCGGGAACTCCCTTCTTCGCCATGATCTTGATTTTGCTGGCGATAACTTGTCGATCTTGAACCGTGGCACCACGTCCGAGCATCATGTCCGCGATGACGAGATGACCACCGGGGCGAAGCCAGCGGTACGCCGCGAGAACAACTTTGCCCTTATCCGCGTCGAGCAAGTGGTGCAGGGCATAGTTGGTGATCACCAAGTCGACCGACTCGTCAGGTAGTGAAAGATTTTCGATGGGCGAGACCATGCCCGTGAGGGTCTCAATGCCCTCACTCTTGGCCTGAGACTCCATGCGCTTGATCATGGCGTCACTAACGTCGACGCCGACCACCGTGGTACCGAGCTTCGCCAGAAGAATCGCGAGTCGCCCCCCACCACATCCGAGGTCGACGCACGCCATGCCTGGCCGTACGTCCGCCATTTCGATTGCCTTCGCGGCGACCTTGGACATGCCGACGTCATTGTGCCGGTCCCACGTGTCAGCGCGCCCACTCCATTTGCGACGTTGCGTGCGAATCGAAATCTTGGTGCTCAGACTGCTTCGCCAAGATTTCGACGGGCCGCCCTCATCAAATTGGTCCTTCGGTTCATTAGGCACGTGAGACCCAACCTCATTTTCAGCTCATAGTCGTTGATCAACATCTTCCTCAAACGCGTTCTCCACCGCGTCACCAAAGCAGTAGCTCCGCAGCGAATCACACGATGGAGAGTAACGTCCAACACTCTCTTCGGATCAACCAAAATACTAACGCCCGCTGCCTTCTTGGGACAGCGACGCACTAACGAGAAGGTAAAAGTTGCGTAAGTAGTTTCTTGGGGACTTACGCATCCTTCGTTGGCAGACAGTTGCCACGACGGAATACGGGTGAGGTGTGGCCGCACGGTCGTGCGCGACTAGTGCTCCCAAGTGCAGAAACCTTGGCTACTCAGCGAGAACCCGCACCTGTCAACTATCCGCGCCGGGACCTGAGGCGCTGCGCGTCTCTCGCAGAAACTCGGAGCTCGAGGTATGTTGTCGGACTGAAAATTCGCTCGCTGACGACGTGTCCGAGCCGATAGGCGTCGCGACATCCAACCTGCGCTCTTCGTGTCTCCATTCGAAGTTGATCTTGGCGGCGATGAGTTCGACTCCCACCCTGTGAAGTCTCACCACCCTGTGAAGTCTCACCACCCTGTGAAGTCTCACCACCCATTCGGTGGGCGCTACAGGACTCGAACCTGTGACCTCAGCCGTGTGAAGGCTGCGCTCTAACCAACTGAGCTAAGCGCCCGAGGC
>Ga0307374_10000230_pt1 | contig 104539 bp, 103 predicted proteins | sample OX3MG_FD_202532 | JGI IMG/M metagenome (GOLD analysis project Ga0307374, IMG submission 202532) | Soil microbial communities from Risofladan, Vaasa, Finland - OX-3 | ecosystem: Environmental > Terrestrial > Soil > Coastal area > Acid sulfate soil | place: Finland: Risofladan, Vaasa...
TGATAGCTTCGTCGGGCCATTCGACCAGGATCCGGGTCGTGCACTCGGTCATCTCCTGTGACGCCTTGGTGTAGCGCACGATCGTCGGGAGGTCGCCTTTCAACTTGAGCTTGCCCTGCAGCATGCCCTTGGTGGCATCGAGCTCCTTGGTGGCGACCTGCTTCCATCGCGAGTACGGCGCCGTGATTACGAAGTCGCACTTTTGCGCGTCCGCGGCCGAACCGACCTTGATGTCGCGGGCCTCACCGTCGAAGAGATCCATGACGATTCCCCGGGCCTCGGCGAAATGCTTGTCCGGCTCAGCCTCCACCACGAGGCCGACCGTCCATTTCCACCCCTTGCCGGCGGCCTTGTAGGCGGCTGACTTGTTGACCTCGTCCTTGAACGCGTCAGCCCACTGCGCCGAAAAAGCTTCGACCGTCATGATCTCCTCCTAATTCGCGACCGGACCCGCTGCCGAGAAGGTTACTCCGGCCCTATGCGGTCGCCTTCCCCGACCACTCCTGGGCGCAAGACGCGACAGTAGATTCCCATGCAGGTCTCGCTGGTTCGGGTGAGGACCCGAAGGAGCGCCGGTGTCGTCGCGGTGGTGTCTGGGTCATGGGTGATCACCACGCACCGTTCGCAGCGCTTGACCACTTCGAGCTGCGCCGCCCCCACACGGATACGGCGGCCGAGCCAGCGCACTTCCTCGTCTGGCTCAAAACCATCGATGTAAAAGTTGGCCCGGAAGCGGCGGTGATCGACGGTCGTGTGGGCCTCGAGGCTGAAGGCCGCCACGGTCGGCAGGTTGACGATCAGGACGGGTGAGTCATCGAAGTTGGCGCCGGCGCGATCCCTTAGGGATAAGGGCCTCCCGGTGTCACTTGCAATCCGTGACACGAGCTCGGCATCCAGGCGCCGCACCTCGCCACCTGGAGTGACGACCTCGACACCATGGCCATTCATTTGGGCACGGTAGGTCATGAGGTGTTTGTCCTCGGTGGCGGTGAACAGCTTACCCGCGCGGTTAGCTGCGCCATCGACCAGCGCCCAGCGGCGATCCGCTTCCAGTCCCGTCTCGGCCAGCGAGACGGAATCCAGTCGCTCCCCGGCCATCGACTTGACGGGATAGCGCCAGATCTCGGCGACGGCTCCAACCACGGGTTCAAAGACTACCGGTCCAGCACGTCGACCCCGCTCTAGGATCACCACGTGGCGGCGAACGGCTCCCCTTTCTACGAGCCCTTGTCTGCACGGGACGCCTGGTTTCTTTATGCCGAGCGCCCGTCGACTCCGCTCGACCTCGGCACTGTGTACGTCTTCGAAGGCGGCTCGCGCGTGCCTGGCGGGCGCGGCGCGCTCGGCATCGAGGAAACGATCAGGGAGCGCATCCACCTGGTCCCGCGGTACCGCCAGCGCATCCTCCGGGCGCCGATGAACCTCGCGCATCCGGTGTGGGTCGACGATCCCAACTTCGATCTCGGCGCTCACGTCCGCCGTGAGGTGCTGCCAGCGCCAGGCGATGGCGCCGCGCTGCGCAAGCTGGTGATGCGGATCCTGTCGCGCCCACTCGACATGAGGCGGCCCTTGTGGGAGGTCACCATCGTCACCGGTCTCCGCAACGATCGAGTAGTCATCGTGAACCGAGCGCACCACGCGATGGTCGACGGAGTCTCGTCGGTCGACATCATCACGTTGCTGCTCGACACGTCAGAGGAGATCTACAAGCCCGACCCGCCGGAGTCGGAATGGGAGCCGCGCGCGGCACCAACCCGCTGGCAGCTCATACGCCCTGTCTTGTGGAACGTCGGCCCACAGCGCAAAGACGAGAGGAGCCTGGTGCCGGCGGTATGGAACACAACGCGAGTTCCCTGGAAGAGCGTTTTCACGCTGGGCGGCAAGATGGTGCGCCCACGACCCGACCTCTTCTTCAACCGGCGGATCGGGACGCAGCGGAGCGGACGCGGTCTGAAGATGCCCCTGTCCGCCTTCAAGGCTCTCAAGGAGCGGTTCGGCTGTACCGTGAACGACGCCGTGCTGGCCGTGGTGTCTGACGGGCTGCACAGATGGTTCAAGGCGCGTGGCGAGCGCGTGCCTGAGAAAGTGCGGGTCTTTTGCCCCGTAAGCGTCAGGGCCGACGCCCCGGGGCGGCTTGGCAACCAGATCAGCGGCATGGTGCTCGAGCTGCCGACCGGTGACCTCACCATCGAGCAGCGGTTGCGAAGGATCAAGGTCACAACCGGCGACCTCAAGCGAACCCGGCAGGCGGTGGCCGCCGACAAGCTTGCGGGCCTTGCGGACTGGGCCCCGCCGACGCTTCTGGTTCTTGCCGGACGCCTCATGTCCAATCCGCAGGGGGGCGCCAACATCAACGTCACGAACGTCCCCGGTCCGCAGTTTCCGCTGTATTCCGGCGGTGCCCAGCTGCTCGAGGTGTGGCCGTTCGCCCCGCTCTATCCCTCAATGGGGCTGGGCATCGCGATCGTCTCGTACAACGGCGAGGCTTACTTCGGCCTGACCGCCGATCCCGGCATCGTCCCTGATGTCGAGCAGTTCACTGCGATGCTCCGGGAAGCCGCCGACGAATGCGCGGCCTTGGCAGCGGGAACGACCTAGCTCTCGAGCGTAAACCTGATGGTGTTCTGGCCGATCGCGATCAGGTCGCCGTGGCTAAGCTGCCTTTCGATCACCGGTTCGCCGTTGACGAGCGTGCCGTTGGTGCTCCCCAGGTCGCTGATCCAGAAGGCGCCGCCGCGGACCTCGATCCGACCATGCCGTCCGGACGTGGCAGCGTCCCCGACGACTACGTCGTTGTCCGGCGCTCGACCGAATGTGACTGTCTGGTTGGGCAGCGCCACGATCCGGCCCGCGAATGGGCCTGACTCGAAGGTCAGCTTCGCCGGGAACCCCGCCCCCGCCGCGATCACCTCGGGCGGGACCGCCTGGAGCGATACCGTTCGCTTCGACGCGGGCAGTGCATCTGCCGGCTGCCAAGCGGGAATGATCGAGGTCGCCTCCTCCGAGAATGCGGACTGAGATTGCGCGGGGGGTCCACCATTGCTGGGCGCTTCGGTCGGCCTGCTGTGTGGCCAAGCGACGATCGTCTGGGCGACCGGTTCCTGCGTGGGAACGGCGGCCGGCGCGGCGGACGAAGCAGAGACCGGTGCCGACTGGACCTCGGGCTCTGGTTCGGATGCGGGAGCCGGGGCAACCGCAGCCACGGGCTCAGGCGCCGCCACCTCAGGCTGGGGAAATAGCGGTTCCGGCTCGGGGAATACTGGCGCGAGCTCCTCGATCGGCGGCTCCGCCGGCGGCGGGACGGTTGCCTTCCATTCGTCGACCACGGCTGGGGTCGGAACCACCTGCTGCCAGAGGTCGGCCACTGTGGGTACCGGCTCCGGCTCGGCAGCAGGAGCGGGCTCCGGCTCGGCAGCAGCCACCGGCTCCGGCTCGGCAGCAGGAGCGGGCTCTGGCTCGGCAGCAGCCACCGGCTCCACGGCCGCTTCGGCCGGCGAAGCCTGCGGCTCGGCGCCGACCACAGGCTCCGCTGCTGCCTCGGCTTCGGACTCGACGGCTTGCGGCTCGTCCAGTGCAGCCGGTTCTGCGTCCTCTACGTGCAAGGTGTCAAGGCTTCGGGTCGCCAGCACCTGGGTGGCGGCCTCGGTCTCGACCGGAGATGCCTCGGCATCCATCGATTGGGCGACCGCGTCGATTGGCTGGGCGACCGCGTCGACCGGCTCGGCAATGGCTTCGACTGGCAGGGCGACTGCTTCGACCGGCTCCGCCACCGCCTCGGTTGCATCGGCCGGCCTATCAGCCGCCGCCGTGCCCAGGAATCGTTCAAACCAGCCCGCGATCCGCCGCAGGCGCTCGACACGGCGATCGGGCCGGCCGGTGCGCGAAAGATCGTGCGATTCATCCGGGAAGCGCGCCAGCTCGACCGTCTTGCCGAGCAGCCGCATCGCGCCAAACATCTCCTCGGACTGCGAGATGGCACAGCGAAGGTCCATCTCGCCACAGGTCAGGAGCAGCGGCGTCTTGATGTTGTTGACGTATCGAATCGGCGATCGCCGCCACAGCTCATCGAGGTCTGGATAGGGCGGCGGACCCAGCTCGAGCGAGCCCCAAATGACTATGTCGTGCTGCGCATACTCGCTGACCAGGTTGGAGATCGAACGCATGGCGACCGCCGCCGCGAAGCGGTCGGTCTGGCCGATCGCCCAGTTGGTGATGTAGCCGCCATAGGAGCCACCGCCGATGCCCATGCGGCTGGTGTCCACTGCACCTGAACGCTCGATCATCTGGTCGACGGCGGTCATGAGGTCGACGAAGTCCTTGCCACCCCAGTCGCGAACTACCTCGCACCTGAAGCGTTCGCCATATCCGTCGGAGCCGCGTGGGTTGGCGTACAGCACCATGTAACCCATCCCCGCAAGCATCTGGAGCTCGTGGAAGAAGGCCCATCCGTACTGCCCATGCGGACCGCCATGGACCTCGAGGACCAGCGGATGCAGTCGGCCGGGGTCGAAGCCCTCTGGCTTGAGGAGCCAGCCTTCGATGCCCCATCCATCCGGGGCCGTGAACTGGTGGCGCTCCGGTTGGGCGATGTAGCGCTCGCGAAGCCACGGGTTCAGGTCGGTCAGCCGGGCCTCGGCGCCGTTGGCGACGATGTGAAGCTCGCCCGGGTTACTCGGGTCGGTGGCGCAGAACGCAAAGATCCCCGCGGCGAAGTCGAAGTCGAAGAGTCGGCGTGCGCCGCCGACCTCGGGCCATAAGTTGCCTTCGAGGTCGCACGAGTACAAGCCGGTAACGCCTGGCCCGCTGGAGAGAAAGTACAAACGACCGCCATCCTTGGACCAGCAAACGCGGACGCCATGGCCCCCGCGCATGTCGGTGATGATGCTGTCGCCGACCGATTGGTCGAGTGACAAGGTCAAGCAACGTGGATCGCCGCCGGCGGACGGCACCACCCACAGCCGCTCGATGAGCCCGGCTTCGAGGCCGTTGGGCGCGACGAAGGCGATGGTGTCGCCTTGAGGTGACCACGATGGCGTGCTCATGTAAAAGCCGCCCGCGATCTTTGATCGCACTCCCGCGAGGTCGACGACGTAGAGGTCGAGCTCGCGCTGCAGATCTGAGTTGGGCTCGGCGTTTCCGGTGACCGCGAGCCTGGAACCATCGGGCGACCAATCGAAGCCCGTGACGTCCCACACCCCGGTGGTCAGCTGCTTCGCCTCGCCGCCGTCCGCAGGCACGACAAACAGGTGGTGGTTGCGGCCGTCGACGAAACCCTGCCCGTCGTGCTTGTAGTCGAGGCGGCGCGCCACCCTCACCACGGGCGCTCGCCTCAGCTGCTCTTTGTTGTCAGGCGGCCTCGGATCGTCCACCACCGCGTCCGGATCGGAGACGACCAAGCCGATGAAGGCGACATTCTTGCCGTCGGGCGACCACGCTGGGCTGGACGCGCCCTCGGGCAGCGAGGTCAGCTGGACGGCGCTGCCGCCCGCGGCCGCGTCCAGCACCAAAACCTGGTCGACGGCGCCTCGGCGGCTGACGAACGCGATCTTGCGGCCGTCAGGCGACCACTCTGGAGAATGGTCCCGGCGAGATGCGCCCGTGGCGTCGACCGGCTCCTGGTCCAGCAGGCGCCTGATCACGATGCGGCTCCGGGTCTGGCGGGACTCGGCGTCCGGGGAGCTCAGCTGGTAGGCAACTCGTTCGCCGTCGGGGCTAAGGCGGACGTGGTCGATCCAGCGAAACCGGTAGAGATCATCAGCGCCAATCGGTGGGGCCACGGCGTGAATCGATTGTATTGCCCTCGGCCGCCTACCGGCTCGCTATCGAGTTCTTGAAACGCATCGAAGTATCTTCAGGTGGTAAACCAGTCGAGATGAGCAAGACGGTGAGCGGCCGCCGGGCAGCGCTCCGCGGCTTCGGATGGGGCGTGCTCGCGGGCATTGTGCTCGTGACCGTGATGTACCTGGCGAGCCTCTTGCTGGGCCTGAAACCGCTCCCGCAGCTGCTGAACCAACCCCTGCTGTCGATCATGCCGGGGTTCGTGTTCGGATTTCTCATCGACACCCTCCAACACGCCGGCAAGGTGGTCGAGGAGGCTGGGCTGATCATCGCCATGGTCGTGGGCCTGGGAGTGCTGGGGGCGGCGTGGGGGTGGACGAGCCGAATCTGGCATTCGCAGCATTCGGCGCTCGCCTTCGCCGCCGTCGGCTGGGTCGTCGTCGTCGCGATCCTCTTGCCCATCTCCGGCAGCGGGTTTCTCGGGCTCACGGACAGTCCGACGACGCCCTTGATCTGGGCGGCCCTGTTCGCGATTTACGGCGTGGTGCTGCAGCTGGGAGGCGATCCTGCCGCCCCTGACGCTGCGACTGATGTCGGGCGCAGGCATCTGCTCAGCGCCCTCCCGGTGACCATCGGCGCCATCAGCCTTGGCGTGCTTGCTTTCAGGTTGGTCCCTGGCTGGCTCGACGCGATCTTCAATGCGCCGGGGACGGGCCTAGCCGGCATCTCGCCGGAGATCACTCCGGTGACCGACTTCTACGTCGTTTCCAAGAACTTTGTCGATCCATCGATCCCCGCGTCGGGCTGGCATCTGTCGGTCGGCGGCATGGTGGACAAGCCCTTGTCGCTATCGCTCACAGACCTCCAGGGTCTGTCGAAAACCAATGAGTACGTGACCCTTGAATGCATCAGCAACAATGTCGGCGGCCCGCAGATCAGCACCGGCGATTTCGGGGGGGTGAGCCTGCGGGACCTGCTCGCGATGGCCGGCCCGCACGCTTCGGGAACCTGGATCGCATTCAGCGCGCGTGACGGTTACCAGGAGAGCCTGCAGATGAGTCTCATCCAAGCGGCACCGGAGATCCTCGTCGCCTACGAGCTCGACGGGGCGCCGCTGCCGGAGGCTCACGGCTATCCCGCCCGCATGCTCATCCCGGGCCACTATGGAATGAAGGGCCCCAAGTGGCTCGACTCGATAACCGTTGTCGATCACGAGAGCGGTGGGTATTGGGAGCAGCAGGGCTGGGACCACAACGCGGTGGTCAAGACGATGTCCCGATTTGACGTGCCAGCCGAGGGCGACATCGAGAAGCTTGGCCCGGTGCTGCTGGCCGGTGTGGCTTTTGCGGGCAGCCGCGGCATCTCCAAGGTGGAGTACAGCACCGACGCCGGGAAGACCTGGACGGTGGCTCCCCTCCAACCCCCGCTTTCGCCGCTCACCTGGGTGCTCTGGCAGGCCGAGTGGACCCCCGCCGCCGAGGGTGCTTATGAGCTGCAGGTCAGGGCCACCGACATGACGGGAGCCCTGCAGACCTCGGCTAGTGCGGCCAGCTACACAAGCGGCGCCACTGGATACCACACGGTGCAGATCGCAGTGGCCAAGGCCTGACGCGCCTTATTTCATAGTCCAGAGGGCTTTCATCGTGTCCCAGCCCATCCTGAACATCCCTTCCTTGCGGACCATCTTCAAGATGTTCGACTGCTTCCGCCACTTCGAAACCCCATCCACCCTGAAGAACTCGTCCAGTGCCTGGTCCGCCACCTTCGGATACTTGGTGAGCATCTGCGGATTGTGCTCGAGCAAGGGAACTGCGCCGTCGTACTTCTTCATGTCCGCCATGATCCAGGAGTGGTCGAGCTTGCCCTTGTACTCGGAAAGCCGCCGCTCGGAGAAATCACCCGCCTCTTTCGCATGGACCACCGTTTCGCCCGCCAGCTTGCCCGAGACCATGGCCAGGTTTGATCCCTCGCGGTGCACCGGGTTCGACAGCATCGCCGCATCGCCGCATATCAGATAGCCGGGTCCGTAAACCTTCGGGATTCCGCGAGCCCCGCCTTCGGGTATCAGGTGGGCGAGGTATTCGACAGTCTCGGCGCCGCGAAGCAGCGGTTTCACGGCGGGATGCTTCTTGAAGTGCTCCATCAAATCGTTGGGGCTGCGCAATGTCGCGTTGAACTCGCTGAGCAGCGCACCACCACCAACCGACAGCGTGTCCTTGTTGGTATAGATGAACATGAAGCCCGACATGCCCATCGTCGAGTCGCCGAAGCACTCGATCGAGCAACCCTCGCCGGGATCGCAGTTGAAGCGCTCTTCGATTAGGCCAGAGTCGAGCTGCATGATCTCTTTGACGGCCATCGCGACCTCATTGGGTCGCAACTTTCGACGCAACGGCTTGCCGTTGATTGCTGTCCTTTCCAACAGCCCAGTGCCAAGGCCGATGCCTTCGCAGATAACGACGACGTCGGCATAGACGTCGTCGCCACGACCGGTGCCGACTCCGACCACGTGGCCATTCTTGACGATGAGCCGTTCGACCACCGTCTCGGGTACGACCACCGCGCCCGCTTTCTCAGCCTGCTCCGCGAACCACGCGTCGAACTTAGCCCGCAAGACGGAGTAGGAGTGCGGGTGCTCTCGGTTGCGCAGGTTCTTGTAGTCGATGCCGATCGTGGCGTCCTGCGTCATTATCCAGCGGCGCTCTTCGATGATCGGACGCTCGAGCGGCGCGTCCTTCCAACTGTCTCCTACGATCTCCTCGAGGTAGTGGTTGTAAAGGATGCCGCCCATGACGTTCTTCGAACCCGGCTTCGCGCCGCGCTCGAGCAGCGCCACCTGCAGCCCCGCCTTGGCCATGGTGATCGCCGCCGCCGTGCCGGCCGGGCCTGCGCCGACCACCACCGCATCGAACTTTTCGTCATCGGCCATTGATGCACCATCGTAAGTCGTGAAGCTGGTCGGACTCACTGGTGGCGTCGGATCGGGGAAATCGACGGTGGCGGCCATCCTGCGAGAGCTGGGAGCCGAAGTCGTCGATGCGGACGAGGCCAGCCACGCGGTCTATGAGCCTGGAACGCCCGGATTCTCGGCGGTGGTCCGGGAGTTCGGCGACGATTATGTGCGCGATCGGCACGTAGACCGTAAGGCGCTCGGCGAACTGGTTTTCAAAGACCCCGATGCGCTCCGTCGACTCAACGCGATAGTCCACCCACTCGTTCGCGAATGGATGGCCCGAAGGACAGCCGAAGCCGTGGATCGCGGCGCGGAGGTCGTCGTCCAGGACGTTCCGCTTCTGTTCGAAAATGGGTTGGAGGCTTTGTTTCCGACGACCATCCTCGTCTGGGTTCCGCCGGACGTTCAGGTCGAGCGACTGGTCGGCGGGCGAGGCTTCACCGCCGAGCGAGCCCGCAAGGTCGTCGCCGCACAGATGCCGATCGAGGAGAAGCGCAGTCGCGCAACTCACATCATCGACAACAGCGGCGGCCCGCAGGCTACACGCGCGCAGGTTGAACGCCTGTGGGAGGCGCTAACCGGCGCTGGAGCTTAAACGGCTCCGGCCCGTTTGAGCGCTGCAAGACGGGCGGAGTCGACACCGACCTCCGCCAGGATCTCCGCCGTGTGCTCGCCCAGGTCAGGCGCGGCGAACCGCCTCCAATCCGCGCGCAAACGAATCCCGGGCCGGACCTCGATCCCAGCCGGGGTGGTAGTCAGGAGCCCTCGCGCGACGACCTGTGGGTGCGAGGCGACCTCACCGAGCTCGAGCACTGGCTCACAGCAGACATCTAGGCCCTCGAGCCTCCGCTCCCACTCCCCCCGCGTACGCGAAAGAAACACGGACTCCATCGCCTCGTGCACGTGGGCGCCATCATCGCCGTCTGCGAACTGCCGATCTAGGAGGTCGGGCCTTTCGATTGTTGCGCACAAGGTCGCCCAGAACTTCGGCTCTAGCGCGCCCACGCTGTAGAAGCCGCCGTCCTTGCACGTGTAGACGCGGTAGCAGGCGTAGCGGCCTCCCAGGCGCTGGTCTCCGCGACCCACAGGCTCGCCCGCGCCATGCGCCGCGAGGACTAGCGTGAGCCAGCTCACGGCGCCATCAAACATCGAGGCGTCGATCCACCGCCCCTGGCCTCCGCGGCCGACCTCCACGAGCGCCGCCAGGATGGCGACCGCGGGTGCGAGAGCGCCACCTCCGATGTCCGCGACCTGCACCGACAATGGAACCGGCGGGCCGTCATGGGCGCCGTTCAATCCCAGGGCGCCGGCCGTGGCCATGTAGTTGAGGTCGTGGCCTGCACGCGACGCATAAGGGCCGTCCTGCCCGTAGCCCGTGATCGAGCACATGACCAGCTTCGGGTTGCGCGCCTGGAGCACATCCCATCCGACACCGAGGCGAGCCATAACACCAGGGCGGTTGCCCTCGACCAGCACGTCGGCATGCTCGGCGAGCTGGAGGAGGAGCTCGCGGCCCTCCGGCGACTTGAGGTTCAAGGTGATGCTTCGCTTGTTGCGGTTGATCGCGTTGAAGAGGACGCCGCGGCCATCGATGAGGGGCGGGGTCCAGCGGAGGTAGTCGCCACCCCCTGGCTCCTCGACCTTGACGACGTCGGCGCCCATGTCCGCCAGGAGCATCGTGCAGAAAGGGCCGGGGAGGAGTCGCGTCAAGTCGAGAACGCGAACATCTGTGAGGGGCATGTTCTGCGTAGGGTATGCCCGCGCTGACTGGGGATGCGTTGAACAGCCCACCCGCAGCCTCCCCCGGACGAGGAGGGAAGTCTGACGCCCACCGTGGCAGAGACACCTTGGGGGCTCTCGTGCGTTAATACGGCATGAAGGTCTCACGTTCCAGAATGCGATCCAGCAACCCCCATCTCGGTGAGATAACGATCAAGGTCCCAGCGCCGTTTGCCGGGGTCTCGGACCTTGGGTTCACCGCCCAGTACCGCGCGCAGAACCTCAACGAACCGCTGCGCGACATCCCGCTCCTATTCGAAGGACCAAGGCCCCCGATGCGCCGTCTGGCCGAGCTGCTGCAGCTCCTTCGGAATGCGGAGGCGGGCGGTTATGCGTGGAGCGATCCTGTGATGCTCAGCGACGAGGTGGTCGTCCTGGCGTTCCGCGACCGCAGCCTCTTGGGACAAACCCTTTCGGACGGAGCCCAGGTCTCGGCGAATTACGTGCTGAACCTCGTGCGCCCTGTCGTGTTCGCCTTCCTAAAGGACTGCGCGGGCATCGCACACCTTCGACTCTCCGACGTCATCGAGATGCGGGTGAGCGCCGAGGGTGTGCCCAATTGGGAGGTGGCGATGCCGGTCGGGGACATCGTCGAACCCAACGGCGACCGCCTGCTCTGGCAGCTGGCCGGCTAGAAATACGACCGCGACCGATAGTTGCTACGGCGACGTGGTCGGGGTCGGAGACGGAGTCGGGGTCGGAGACGGAGTCGGGCTCGTACCCGGACAAGGAGTCGGGACGGCTGACGGAGACGGAGTCGGACTCGTCGCCGGAGACGGAGTCGGACTCGTCGCCGGAGACGGAGTCGGAGTCGTGGCAGGCGTCGCGCTGGGCGAAGGCGTGGGGCTCGCGCACGCGACCGGGCTCGCCGTGGTCGGCACGTTGGATACCGCGAGAGCCTTGGGGCCGGCATTCGCCAAGTAGAGGGCCAAAGGCACGACGATCATGCCGACGATGACGGTCAGAACGAACGTCACCGCCCCCCACTCTCGCCTGAAGAAAGCCCAGCTCACGAGCCGTGAATTCTAACTAGACTCGACAGCGGCCATCGGAAAGCCGTCACGCGTGGATGTCCTAGTAGTCGTCCTCGCCGGTGCCTGTAGCGCCTTCCTCTTCCTTCTTCTTGCGCTGGTTTAGAAGGCGAATGAAGTCCTGCGCGCGTGCGAGCGCCTTCCAACGCTCCGGGAAGAAGTCCTGCACCAGGATCTGCTTGTCAGGCATCTGGTAGACCGTGACACACCACTTTTGGAGGGTGCGCGAAACCTCAACCTCGAAGTCCTTCTCCGCGGTCTCGTACTTGACAACTTTGTCGTCGTCGAATCTTCTTCGTCCTGAGACAGCCATAGGTAAATCACTCGTGCAGGGGTTCGGCTCATAGAGCGTATTTCGATTATAGGCGCGTCAGCCGGTTTTACCCGATCGCCGGGCTACTCCCCCAGAAGCTGCCTGAGCATCGGTACAAGCTCCTCACGGAGACCCTCACGGCTCATGGCCAGGGCCAGGTTTGCCTTCAGGTAACCGACCACTGTGCCCAGGTCGTAGTAGTCGCCCTCGAACTCCAAGGCCACCACTCGGGAGTGGCCGATGGTTCGCTTGATGGCATCGACCAGCTGGATCTCGTTGCCGGCCCCGGGCTCGATCCGCCCCAGCTCATCAAATACCGCCGGCAGCAATACGTAGCGTCCGAGGCTGGCGAGGTCAGACGGCGCGTCCTCGGTTGACGGCTTCTCGACCACATCGGTCACTTCGTGCAAGGTCCCATCGGAGCTCCCAGTGGCAATGATTCCGTACCTGCTCACCTGGCCCTTGGGGACTCGACGGGCTGCCAGCACCGTGGCTCCCGTCTTCTCGTATGCGTCGATGAGCTGTTTGAGGCAGGGTTCCGCCCCGAGGATCACATCGTCCGGAAGCAACGCGGCACAAGGCTCGTTGCCCACTAGGCGTCGGGCGGTCCAGATCGCATGCCCCAGGCCGCGAGGCTCCCGCTGCTGGATGTAGGTGATGTCGACCTTACGGCTTATCGCGTCGACCTCGGCGAGAATGTCAAGCAGGTCGGTCCTGTCCCGCTCGAGCAAGTAGTGCTCGAGCTCATGCGACCGGTCGAAGTGGTCGACGATTGCGCGTTTGCCGCCGCCGGTGACCATGATCACCTGCTCGATGCCGCTGGCTATCGCTTCCTCAACGCTGTATTGGATGGCTGGCTTGTCCACCAATGGCAACATCTCTTTCGGCATCGCCTTGGTGGCGGGAAGAAAGCGAGTGCCGAGACCGGCCGCAGTGATGATTGCTTTGCGGACAGCCGGCATCGTCACATAAGACAATCTAAGTGTTGGCGACCCCTGACGGTATTCGGCCAGGCCTTGAAGGTCACGTCGTACGTGTGGTCGATGGCGAGTTGATCACCAAGCACGTGGGCGGTCAGGGCACCTTCGCCACCCCCGCGATGATCGGCCTCATGGAATGGGCCAGCCACAAAGCCGTCGAGGGCCTGCTTGCAGAAAACGAGACCACTGTCGGTTATGAGGTCCACGTCCGCCATCTCGCTCCGGCGAAGCCGGGGAGCACCGTCGTCGCGACCAGCAGGCTGACCGAGGTCAAAGGCAACAAGCTTTACTTCGACGTCGAGTGCCACCAGGGCGACAAGCTCCTCGGATCCGGCACCCACAAGCGAGCGATAGTCCCCGCAGACTTTTGATTGAAGGGGGACGTCCCCTCAGGGAAATCGGGCCGGGCGAAGCGCCCGATGCACCCCTAGGGCTTCTTCGCCTTCCTCTTTCGCTTGTCCGCGAGGTGCAGAGCGAGCTTCTTCAGGCCCGGGTTTACCGCGACCACCTTGGGGGGTTGCGACTTCTTGTCCCGCGCCTTGGTGCGCGCGCTCTCCCGCGGAGCTATTCGTTCGAGGTCGTCGCCCATGGCTAGATGATGGTAGAGGCGCGCAAATTAGAATTTGTGGTGCGTTGGGGGAAGTCGGATCCGAGATCGCAAGCGTCACGCCTAGCTCGGTCGAGCGGGCGGCTCGGGATCTCGCCCCATATCTCTCCCCGACGCCGCTCCAGTACTCGCGCGCGTTCACCGACAAGGCGCGATGCCATGTCCACATCAAGGTGGAGTCGATCCAGCCCATACGTGCCTTCAAGGTCCGCGGCGCGCTCACCAAGGTCATGCGACTCCACCCGGAGAAAGGCAGCAACGGCATCATCACGGCTTCGGCCGGCAACCACGGCCAGGGCGTGGCCTATGCGGCGGCGGTCTTCAAGATCCCGGCCACCGTTTACGTCCCGGAGACCGCCAATCAGCTGAAGGTGGAGGCGATCAGGCGGCTCGGCGCGACGGTGGTGCTCGCCGGGCGCAACTACAACGATGCCTACCTCGAAGCCATACGGCACCAGGAGGAAGGCGGAGCCACCTTCGTCCACGCGTTCAACGATCCGGACGTCATCGCCGGACAGGGATCCATCGCAGTGGAGCTGATCCGTGAGCTCGAAGACTTCGACACGGTGATCGTGCCCATTGGCGGGGGGGGATTGATCGGCGGCATCTCGCTGTACCTCAAGTCGATGCGTCCCAAGGTGCGGGTCATCGGGGTCGAGCCGACTGGCGCGGACGGGATGCACAGGTCCCTCGCGGCCGGACATGTGGTGACCCTCGACCGGGTCAACACGATCGCCGACGGGTTGGCCGCCTCAGCGCCCGGCAGCCTGACCCTGGAGCTGGCCCAGCGCTACGTGGACCAGGTCATCCTCGTCGACGACACCGAGATGCTGCGCGCGATTCGCTTGATGTTCGAGTGGGAGCATCTGCTCGCGGAGCCGGCCGGCGCCGCGGCCCTTGCCGCCTTGCTCTATCACTACAGCCCGTCCCCAAATGAGCGGGTGGTGGTGATCCTCTCCGGTGCGAACGTCACCGACGAGGTGATGATCCGCGCCTTGAAATCCCGCTGATGGCGTGTACGCTGGGGACCACGTTCTAGGCAACCAACAACTGGTGGGGGTATACGGATGAAGGCCTATGTCCTGATCAATGCATCGCCCGGACGCGCGCTCGAAGTCGCCAAGAAGATGGAGGGTGTCAGCGGGATCACGGCTGCTGATGCGATCACCGGCGAGTACGACGTGATCGCCGTATGCGAAGCCCCGGATGTCAACTCGATTGGATCGCTGATCGTCGACAAGATCCAAAAGATCGACGGCGTGTTCAAAACTGTCACCTGCCTGGCGGTGAAGTAATCCCCTCCAAGTCATAACACCTACACCCAACACCCTCTGGTCGCGAAATGGCGCAGCGTCGACTGGGGGGCCCCACGCGTCGGCGCGGCAGGGACTACTCCCCCGAGCTGCTCGGCGGTGAAGTCACCTGCGCCGCCGGGCGGTCGGCCAACCCGGCGATATAGGTGGCCATATTGGATATCTCCTGCTCGAAGCTGCCGACCGACGGCGACCAGGTCAGCTCCCGGCGGGAGTGGGAGTCGTCGTAGTAGTGCGGCTTGGCCAGGACGTCCACGGCGTAGGTGCCCGGCCACACCACCGCACCTCGATGGGCGAGCGCCTCGCCCCCCAGGGCCTTCAAGTAGGCAAGGTCGTAAGGCATCGAGGAGATCTCGGGCTCGACGCCAACCGACCTCGCCGCGATCCCGATGAGCTCACGCCACGTGCCATCGAAGCCGGCGACGAGGTAGCAGTGCCCGGGGCGGCCGCGGTCGGCCGCCGCCAGGCAGGCGCGACCCACGTCTGCGGCTGACACGAAGGTCTGCAAGCTTCGCCCGCCACCGGGCAGCCACAACCGACCCTTGACCACCGCCGGGAGCAGACGTGGCAGGATCCAATCCTCACCCGCACCGAAGACGCGCGCCGGCCGCAAGATGACGACTTCCAGATCCTGCGCGGCCTTGAGGAGCCATTGCTCCCCAAACAGTTTCAGGCGCTCGAATGCATGCACCGGGTGCGGCCTGGTCCTCTCAGTGACGCGGGCGGAATGGTCAGGTCCGAACACGTCGGCAGTCGACACGTGCACGATGCGGCGCACCCGGGCACGGCGCGCTGCTTCGAGCAAGCGCTTGAACAGAGGCGGTACGGACTGGCGGTAGCGAAGCTTGTGCCCGGGAGGCCAGGTCTCAGCGCACAAGTGCACCACCTCGATCCCCTTTAGCGCATCGTTGAGCGACTCGTCATCCGCATCGGCGTTCAGTGATAGGACCGGAACATCGGCGGCCATTGCGTGCGTGACGTGGTCGCCGAGAAATTCGCCGGCGCCGATTACCAGATGCAAAGCCTCCGGATACTAGCGTTTGCGTTTCAATCTCTCTAGGCACGTTTTCGCCGGAGGCCGCGGCTCAGGGCGCGCTGGACGCTATCGACAACCTGACTCACCCGTTGACTCAACGACCACCAGGCTGGCGGATCCGGGTGGATGGTCGGGCCGATCGAAACGTCAACCCGGCTGAACAGGCGTAGGACGTCGGTCCCTCGCACTACCACCGGACATATCGGCACCCCGGCCTGGAGGGCAAAATGTCCGATCCCGAACTTCAGGGGACGCAGGGCGCGCCCGCGCGAGTAGCGACCTTCTGGGAACATCAGGACGACGCCGCCTCGCGCCAGGACTTGGTAGACGGTACGCAGCCCCGCGTCGTCGAGCTGCCCTTGGTGCGGCGAGATCGGAAAGACTCCGATCAGCGGCAGGAGTCGGCGTTTCCAGCCTTGGTTGAACACCGTCTCGCGCTTGGCCATCGTGTAAATCACGGGCGCCTCCGGGAAGAACGGAATGATGAACGCCGAGTCAAACCATGCCTGGTGATTGGCCGCGATTATGTAAGGCGGCTTCGGGATGTTCTCGGGCCCGCTGACGGTGACGCGAAAGATCTTCGGCACGAGCCAGCGCACGAAACGGCGAACCACGCGGTAAAGACGCGGCGGGTGCTGCGGGTCGGGGTGAACGAGCGGGTCGAGCGGGGCATCGACCAGGGCTCGGTATTCGGGTCCGGTGTACGACTTCGGTGGCGGCGGAAACTGGCCACCGAGGTCAGGAGGAGAGGAAATTTTCCAGGACGCGGTTGAACTCTTCAGGACGTTCTGCCTGAGGAGTGTGGCCGGCGCCCTCCAGAACAGCCAGCCGCGAATGCGGGATCAACCTGTGCGCATTGGCGGCGTGAGCCAACGGGAAAAGTGGGTCGTTGTCGCCCCAGATCAGCTGAACAGGCACCTTGATCTCCGCCAGCCTTTTCGACAGGTCGTGTTCCGCGTCCATCAGTGCCTTGGGCGTCACCAGCGAGCGGATCGTGGCCAGGTAGGCGTCCGGGTAGCCTTCGGCGGCGTAGAGCTCGCGCAGATTGGCGAAGTAGTCATCGTCCATGGTCCGCTTCAGGTCATGGCCCTGCGCGCCGACATAACGGGCGGCGACGCGACGGATGACCCGTCGAGGCGCCAGCCGCACTGCATCGCCGGCCACCTTCATGAACGCCTCGCCCAGACGAGGCAGTGTCAGCAATCCGTACGAGAGTTGCACGTTCGGGCGTCCCAGCCCCAAGGCGTTCACCAGCACCAGCTTGCGAACACGCTTCGGGTGCTCCAGTGCGAGCTCAAGGGCGATCCTGCCTCCGAGCGAGGCGCCAACGACGGCGGCGGATCGCAAGCCCCTGTCGTCCATGTAGCGCTCGATGAATCGTGTGAAATAGGCGACGCCATAGCGGGCGCGAGGCTTCTCGGTCCTGCCAAAGCCGGGCAGATCAGGTGCGTACACCCGGTGGCGCATCGCGGCGGGTTCGAGGTTGAAACGCCACTCCATGTAGCCGGACGAGCCAAGCCCGTGAATGAAGAGCAATGGGGTGCCGCGACCGCCGTGCATGTGATGCACCCGTAGCGAACCGAGCTGGATCACCTCAGCGTGCAGCCTCTTCGGCGGTCGATTCAGCACTGAGGAGATCACTCTTTTGGAAGCATACGTGCGGGCGGACGCACCCCCGAGACGCGCTCGCCGGACGTAAAGCGCGCGGTCTTTTTTCCGTTGATCACAGTGACCACGCCCGGGCCAGCGGCCTGCCAGCCCGAGCCGTCCCACAGGGCTGCGCTGCGCTCGTCGACGCCTAGAAGGCACAGGTCCGGGGCAGCGGCCTGCGCGGATTCGACCCACTTGTGTCCGAAAGTGTCGAAGTGCGGCAGCAGCGCGGTCTGCGCCACCACGCCGAGGCCGGGGGCCGGACGGCGATTGACGTGGTTCGGCCATTTCGCCCGGACGAGCGTGTCGCTGCACAGCGCCATCGCCCCCGCCGACGAGCCGGCGAGCGCAGCGCCAGCGCGCCACGCCTCGAACATCGCGGCCCAGACGGCTGAACCTCTGAGGACCTCGGCGACCCACCCTGGATCGCCGCCGACCAGGTAGAACAGGCCGCCCGCGCGCGCGCGCTCGGCCACAGCAGCGGACCTTGCATCAGCCCGCTTCAGCACGGGCAGCTCCTCGAGCTCGACGCCGAATTGGCGAAACCAGGCTTGCGCATGTGCGACCGACGCCACCGGCTTCTGGTGCGCAGCGGCCGTCGGGACGACAAAGGCCGGACCGGGCCCGGCGGCCGCCGCCAGCATGCGGTCCTGCTCTTCGTTGCCAGGGTTGAACTCATCGCCCCCGACAAGGGCGAGCATTCCTTGCGCTCCGGTCACGCCCGTAGCATATGGCGGTGTCTGAGAACCTCCCCGTCCGGGTGCGCATTGCGCCCAGCCCCACCGGGTTCGCCCACCTGGGCACCGCGAGCTCCGCGCTTTGCAACCAGATTTTTGCCCGCGCCCGCGGCGGAGCGTTCGTGCTGCGCATCGACGACACCGACGTGGAGCGGAATCGCCCCGAGTACGAGCAGGTCATCTACGAGGGCCTGCGCTGGCTGGGCCTCGACTGGGATGAGGGCCCCGACAAGGGCGGCCCCGTCGGCCCTTACCGGCAGTCCGAGCGACTTGACATCTATAAGGACCACGCCGCTCGTCTCATCACAGCGGGCAAGGCGTACAGGTGCTATTGCACGGCCGAGGAGCTGGACGCCGAACGCAAACAGGCGCAGGCCGAGAAGCGTCCGTACAAATACTCCAGGCGCTGTTTGATAAATCCGCCAGAGGGCCGAAGCGAGTTCACTGTTCGATTCAAGGTCCCAGGCGGGGAGGTGAAGTTCACCGACATGATCCGCGGCGAGATGAGCTTCGACTCAGGGCTTATCGGCGATTTCATCATCGTCAAGTCGGATACGTATCCGACTTACAACTACGCGAGCCCCGTCGACGACGCCACCATGAACATCACGCACGTGATCCGCGGTGAGGAGCATCTGTCAAACACGCCCTACCAGCTGATGGTGATCGACGCTCTTGGCTACGCGCGACCACAGGCCTACGCGCACATGCCCCTGATCCTTGCCAACGACGGCAGCAAGATGTCGAAACGCAAGCATCCCGAGCTCAACCTGTTGCTCTATCGCGAGCAGGGCTATCTGCCGGAGGCATTGATCAACTACCTCGTGCTGCTGGGTTGGAACCCAGGGACATCGCAGGAGATCTTCTCGTTCGACGAGCTGGTTCGGATCTTCTCCTTCGATCGAGTGCAGCACGGCGGCGCCCGATTCGATTGGGACAAGCTCAACTGGATCAACGGCGAGTACATCCGAGCTCTCAACGACGATGAGCTCGCTCGGCGCCTCCAGCCGTTCCTGCCGAAGCTCGACGAGGTCACGATCGGGCGCGCCACGCCGGCATTGAAAACCCGAATCACCAAGCTCGCGGACGCGGTCGCTCTGCTCGATTACCTGTGGACGGAGCCGACGCCGCCAGCACTCGATCCCGACGCTGCCGGGCGCGTTCGTGCCGCACTCGAGGCGATCAGAGACGTCGCGTGGGAGCCGGCCGCCATCCATGACAAGCTCATGCGCGTGGTGGAGAAATCGGGGCTCGGACCGAACAAGACGTTCATGCCGATCCGCCAGGCGCTGACCGGCAAGAAGATTTCTCCACCCATCGATTACACCCTTGCCCTGCTCCCGAAGGAACTCGCGCTCGAGCGTCTCGCCAGGGTGGCTGGAGTTTCAGATTGATTCCTCTCTCGATAGTCATCGACCTCGATCCGAACCTGTTCAGGCTCGGCCCATTCCTCATTACGTGGCACGGAGTCTTCGCGGTGGTGGGCATCCTCGCCGCTGCGCGCCTGGGTCTCTGGCTCCTTGCCAAGGACCGCGTCGACGTGACTCACGGCGCCGACGGTGTGGCGTGGATGGTGGTGTTCGGCCTGATCGGAGCCCGACTCCTTTACGTGTGGGAGAACTACAAGTTGTTCGAGGGCCAGCTGGGCAGGATCTTCTTGCTCACCGAGGGCGGCATCAGCCAGTGGGGCGGTCTTTTCGGCGCCATGCTCGGCGCTTACATCTGGGCGCGGCGCGCGGCGATCAACTACTGGAAGCTCATCGACGCGGCCGGGGCGGCGACCATGATCGGGCTGGCGATCGGCCGCATCGGCGACGTCATCAACGGCGAGCACCACGGCACGCCGACAAACCTTCCCTGGGGCGTGGAGTACGTGAACCCCAACACCCTCGGCCAGCCTGGCATCGTCGTTCACCCCGAGGTGGCGTACGAAATGATCCTGACGTTGGGGCTGCTCGGGTTGATCCTGCCTTTTCATCAGCGCCTCAAGCAACGGCTACCCGATGGCGCGCTTGGCTTGGTCTATCTCGGGTTGTACGGGCTGGGGCGGTTCTTCCTCAGCTACATGCGCACGGACCCGGTGGTGTTCGCGGGGCTCCGCCAGGCTCAGCTTGGCTCGCTGCTGATGCTCGTCATCGCGGTGGTCGCGATCCCGATTCTCGTGAGGCGGCGGACAATGGCGGTGCCCGGTGAGCTGGTCTCCGCGCCGTCGGCGGCGCCAATGGAGCTGGTGGCAGCGTCGCCACACGGGAAACCGTCACACGAGCCCGAGCCCGCTCCTTCACCTGAACGCGTGCCGGCTCCCGAGATCCCCCCGGAGCCCGAGCCCGCACCGTCTGATGAGGTGCCAGCGCCGGCTGCCAGTCCGCGCCCCCGCGCACCTCGAAAACCACCCGCCCCCGGGGCTCCGCGCGTCGCGCGAACGAAGAAGCCGCCCGAATCGCCGGAGCCGCCTGACGAACTACCCGGCTGATTGCAGAAGCTGCTCAGCGAGAGCGGGCGCCTCGGGGTCGTGCTTGAAGTAGACGTGAACCTGATCGTGTGACGCTGTCGCTGCCTTGACATCAGCCAGCCACGGCCTCAACGAGTCCGCGTCATAGCCCCGGCGAAGACGGAAATACGCAGTCGGCCCGAGCGCCACGATCGGCGCGCGTGGCCATTTCTCTTCATCCGTTACGACCAGAGCACCGCCGTGTGTGCGAAGCACCGCATAGGTCTCCTCGTCGAACCACGACTCGTGTCGAAACTCCGCCGCGACGGGACGGCCAAGCGCGGAAAGCAGACCGTCGAGCAGACCCAAATTGCGCTGGCGCGCGGGCGGAAACTGCAGCAGCATAGGGCCGAGCTGCTCGCCGAGGGGCGCAAGCCGCTCGCCGATGATTGCGGCGAGCCCGATCCGATCGAATGCGTCGGCCGAGTAGGTGAGGCCCCGGTGGGCCTTCATACAGAACCGGAACTCCGGTTTGGTGCCTGCCGCCCATGCCGCCATCGTCGACTCTGGTGGCGTGCGATAGAAGCTTCCGTTCAGCTCCACCCCGTTCAGCCGCTGCGAGTAAAACTCGAGCATGCGGCTGCTGGGAAGATTCGCCGGATAAAAGACGCCTTTCCAGCTCGTGTAGCTGAAACCGGATGTGCCGGCGTAGAGAGTGCCGCCTATGACCCGACCACCGACGGTTCGCGAATCCCCACCTTCGGCCCGGCGGATCGCTCGCGCATGACGCGCTCGTGCAGCTGGCCGCATGCGGCCTCGGCTTCGCGTCCGCGGGTGTCGCGGACTGTCACGTTGAGGCCCTGGCCTTCGATCCATTCCTTGAAGCGTTTTATCGAGGCGCGATCGGGAGCGTGGTACGGCGTGTCCTCGACTGGATTGAACGGAATCAAATTCACGTGCGCGAGCCGGCGGCGCAACAACCTGCCCAGCTCCTTCGCGTCGCGCTCTGTGTCATTGATCCCGGCCAGGAGGACCCATTCGTAGCTGACCCGACGCCCGGTGGCATCCGCGTAACCCTGGGCCGCCTTGATCAGGAGATCCAGTGGATATTTGCGATTGATCGGGACGAGCACATCGCGGAGCTCGTTGCGCGCCGCGTGCAGGGATATCGCGAGCGTCACCGGCAACTTTTCAGCCGCCAGCTGCTCGATGCGCGGTATGAGACCGCTGGTGGAAACCACAATTCGCCGCGGGCTGATGCCCAAGAGATCCGGGTCGGTGATCCGCCGCACGGACTCCACGACCGATTGATAGTTGGCCATCGGCTCACCCATGCCCATGAAGACCACGTGCGATAGGCGCTTGCCTTCTTTGGCGAGGAGCCGTGCCGCATCCGTTGCCTGCTCGACGATCTCATGCGCCTTTAGGTTGCGTCCGAACGGAAACTTGCCGGTCGCGCAGAAGGGACAGCCGATTGGGCAGCCCGCCTGCGAGGAGAGGCATAGAGTTGAGCGGTCCGCATACCGCATGACGACAGCCTCGACCGAGTGGCCACCGTCGAGCTCATAAAGCCTTTTCGAGGTCAGGGCGCCATCGGCCTGGCTGTTGGTGATGGTGCGTAACGAGGTGCTGCGAAAAGCGCGCTCCAGGTCGACGCGCAAGGACTTGGGAATGTCGTGCATCTCTTCGAACGATGCGCCGCGAGCCAGCCATCCCCAGATCTGGCGGCGCCGGTACGCAGGGGCGTGGTTCGCCACCAGCCATGCCTCGAGGTCGGAGGCCGACAGCGAAAGAACCGCCGGTTGGAGATCGCTCACGGCCCTCACAATACCGACGCAATCCTGATGGGGGTGCATCTCCCCGCTTGCCGGGAAGGTGGACGCGAAGCGCCGCAGGGGGCCGTCCAGACCAGCTCAGCCTGAGGCTTCGAAGACTTCTCCACTAGCTCGTTTGTTAATTCGCACTTTGCCGTCTTCCACCAGCTTCTGCAGGTGCGCTCGCATGGTCATCTCGGCGGCGACCAACAGCTCCTCCTCCACCTCTGGCCCGTACACCCGTCGGGTGAGCTCCATTGCGGTGCCTTTGCGCCGCTCCACCTCGGCCAGCACTTGAGCCTCACGCTCCAGCCGATGCGCTCGGTACTCCCTGAGCTTTCCCATCGCGTCGGTCACGGGGTCCCAGTGACCGGGGAACAGCATCCTGGGTTCGAGCGCGATGAGCCGGTCCAGCGAGCGCAAATAAGCCGCAACGTTGCCATCCGGGTAGGTGACCATCGAGCTGCCTTTTCCGAGCACCAGATCGCCAGTGAACACCACGCGGTCCTCGGCCAGCCAGAACGATAGGTGGTCGGCGCTGTGGCCCGGTGTGTGGAGCGCAACGAGGTTGAGCGTGCCCACCCTCACAACATCGCCGTCGCCGAGCTCTGGATACCTGCGGACCGAAGCGCGATGCGCCGAGGCCAATCGCTCGGCCAGCGGCAGGTGGTCGGGATGGGAATGAGTGACCAGCACCACGCCGACAGTTGCGCCGGCCAATTTCGTGTCGATTGCAGAAAGGTGCCTTTCATCGTCCGGACCCGGGTCGATGACCACGACCACGGGGCCTGCGGCGAGGATCCAGGTATTGGTACCGGGACCCGTATACGGGCCGGGGTTGGGGGCCACCACGCGTGTGACTTCGGACACTAGCGGGATTGGTGGGCGGGCAGGTAGAAGTCGGCGCGGTCCGGCTGGCTTGCGTCGAACCAGCCGTCGAGGTACGACTCGACGATCAACCTGATCAGCGGCTCCCCCATCTCAGGGACGGCCTGCGTCTGCCTCTGGCCGGCGGCGATGACGCTGACCTTCCACCACGAGCCCATCAGCTCCGCCTCGACGGTCAGGCTCTGACCGCCCATCCAATCCCTGGCTCGTGTGAACGCCTCGACCAGCGCCGGCTCGGAACCAAGGACCGACGCCTCAGGCGGAAGCCGGCGGTCGGCGCCTTGCATGGCGAGGTTCAGCACGGCACCAAGGACGACTCCTCGCGCCCCCTCCTTGGGCTGGACCGCCGCAGCTTCCAGGGCGGCGGCGCGCCGCGCCACCTCCTGCGCTTGTTCGAATACGGTTTCCATCAGCTCCGGCCGGCCGAAGGCGGCCTGCCGCGCCGACTCCTGCAGGGCGAGCGACGCCGACCGCAGCTTGTGGCCGAGTCGGGACAGCAGGTATGCGCGATGCTCGTCCGCCAGCTGTGCGCCCAGCTCTGAGCTTCGCCGCGCCAGCGCCAGCCCCGAGTCTTCTCCCCACCCCACCAGCCGGCTGTTCAGCACCAGCGGTTTCCACGGACCGCCCGGGGGTGGAAACTCGAGATCGGCAGGACCGTGGCGAAGACGATCCGGGACCGACTCCATGCCGCCCCCCACTCTGACCCACGCCGGCGCGGCGGCTGAAGAACGCCGACCGGTGCGGATTACAGCCACCGGTACAAGCCGGTGTTCCACCTGGAGCTGATCACGTGATGTGCCTAACGGCTGGTGCCTGCGGATTCTCGCGAACGGGCTTTGACGGCGCCGTCGAAGGCGGGAACTGTGAACTTGAAGGTGGTTCCGTTCCGGTCGCTCGAAGCGACCCAGATCCTCCCCCCGAAGGACCGCTCGACGACGAGCCGACACAGGTAGAGCCCAAGTCCAAGCCCACCTTGCGAGCGGTTGCGCCCGGCCGGTCCTGTTTTCTCGAAGAGCCGGTCGAGGCTCGCGGTCGGAAGGCCCGCGCCTCGGTCGGCGACTGTGATCTCCAGCCAACCACGCGGTGAGTTGCGGGCCTGCACCAGCACGGCCTTGTCTGTGTACTCGAGCGCGTTGCCGATCAGGTTGGTGAGCACCTGGGCGAGGTGGGTTGGCTCGCAATCGGCGGGCGGCAGTCCCTCGGGCAGGCTCATCTCGACCGCGGAAGCGCGCTCCGCATATCGGTGATGCAGCACCGCCATCACGCCTTCGAGTGCTGGACCCAGGTCGACGCGCTCGGGATTCGGCTCGAAATGCCTGGTCTCAAGCTTCGCGATGGTCAGCTGGCTTTCGACGAGGCTGAGCAGTCGATCCGATGACTCGTAAGCCTCCTGCAGCAGCTCGCGTCGCCCGCCCGCATCGATCGTCGTGTCCCATTGCATGATCCCGGCGAGCGTGTTCTTCATCGCCGCGGCCGGGCTTCGCACCTCGTGGCCGATCGCCCGCAGCATCAGGTCTTTGGCTTCGAGCGCGAGCCGTTGCGCGGTCACGTCCTCGTGCAGGGTCAGGACGCCAGCAGGCTCGCCTTCGAGGCCGGGGATCACCACGCGTCGCACGTGAACAATACGGTCGGGGTCACGCAGATGCAGCTCGAGGGTGCCGTCTGATTCGGCGTCCTCCCTCGGCACGGCACCGGCGGCCGCGTAGATCTCATCGGGTTTTCGTCCCGGCATGTCGGAGGCCTGGAGGTTGTAGATCGACTCCACCTCCGGGTTCGCGTAGACCACACGTCCGGCGGCGTCCTCGAGCATCACGCCGACCGGCGAGTGGCGAAGGATCGCGTTCATCATTCTCCGTTCGCGATCCAGCGCGTCCACCAGCTCGAGCTGCCCGATGAGAACTGAGGCCTGGCCGGCAAGCACGGCTGCAAGCCTTCGGGTTTCAGAAGCTCCGCCAGCCATCCTGGCCACCAGCAAACCGGCAAGGCGGCCTTCGACCTGGATCGGGATCGCGAAGGCGTCGGGTGAGGCTCCCAGTAGATCCAGCAGCGCCCGCATGCGCCGGCCGCCGGTCGGTGAGAGCAGCGCCTTGAGCAGCCCGGCACTGTCGGCGATCGGCACCCGAGGTTCGGATTCCGACTCCATTGCGCGCCGCACCAGGTGGCCGTCCTCCAGCAACCAGAGCTCTCCCTGCGAGCTCGCCAGCGCGCGGCCAACCAGGCGCGCCATCTCGGACCGTGCCCGTTCAGGCTCAGTCGGCGTCAGATCGGTGAAGGCCGCCACCGCCTCCAGCGTCCGGATCCGCCCTCTGGTCTCGGCCACCAGCCGGGAGTTCTCGATGGCGACGGCAGCGTGGCGCGCGAAGTCGAGTGCCGCCGAGCCCGGTTCAGCCAGGTGAGCAGAGGCATAGACCGACCCGATGGCGCCGACCAGCCGGTCGCCATACCAGAGCGGGATTAGGCTCCATGCCTGCTCCCGTGCCACCCCTGTCAACAGTCCGGCGGGCGCCTCGCGCCAGCTGTCCTCCGAGTTCAAGCCCGCCCACGCCAGCACTCCCTCGGCGGCGGGGTCGCCACTGCCACGAGTCGCGCTGATGCGACCTTCGGTGTCGAACGCCCAGCACACCACGCCGGCGCATTCGAGCATGGTCAGTGCCTGGTCGGCGATGTTCGCGACGACGCTCATCAGCTCGTGGCCGGCGAGCGCTGCCAGTTCCTGGATACGCACCGACTGGGCGAGCGCGAGCTCGTTCGCGTGGTGCAGCCGCATCGTACGGAGGGCAATCCCGACCACCGGCGCCGCCGCTTCCAGGAGCTTGAGGTGTGCGGCGGGAAAGCGATCACCATCGTCGCGCTGCGCCGAGATCGCGGCCACGACGCGTTCGCCCTGGGTCACAGGTACCCAAACGACATGGCTGTTGGCGCTCGCAGCCGAGCCATTGAGCGGCACATCCACCTCTATGCCTTCGGCCGGCAACGATTCGATACCTGGTCCGCCCTCCTCGATCAAATGGCGGAACGCAGGCGCATCCTCGAGCGGGGTCGGCCCGAACGGAATCGCAGGCAGGCCGCGGTCGCCCGTGAAGCCGACGACATTGCCGGCGGCGTCAAGGTAAGCCAGGACCATGTGAGAGGCATCCGTGTAGTCGCTCACCGCCACGAAAACGGCATCCGCGATCTGGCTTTCATCGGAAGCGCCGGCAACGCCCATTTCGAGCAGATGCAGGGCTTCGAGTCGCGCTCTCTCCGACTGGGCCTGCGCGAAGTGGTCGGCGTTGGCCAGCGCCAGGCTCACGTGCGCGGCGACGTCTTGGAGCAGCCTGACGTGCCAGTCATCGAACGCGCCGTCGTGATACGACTGGAGCGAGAGCATCGCTGTGATCCTTTCGCCGCTCAGCACCGGAACCCACACGAACGAGCGGGATACGTCGCGATGTTTGCCGGGGGCTCCGGAAACGAACACCGCCGCGCCTTGGCCGACGTTCCAGCGCTCGCGTTCCAGTCCCTTGCGCTCAAAGCTGCGGGCCCAGGGCGAGTGGCGCACAAGGACCGGCTTGCCGGTTTCGTATGCCTCTCGCGACGGACCGGTGACGGCCAGCGCGACAGGCGGCACGACCTCCTCGACACCGGCCACGTACTGGTAGCCCTCGGCAATCGGGCCTTCGGAGGACTGGGTGATGGTCGCCAGGATGAAGCCGTCGAAATCGAGGAAGGCGTTCAGCTCCTCGCGGAGCGTTCTCATGATCGACCAGCGGTCGAGACTCGAGGCCAGCCGCCGGCCAATCGAGTTGACGACCTCCAGCTGCCGCCTCTGATCTTCGATGGCTTCGTAGCTCCGGGCATTCCGTAGTGCGAGCGTGACCGCGTCTGACACCAGCTCGAGGAATGCGGCCGTCGAAGCCTCATAAGCGTACGGTCGCGAGCACTTGATGCCAAAGGCTCCGCGGGCGGCGCCGCCCTCCTTGATCGGCACCCAGAGCGATGACGTCGGTTCGTGTATCAGGAGCGGCTTGCCGTCGCGCAGCACACTGCGCGTGGGCGAGGCCTCGGCGCTGCGGAGGGAGATCTCCCTCGACGTTGGGGCCGAATCCGCCTCGAGGTGCAGCAGCCGAGCCTTGTCGGCCCGATCGTGGGCCAGCGAGACCATCTCGAGCGAATCCACGGGCAGCAGCTCGCTGAGCGTGGCGCGGAGCGCCGTCAGCACGCTCGCCTCGTCGAGCGTCGACGCCATGGCCCGTGCGATGTTGTTCAGCGCCTCCAAGCGGCGCGCCTGGTTGCGTGTCAGCTCGTTCAGCGAGGCGTTGGCGATCAGGACCCCGAGGCGCCGGTGCACCTCGTCGAGGAAGGCGATTTCGGCCGCTGGCACTCGCCGGTGTCGATATGACTGGTAGATGACGCTGCCGATCACCTCGCCCTGGTGTTCGACTGGCACCCAGATCACCAGCCTCGGCGTCTGGCCGGCCCCTGGTCCCTTCGCCTGCGCCTCCAGCGTTGGGTCCTTGATCGGAACGAGGGTCGTGCGCGGATTCGTATACAGATCGGCGAACATCGAGCTGGCGAGCGGACGGCGGCGGATATCCTGCAACACTCCGGAGTCGGTGGCGAGAGAGTGATACCAGCCCTCACGCTCCAGCCCCTGCAGCACGACGATGTCGTAGCCGAAGAGGGGCTCCAGGCCGCGATACAGGACCTGGACGATATCGGCCTCGGTGACGCAGCTCCCGAGCTCGTGCACCAGGAAAGCGGGTGTGGAAGGTGCCAACGCCCGCTGAGCCCGCCTGGCGGCCACTTTCCGACCTGGCGGCGGCTTCTCCTTGCCCCTCGAGGATTTGGTCGGGGGGTGATGTTGCAACCGCTTACGGGCGGGACTAGGCATTGCCACCGATATACTGCGCCACGAGACCCTTGCCGTTCACTCCGCCCAAACCTATTGCGCCAACACCCGAGGAGCTCCGCGGCTCAACGATCCTGGTGGTGGACGATGAGCGTGCCTGGCGGGTCATCCTGGAAACCGACCTGAGGATGCTCGGGTACAAGGTTTCCATGGCCGAGGACGCAGACCAGGCGCTCGAAAAAGCGAAGTCGGACAGCCCCGATGTGGCGATCATCGACCTGATGCTGCCGGAGCCGATGGACGGCTGGGGGCTGCTGAACGAGCTGCGGGCGCGGGGCCAGAAGGTGCCAGTCATCTTCTACACCGCATATCCGGTGTTCCCGTCAGGAACCGATGATCCCGACGTCGTCGGCTACATGAGCAAAGCCGTCGACCGGGCCGACCTTTATGCCCTGCTGCCGCCCGCGATCCGGCGCTCACGCGAGCGCCGGGCTGAAGGCTAGCTGGTGCTTACCAGCTCCACAACCAGGAGAACCAGTCGAAGTAGTTTGCGCCGGTCGCCACGGCCAGCATGGCCACGATCGCCAGGGCAAACCCAACCCTCTGCGCCTTGAATTTCCACGTCATCCCCATATCTCCCCTTGGTTTTCCCAATTAACGCCAGGCTCGACAGCGAGTATGCACTCGCGGGTGCAAGATGCCATGTTCAGGACCCGTCAATTATTATGAATAATTATAAATGTGGAAACCTTGGAAAATCTGAGGGGTAGGCCGATGAGGGATGGCAATGTTCGATCACGCGAGATTCGGCTCCCCCCGCTGCCCCCGGGGCTCGAGGTGTACCGGCCCGCCGAGGTGTTGGGTTCCGCCGTCCTGGTGGTCGAGGATGAGCCGGCCATGCGGCAGCAGCTTCGCATCGACCTGCACGACCTCGGCTACCGCTCGGCAGTGGCGTCGTCCGCGCCTGAGGCGATGGAGCTCCTGGCGCGCGAGCGCATGGCCGCCGTGCTCCTGGACCTCGTCCTCGACGAAGGGGAGGATGCCGGCTTCGACCTCCTCACCTGGATCCGCCATCACCACCCAGGCCTTCCGGTGATCGTGCTGTCGGCCGCCCAGGTCAACTCGGCGGCGATTCGCAAAGCCTATGAGCTCGGAGCGAGTTCGTATTTCGTCAAAGGCAACGTTCCGATGGCCCACATCTATTCGGACCTTGCAGCCCGCCTCGTCGAACGCGGAACCGGACGGCCGGGTAGTTATCGCTTCGGACGCCTGGAGTTCGACCCCACGCGCAGGATGGTCAAGCTCGGGGATCGTGAGGTGCGCCTCACCCCTCAGCAAACAGCGCTGGTGCTGTACCTGGCTCAGGGCTCCAAGCCCGCGACCGCACGTGACCTGATCGAGGCCGGCCTCTTCCGGAGCGACGCTGCGCACTCCACGGTTCACTCGGCTCTGCTGACGCTGCGGCGGCGCCTGGACGAGGTCGAGCACGGCCTGGGGCCGGCGTTCGTGCACGCCTCAGCTCGTGGTTACAACCTGGTGGCGGTGCCATGACGGGCGATCCCCCCACGTCACCCATCCCTTCCGAATCGGTGATCGAAGAGGTAATCGAGCTGCGGCGTCACTTCCATCGACACCCCGAGGTGAGCTTCAGCGAGCACGAGACCAGCACGAAGATAGGCGAGCGTCTTCGCGAGCTGGGCCTGGAACTGAAGCCGTGCCCGACCGAGACGGGGGTGGTGGCCATGCTCGATACCGGAAGACCGGGCAAGACCGTGATGCTGCGCGCGGACATCGACGCGCTGCCGATTCATGAGGAGTCTGGCGTTGATTTCGAGTCCACGGTGGCCGGCCGCATGCACGCGTGCGGGCACGACGCGCACATGGGCATCATGGTCGGAGTCGCGCGAACGCTGGTCGACCGCATCTGGGACATGAGCGGCCGCTACCTGTTTGTGTTTCAGCCGGCCGAGGAGATCGTGAGCGGCGCGAAAGCGATGATCGCGGGCGGACTGCTCGACGACCACCACCCGGACTCGGTCATCGGCCTGCACGTCACGAGCTTCACTCCATCAGGAACGGTAATCGCGCGGCCAGGTCTCATGTGGGCGGGCTCAGACGCCTACGAGGTCAAGTTTTCGGGGCCAGGTGGGCACGGCGGGATGATGGGCCGCCGCGGCAACGTGCTGTCGGCGCAGGCATTCCTGCTCGAGCGATTGCACACCGTCGTCGAAGGTCTCGAGCAGGACGGGGTCCAGTGCCATACCACGGTCGGACACATAATCAGCGACGGAGCCTGGAACATCGTGCCCCGTGGTGTCGCGATCAAAGGCAGCCTGCGAACTTTCAATCCAACGTTGCGCGAGCAGGCGCTCGGCCGCATGCACGATCTGCTTCAGGAAATAGAAACGGAGTTCGAGGTCGCGTCCTCGATGGAGCTCGTACACGGGACCGTGCCTTTAATGAACGAGCCGAACGTGACGCGCAAGGTGCTCGACATCGCGGGATCGATGATTGGCGACAAGGCGAGCATCCTCGGCCGCCCGCTTACCGTGAGCGATGACTTCGCCGAGTTTCTGACGCGAATCCCCGGCTGCTACTTCATGCTCGGCGTGATGCCCGAAGGCTCGCCGCCGCCGGCTCACCACTCGCCAGGATTCAAGATCGACGAATCGGCGCTGGAGATCGGCGTCAAAGTCCTGGCCGGCTCCGCGGCTCGACTCGCCGCCGACTAAACAGAACCGATGTTGTTGCTAGTGGCCCTTGTGATTGGGCTGCTCGGGGGCGTCGCGACTGGCGGAAGGCTCGGCAATGTGGCCAACGTCACCATTCGCTGGCCATGGCTGGTGGTCGCCGCGCTGGTGGTCCGGGAGGCGGCGGTCTTCACCCCGCTCAACCGCATTGACGGCGTGCAGTACGTCTACGTGGCCGCGCTCGCCGCGCTGGTGGCATGGACGGCCTGGCACGCCTCTCGCCTTCGCGGCGCTTGGATCGTGGCGCTTGGGGCAGCCATGAACCTGATTGTCGTGGTCGCCAACGGCGCGCGAATGCCTGTCGCCCAGGCGCTGGCCGGTCGCCTTGCGGACCGGGGACACATCGGCCAGTACACGGTCATGGGGCCGGGCACGAATCTGGGCTGGCTCGGTGACTGGATCGGGGTGCCTGGTCCTCTTGGCGGCGCGTACAGCCCGGGCGACGTGGTGATCGCGATTGGCATCGCCGCGGTCGCCTTTTTGGCGACCCGACAAGGCCCAGCGGCAGCAACTAAGCTGGATGAAACCTCAGGTCGTATAGGGAGTTACCCGCCGTGATCAGCCATGCTCAGGATGCCGCGACATCGCAGCACCTCATTAGTGAACAAAGAAGCGATCGACCTGGCGGCTGAAGCGTTGATACCTCAAGGTGGGCTGATGGGCGACGAGATATCGGGACTTCTCGACTCGGTGGGGCTTCGTGCGCCGACGGAATCCGACCCTTATCCAGAAGACCTGCCTTCTGTCCCGGACCGTCGCGAGTTCACCTCGGCGATAGCGGGGTCGGCCTGATTCGACTCGCAGCGGCATTGATGGCGGCGCTTTTCCTGGCGCTGCCGGCACAGACCGCTCTCGCCAGGGATCCGGACATGCTGCCGAGCCCGCATCACGAGGCAGCCCGAATCATGAGCGCGGAGCAGGCCATGGCGCAGGCCAATGCCGAGCTCAAGGCCCTGAACGCTCAGACACCTCCCGCGGCACCAGCCGACCGCATCCGCTATGACCTCGCGGTGGCCGCGGCGGCATACGCCTATCGCAACGCCGCGCGCGGTGAGGAGCTGAGGGTTTATGAGCTTGCGGCCTACGCCAGCGTTGAGGCCTCGGTGCTTCCACTGCTACCCGCGTCGCTGGCGCGATCCATGCGGGCGGCGATCGCGGGCCTGCATTCGCTGTACATCCTTGCCGGGATCGATCAGTACTACCTGGTCAATGTCCATTTCACGCATCCGTATTCGGACGCCAAGTCGGTGGACTTGCTGCGCTCTTACTACCAGGAGGCGTACAGCCAGTTCGGCGTCGATCCGAACATCCTGGCGGCCATCAACTTCATCGAGAGCAACTTCGGGCGCGTCAACGGCCCGTCATCCGCCGGCGCGCAGGGACCAATGCAGTTCCTTCCGGGCACGTGGGCAGCGTTTGGGGCCGGCGGCGACGTCAACGACCCGCATGACGCGATCCTGGGCGCCGCCAACTACCTGGTGCACAACGGCGCGCCAGCCGACATGCGCAACGCGATCTGGCACTACAACAACTCGTTCGACTACGTCGATTCGGTCCAATCGTTCGCCAGCGCCTACCGCACCGACCCAACGTGGCTGGACCGCATGTATTACTGGAATACGACCGGCTAGATACCTGGGCAGGGCGCCGGCCAGTCTGGCGGCGCGGCGCGGGACCGAAGCTAACCGTCGGCTGGGCGGTCATGAACTGGCCGGTTTTCCCGTGCTGACCAGCCGCCAACCACCAATGGCTCCAGGGCACGAGATGGCGTCCCAATAACGCCTCGTCGCCGTCCGTCCACTCCGACGCGCCACCCACACCAGCGGCCCGCTTGACTGCCGAGGCGCCGAGCCACCACCTCCAGTGCCCCGTGCGCTCGACACATTCCAACCAAGGGTTAGAGTAAGTACTCATGGAGTATCGGATCGAACAGTTGGCCCGCGCCGCCGGCGTGGCGGTCGACACCATCCGCTTCTACCAGGGCAAGGGCCTGCTCGACGCGCCCCGCCGCGACGGGCGCGTCACCTGGTACGGAGACGGGCACCTGGAGCGATTGCGCCGCATCCGGGACCTCCAGCAGCGCGGCTTCACCCTCACCGTGATCCAACGATTCCTGGCTGGAGAGCTCGAGCCCTCTGACGAATCCCTGGTGGCCGCGGTGACCCGGCCCACCTCGCCCCAGACCCTCACCCTGGCCGAGCTCGCGGACCGCAGCGGCGTCGCCGCCCCCTTGCTGAAGAGCCTCGAGAAGGCGGGTCTCCTGGTCCCGATCGAGACCGAGGACGAGGCCCTCTACCCCGCCGAGGACCTCGAGGCGATAGCGGCGGGCATGCAGCTGATTGCGGCGGGCGTCCCGCTGACCGAGCTGATGGACCTGGCCAAGGGTTATTCGGCAGCGGTGGATCGGACCGCACGCGAGGCGGTGGACCTGTTCGACCATCACGTGCGCGAAAGGATCCAATCCGAGGGCGGCGACCCGGACGCAGCGGAGCGGAACCTGCTCGAGCTCTTCAACCAGCTGCTCGACGCGAGCGGTACCCTCGTGCGCCACCATTTCCAGCGCACTGTCCTGCGCGCCGCGCGTGAGCACATCGAGAAGACCGCGGGATGATCGCGGCCAGCGCAGTGCGGACCTGGGAGCTGGATCGCACGCCTGACCTGGTGAACCTGGTCAGCGCTGCACGCGACGCCGGTCACGAGGTGCTGCTCATCGAGCGACCGATGCCAGATGCTGTTAGCGTCGCCGCGCTCGGTCGTGTGTACGACATCGTGGCGGCGCGCGGCGGCGTCGCCCTCGAAGCGGCTGGCGGCAACGTGATCGACTTCGAGCCCGGCGACGACAGGCTTCAAGCGGCGTCGCGGCTGTGGCGCCGCCTGCGCGAAAGCATCGCTCCGGCCGGCCCTATCGGGACCGGCCCGATTGCCGTGGGCGGTTTCGCGTACCGGCCTGATCGCGATCCGGTCGGACCATGGTCAGGATTCCCCGCGGTCCTGCTTCGTGTGCCCGCGCTGGCGGTGGCGAGAGTTCGTGGACGCACCTTCGCCACCGCCGCCAGCGTCGGCGCCGAGGATCTCCTCGAGCTGGCGCAAGCCGGCTTGCGGGCGCCGGCTGCGCGGCGACTGGAGGTCACGTCCGTGCGCAACCCCGTGGCTTGGACGGCAGCCGTCGAGAACGCCGCCAGGCGGCTCCAGGCGGGCGACGCCGCCAAGGTGGTGTTGGCGCGAGAGGTGATCGCCCGCGGTGACGGGGTCGTCTCGGCGGGAATGGTCGCGCGCTCGTTGCGCGCCGCTTACCCGTCGTGCTTCACGTACCTGGTGACCGGCGCCGATGGCACCGCATTCGCGGGGGCCTCTCCCGAGCTGTTGGTCAGGCGCACCGGCGTTCGAGCCTACTCTCAGCCGATGGCCGGTTCCGTGGCTCGCGGGGCGAACGAGGCAGAGGACGACCGGCTGGCGCAGCAGCTGGTCGCGAGCGCCAAGGACAATGCCGAGCACAGGATCGCCTCGCGGTTCGTGGCCGATGCGCTTCGAACGTTTTCCCGCAGCGTCGAGGCTCGCGAGCCGGAGGTCGTGCGCTTCACCAACATCCAGCATCTCGCGACAACTGTCATCGCCGAGCTCAGCGCGCCGGCCGCTGAAGCACTGGACCTGGCCGCCGCCCTCCACCCCACCCCCGCGGTCGGTGGCTGGCCGCGCCCAGCCGCAGAAGCCTTGATCGACGAGCTCGAGGGCCTCGAGCGCGGCTGGTACGCCGGTGCTGTCGGCTGGACTGATGGGCAGGGCGACGGCGAGTTCGCAGTAGCCTTGCGCTGTGGTCTGCTCTGGGAGGACGGCGCGCGCCTTTACGCGGGAGTGGGCGTGATGCCCGATTCCGACCCCGCGCGTGAGCTCGAGGAAACCGAGCTGAAGTTCAAGGCACTGTTGATGGCGCTTACCTAAGTGTCCAGCTGATGGACGTCGAGCTCAACGGCGCTCGTATTCATTACACGCGCTCCGGCGCTGGCTATCCGGTCGTGTTCCTCCACGCGGGCGTGGCCGACTCACGCATGTGGGAGCCGCAAGGCGCAGGCCTCGCCAATCATTTCGACGTTATCGCGCCTGACATGCGGGGCTACGGCAAATCAGAGCTGCCCGCGAAATCGTGGTCGCCCATCGCCGACGTGCTGGCGCTCATGGACGCGCTGCGAATCCGCGAGGCGCCGCACGTGGTCGGCTGCTCGATCGGCGGTGGGGTCGCCATCGATTTCGCTTTGGAACACTCCGACCGCGTCTCTAAGCTCGTGCTCGTCGGGGCAGGTGTGGGCGGGCAGCCGCATGACGACAAGTACGACGAGCTGTTCAAAGACGTCACCGCTGCCGAAGCAACCAAGGACCTCGATGTCTTGAACGAGGCTGAGATGAAGCTCTGGCTCATCGGCCCGGACCGCGCCACGAACCAAGTCGAGCAACGACTTCGCGATCTCTTCCTGGAGATGAACGGGATCGCACTGAAGAGCGACTTCGCCAGCGCTCCAACCAAGAAGCTCGAGCCTCCGGCGTTCGGCCGGCTGGCGGAGATCAAGGCGCCGACGCTGGTCATCGTCGGCGATGAGGATCTGTCAGAAATCCGGGACACTGCGGACCTGCTGGTGTCGAAAATCCCGAACGCGCGCCAAGCAGTCATCCACAACGCCGCTCATTTGCCGAATCTCGAACACCCGGACAAGTTCAACCGGCTGCTGGTCGACTTCCTCAACGGCTGACGCCGCTTAGCGGAGCGCCGCTGAGGCCGCCTCCCAACAAGTTCTGTGTCCGTTGACGCTGTCTTCGCGCTTGAACTTCACGACGACCAGCGTTGGCGTCTGTGCAGCAAGAGCGTCGACCAGCGCGGGCTCCAGGCCCGAACGATCTGTGACGGGGCTGTACACGAGGTCGTAGAGACGCGCGATCTGCGCGAAGTCGAGACCGAGCGGCGTGGCAAACAGCTCCTCGAACACATCCTGATGCTGGGCCTGCGGTAGGAAATTGAAAACACCGCCGCCGTTGTTGTCGCAGACCACGATGGTTGCCCGCAGACCGTGGCGTCGCAGCGCCCAAAGACCATTCATGTCGTGGTAGAGAGACAGGTCACCTAGCAGCAGCACAGTGGGAACGCTGTTTCGCGCCGCTGCCAAGCCGATGCCCGATGAGACAAGGCCGTCGATGCCGCTGGCGCCGCGGTTGCCATAGAACCGCTGCTGGGTCTTCGCATAAGGCCAGAAGCTGTCGACGGCGCGAATCGGCATGCTGGAACCGACGAATACCTGTCCGTTGTCAGGAAGGCGTGCCGCCAGTGCACGGACGATGTGCCCTTCGTGCAAAGGCGTCGAGACAAACGTCGCAGCGATCGCCGCCGTCGCGCGCTTTCCGGCGGACATCCACTCGTCTCGCCAAGCATTTCGATCCATCGGTGGAAGCGCCTCGAGCAGGGCTTGCGGATCGCACGCCATGACGTGGCTGGCGACCTGATCGGGGTCCCGCCACTGGCGGTCTGGGTCGATCAGAAAGGTCGGAGCGGACGCGGCCGCGAGCCACGCGCTGAGAACCTTCGAGGTGGGCGTGGCGCCGAGGCTAACCACCAGGTCGGGCCCATGCTGGAGCGACCAGCCGGCTCGTAGGAGCGCTTCATACGACTCGACCGAGGCGCCCGTTTCGGCTCGCCGAAGCTGCGAGCTCGGCTCCGCCAGCACAGGCAGCCCCAGCCGGCTCAGCGCTGGTGCGAGCCGGTCGCCGTCGCGCATCTCGCCAGCGACGATGAGCGGCCGTTGCGACTTCTGCAGCGCGGACGCCAGCGTGGTGACCTGGCCTGGCGTCGGCAGGGTCCGGCCGGCGCTGATCGCCTGGCCTGGCGTCCCGAGCGCGACCGGGAGCTCACCGGGCGTCGGTGTCAGGGGCTCGCGGAACGGAAGGTTGATGTGAACGGGTCCACCGGCGGCCTCCGCGTAGGCCCGAGCCGCAAGGCGGCGCCACTGCCGAGTTACACCTGAGGATTCGACAGGGGCGCCCGGATCGAAGAACCACCGAACCGCTGTCCCATAGAGACGCTGCTGGTCGATCGACTGGTTGGCGCCTACATCCCGAAGCTCGGATGGGCGATCGGCGGTAAGGACGATCAGGGGAGTGCGCGAATGAAAGGCCTCCACAACAGCTGGATGAAATTCGGCAGCCGCAGTCCCCGATGTGCACAGAAGGACGACTGGCTTTCCCGATGCCTTGGCGAGGCCGACCCCGAAGAAGGAGCCTGATCTCTCATCGATTTGAACGAACACCCGGATCTTGGGATGGCGCTGGAGCGCGATGGCGATGGGCGCCGACCGCGAGCCAGGCGAGATGCATGCGAAATCGACGCCCTGAGCGGCGAGCTCATCGACGAAGGTAGCGGCGAACGATTGCGTTACATCCATAGGATCTAGATGTGATTCTGGAAGGAGATGACGTCCGGCTCAACTATGAGGTGATCGGCGAAGGTTCGCCGGTGACGCTGCTCCACGGCTTTACACAGAGCGGGCGGAGCTGGCATGAGGTCATCTCCTTGATGCCCGATGGCTGGCAGTGGATCCTGCCCGACCTGCGCGGACACGGCGCCACCGTCGTCCGGCCCGGCGCCCCGTACACCATGGACGCGTGCACCGCAGATCTCGAGATGCTCTGGGACAGCATCGGGATCTCGCGCACTCATCTTGTCGGCTACTCCATGGGCGGCCGCCTCGCGCTCCACGTGGCGGCGGCGCGCCCCGAACGACTCCTGTCGCTGCTCACCATCGGCGCTCATGCCGGGCTGGAGGAGGCAGCGCGCGAAGGCAGACGGCGGGGCGACGAGGCGCTGGCGCACCGCATCGAAACAGACGGCCTCGAAGCGTTCGTCAATTACTGGAGCAGGCTGCCGCTGTTCGAAGGGCTGGAACGGCGCGGCCCGTCTTTCCTGGCCGAGCTTCGAGCGGTGCGAATGGACAATCGCGCGCCGGGCCTGGCGGAATCGCTGCGCGGCATGGGCGCTGGGGCGATGCGACCAGTGTGGAACGAGCTCGACCGCGTCAAGGCACCCTCCACGTTTGTCGCCGGCCAGCTCGACCACGGGTACGCCGCCTACGCACGCCGCCTGGCGGCCTCGGTTCCGGGCGGTCGCGCCGTCCTGGTGCAGCGGGCGGGACACACGGCGCACCAGGAGCGCCCAGAGGCGTTCTCGCGACTCCTCCTGGCTCATCTGGAGGCAGCGTCGGACAGATCCGAGCCGTCGCCTTCGAGCTCGACATCGGCCTGAAGTCCGGCCGCATACCGGGCGGCCCCCAACCGCTCTTGGTCGATAAACCCGCCGCCGCCAACCTGGCGCAGAACGAAGGAGAGGCACCCCCGTCTTCGCCAGCCGTCGACGTCGTGCGCAACATCCGCCGGCCGCCGCGCCGTGATGTAAGCCCTCATGACAGCAGCAGGCCGAGAGTCATGAGCAGGGCATATGCAAGCTCGGCACCGGCCATCCGCTTCAAAGCGCCAACGAGCCTGGGACCGCTGCGGGTGGCGAACGCGGTTCGCACAGGCACCGCGGCGATCGGAATTCCAAAGAGCATCGCCATGATCGTGACGCCGGCTAATCGCGTAACCAGGATGACGATGGGCACCGCGAAGGCCGCGCAGACGAGCACCAGAAGGACGATGCGCGTTGGTCCCAAGGCGATGCGTGTCGCCAGCGTCCGCTTGCCCGCGGCTGCGTCGGTTTCGATGTCCCTCAAGTTGTTGAGGACGAGGATCGCGGTGGCAAGGAAACCGATGCCGGAGCCGGCCAGCACGGCGAGCGGAGTGATCCGCATCTCCTGGACGTATGCAGTGCCGACGGTGGCAACGAGCCCAAAGAAAACAAAGACGAACAGCTCGCCCAGCCCCATGTAGCCATAGGGTCTTGGTCCGCCTGTGTACAGCCAGGCGGCCAGCAGGCAGGCGCCGCCGACGAAGATCAAGCGCCAATCAGTGGCCAGGCTCAGCGCGAGTCCGGCGAGCCCCGCCACGGCAAACGCGGCGATCGCCGCCCATTTCACGCGCTCCGGCGCGACGACTCCGGATGCCGACGCCCGCAAGGGACCGATCCGCTCTGAGGTATCGGCGCCGCGGACGAAATCGGAGTAGTCGTTCGAAAGGTTGACGCCGATCTGCAGGGCCAGCGCGATGACGAGCGCGGCGAGTCCTGCCAGCGGTCGTGCCCCGCTTTCGTGCACTGCCACGGCGGTGCCCGCGAGCACTGGGGCGACCGCAGCCGCCAGGGTCGCCGGCCGGATTGCCAGCCACCATACCCTCGCCGGGCTTGGTATCACGGCTGCAGTCGTGATCATGGTCGGTTTGGAAACTTAGAGAAGTCGGGTCGCCTCCGACGCATGTCGGCGCGGGGACCCGAGTGGACGTAAGCCCTCATTTTCGGCTCATGGTCGTTTTGGAAACCTCGTGAAATCGGGCTTTCGCCTTTGCACGTACGCGTCCCTGCCTTCCTGCGCTTCTTCGCTCATGTAATAGAGCAAGGTCGCATCGCCGGCGAGCTGCTGAATTCCGGCGAGGCCGTCGTCGGCCGCATTGAGCCCGGCCTTGAGCATTCGCAGCGCCAGGGGGCTGAGGTCCAGCATGCGCCGGCACCATTTGACGGTCTCTGTCTCGAGCTCCGCCAGCGGGACCACCTTGTTGACGAGGCCCATGTCGAGCGCCTGCTGGGCGTCGTACTGCTCGCACAAAAACCAGATCTCCCGCGCCTTCTTCTGTCCGACGATGCGGGCGAGAAGGCCTGCCCCGTAGCCGCCGTCGAAGCTGCCCACGCGCGGGCCGGTCTGGCCGAAGCGCGCGTTGTCGGCCGCGATGGTCAAATCACAGACCACGTGCAGGACATGGCCGCCGCCAATCGCGTAGCCGGCGACCATCGCTATCACTGGTTTCGGCAACCGGCGGATCTGGACTTGCAGGTCAAGCACATTGAGGCGGCCGGTGCCTTTGGGGTCGAGGTAGCCGTCGTCCCCACGGATGCGCTGATCGCCACCCGAGCAGAACGCCTCGGTCCCCGCGCCGGTGAGGATCACGACCCCGATCTTGGGGTCGTCGCGAGCGACCTCGAAGGCGCGCGACATCTCGACGACGGTGGTCGGCCTGAAGGCGTTGCGGACCTCGGGGCGGTTGATGGTGATCTTGGCGATGCCGTCCCAGGTCTGGTAGACGATGTCGGTGTAGCGGCCCGACCGCCGCCATCCGGCGCGCTTTGAGCCCGACTTGCTCGCTTTCAGATCCTTCAAGCTGGCACTCCTAGAGCGATTGCTAGCACTGTTCTGATCGTAGCTGATCCGGGCACCATGCCGGGCGACGCCCGGCGCGATCAGGCTCTCTTTCGGGACTTTCGGCGGGGAAACAAGGTGAGGATCTTCGCGTAGTCCTCCGGTGTGTTGATGTCGTCGGGGCGGCCTGGCGCCGGCACGGTATCGAGCAGCTCCGGGTGGCCGTCGAGGATCTGCCTCGCGCCGGCATCGCCTTCCAATGCGTTGAGGTCATCCCACAGCTCGCGTGCGAGCACCACGGGCGGTGTCCAGTGTGGGTTTGGGCGGCGGCCAGGGCCACCGTCATCGGTGCTCCGCTTCTTGGCGACAGCGACGGCAGGGCGCGAGCCCTCGCGGCGCCATGCCCGCAGCAGGGCCGACACGGTCCGGGAGCCGACCAGCGGCTGGTCCCCCAGCAAGACCGCAGCCGCCTCGATCTCGGGCCTGAGGGTCCGAAGTCCAACCTTCAACGAAGACGCCATACCGGTTTTTGAGTCTGGGTTGTGGACCAGCTCGGCCGAGTCACCAACTGCGTCCTTGACCTCATTCGACGAATAGACCACTACAACCTGCTGGCATCCGCCCTCGGAGGCCGACTCGATTGCGTGCCTCACCATCGGCCTGCCTTCGAACTCCAGCAGCAGCTTTTGCGAGCCGCTCATCCGAGAGCTGGAGCCCGCCGCGAGGACGATGGCGCCGATGGGAAGCAGGGCGGCGGCCAGGCGCTCGAAAGGCGGCCGGGCTGATCTGATCCACTCGACCTCGACGTCCGCCCTGAGCGCGAACTCGGCGAAGTCGCGCAGGCGTCCGTTGTCTCCGTCGACCAGGAGAAGGCGCCGGCCCGCGAGCGCCGAGAGGTCGGGGACGGTGGCCGGGAGGCTGATCACGGCGAGGGATCGGCAGTCTTCGCGCGATGCCACGTGCTGGAGGGCGGACTCGATGTCCCGGCCTCGAACGACCACGCTGTGGGGCCCCTCCGGCTCCCGATAGGTACGGCCTCGAATCGGGAGCTCGAGGTCGCTCATCACGAAGACGGTCACCCGTTCAGCATGCCAGACAGCGCCGGTTAGTCTTTATGTGTGCCCCTACTTGGTGCTCACGTCGACTCGTCGGGCGGTCTCCACCTGGCCTTCGAGCGTGCCGCCGCGATCGGCGCGGAGGCGATCCAGGTCCACCCCACGCCCCCCGGCTTCTGGGGCTCACCGAAGCTCGATGAGGTTCGCATCTCGACGTTCAAGGCGGCTGCTGCCAAGCACGGCAATCCTCCTTTTTACTTTCACGCCGTCTACCTGATCAACCTCGCCGGCGACGATCCTTCGATGCGCCAGCGATCTGAAAGCACACTTGCCGGCTATCTGAAGGCGGCCGACGACCTCGGGATAAACGGCGTGATCTTCCACACCGGGTCGCACAAGGGTGCTGGATTCGAGGCCCGGTTGCCCAACATCATCGGGCACCTGAAAAAAGTGCTGGAACGAGCGGATCCGAAGACGGCCCGCCTGATCATCGAGAACAATGCAGGTCTTGGCGGCTGCGTCGGTGCGCGATTCGAGGAGATCGCACAGATGCTCACCTCGCTTGACGACCCGCGGGCATCGGTCTGCTTTGACACCTGCCACGCCTTTGCCTCCGGATACGACGAGCGGAATGCCTCGGAGGTATCGAAGACGCTGGATGACCTGGACCGAGTTGTGGGGCTGAAGCACGTCGATGTCATCCATTGCAACGACTCGGTCACCGGGCTCGGCTCGAATCGCGACAGGCACGCCAATATCGGCGAAGGCGAGATCGGCGTGGAGGGCTTCCGCGCCCTGCTACACGAGCCTCGCCTGGCGAAACTGCCATTCATTCTCGAGGTGCCGGGCACCGGCGAAGGACCAGACGCCGCCCAGGTGGAAGTGCTGAAGCGCCTGGCGCGCGGCTAGGCCGGCTCGCCGAAACGCGCGGTCAAACTAGGCGTGAGGCCGGCTGGCAACGCCGGGTCGCGCGACGGGCTCGTTAGAAGCTCAGCGCGAGCTGACTTTCGCGACAGCGCCGACAGCTCACCACCGTCCGGGCCGAAGGCGGCGCCGCCGGCAAGCGCCGGTTTTCCGCTTCCCGCCGCAAGTCCTGGAGTCGCAACCAGCCGAGATCTTCATTCATAGGTGAGATTATGCCGCTCCTCCTTAACCGGTGACTCTAATATGTTAGTTAGCATAACCGATGTATGGGATATGCAAGTTATAATCGAAGGGTGGCGGAACGAGAGACGGCGACTGGAGACCTGGGCCTTGTCCAGGCGTTCGTGAACACGGCCGACCTCAAACCTGGAACCGATCAGCTCAGCCACCCAAGCCCCCTGAGCGACTGGTTGGTGGCCAAAGGCTTGATGGCCAGGACGCAGACGGCAGACGAAGCCGACCTCCAGCACGCCATCGCATTACGCGAAGCGATCCGCGCGGCCATCGGCGCCAACTCGGGAGGCACGGTCTACCCCATCGACATCGGTACGCTGAACGGAGCCGTCTCCGCGAGCCGCCTGGTCCCCCGATTCGGCCCCGACGGCAAGGCGCGCCTCGAGGCTTACGCGGCTGGCGTCGAAGGTGCCCTGGGACGGATCGTCGCGGCGGTCTTCGCCGCGATGAACGAGGATGGCTGGACGCGGCTCAAGCTTTGCGGCTCCTCCACCTGCCGTTGGGCTTTCTACGACCGATCTCGGAACCACTCGAGCCGCTGGTGCAGGATGTCGTCCTGCGGCAATCGCCAGAAGGCGAAGCGATTTCGGGAGCGCGCCAAGGCCGGCGCATAGCCGGCGCACGATCGACGCCCCGCCGACAAGGGGAAAGCAGACCTTATCGTTGGCGGCGTGAAAAAGTCCCGGGCTGAGGCTTTCAGCGATGGAGTCTTCGCTGTCGCCGCCACGGTGCTCGTCTTCAACCTCGTCGACCCGAAGGTGGCCCTCGGACTCGGCACCGCGTTGCTGCAGGAGTGGCCCTCGTACGCGGCCTACGTCATCAGCTTTTCGACCATCGTCGTGATCTGGGTGAATCACCACGGGATCATCGATGCGATCGGGCGATTCGATCGAGTGCTTCTTTTCCTGAACGGGCTGCTGCTCCTTACCGTCGCGGCGATTCCCTTTCCGACCGGACTGCTTGCCCACTACCTGCAGGCGGGCCACGACCAGATGGCGGCAGCGGTGGCCTACGGAGTGACCATGAGCGCGATGTCGCTCGCCTTCAGCACTTTCAATCTGTACGCCAGGCGCTACCGCATCAAGATGGTGCCTCTCGATTGGGTGGGCTTCTCACTCGGCCTCGGCCTGTGGCCGCTGGCCACCATCTCCGCTTTCTTCAATGTCACGCTGGCCCTGGCGCTCTACGCCTTCGTCGTTCTGTTCTACATTGCCCTGCCGATCACGCGCGAGCGGCGCGCGATGGCTTCGGCGTCAGGCGAGGGTGGGGCGCTTGGCTTCTCGCAGGGAGACACCACTGCCGCCAAAGCGGGTGGCGGTGATCTCGGCGAGGATGCCTAGGGCCGTCTCCTCGGCGCCACGTCCTCCGAGGTCGAGGCCGATCGGACCATGCACTCTAGCCAGCTGCTCTTCAGTGAAGCCCTCGGCGCGCAACGCATCGAAACGGTTCTGGTTTGTCTTGCGACTGCCAATCGCACCGATGTAGCCAACCTCTTTGCCAAGCACTGAACGCAAAGCGGGCAGGTCGAACTTGGGGTCGTGGGTGAGGATCACCACAAATGTGGAGTTGTCGAACGTCAGCTTGCCCATGGCCTCATCGGGCCAGCCCACTATCAGCTCGTCCGCCTCGGGGAAACGCTCCTTGGTGGCGAACTTTGATCGCGCGTCGACCACAGTCACCCGATAGCCCATCAGCTTCGCCAGACGGTGAAGTGGGATAGCGATGTGGATCGCCCCGACGATGACCAGGTGAGCCGGTCGGCGCAGGGGTTCGATGAGCCAGTCGCCGTCGCGCCGAGCGAGCTCTCTCCCCGGCGGCGCGCCCGCCGTGAGGCTCACCTCGCCGGTAACGAGGTTCGTTCGAAGCGTCGCTGCCTCGTTCCTCTCGAGCATCGCCATCAACTGCTTGTGCGCCGGCGCCAGTGGCTGCACGAAGACCTCGATGTGGCCGCCGCAGGCGAGGCCGACCTCGAAGGCCACGTCGTCGGTCACGCCGAAGGCCGCCATCTTGGGCTTGCCGCTCTTGAGCACCTTCTGCGCCTCTTCGAACACCGCGCCTTCGATGCAGCCGTTGGAAACGGAGCCTGCCATCTTGCCCGAGCGGGTCACCACCATCTTCGATCCCAGGGGGCGGGGGCTTGAGCCCCAGGTCTCGACCACCGTGGCAAGAGCGACGTCCTCTCCCTCGCGCGTCCACTGCTCGAGCTCGCTTAGAACCTCGCGCATCTCTGGTTCTGACTACCTCCGGGCCGGGCGCGTTCCAAGGCCGGCCAGCAGCTGGCCCAGGTCTTCGAGGGCCTGCAGGTTGTTCGCAGCGAGGAAGTCATCGCAATGCGGCAGAGCTGCCGCCATGCCCCGCGTCAACGGCTGATAGCCCTTGGAACCGATGAGCGGGTTCAGCCAGATGAGCCGGTGCGCCGAGCGCCTTAAGTGAATCAGCTCGGCGGTGAGCTGCGAGGGTTCGCCGCGATCCCAGCCATCGCTGACGATGATGACGACGGCCCCGTGGCCGAGAACGCGGCGCGCCCAATGGCGATTGAAGTCAGCGAGCGCGTCGCCGATGCGCGTGCCCCCGCTGAAGTCATGGACGCCCTTGCTCAGAGAGTCGAGCGACCGGTCCAGGTCTCGTTGGCGCAGGAGGCGCGTGACTCGCGTCAATCGCGTGGAGAAGACAAATGCCTCCAGGTCCTCGCGCCGCGCAATCGCGTGCGCAAAGATCATCAATAGGCGCGAGTACTTCTCCATCGAACCGCTCACGTCGCAGATGAGCACGAGGGGGCGGCGGCGCATCCTCGCGCGCCGACGGAAGAGCTGCATGAGCTCGCCGCTGGAGCGAATCGCATGACGAGCGGTGCGCCGCAGGTCGATGCTCCCCGCCCTCGCCGGACGCAGCCTCCTGGTCTTGCGTTCCGCCATGCGCCATGGTGCTTGCTCGAGCAGGCGCCGGACCTGTTGCGTCTCCTGCCATGTCATCTGCTCGAAATCCTTGTGCCGCAAGAGCTCCTCGGCGCTGTATCCGCTGGAGCTCTCCGGGACGACGGTCACCTCTTGCTCGCGGTTCATGTGCGACTGGTTCAAGCCGAGCGCGTTCGACCATGCCTTGGCTCGTTCCGGCGACATCGGCAGTGCGCGACTCCGCCCCGGCACCTGCCCGGCAGAAGCTCGCGGATCTGGCGGCGCCCAGAAGATGTCGAACGCCGCCTCGAAGGTGTCGATCTCTTCCTTCCGGCTCACGAAAACCGAGCGCAGGGCGTTGCGAAAATCGATCTGGTTGCGCAGCCCCACGTGGTTCAGAGCACGCGTCGCATCGGTGAGCCGGCGCGGGCCGGCCTCCATGCCGGCGTCGTGCAGCAGCCTCGCGAACGCCCCGAGCCGGGGAAGAAGATCTACCGTGCTCGGCTCAGGCACCTCTCGCCTTCTCGACCATGGCGGGAACCTGTTCCCGAACCTTCTCGAGGTCTTCCTGGTATTTCAACGCAGCCCCCAGAGTCGAGTCGACAAGCGCCGGGTCGATGCGAGTGGCGCCGAGGGCCGCGAGCGAGCGCGCCCAGTCCAACGTCTCCGCGACCCCGGGCACCTTGTACAGGTCCATGCCACGCAACCCCTGGACGAGCGCTGCTACCTCGCGCGCGAGGCCTTCGGCAGCCTCTGGCGCGCGTGCCCGAACGATCTCGACCTCTTTCTCGAGATTTGGGTAGTCAATCCAGTGGTAGAGGCACCGGCGCTTGAGGGCGTCGTGCACCTCGCGCGTCCGGTTCGAAGTGATGACCACAAAGGGAGCCTTTTTCGCCTTGATGGTTCCGATTTCCGGAATCGAGACCTGGAAGTCAGACAGGAGCTCCAGCAGGAAAGCCTCGAACTCCTCGTCGGAGCGGTCGATCTCGTCGATGAGCAGCACCGGCGGGGTGGGGTCTTCGTTGTCGATGGCATCCAGCAGCGGGCGCCTTAACAGGAACTCGGGACTGAAGATCTCGCGCTCCGCGATGCGCCGATCGTCCTGCTCGCCCAGCAGCCGGATGTGGAGCAGCTGGCGCGGATAGTTCCACTCGTAGACCGCGTGCGCCAGGTCGATCCCCTCGTAGCACTGGAGGCGGATGAGGCGCGCGCCGAGCACGTCGGCCATGACCTTGGCTGCCTCGGTCTTGCCGACCCCAGCCTCGCCCTCGATGAACAGCGGCTTTTCCAGCTTGAGCGCGAGGAAAATCGACGTCGCCAGGCCGCGGTCGCCGATGTAGCGACGTTCGCGCAGGCGTGCCTCGACGTCGTCAATCGAAAGCGGAGCGAAGCTCATCGCGGAAAAGACTACCGGCCGCGCAGAACGTGCGCGGCCGGCAGTGGCAAACGACCAAACAACTACCCGGCTTGCTCGATCGCCCTCTTGGTGAGAACCCTCGCCAGGTGCTTCTTGTACTCCGGGCTGGCACGCAGGTCGCCCGACGGGTTCAGCCCATCGGATGCGTGCTGGGCGGCCTCTTCCGGCTTGGCACCCTTGTGCAGGGCCTCCTCGACCGCTTTAGCCCGAACCGGGGTCGGGCCGACGTTGGTCAGGCCGATTCGCCAGCCGTCGTCCAGCTTCTGCGCCGCCGCCCCGACGATCGCCCAGTCGAACAGGCGCCGCCGGAACTTGATGTATTTGTGCGGCCCGTTCGCGACCGGAAACACGATCTCCGTGACGATCTCGTCCGCCGCCAGCGGCGTCGTGAAGATGTCCTTGAAGAAGTCTTTGGCCGGAATCGTCCGCTGGTTGGTGACGATGTCGGCGTCGAGCATCAGCGCGATGGTGGGGTAGTCGCCGGCGGCGTCAGCGTGCGCGACGACGCCACCGATGGTGCCCATGTTGCGGACCTGGTTGTCCCCCACCTCGCCGGCCACGTCGGCCAGAAGTGGCAACTTTTCCTTGACGACAGTTGAGTTGTGGATGTTCACGTGGCGAGCAAGCGCGCCGACATGCAGCTTGCCGCCGCTCTCCTTTATCTGGTCCAGTCCTTGAATCCCGTTGATATCGACGAGTGCGGTCGGCTGGGCCAGCCTCAGGCGCATGAGCGGTATGAGGCTATGGCCGCCCGCCAGCACCTTTGCGTCGGCGCCGTATTTGGTCAGCAGTTTCACGGCCTCCTCGACCGAGGAGGCGCGCGCGTATTCGAATGCGGCTGGGATCACTTACGGGCCTCCTTTCCGTTGCTGGACGCACCGCGCGCTTCCTGAATCTGCTTCCAGAGCCGATCCGGGCTCGCGGGCATATCGACGTGTTTGATGCCGAGTGGCGACAGGGCGTCGCAGATGGCATTGATGACTGCGATCGAGCTCGCGATGGTACCGGCTTCACCGATACCCTTGACGCCCAGCTCGTTGGTCGGCGAAGGAGTGATCGTTCGGCCGAGCTCAAAGGCCGGGAACTCGTTGGCGCTCGGGAGCAGGTAGTCAGTGAACGTTCCGGTCCTCATCTGCCCTGATTCGTCGTCATAAACAACCTCTTCGTAGAGTGCTTGCGAGATACCCTGAGCGACGCCGCCGTGAATCTGGCCGTCGACGATCATGGGGTTGATGATGTTGCCGCAGTCGTCAACCGCTATGTAGCGTTTGAGGTCGACGTGGCCGGTTTCCGTATCCACCTCAACCACCGCAACGTGTGTGCCAAAGGGCCACACGAAGTTGCTCGGGTCGTAGTAGGCGACAGCCTCTAGGCCCTGCTCCATTCCATCGGGAAGGCCGGCGCCGTAAGACGCGAATGCCACCTCGCCAAACGCCTTGCGCTTGTCCGGACTCCCCTTGACGTAAAAGTGGCCCTGGTCGAAGACGATGTCTTCCTCAGCCGCTTCGAAGATGTGAGCGGCGAGCTTGGTCGCCTTGTCGACGATCTTCTTACTTGCCTTGTAGACGGCCATGCCGCCCACCGCCAGTGAGCGGCTGCCATATGTTCCATAACCGAATGCCGGGCCTTCAGCGGTGTCGCCGTGCCTCAACTCGATCGAGTCGTAGGGCACACCGAGGGTATCGGCGACTATCTGCGGAAACGTGGTGTCGTGGCCCTGGCCGTGGGAGTGGGTGCCGACGTAGACCGCGACCGACCCAGTCGGGAAGACACGAACCTGAGCCGATTCGACGAGCGCGATGCCTCCGGTTGCTGGGGCCGTCGCCGCGCTGGGCCCGAAGCCGCATATCTCGATCCAGCTCGATAGGCCGATGCCAAGGTACTTACCCTTCTTGCGGCCTTCCTCCTGCTCCTTGCGAAGCTTGTCGTAACCCGCGATCTCGAGGGCCATGTCGAGCGCCTTCTCGTAAGCGCCGGAGTCGAAGACCAGGCCGAAGTGGTTGGTGTGCGGAAACGCGCTGATGAAGTTCTTACGCCGAATGGCGACCGGGTCCATCTTCAGCTCAGCGGCGAGCAAGTCGATCATTCGCTCGCACAAGTGGGTTGCTTCAGGACGGCCGGCGCCTCGATAGGGATCGGTCGGGACTCTGTTGGTCAGGACTCCGACCGTGCGTGCTGCGACGTGCTTCCAGTTGTAAGCACCACCCGCAAGCAAGCAAGCGCAAGCCTGGAATGCGGCGAAAGTGCCCATGTACGCGCCGATGTCGAGATATTGGGTCGCCTTGATGAAGACCAGAGTTCCGTCCTTCTTGGCTCCGGCCTCGACCTCGAAAACCTGGCCCCGGCCATGGGTGGTGGTCTGGAGCGATTCGGTGCGCGACTCGATCCACTTGACAGGCCGCCCGCTTAGCTTTGCGGCGGCGGGGACCAGCCAGTCTTCTGAATAGGGGCTGATCTTGCTGCCGAAACCCCCGCCCACGTCGGGCGAGATCACGCGGATCCGGTTTTCGGGGATCCCCATGGCGCCGCCGAGGAACAACCGCACGAAGTGCGGGCTCTGGCTGGACATCCATACCGTCAAAGTGCCGTCGGGCTTCGAGTACTCTGCGAGCACGCCTCGGGTTTCCATCGATGTCGGCGCCAGCCGCTGCTGGAGGATGCGAGCCTTGACGACGACGTCAGCCTCTTTCATCACTGCCGGATCGTCGGGTATGTAGGTCAGATCCCAACCGAGATTGTCGGGCGCCCCCGAGTGCGCTTTGGGGCTCTTGGCTTCGAGTGCCTTGTCGAGGTCCATGACCGCCGGAAGTTGCTCGTACTCAACTTCGATCAGGTTGGCGGCGTCCGACGCTTGGTACTTCGTCTCGGCCAACACGACTGCGACAGGTTCGCCCTGGTAGACGACCTCCTTGTCCACGATCGGGAACCTGGGCGGGCTTTGCTTTTTCTCGGCCACGAAGGACGGCGTGACCGGCATGGTTCCCGAGAGCACCTTTGCGAAATCCTTGTGGGTATAGACGGCGACCACTCCAGGCGCCTTCGCCGCCTGAGTTACATCAATGCTCTTGACGAGCGCGTGGGCGTAAGGGCTCCGTACAACCGCGAGAGAGACGCAACCCGGGCGGGTGAAGTCGTCAACGTAGCGGCCCTCGCCGCTAACCAGGCGGGGGTCCTCCCGGCGGTGGATCTTGGCTCCGATCATGGTGGTGACAGCCATCGCCTCAGCTCCTCCGCGCGGCGGCCGAGTGCTCGCCTGCTTTGGCCTTGGAGCCGTTCATCGCCTTGGCCGCCGACTGCACCGACTTGACGATGTTCACGTAGCCCGTACAGCGGCAGAGATTGCCCTCGAGGCCTTGGCGGATCTCGTCTTCGGTCGGGTTTGGATTCTGAGACAGCAGGTAGGAGGCGGCCATGATGAACCCAGGCGTGCAGAAGCCGCACTGGAGCCCGTGCTCGTCCCAGAACGCCTGCTGCAGAGGATGCAGCTCGCCGTCCTTCGCCATCCCTTCGATCGTGGTGATGTCCTTGCCCTCGGCCTGAACCGCGAACATGGTGCAGCTCTTCACCGCCTTGCCATCAACGTGGATCGTGCAGGCACCGCACTGGCTGGTGTCACATCCGATATGGGTGCCGGTCAGTCCGACGACGTCGCGCAGATAGTGCACGAGCAGGAGTCGTGGCTCGACTTCGTGCTCGCGCCGTTGGCCGTTGACGGTGGTCGCGACCTTGTGCTTCATACGACTCCTCCCTAACGCGGTGGCGGCGCGCCCCTGGCGCCGAAAACTGCCCAGAAATCCCACCGGTAACGGCCGGCAAGTTGAACTATCTCGAATTGTGCGGGTGGCGGGGGACCTCATACCCTCGTGAGCTGCCGAAGGCGTACCCGTCTATTGCGCTACTTTTAGCGGCGAAATGCAACTAGAAAATTCGTTCACAGTGGGCGCGCCTCCCTTCCGCGTATTCGCTTACCTGCTCGACGTCAACAAGATCGTCGGCTGCGTGCCTGGCGCCGAGCTTTCGGAGGTGGTCGATCCGACGACGTTCAAAGGCAAGGTCAAGATCAAGGTCGGGCCGATCACGGTTGCTTACAGCGGTACGGCGCGAATCGTGAATCGGGACGAGGCCAACCACGCGGCCACGCTCGAGGCCGAGGGTCGTGAGACCACGGGCCCCGGCTCCGCCCGCGCCAGCGCGCGGATGACGGTCGAGGCGGATGGCTCGAACTCGGTGGTCAAGATCGTGACCGACTACAACGTGGCCGGCCGCGTCGCCCAGTTCGGCCGCGGCGTCATGGAGGACGTCTCGCGCCGCATCGTCAACGACATGGCGGCCTGCATCAAGGCCAACGTCGAAGCCGCCGAGCCAGGCGCGGGAGGCGGCGGGGCGGCAGCGCCATCAGGGCCAGGCGCCGCGCCGGTCGCGACGGCGGCTCCGGTTACCTCACGGCCGGTGAACGCCTTTGGCCTGCTTTTCTCAGTTTTCTGGGCGCGATTAAGAGGAGTGTTCGGCTCTAAGTAGCGGCCGCAACCGCGACCAAGAAGCCCGACAGGCGCGACCAAGCCCCCTTTGGGTGCGGCCATTTGTGCCCGCATGGCTGTCGTCCGGCGCCACTCAGCCCAGGTACAGCGCCAGCATGTGGGCTCGGTTGACCCAGATGGTCGGTTGCGACCAGCTCTTGCCTGCGACTCCGATGATCGTGACCGTAACGTCGACCAGCGAGAAGAACGGATTTTTTAGCAGCACCTCGGCATGCATCTTCGGTTCCAGTGCTTTGGCGAACTCCGCCGCGCCGGCCACCATGAAGCTCCCCGCCTGGACCATCGCGTAGCGGCGCGTCACCTCCATCTGGTCCGGAGGCGGCGGCTCCGGATCGATGGTCCTGATGCCCCCGACAAGGGCCTTGCTGAACAAACCTTCAGGCACTCCATTGAGCGCGACAGCACCCGGCAGCAAGGGCTCGGCGCTGACGTTCCTGAGATGGAAGTACGGTTCGGGGTCGTTGATCGTCTCGCGCAGGCGCACCCGCATCTGGATCTCGCCGGTGAGGCGCTGGTATGCCGTGAGCAGCTCCACCTTGCTCCACGCAACGGCTGGGTTGATCACGCCGGCGGTCTGAGGCATCGCGACGGAGGATAACTCCCCGGCTGCCAGAATTGGCACCGTGGAACTCGAAAAGGCGCGCCGGCGCATCCTCGAGCGCGCCGACTTGAATGCCTTCATTTCGGTGTCGTCTGAGGAAGGCAGCGGCACGGTGGTGGCCGTCAAAGACCTCGTCGACGTCGAGGGCATGATCACTACCGGGGGCGGCATCATCCTCCCGCGCGAACCTGCAGCCGAGGATGCCCCAGTGATTCGGCGCCTGCGGCAGGAAGGCTGCGTGATGGTCGGCAAGGCCAACCTCCACGAGTTCGCGTATGGGGTGACCAGCGTCAACCCCCACTACGGCGCGGTGCGTAATCCGCACGATGTCACGCGCGTGGCCGGCGGCTCGTCGGGCGGGTCGGCGGTCGCGGTGGCGGCGGGCATGTGCGACTGGGCGGTCGGCAGCGACACCGGTGGGTCGATTCGGATACCCGCCTCGTTTTGCGGAGTCGTTGGTTTCAAACCGGCCTACGCCAGCATCGACACGACCGGAGTCATCCCTCTCAGCCCATCGCTGGACACGCTCGGTCCTCTTGCATCAGACGTGATGAGCGCGGCGCGCGCCTACTCGATGATGTCCGGCGAGGCCATACCTCAAGAGCCGATGCGCAAGCCGAGGCTGGCCATTCCCGCAGGCTGGGTCGCGGACCTCGACGATGACACCGCCCGAGCCTGGCGGCTCGTTTCCGACGGGCTGCCAGAGGTGGACTTCATCAAGAGAGAGCCGCTGTACGTGCAGAGCCTCACGGTCCTCCAGGTCGAGGCCAGCACGTATCACCGCCGGTGGGTCGCAGAGAGCCCGGAGAAGTACGGCGCGGACGTGCTCGGCCACCTACGGCGCGGGCTGGAGATACTGGGCGTCGATTACGCCGAAGCGCTGGCGACAATCCGCGAGCTGCGAGTGAAAGCGATGAGCGCGATGGAGGGCATCGATGCCCTGCTCCTGCCCGCCAGCGCGATCGTCGCGCCGTTGATCACCGCGGGGACCGAGGTCCGCGAGCCGATCACGCGATACACGCGTCCCTTCAACGGCACCGGCCAGCCGGTCGTCACGCTCCCGGCTCCGGTGAAGGGCATGCCTGTAGGCATTCAGGTGGTCGGCCGGACGAACGCTGGAACCATCGCCGCCGCAGCGTGGTTAGAGCAGGAGTGGCAGCAGCTGAGCGGGTGAAGTCAAAGGAGCACTTCCCGTCTGTCTTCGGCCGGCACGCTCTCGCATATCAACAACGCCTCGAGGACATCATGTCGCGGGGAGAGTCGGCGGGCCGGATGCGCGCTCTCGAAGTCCTTGGTGCGCGCCAAGGAATGCGGATTCTCGATCTCGCCTGCGGGCCAGGTACCCTGAGCCGACGCCTCGTTGCGGCGGTTTCTCCAGGTGGAGAGGTAATAGGTGTTGACCTAGCACCCGGGATGATCGAGCTGGCGAAAGCCCTCCATCTCCCATCGGCGCGTTTTGAGCTGATGGACATCGAGAACCTTGCCTTTGACGCCGCCTCTTTCGACGCTGCGATCTGCGGTCATGGGTTCCAGTTCGCGTCTGATCTCCCACGTGCCCTGAGCGAAGCTCGGCGTGTGCTACTGCCGCCCGGCAAGCTCACGGCCAGCGTCCCGATCGGTAGCTACGGAGAGGAAGTCTGGATCCAGCTGTACGCCGTGATCGATAGCTGGGTGCCGCCGGCCCCAGAGGCTGTCGATCAGGCGCTCACGCGCGCAACGGTCCAGGACGCTTCCGCCTTCCAGAAGGCTGCGCTCGAAGCGGGGTTCGAATCCGCGACGGTCGAGCTGATCGAGGAAGAGGTGCTGTGGGCGTCGGCGGAGCACCTGGTGAAGGGCTTTATGAGCTGGGTGGATTGCGCGGCTCGTATTGAAGGAATGGACGAGATCCGCCGTCAAGCCATCATGGATGACGCCGTCGTGACTTTGCGTCAACACCATCCCGGCCGGATCGTGACCAGAGGAAGAAATCATGTGCTGCTTGCCGTGGCGTGATGCGCTCAAAAGGGCCCATAGCTAGGACAGCGGCGGCGAGGTGGCTTCCGTGCAGCGCGGCGGTGATGGCCGCCCTGTTGATCGGATGCAACTCTCAATCCCCTGGAGCGGCGCGGGTCTTGCCGAGCCCATCGCCTTCCGCAAGCGCCAGCGTGGTCACGCTGGGACCACCTCAGTACCGAGCGCTTTGGGTCGACGCGTTTCACGACGGGATAAAGTCGCCCGCGCAGGTGGAGAAGCTGGTGGCTGATGCGCATCGCGGCAACCTGAACGCCCTGATCGTGCAGGTGCGCAAGCGGGGTGACGCGTATTTCGATCAGTCGGACGAGCCTCGAGCGACCGACATCCAGGGACCGCCTGAGTTCGACCCGCTCGCCTATGTGATCCAGCTCGCCCACGCCTCGACCCCGCGGATCGAGGTCCACGCCTGGCTCAACACCTTTTACGTTGGCGACACTAGCGCCGTCTTCGCCAATCACCGAAGCGCCTGGGGCACCCTCTCCAACACCGGCACGAAGAGCGGCCTCTTCGACCCCGGCGTGCCCGACGTCCTCACGTACACGCACAAGATCTTCATGGACGTGGCCAAGCACTACGACATCGATGGCCTTCATATGGACTACGTGCGATACCCAGGCGTCGAATGGGGGTACAACCCGACCGCAATCGCGCTCTACAAGGCGCAGACGGGAGCCACCACCACTCCGGCGCCCGAGGACGAGGCGTGGAAGGCGTGGCGTCGCGGACGCGTGACCGCCTTCGTCCGCGACCTAAACGCCGATCTCAAGCACACCAAGCCAAACGTGAAGCTCAGTGGTGCTCTCATCGCGTACGGAGATGGACCCGCCTTGGCGGCCGACTGGCCTTTGACCTCGGCATACGGAGACGTTTTCCAGGACTGGTACGGGTGGCTGGCCAATCGATACATCGATTTAGGCGTGGTGATGAACTACGACAGCGCGTGGGTCAGCCTCGAGGAGGCCTGGTTCACGCGTTGGCTCGCCTTTGAGAAAAACTCTGGCTTTGGCAACCGCATCCTCACCGGGGTCGGAGGCTTCATGAACTACCCCGAGGACACGCTGGCGCAGATCCGCCTCGCGCTCGCGCCTTCTTCAAATGGCCACCGTCTGCTTGGGGTCGCGATCTATTCATATGGGTCTACATCGGTCTATGGGAATGCCGACTATTACAACAGCACTGCGATGGCGGCCGGCCTGCCGCGCCAGCCGTATTACGCCGGCACCAGCCACCGCGAGTCTCCAGCCGCCCGAGGGCGCATCTTCAATGACGCATTCATGGACCAGCTGCGACGATCCGACATGTACTGGGACGTGGCAAGAGGATGGATTACGACCAAGGGCGTCTTCACGCGGCCGGCCGCAGTGCCTTCGCTAACCGCTGCGTGATCCCTTAGAAGTGCCCCCGGCGAGCCGGCTCCTGCGCCTGGTCGCCTTCGCGGTCCCCGCCGGCCTGGCGATGGCGGCGGTGCAGCCATTGCTGGGCGCCGCGGCCGGAGCGGTAGGCGCCGGCTGGGCGTTGTGGCTGACCGTCCCGGCACTCGGCGGCGCCGCCTTGATCTTCAGCATCGGGCGGCTGGTGGATCGCGGCGACCTGGTCCAGCCGCCGTGGTATTGCGCGTGGCTGCTGCTGCCAGGCTCGTTCCTGCTCGCGGGCGCGGCCGCGATGTGCATTTTCGGAGCGCTCGTGGAGTTTCCCGCCATCATGCCGGCGCTGTGGACGTTGCTCGCGCTCGGCTCACTTTGCTGGGCCACAGCAATCGTCCTGGTCCGTCGCGCGTCCCATTAGCGCGCAGCAAAACGGTCGGCGGTGCTAGCCACTGGCACCTGAATGCATCATGCCGGCGCCGCCCTCGAGCGTTCGCCGCAAGCACACGCATACCCACATCCGGTACGGCCTCCAGGTTTCCGCCAGCTCCTCGAGCTTGTCCAATTCCGGGTCCTTTGCAAGTCCGTAGGCGTCGCGAATGGCCCTGGCGAGTCGTGGCTCGGATGTCGGCAGCTCATCGACCGCGCTCAACGCTCTCAACCGGATGAGCTGAGACCCGAACTCGCCAATCCCGTTCAGCTTTTTCAGCCGGGTCAGCGCTTCCTCGCGCGGCAGGGCGCGAAGCAGGTCGGTGTCCAGGGCGCCGGCCAAGGCAGCGCGGCCCAGCAAGTTGAGGTACTCGACCTTGCGGCCGAAGAGTCCCTTGAAAGCCTTGAGCTCGATTAGGCGACTAGGTTCCGGGAACACCCACAGGCGGTGGCCGTGAACGTCGACCTCGTGGCCAAGCTCCCGGCTCATCCTGTCCTTTACGTTTTGTCCTTGGCGCATCGATATCCGCGTTGAGATCAGCGCCCACGCCGCGGCCTCGTAAGCGTTCGACCAGTTCACCGGCCGAAACCCCGGGAACATTTGCTGGAGCCTGGCCACAACTCGATCACGTTTTCCGACTGCGGGCCAATCGCGGCCGTCCACATCGAGACTGAGGATGCGAGTGACCTGGCGTTTAAGCCGACCCACTTGCGCGCCCCCATAGACAGCCGCCAGCACTCGGCTCGGCTCGGGTTGGGTCAAGCACACGCCCACCGGCTTCCAGTCGTCATCCGTCAAGAAAGCAAGGTGCAGGTGGGCGGCGGTCGAGCTTACATCAGACGGCGCTTCGTGCCAGGCGCCGATGAACCTCGCGCTCTCTTCGAGCGAGTAGGCGCCCAGTGGCTCGAGCTCGAAATACCGGGCGGCGTCGCCACCGCCCTCGGAGGCGCTCAGCTACGCGAGCTTGATGCGGTTTGCCCGCGGTCCTTTCTGGCTGGGCTCGATCTCGAAGTTGACGCGCTCGCCGCCCGCGAGCGAGTCAAAATTCACGCTCGAGTCGAGTCCTGTGCGGTGGAAGAAATACTCCCGCCCATCCTCCGCGGCGATGAACCCGAAGCCGCGGTCGGAAACCAGCTTCTTGATGGTGCCAGTCGGCATCTCCTACTCCCTCTCACTCTTCTCGAAAGTAATTGTCACGAACGCACCGGTCCTTTCGAGAAGAGCGACGACCGCGGCGAACATCGCCCCAGACGAGGCGACTTTTTCACATTACCACTGCGATTTCAGAGTTTCATCCCATATCTCGCTGGCATTCACAAGGCCAGCAGGGCCACCCCGACCAGCGTCGCGCTCGCCCCCATGAGCTTGAGCGCAGCGCCCCTGCGTTCGCGCAATTTCCAGATCCCCCACACGGCCACTGCGACGATCGCCGTCTCTCTGACCGGCGCGACCACCGACAGGGGCGCAATGCTCAGGGCCGCGAGCACCAGCAGGTACCCGCCCCACATGAATATCCCGATCACAGCGGCTTGCGGCCAGCGCACGGGCGGGAGCTCGGGGCGCTCCGACGGCCCAGAGCGCCGGCGAGCCAGCCGGGTTTCCAGGTACCCGGTGATCAGCAATCCAACGGCGAGCAGCACGATGAGAAGCCAGCCGTACAGCCAGGGCGTCGAGAGCCTCACGCCAATCCGGTCAACCGCGCTGTATGCCGCGATCGACACTCCTGTCAGCAGCGCAGGCACAGTCGCACGACCGCTCGTCTGCGGCAGCGTCACGGCCAGGATTCCGAGCAACAGGAGCGCGACGCCGACCAACTGAGTCAGCGTCAGCTTCTCGCCGAGGATTCCGAGGCCGGCGCCGACAGCCAGCAGTGGAGCCGAGCCGCGGGCGATCGGGTATACGACCGACAGCTCTCCCCGCCGATATGCGGCCGACAGCAAGAACAGGTAGGCCAGCTCGAGCACCGCCGAGATGGCGGCCAGAGCTATGGCACCCGGCGCCAGCGAAGGCCTGCCGGCCCAGAGCCAGGCCACGAAGGCCACGACAGTGACCACCATCGCCGCGACCACCGTGGCTCGACGAAATGTGCGCATGGGATCGCCGCTCACCTTGACGAGCACGTTCCACGTCCCGTGAAGCGCTGCCGCGGCCAGCGCCAGGCCGATCGCGAGCGATGTCATCCGCGGCGAGGCCGCGCCAAGAGGCGACCGAGAAGTCTGTAAACCTCTGGATTGACCACCAGGCCGTTGTGGCTGCCCCAAACGGAGATGGCGGGGATGTCAGGACGCAGGCAGCTCCGAAAGTTAACGATGTCGTCGGAGCGTGTGTAGATCGATGTTGTGGGCACGACAGGAGACAGCCTCAAGTCGTGCGCGAAACGTCCCTCGGCGCGAAGGCGGCGACCGAAAGCGAGCTCGTTGGCCGTCGTCGCCACGCCCACGGCCGCGCGAGTCACCAGCGCCAGGTCGGTGACGTCGGCGAGCGGCGCGCCGAGTGTGATGACCTGCTCGACATCCTTGGGGCGGCGCTGCGACAGCACCTTTGCCAGCAAGCCGCCCCGGCTGTGCCCGATCAGCGTTATCGGCGCATCGTCGTCTTTCAGGATCTCGGCCATGCGGTGGCGGAGGCCGGCCAGCATGTGCTCCGAATGGAATGCGTTGACGGCAATCCCTGACAGGTACGAGGTGTAACCGACTCGTTTGAGCCAGCCGTGCATGATACGCATCGACCAGTCGCCGGACAGGAATCCGGGCACGAGCAGCACGGAACGCCCATCGCCGTGTCTCACTCCGCGGCCGCGGAAGACCGGGTCCTTCCACAGGGCGTTCAGCTCGCGCAGGGCAAACGGATTCCAGAGCCTCACCGCTGCGATGGTAGGTTGTGGGCCGCCGTCTTCGGTATGGGCGGGCGCAGCGTCGGCGGCTGTTAACGGCGGCTGCTACGCCTACCGGCGCTGGCCCACACTGATTTGGTGACTCCCCAGCAAGTGCTGCGCGACGTCTTTCACCTGGAGGCGTTTAGGCCAGGCCAGGCCGAGGTCGTGGATGCGCAGATGAACGGCCGCGACGTGCTGGCGGTCGCCCCGACTGGTTCGGGCAAGAGCCTCAGCTACTGGGTGCCGGCAATTCTCAGCGACGGCCTGACCGTCGTCGTCTCTCCGCTGATCGCGCTCATGAAAGACCAGGTCGACCGGCTCGTGTCTCACGGAGTGCAGGCTGCGTTCATCAACTCGACCCTGGACTCGACCGAGCAGCGCAGCCGACTCTCGGCTGCCGCGCGGGGCGAATATCAACTGCTCTACGTCGCGCCTGAACGATTCAGCCGGCCCGGATTCACAGACCGGTTGGCGACGATGGCGGTGAGGCGCTTCGTCGTCGACGAGGCCCACTGCATCTCGACCTGGGGCCACGACTTCAGGCCTGACTACAGGCTCATCGGCGGAGCCCTTGAAGCCTGCGGTCGGCCGCCGATCGGGGCTTTCACCGCAACTGCCACGCCGGAGGTGCGTGACGACATCGCAACCAGCCTCGGACTGCGCGCGCCGCTGGTCGTGGTCACCGGATTCAACCGGCCCAACCTGCGAATGGAAGCCGTCGAGGCTCGGGGCGGGCGCGACCGCCTCGAGCAGCTCCGGCGCCGTCTCAATCCCGGCGAGGGACGCGCGCTGGTTTACACGGGGACTGTCAAAGGAGCCGAGACGATTGCCGCCGCCATCAGCCGCTGGGGCTTTCCGGCCGCTCCGTATCACGGGCGCCTACCGGACGTGAGCCGGCGGCGCATCCAGGACGGCTTTGCGTCCAAGGACCTTCGCGTGGTCGTCGCCACCAGTGCATTCGGCATGGGCGTTGACTTTGCGGACATCCGGCAGGTGATCCACGTCGGATATCCCGGTAGCGTTGAGGCGTACTACCAGGAGGCAGGTCGTGCCGGCCGCGACGGCAAGCCCGCCCTGTGCCTGCTCATCCACTCGGGCAAGGATCGCGACCTTCAGGTGTACTTCATCGAGTCCGCGCTTCCCGACCTCCGCGAGGTGATGAGCGTTCACAGCGCGTACTCACGACTCGGCGTGTGGAACTCGGATCCCGAGGAGCTGAAGGCCCTGATGCCAGACCCCGCATGGCAATCACTCGATGCCTCCAAGCGCTTGCTGATCAAGGCCGGCGCACTGCGGGACGATGGGAGCGTCGGGCCACTTGACCATTCGCGACTCGATTTCAAGCAGCTCTCGGCGCTCAAGGCTCACTCCTACAAGAAGCTCGCGCAGATGATCCAGTACGCGCATCTACGCTCGTGCCGGCACGCGTTCATCACCGACTATTTCGGCGAGCCGACGGCGCAGCGTTCGTGCCATTCGTGCGACAGCTGCGAGCGCGGTGAGGTCGTCGGCCCAGAAGGCGCTCCGGTCGAAGAATCAGTCATACGCGCGGCGCTGGCGGGATCGGCGCGCTTTGCCGGGCGGATTGGAATCGTCAACCTCGCTTCGATCCTCGCGGGCAGGGAGAACCGGTTCATTCGTGAACAGCCGTGGGTGATGCAAGTGCCCGCGTACGGTTCACTTTCGGGCTGGAGCCAGAGGAGGCTACGCAAGCTTCTTGATGAGCTGATGGCGGCTGGATGTCTGGCCCAGAGCCAGGGTCAGTACCCGACGGTCGAGCTGACCGAGCGGGGTCGCGAAGTGTTAGGCGGCGCGCAGACAATCACCATCGCCGTTCCTGCGGATCCAGCGGGGACTTTGAGCTCCGATCCGGATCCGGCCTTGTTCGAGCGACTTCGGGAGTGGCGAGCGGCGGTCGCCCGCACCCAGGGCATCGCGGCCTTCATGGTTTTCCACGACAAGACCTTGACCGAGCTGGCGTCGCGCCGGCCGGCGGACCTGGCCCAGCTTGGATCCGTCCCTGGCATCGGGCCCTCAAAGCTCGAGAAATACGGTGCCGCCCTGCTCCAGATCCTTCTTAATTAACTGAACTTACTGTTTGTTAAACTAATTGGATGCCACGCAGCTACCAGCTGGGCCGCCGCCAAGCAGCCGTCGACGGCACGCGGCTGGCAATCCTGGCGGCGGCCCGGGAGCTGGTGGCCTCCGGCGAGGCGGGCGTCACCCCCGGAGCCGTGGCGAGGCGAGCCGGGGTGTCGCGGATTACCGTTTACAACCGGTTCGGCTCGAAGGCGGGCCTGTTGCGGGAACTGGCGACCGAGGCGCACAGCCGGCCGGCCGGCGAGGCGTCGGGACCGTCGGATCCGAGGCACGAGCTTCGCAAGCGAATCGCAGACGCATGCTGGCGGTGGGCGTCGGATCCCGCCCTTTTCCGGCGCCTGCCATTGGTCGTCGACTTTCAGCACGACAGCCCACCTGGCGACTGGGCGCTGGCCGAGCGGCTTGCGGCTGCCGGCCTTCTGCGACCGGGGTGCTCGTTGAAGGAGGCCGAAGATGTGATCGGAGCGATCACCTCGTTCACCGTGTTCGACAGGCTTCACAAAGACGGCCGGCGTTCGCAGGCCGCTGTGGTCGAGATCCTCTGGCGCTTGGCGGCAACGCTCCTCAACTCAGAGCCCGCGCTGCACAGCGCTTAGAGACTGTCATCGTGGCGTACGATTGACGCGGTGCGGCATCGGACTGTAGACCTGGACGGGCCGGTCCAATTCCTCGACTTCGGGGGAGAGGGCAAACCGCTGCTCATGGTCCACGGGCTGGGCGGAGCTGCCGTGAACTGGATGGCGGTCGGGCCAGATCTCGCAAAGGGCCACCGCACGTTCGCACTCGATCTCGCCGGCTTCGGCCGGACTCCCCTCTTTAACAGGTCGGCTGCCCTCGGCGCCAATGCCAACCTGGTGCATCGGTTTATCACAGAAGTGATCGGCGAGCCCGTGATCTTGATGGGCAACTCGATGGGAGGCCACATCGCCATCCTCGAGGCCGCCGACCACCCGGAGTGGGTCAGCGAGCTGATCCTCGTCGACCCTGCAATCCCCGGCGTCCACGTCCGCAGGCCCGACCCCACCACCCTGGGAGTGGTCGCCGCCGTGTCGCTGCCAGGTCTCGCTGAGCTCGTCATCGACCGGCGGGCACGGTTGCTCGGTCCCGAGCGACTGGTGGAGCGGACGATTGCCATGGTGGCCGCCGATCCCGCGCGCGTTGGCGGCGAGCTCCTCGAGGCGCACATGCAGCTGACCCGCGAGCGCAGCAACCTCGGGCGCCAGAACAGCCGCGCCTTCACGCAGGCGGTTCGCTCGCTGGGGCTCCGGATGGCAGACCCGCGCTTCTGGACACGCTTGAAGAAGGTCGAGGCTCCGACCCTCATCGTCCACGGCGAGCTCGATCGCTTGATTCCGCTCGCCGCGGCGCGCGACCTGGTACGGCGGCGCCCGGACTGGGATCTCGAGATCCTCGAGGGTGTCGGCCACGTTCCGATGATGGAGACCCCCGACCGGTTCGTGCAGATTGTCAACCAGTGGCTTGCGAAAAGAATCGCCCCTGCGCCCGCTGCGGTTTCATAACGGAGAAACACTCAGAACCTTATTTGGCAACGCTCCCACAAACCCCCGCAAGCAGGCGGAGCCGGATAGAGGAGATCGCCGCATCGATCCTCCCCGATCTCCGGCATCTTGGGCGCTGGGACCCGATTCCTCCGATGTGGCTCGAAGGCCGCATCTACATCGAGTACCTGCGGCTGATCCGCGACCCTGTGTACCGCGGCGACGAGGTGCCGCCCGGGCTTGGGCGCCCGGTCCTGCTCATCCCCGGCTTTCTGGCCGGCGACTGGACTCTGCGAACCCCATCCCAGTGGCTGCGCCGCGTCGGCTACAAGCCGCAGATGGGCGGAGTTGCCTTCAACGTTATGTACTCCGAGGTGATGCTGCGCCCTTTGATGACCTCGCTTCAGCACCTCAAGCGGCGAACCGGGGCGCGCGTGGCGTTGATAGGACACAGCCGTGGTGGGGTCCTAGCGAAGGTGTTGTCCCATCGAAATCCAGAGCTGGTAGAACAGGTCATCACGCTCGGCTCGCCACTCGGTGCGCCTTTCGACGTCCACCCATTGACGATGGCGGGCGTGAGAGCGGCGCACGCTTACAACGTCTTTCGCTACGGCCACCCCGCGTCGGTGGAGAAGCGCTTTCTGCGTGACCTCGCTGCGCCCCCTAAGGTGCCGACCACCTCCCTGTACTCGCGCACCGACGGGGTCGTCAACTGGAGGGCGTGCCTGCGCCCCGATGTCAACGCCATCGAGGTAAACGGCAGCCACATCGGCCTAGTGCTGAACCCCGAGGTCTACCGAATACTCGCGCAGCTGCTGACCGCGCCATGGAGAACGAGCTAGCCCGCTCCGCGTAAGATCGGCTTAGCGGGAGCTCGGGAGCCGGGCTGAGAGGGCGCACTAAGCGCCGACCGCATGAACCTGAACTGGGTAATGCCAGCGGAGGGATGCCATCGGCGACACCACGGCGACACACGCGGAATCAAGCGCCTTTGGCGAAGTCGAGAGCCAGGGTATCGAGGCGATCCCAGCCAGCCAGCGCCATGGCAAGCCGCGCGAGCTCGGCTTTCTGTGGGCAGGCGCCTTCGTCAACTACGCGAGCCTCTTCACCGCCAGCCTGCTCACGACCTACTACGGCCTCGGCGTCTGGGACGGCCTGCTCGCGACCGCGCTGGGCACCGTGGCCGCCGCCGCGATCCTCGGCCTGCTGAGCAACACGGGGCCGCGGACAGGGCTCCCCCAGATCGTCTACACCCGGCGCATCTTCGGGCTGCGCGGCTCGTACATCGGCGCCGCGCTGACGCTGTTTCTGGCCATCGGCTGGTTCGCTGTCGATTGCGTGATCGCGGCCCAGGCGGGCGCGCAGCTGCTGGGAGGTGCGAACACATCGATCACCTTCGGACTGGTGGTTCTGGTGGCCGCGATCAGCGTCGTGGTGGCGATCTTCGGCCACCAGACCATCAAGGTGCTCGAGGCGTACGGCGCAATCGCGTTTGCCGCTGTGCTGGCGATCCTCTTCATATTCCTGGCACCCCAATTCCAGTGGAACCAGGGCCCGAAGGTATCGGGGGGCGACTACCCTGGGGCCTTCGTCCTCGGCTTGATGACGTGCTTCGCGCTGGTGGCTTCGTGGTACCCCTTCGCCAGCGACTACTCGCGCTACCTCCCCACCTCCAGCGCGACCCGTGCGGTCACCTTGTGGCCGGTGGTCGGGATCACGCTGCCGATGCTGTTCCTGGGCCTGTTCGGACTGATGCTTCCGACCATCGATGCCAGCCTGGCCGCGGACAAGGGACCGCTGGCGGTGATCAGCGCCCATGCGCCGGGTTGGGTGGCAGTGCCCTTCTTCGTCTTCGTCGTCGCCGGCGAGATTTGGGCCAACTACCTAGACGTGTACACGGCGGGCCTCGTAGCTCTGGCGATGGGCATCAAGGTGCGACGATGGCAGGCCGCGCTGGGGTGTGGTTTGCTCGGTACGGCGCTGGCCGCCTATGCGGTACTCGTCAGCGACTTCCACCTCGCGTACGAGGACTTCTTGATCCTCACTTACCTTTGGGCGCCGGCTTGGGCCGCGGTGGTGCTGCTGAGCTTCTTCGTCTTCGAGGCAAAACCAAGGCCCGCCCTTGCGCTCGCGGCCTGGTCGGTGGGCACGGCTGCCAGCCTGATATTCGTCAACTACGACAACCTGTTCAGCAACATTGGGGCTGGCGCCGGCTACGCGTTTTTCAATCAATCCCTGATCACGGGATTGCACGGCGCGGACTTCAGCGGACTGGTGAGCGCGGCGGTGGCCGCCGGCATCTATGTGGTCGTTCGTCGCCTGCGGCCGTCATGAGGCTTCCAGTTGCGCTCACCATCGCGGGCTCGGACTCCGGGGGTGGCGCCGGCGTTCAAGCCGACCTGAAGACCTTCGCCGCGCTGGGTGTCCACGGGACCTCGGCGATCACCGCCATCACGGCGCAGAACACGATCACAGTGACCGACATCTTCGAGCTCCCTGTCGAGATGATCGCCGCGCAGATCGACGCGATCGTCAGCGACCTGGACGTGAGTGCGGCCAAGACCGGGATGCTCTCTTCATCGAAGATCATCGATGCCGTGGTCGTGGCGATCACCAAGCACCGGATCACCAGCCTGGTGGTCGATCCAGTCATGGTCGCCAAGGGCGGCGCAAGGTTGCTTCGCGCCGATGCCATCGACACGCTGCGACTGCGTCTGCTCCCACTGGCGGCGGTGATCACGCCCAACCTGCCCGAGGCCGAGGTCATTCTCGGGCGACCGGTGCGAACGCTTGCAGAGCGCCGCCGCGCCGCCCGCGACCTCGTCGCCCTGGGTGTCCGGGCGGCGGTGGTCAAAGGCGGTCATGCCGAGGGCGACGTGACCGACGTTTTCTGGGACGGCGCCAACATGGTCGAGCTGACGGGTATACGGGTGCCAACTGCCAACACGCATGGCAGTGGGTGCGTCTTCTCGGCCGCCATCGCCGCGGGGCTCGCCAAAGGCCTGGAGCCGCTGGCGGCGGTGCGAGGTGCGAAGGAGTTCATCGCAGGTGCCATCGAGCACTCGCTGGATATCGGGCACGGTCACGGCCCGGTGAATCCGATGTTCAAGGATCGGCTGTGACTTTGATGAGAAGACCAGTGAGGGGCTGGAGCGCTATCTAGAGTTAAGCTGGTCGCCATGCCGAGAACGAGGAAGAGCGCCCAAACGCCGCCGAATCAGGATCCGCCGAACACCGACGAAGGCGATGCCGCAACGATGGCGCACATCCCTGCCGGCGAGCTGGCTGGCAGCCCCGACATCTTCGCCGCGAAGCGCTCCACGAGCTCCGGTATCGACGCGACGACGCCCACGGACGCAAGCCCGGAGCCCGACGTTCCGATGGCGGCGCCAGCGTCGATCTCCGAGGCGCCACCGATGACCTCCGAGCCGATGGTCGCCCCCCTCCAGCCACCGGCCTCGAGCTTCGAGCCGCCGCCGCCGTTCGCGCCAGCACCCGTCCCCCACTACGCGCCGCCGTCTGCCCCTGCGCGTCGAAATGGCACGGGCATCGCACTCGGCGTGGTCCTGGTCGTGGTGGGCCTGTTCTACCTGGTGGTGCAGGTCGCCTCCGTCGACCTCAGCTCTTTCGGCTGGCCGCTGCTGGTGATCCTCCCGGGGGTGACGCTGCTGATTGTCGGCCTCCTCAGCCTCGGCACCGGGGCAGCGATACCCGGCGGAATCCTGACGATGGTCGGACTTGTTCTCGCCTACCAGAACAGCACCGGCCATTGGACGAGCTGGGCTTACGCCTGGGCCCTGGTCGCTCCTGGCGGCGTCGGGTTGGGATTGTTCCTGCAGGGCTTGCGTGAGCGGAACACGAACCTCATCAGGCAGGGCCGCTGGCTGATGTTCATCGCCGCGCTCATATTCATAGTGGGATTCGTCTTCTTCGAATCCATCCTCAACATCAGCGGCATCAACAATGAGCCTGTGGTCAAAGCAGCGCTCCCTGCCCTGTTCATAGTCATCGGCATCCTGCTGCTGGCCCGGAGCATCTCGAACAGCCGCCGCCGAGCCTAAAAGCTCCGGAGCCGGGATCTCCGCTAGTCGCTCAGGCGGCTCAGCTTTTCGCGGGTGATCTGATACTCCGTGCCAGCTCGATACGGTTTAAACCCAATCTTCTTGTTGATCCCGAGCATCGGTGCGTTTGAGCCGGCGTTGTCGGTGGCAACCACCTCGACCCTTGGGTACAGCTCGTGCACATGCAGCAGCATGGCCGCCTTCAGCCATTTGCCCAGGCCGCGCCCTCGTGCATCGCTCCGCACGCCCGTGAACCCCTGATGGATGATCGCCGGCTGCCACGAAGGCGCATACGACATGTCAGTGATGCCTGAGATGACCCCGTCCGGCTCGCGCGTGAGCATCGTATGTTCGTTGGCGCCCTGTTCGTCGAGCCGCTCGGTCCAATCCTTCATGTGCGCCGGCGTGACCACGATGTCGCCGTGGTCGAGCTGCTCCCACGGCATCGTGTTGAGCATGGAGGAGAACTGCGGGCAATAGTCCTCCCACATCGCCTCAGGAAGATGGCCGTCGTAGACCTCCAGCCGGGTCGCCGGCGATCGCCGCGGACCGTCCTCGACCCATCTCTTCAAGATCGCCCAGTCCACCGAACGTAGCGCCAGGCGATTCTCCGCGCCGCCGAACCTCGCCTCCGCTCCCATCCAAGTGAGGAAGGCGTCACCTGACTTTTCCTCGGTCCCCATCGACAGAGTCGTGCAGCCGTGATTGTCCATCAGCTTGAGCGCAAGCGGAATCCACATGCGTCCGATGCCTCGGCGCCGGTGGTCCTGGCGCACCGAGGCGTCGGCCCACAGGATGTGCTTGTTCGACTCGTACTCCGGCGTGCCAGGCCTCGCGGTGCTGGCGGTGAACCAGCTCAGCAGCACTCCATCGCTCACCAACTCGTAGCGATATCGGATGTCAAACGGCTCATCACGCTTGAGATCCTTCTCGATGAGGTCGTCAGGCTTGAGGGGATCATCCGGTCTCACCTCGGCATGCCGGAGCCGGCGATAGGCGTGATAACGCGACCAGAATTCGCGCGACGCGCTCTTGGTATCCACCGCCGCCGGCGCCAGGTTGCCGATCATGAGAGGGAGAGGGTAATCGCTCCCTCATCGCGTCACAGAAGCGCTTCAAAGTAGGGGTGACGATTCACCCACAACAGTGCACGATCCATGAGCTACGCGATGCATGGCGCCGAGCCGATGAGCTCGGCGTCGACAGCATCTGGTTCTGGGATCACTTCTACCCGCTGTATGGCGACCCCGACGGCAACCAGTTCGAATGCTGGTCGCTCCTCGCCGCCGCCGCGATCGAGACCAGATCGCCTACATGGAGCCACCATCGACCAGCTCTCAGGCGGCCGCTTCGTGCTCGGCATTGGCGCGCGATCGTTCGAGCGCGACTACCAGGAGTTCGGCTTCGCGTTCGGAGAAACCAGGGATCGACTCCGCACACTCAAAGGGGCGTTGTCGCGCATCAAAGCGCGAATCGCGAACCTGAGGCCGGGGCCTGCGGGCCCCTGCCGATCCTCATTGGCGGTGGTGGCGAGAAGGTGACGCTGAGGTTGGTGGCCGAGCACGCCCAGACGTGGAATGCCCTGGGCTCCGCGGACGAGTACGCACAAATCCAAAGTCCTAGACGGCTGGGACGCAAGATCGACCGCGATCCCAAGGAAATCGAACGGTCGCCAACGTGAACGTGAGAACGGCGAGGGATGTCAAGGAGTGGCTCGACGCCGGGCTCGAGCACTTTGTGCTCAGGCTCGCGAAACCATTCGACACCAAAGCGCTGGAGCGCGTGCCCAAAGAGTCGCGCGCCTAGGAGCTACTCCGCGGACCGCGACTCCACACGTTCGCCGGGGCGGGGCCGGCGGAAGGGCGGCGCTTCGGCTTCGACTGCGAGCCTGTGCAGCTCGCGCATCGCACTGAGAAGCTGCTCGGTCGGCATCCCAAAGGCGTTGTGGATGACTCCGTCGTAGTAAGCCAGGCCACTCCAACGCTGGCGCAACGTCTTCGGTGCGTGGACCAGGGCGTGGTTCAGGCGGTAGTAAACAACGTTGGGTACCAGCTTCGGGTCCTGCCACTCCCCGCGCTCAGACATCCGCATGCCCCTGAACGCTCCTGACCGCGCCCCCATGAGCTCCGTGACATGAATCCAACGCACCCCGCGTTCGTGGCCACGCTGGCCGATCCGAAAGCCGTCATGCGTCAACGTCATCGGCTCACCCATGTTCTGCATCGCCGTGAAGTAGAAGGCGTTGATGCCGACCATGACCACCACTGTGAGCGGCACCACCAGCGGGTAGGTGGGGTCGGCGAACAGAGCCAGCACGAGCGCGATCGGGAACGCGATCCAACCCGCGACACGAAGGCGGCGCATCGCGGTCGGCAGGCTCGGCGCCTTCAGGGTCACATCCAGGCCCGGACGCGCGATCAAAGAGGCAGGGATCTGCCGGGTGCGCCGCCACGCCTCCCGGATACGAATCGCGGTCGCCGTGGTCCCGCCGACTCCGACGACATAAACGGTCAGGAAGGCGACAGTGACCAACAGCCACACCGCCCGCTCGTCCATCAACCGGATTGTAGGTTGAGCGTCTGAGTCACAATGAGCATCGCTTTGATTTGTGGACTACCCACTACCTAAATGATGCCCCCCGTGCCTAGGATTCACGACACCACACCCTCTTCGCGGCGCGAGCCTCCTGTCGCTTGGCAGGGGGCTCGTGTCATAAAAAGCGCGCGGGAGAATCAGCCCTCCCCCGCGGAACCCCCGCCTGCGGAACCCGTTGGCTGGAGGCGCTTTGAGGGGGCATCGGTGACAGCCGCAGTGAATCCGGCCTGTCGGCGAGTTTGGGTTCTTTTCTTATTTATGCCGCTTTCACGGCGTTGACTAATTTGGTTAGGGACTCTTTGGCGTCGCCGAAGAACATCATCGTCTTTGGGTCGTACATGAGCTCGTTGTCGATGCCCGCGAATCCTGGCCGCATGGACCGCTTCATGAACACGATGTTCTTGGCCTGGTCCGCATTAAGGATCGGCATGCCGAAGATTGGGCTGCCCGGCGACGTGCGCGCGGCCGGGTTGACCACATCGTTGGCGCCGACGATCAGCACGACATCGGCATTCTTGAACTCATCGTTGATCTCATCCATCTCTTTGAGCTGCTCGTAGGGAACGTTAGCCTCGGCCAGCAGCACGTTCATGTGGCCCGGCATGCGACCCGCGACGGGGTGAATCGCGTAGCTCACCTCGACCCCCCGCTTCTCCAGCAGCTCGGCGAGCTCACGAACCGCGTGCTGCGCCTGCGCGACCGCCAACCCGTAGCCGGGGACGATAATCACGCGCCTCGAATATGCCAGCAGCGTGCCCAGGTCTTCGGCCGAGGCCGACCGCACACTGCGACCCTCCTGCCCGGCCACCGCCGCCGCTCCCGCTCGCACCTGGCCGAACGCCCCGAACAGCACGTTCGCCAGAGAGCGGCCCATGGCATCGCTCATCAGCTTGGTCAACAGGCTGCCCGAAGCGCCCACCAGCGTCCCCGCCACGATGAGGGCAAAGTTATTGAGTGTGAAGCCGCTGGCCGCCACGGCCAGGCCGGTGAACGCGTTGAGGAGGGAGATCACGACCGGCATGTCGGCCCCGCCGATGGGAAGCACGAACGCCACACCGAGGATCAACGCCAGGACCATGAGAGAAATGAACGAAAAGGGCACTGAGGCGATCGCCAGCACGGCGATCACGAAACCGAGGATCGCCGCCGCCAGCAGGCCGTTCACGAGTTGCTGGCCGGGATATGTGATCGGGGTCCCGGTCATCAGCTCTTGCAGCTTCGCGAATGCGATCATGCTGCCGGCGAACGACACCGATCCGATGACGATGCTGAAGACGCTCGGAAAGGCCACTGTGAAGGCCGGGTGCTCGCCGAATTGGAGGAGCTCGGCGACGGCCACCAGCGCCGCCGCGCCGCCGCCCACGCCGTTGAAGAGGGCGACCATCTGCGGGATCGCCGTCATCTTGACGCGCCTGGCTCCGACGACCCCGACGACCGCTCCGATGACGACCCCGATCAAGATGATGGTCACGCCTGCGGTCGTGAAGTTCAGCAGTGGAAGCGTCGCCAGCAATGCGATCACCATTCCCGCCGCGGCGGTGAAGTTGCCGTTGCGAGCGCCCTTGGGCGAGCTCAGCTGCCTCAATCCAAGGATGAAGAGCACCGCCGCGACCAGGTAGGCAAGAGTGATGGCGATGTTCATTTGGATTCGGGAGTCTTCGACGCCTGGCGGCCTTTGAACATCTCGAGCATCCGGTCGGTCACCACGAATCCACCGACCACGTTGGTGGTCGCGAGGATCACCGCGACCAGGCCAATCACGATGTTGACGGGACTGCTCGCGCCCGCGGCGATGACGATCGCGCCGACGAGGATGATGCCGTGGATCGCGTTGGTGCCGGACATCAGAGGTGTGTGCAGGATCGTCGGGACCTTGGAGATGACCTCGATGCCGACGAAGATCGCCAGCACGAAAAAGGTCAGCTCGTTCAGGAGCTCGTTGTTCACGAGGGTGGACTCGTGATCAGCTGTTTGGCTCGCTCGTTGACGATCTCGCCGCCACGCGTGACGCACGCACCCTTGGTGATCTCATCCGCAAAGTCCAGCTTGATGGCGCCGTCTTTGACCAGGTGCAGAAGGAGGTTGGCGACGTTGCGGGCGTAGAGCTGGCTCGCGTGGAGCGGCATCGTGGACGGCACGTTCCGGGTGCCGATGATGGTGACGCCGCCGACCTCGACGTCCTCGCCCGCCTTCGTGAGCTCGACGTTGCCACCTGTCTCGGCGGCCAGGTCGACGATGATCGAGCCCGGCCTCATCCCTCTGACCATGTCAGCCGTCACCAGCAGCGGCGCCCGCCGGCCAGGGATGGCCGCCGTGGTGATGACGACGTCCGATTTTGCAATGTGCTCGCCGATGAGCTCCCTTTGCTGGCGGAGGAACTCCTCTGACTGCTCGCCGGCGTATCCGCCCTGGCCTTCCTTGGCTTCCAGCGGAAGCTCGATGAAGGTCGCGCCCAAAGACTTGACCTCGTCTTTGACCGCCGGCCGCACGTCGTAAGCGGACACGACAGCGCCCAGCCGACGTGCTGTGGCGATCGCCTGCAGGCCGGCAACACCGGCGCCCATCACCAGCACCCGCGCGGGAGCGACTGTGCCTGCCGCCGTCATCATCATGGGAAAGAACTTGCCAAGGCGCGCCGCCGCCATCAGGACCGCCTTGTAACCAGCGGCCGAGGCCTGCGAGGAAAGGGCGTCCATGGACTGGGCGCGCGAGATGCGCGGGACCAGCTCCAGGCTGAACGAGGTCACGCCACGCTTGGCCAGCGCGGTGACGATGTCACCCTGGGTGGCCGGCTGGAGAAAACTGATCAGCACCGCGTCTTGCTTCAAGAGCTCGACCTCGGCGACAGACGGCGCCTGCACCTTGAGCACGACGTCTGCGTCCTTCAGAAGAACCGCCGCGCCGCTCACCACCTTGACGCCCGCCGCTTCATAAGTCTCGTCCGGGACGAAGGCGTCCACGCCGGCGCCTCGCTCGACGCTGACCTCGAGCCCGGCCGCGATCAGCTTGGCTGCGGTGTCCGGAACGAGGGCTACACGTCGCTCATCCTGAGCACTCTCCTTGGGGATGGCGACCTTCACAGATTGAGGACTGTAGCGGAAATGGAGCTTGCGACCGCGTTCCAAAACCTGACTTGTCAGCGCCACCAGACGCGTAACATTCTTGGTCCGCCACCAAGAAACGAATTGACTGAGCAAATAATCAACGACCTAACCATCCAGGCCGCGACCGTCAACGGATCCGGAAGCCAGACGGCTAACCTGGTTTTGACGCGGGCGATTTTCAAGATGGGCATCCCGGTCGCCCCCAAGAACGTGTTCCCCTCCAACATCGAGGGGTTGCCGACCTGGTACCAGCTCCGGATCACCCCGGCCGGCCACCTCTCCCGCACTGACCAGGTCGATGTTCTCGTGGCCTTCAATCCCTCCACCTGGCGCGAAGACCTGAAGTCGGTGCGCGCCGGCGGTGTGGTGATCCACGAGGAGGCGTTCTCGAACGCCGACGCGCGCGCTGACGTCACCTACTACCCGGTGCCTTTCTCGAAGCTGGCAAAGTCAAAGATCCAGAGCGACACGCTGCGCAAACAGTTGGCCAACATGATCTACGTCGGCGTCATCGCCGGCCTGCTCGGCATCCCTTGGGACGCGGTCGAGCATGGCGTGAAGCGCCAGTTCCTCACCAAGCCCAAGGCAGTCCAGGTCAACCTCGACGCCATCAAGGTCGGCCTCGACTATTGGCAGGACAACTTCTCGAAGACCGACCCGTACCGCCTCGAGCCGATGACAGGCAGGGTCGAGGGCAAGGTGCTCGTCGAGGGCAACCAAGCCGCCGCACTCGGCGCCCTGATGGGGGGAGTCACAGTCGCCGCCTGGTATCCCATCACCCCGTCCTCGTCCCTGTGCGAGTACCTGATCGCCTACACCGATCGGTACCGCACCGACCCCGCGACCGGCGAGAAGCGCGTGGCCATAGTCCAGGCGGAAGACGAGCTGGCAGCGGTGGGCATGGCGATCGGGGCCGGCTGGGCAGGCGCCCGGTCGATGACCTCGACCTCTGGCCCCGGCATCTCGTTGATGGCCGAGTTCGCAGGCCTCGGCTATTACGCCGAAGTGCCCGTCGTGATCTTCGACATCCAGCGAATCGGACCGTCGACCGGGTTGCCCACACGGACATCGCAGGGTGACATCGGTTTTGCTTACACCCTGTCCCACGGCGACACCAAGCACCTCGTACTGCTGCCCGGGACCGTTGAGGAGTGCTACGAGTTCGCCCGCGACGCCTTCGATTACGCGGAGCGATTCCAGACGCCGGTCTTCGTTCTCTCCGACCTCGACCTGGGCATGAACCTCTGGATGACTCCCGCCTTCAAATATCCGGAGAAGCCGTTTGACCGCGGCAAGGTGCTTTCAAAGGCCGACCTCGACCGGCTGGGCGGCCAGTGGGCCCGCTACAAGGACGTCGACGGCGATGCTGTCACCTATCGCACGCTGCCCGGCACCGATCACCCTTCCGCGGGTTTCTTCACGCGCGGGTCGGGCCATGACGAGTCTGCCCGCTACACGGAGAACGCCGAGGCTTACGCGCGCAACATGGATCGCCTGTCGCGAAAGCTCGAGACGGCTCGTGCCGCGCTGCCGGCCCCCATCGTCGACGAGGCTGCCGGATCAAAAGTCGGCTTGATCGCCTTCGGTTCCACCCACGCCGCCGTGCTCGAGGCGCGAGAGACGCTCGCAGCGGCCGGCCGGCCCGTCGACTATTTGCGCCTTCGAGCGCTGCCGTTGTCGTCGGAGGTTGCCGATTTCGTTGCACGGCACGAGCGGGTTTATGTGGTCGAACAGAATCGGGACGGCCAGGTCTTCGACCTCATCCGCCTCGACCTTCCGGCGGGGCTCGTCGGGCGCGTGAAGTCGATCCGCCACTACAACGGCCAGCCGATCCCGGCGATCGCGATATCGGAGCCGCTGCTTCAAGCGGAGCCTGTTCCCGCATGAGTGTCACCCTGAATCGCATCGGCCTCCAGCGCGACGCTTACAAGGGCGCCGCGACGACGCTCTGCGCCGGATGCGGCCATAACTCCATCACCAACCACATGGTCAAAGCGCTGTATGAGCTCGGGGTCGAGCCGCATCGCCTGGCCAAGATGTCGGGCATCGGGTGCTCATCGAAGACGCCCGCTTATTTCGTCGAGACCGCCCACGGCTTCAACGGCGTACATGGACGCATGCCGGCTCTGACCACCGGCGCCCATCTCGCCAACCGCCAGCTGATCATGCTCGGCGTTTCGGGCGACGGAGACACAGCATCGATCGGCCTCGGGCAGTTCATGCACATGATCCGCCGCAATATCGACTGCACCTACATCATCGAGGACAACGGAACCTATGGCCTCACCAAAGGCCAGTTCTCAGCCACCGCGGACATCGGCTCGGTCCAGAAGAAAGGCGCTGTCAACACTTTCCAGCCCATCGACCCGTGCGCGGTCGCGCTGACCCTCGGCTGCTCGTTCGTGGCCCGCTCCTTCAGCGGTGATGGCAAGCAGGTGGTGCCACTCATAAAGGCCGCGATCGCACACCGCGGCACCGCGATCATCGACATCGTCTCGCCATGCGTGACCTTCAACGACCACGACGGCTCGACCAAGAGCTACAGCTGGGTCAAGGATCACGAGGAATCAATCGCGGATGTGTCCTTCGTGCCCTTCTTCGAAGAGGTCCACGTCGACTACGAGCCCGGGACGGTCCGCGACGTCGAGCTGCACGACGGGTCGCACATCATGCTCAAGAAGCTGGGCGAGGATCACGATCCTTCCGATCGCCGCGCCGCGGTGAGGGTGCTCGAGGAGGGCCGCGCCGCCGGCCACCTGGTGACCGGGCTGCTTTACCTCGACACGAACATAGAAGACTTCGCCACCACCGAGCACATCCCTGAGAGGCCGCTCAAGGAGTTGGGCGAGCGCGAGCTGCGGATGAGCCGCGACGACTTTGACACCTTCATGTCCGAATTCGCCTGATCAACGCGAAAACCGAGCCACCCCTACCCTCAATGCAACAGGAGCTGGCCAAAGGCGCCAGGCTGGTCGCCCGCCGCGATCCAGCGATGGCCCGCCTCATCAAGGCGGCGGGGCCACTCGAGCTGCGAGACCCTCTGCCCGACGGCTTCGCCGCGCTGGTTCGATCGATCATGTACCAGCAGCTGGCCGGCGCGGCGGCATCGACGATCCACGGCAGGTTCCTGAACCTGTTCTCTGACGGTCTCTCCCCCGCGGCGGTGCTGGTGTTGCCCGAAGGCGCCATGCGGACCGCGGGAGTAAGCGGGTCCAAGGCTGCAGCCATCTCCGACCTCGCGCTGAAAGTGAGCGACGGGACAGTTCCGCTGCATGACGTGCACGGGCTGTCCGACGACGATCTGGTCGCGCGCCTGGTCCTCGTGCGCGGCATCGGCCGCTGGACGGCGGAGATGTTTCTGATGTTCCAGCTGGGGCGTCTGGACGTTTGGCCTGTGGACGACTACGGCGTGCGCAAAGGTTGGGCGCTGGCGCACAAGCTCAAGGAACCCCCCAAGCCTCGCGCCCTCCAGCTCGAGGGAGATAGATTCAGGCCCTACAGATCAATCGCCGCGCTCTACTGCTGGCGAGCCGTCGACACGGAGGCATCTCGCGGGTGAGCAGCCAGTCGTCGCCTTCGGCCTGGTAAAAGCCAATCACCTCCGGGACCGGTAGGCGCCCCGACAGCCATGCCAGCCGATCGCGCTCCGCGCTGAGGGCTGCCGCCCGTTTGACGTACACCACCAACGAGCCGGCGCTGAGGCGCCATACGGTGCCTCCCCAGCTCAGCCAGGCGAACTCGCCTTCGAAGCGCGTGGCGCCCAGCGCCGCTTCGGCGGCCGTGCGCACCTCCGCCGGCAATCGCAAGGGACTGCTCATCAGGCTCGAGGGTAGCCCTCGAGCCGATGCAGGGCGCCTGTACGATTCATGCTCAACGGGTGTGGGCGGGGTAAACGCGCTTCCAGAGTCTCCTGATGCCTTCAAAGAGGCGACATGGGACGACGTCCGGCCGTTTTACGTGGAACTCGTGTCCCGGCGTCTTGACGCCGACAATGTCGAGGAGTGGCTCGCCGACTGGTCTCGGTTCGAATCTCTTTTGTCAGAGGCGTCCGCGCTGGCCAGCTTCGACTATTCATGCGACACGTCTGACCCGGGGCGAGAGTCGGCGCAGCTGCGGTTTGGCGCGCAGATCTCGCCCAAGGCCCAAGAGCAGCGCGTGAGGCTGCAGGAGCGGCTGGTGAATTTGGGCTATGTGCGCCCTGGCCTCGAAACCACAATCGAAAGGTTCCGCAACCAGATGCGAGTCTTCAATGAGGCCAACGTCCCGATTGCCGCCCAGTTGTCTCGGCTCACCACCACCTGGTCAAAGCTGATCGGCTCCATGACCATCGAATGGGAGGGCGTCGAGAAGACTCCGGCCCAGCTTCTCCCCTACCTCGAATCTCCCGATCGGTCCGTTCGCGAACGCGCTTTCAAGCTTCGCGCCAAGCCTTATTGGGACAAGCGCGATTCGATCGCGGACATCTTCGACGGCATGTACGACCTTCGACAGCAAACAGCACGCAACGCCGGTTTTAAAAACTTCCGCGATTACGCCCACCAGGAAAAGAACCGGTTCGCCTACTCGCCGGACGACTGCCTGCGCTTCCACGAGGCGGTCGAGACGGCGGTCCTGCCGGCTGTCGAGCGGATCCTGGACCGGCGGCGCCGGACGATGAACATTGACCGCCTCAGGCCGTGGGACACCGCCGTCGACCCCCTTGGGCGAGCAGCGCTCAAACCGTTCGCGGACATCGATACCTTCGTCGGGCGAGCCGCCAAAGTCTTCGGCCATGTCGACCTCGCCTTCCGCAAATATTTCGAGACCATGGTGGACGCCAAGCTGCTCGATCTCGAGAATCGCAAAGGCAAAGCGCCAGGCGCCTACAGCCAGACGCTCTCATTCAGGAAGCAGCCGCTGATCTTCATGAACGCCGTCGGCGTCGACGACGATGTCAGAACTCTGCTCCACGAGTCAGGCCATGCGTTCCATTCATTCGAAGCGGCACGATTGCCAATCCTCTTCCAACGCCATCCAGGGTCCGAGATGGCTGAGGTGGCGTCAATGTCAATGGAGCTGCTCGCGGCGCCTTTCATCGGCGAGGACAATGGAGGTTATTACAACGAAGACGAGGAGCGGCGCTCACGCGTAGAGCACCTGGAAGGGATCGTCATGTTCTTTCCACACTGCGCATCAGTCGATGCGTTTCAGCACTGGATCTACCTTGATGAGGCCGGGCGCGACAGGGACGCGCGCGACGCCAAGTGGCTTGAAATGCGGGCGCGATTCGAGAGCAACGGCGTGGACTGGAGCGGGCTCGATGGCGAGCGCGTCGCGAGGTGGTATCAGCAGCCGCACTTCTTCTCGAGCCCCTTCTACTACATCGAATACGGCATCGCGCAGCTCGGCGCCCTACAGGTGTGGCGAAACAGCTTGAAAGACGCTAGGGAGGCGGTGCGAAATTATCGGGCTGCGCTGGCTCTTGGCGCAACTAAGCCCCTGCCCGAGCTGTTCAGAGCTGCGGGCGCACGGCTGATCTTCGACAGCGACGGCATGGGCGAGCTGATCGACGTCGTCGAAGAGGAGATCGCCAAGCTCCAATAGGGAGTCTCAGCTCTGCGCGAGGTCGCGCAAGGGCATTCGCGGACCGAAGCGTGGCGCGGTGATTCCGGCGATTGCGATGAGCCGAAGCACGCGAGCGCGGTGGCCGCGATAAGGCTCGAGCAGCTCGAGCATGCGCTCGTCTGTCGAGCGCGGCGTCCCCTCGAGTGCGAACCCCACGCTGTGAGGCAGGTTGTAGTCGCCGAGTGGGACCGCATCGGGATCGCCAAGTGCGGCCGACGCCACATGGGCGGCCGTCCACGGGCCGATTCCGGGGAAGGCCTGCAAGCGCATGTATGCAGACGCGATGTCCATCGAGACCGTCTCCTCAAGCCGCCCCGCGCTGCGGGCGGCACCGATGATCACGTCGGCGCGCCGGCGCTCGATCCCGAAGCTGTGGAACGTCCAGTAAGGTGTCCGCGCCAGCACGCGCGCCGAGGGCGGAATCGTGAGCTTGACTGGTCCTGGTGCCGCCTCACCTAGCGCATCGACCAGGCGCTCGTAAGAACGGCGCGATTCGACGCCGGCGACCTTCTGGCCGACCACGTTTGCCACCAGCGCTTCAAAAACCGCCGAGGTCCTGGGGGTACGCACACCGGGATGACGCTTGTGAACCTGCTCCAGAAACGGGTGCCGCGGCACAAAGCCGGCAGCGTCGTCATGCTCGCCGCAGAGCTCGTCTGCATGCGAGGCTGCCCAGGGCGCGCCTGGGCCCCATGCTTCGACATCGACAGCGCCGTCGGACTGCATGAGGTGAAGCGTGGCCGGCCCGTCCGGCGTGAGAGTGGCGCGCCAGGCCTCGCCGGCGCTGATGCGCAACGAGCGGCGCTCGCCGATCGGGGACAGCGTCAGCCCGAGGTCAAGGGGCCGCGCCAGCTCGAATCGCGTGATGACATCCGGGATCACGCTACGTGCTGAGCGGAACCCGGAGCGTGAATGTGCTGCCCCTGCCAGGCGTCGACTCCACTGTCAGGTCACCATCGTGCATTCGCGCGATCTCGCGCGACAGCCAGAGACCGAGACCAGTACCCGATACCCTCTCGGTGGCCTTGGTCTCGATCCGGACAAAGCGGCTGAAGAGTCGCGCTTGGTCTTCTTCGGCGATTCCAATGCCCTCATCGGTCACGGCGACCATGCCTACGCCGTTGCCTGTCACGCGGACTCTGATGCGGGAGCCGTTGGGTGAGTACTTGGCGGCGTTGCTGAGCAGGTTTCTGACCACGATCTGGAAACGATCGGGATCCACCTCGGCCTCCACCGCCCTCGAAGGCCTCTCGACGCTCAGCTGATGCTTCACGAGCAACTGGCTGACGCCTTCGATTGCCTGGTCCGTCAATTCGACGAGGTTGGCGGGGAGCTTCTTCAGCGCCATCCGCCCTTCTTCGAGGCGGGCCGCCTCGACCATCTGCTCGACCATCCAGTTGACCTCATCGGATTTCGCGATCAGCAGGTGAACCACAGACGACGATTGGGCGGATAAACCTCCGAGCACGCCGGCTTCGAGCATCGTGAGATATCCCTTGATGACTGTCATCGGGCCACGCAGCTCGTGCGAAGCGACGTTGAGGAACTCGGTCTTGGCCTTCTCGAGGGAAGCGATCCTCTCACTCAGCGATACGCGGTCCAGGCCGGCGCTGATGCTGTTTGCGTACTGGCGCAGGAGGACGAATTCGTCCTCGCCGAAGCTCGGCGTGAATGGGCCGGCGACGATGACCATGCAGCCCTCGCCTTGCTGGAGTTGCAGCGGGGTGGTGAGCATGGCGGCGGGCTGGGTCGAGGATCGCGCGTTGCCCACGGCCCGGCCAGCACGCAGGTCCGCCGCAACAGCTTCTGCCTGCTCAAGCGTCATCTCGCGAGCGGCCAGGATCGAGCCGTCTGCATCAACGATGACCGCGCTCGCACCGCCAACCAGGCGTGTCGCCCATCCGAGCGCGCGCTTGGCCAGCGTGGGGCGGTCGGGGCTGTACAGCAGCAGGTCATGTAGCGCGTTGCGAAACGCATCCTCTTCCGGCTCTCTCCAGATGCGTCGAAGCCATGAAGGCGGCGAGAAGCTGACATAGAGCAGCGGCACTATCGCCAGGGTGACAAGGTGTGTAACAAGGACGAAATACGGTGTGCGAGCGGCGGAGCCGGCCAGGGTTGCCGCGCCGATTTCCGCGATCAGCGCAGCGTAGCCGAGGCTCAGGGCACGGAGCCTGGCCGACTCGACAGCGCGGCGGTGCATCGATGTGACCCACATGCGGAAGATCGGCTCGAGGATGCAGAGCCCCCACGTGATCAAAAAGGCGCCGGCGGCGAGTCCTTGAAGGGGACCAAGTCGTTGTTGTGGATCAGATGGCAACTGGACGGCAAAAGCCAGCAGCGCAACGGCCACGATTCCGAGGGTGACCCAGCGCTTGACCGAACCCAACGGAATCAACGCGTCGCGGAACATCAGCAGCGCATAGCCCGACAGCAGGAAGATCACGAGGGTGACATCGGTCAGCAGCTGGTTGAAAGCTCCGGCGTGGCCAACCGCCGGGGCCAGCAGGATCAAAGCGGTCAGCGAACCAAACGCAACGCCCAGGTGACCACTGCGGGCATCGCGATGGCGAGTCCAGTCCATCACCACCGCGAGCGTGAGAAGAACGAAGGCTGCGTCCGTGGCCAGCTGCAGCCCCACGAGGACGCTTGCCACTGGCCGAGGATAAAGCAACGGCCCGCTGTATGCCAATGTGACAGAGCAAGGAGGAATTACTAATGAAGCGGGTGACTCGAAAGAATGCAAGCGTCGACCGAATCGCCTGTCCGTGGTTGATCAAGCGGTTCATCGACCCCGACGCCGAGTTCCTGTACGCGCCCGCGGCGGATGTTTCGGCCGTCGCCGAGAGGGAGGACGCCATCCCATATGACGTGGGCGGCGTGGAGCTGGGCCACGTCGATGGCCGGTGCAGCTTCGAGTCGATCATCCTCAAGTACGGTTTGAACGACGCTGCTCTTGATCATCTTGCAGCCATTGTTCACGGCGCTGACGTGTCAGCGGACATCGCGGTCACCCCTGAGGCCGCTGGCCTGAAGGCGATCGCACATGGCTTCGCGATGGTGCACGGCGAAGACGATCACCGCAAGATCGCGCTCGAGACGCCGCTGTATGACGCTCTGTACGCCTGGTGCCAACACCAGGCGGGACGGCTCACGGCTGCGGCAGAATGACCTCGATTCCGTCGGGGTCTGGCGCCGACGCATCGAGACGGCCTACCTCGAAACTTTTGAGGCCGGCCACGTCTGGTTCGATTGCGGCTGCGCCGCGGCCCTCGAGCAGATTTATCCCCGGGTGGTGGTGGTAGCCGTCCCAGCTCAGGAAACGCATCACGTTTCCCGCCTCAGCCGTCAGCGTCATGCCCATCGATTCGTAGAAAGCCTGGCTCCAATCCAGGTCGCCGACGTTCAGGTGCATATGGCCGAGCGCCGTTGCTGCTGAAAATTTCGGCCGGGGCGCGTCAGCGATGCGCAGCAGTCGCTCGAAGTCCAGATGCTCGATGCCGATGTTGAGGCGCTCACCCGGATAGGTCCACCCGCTGCGCGACCGGTCAGCGTCGACCTCGATGCCATTGCCTTCGGGGTCGTCGTAATAGAGGGCCTGCCTGACAAAGTGGTCGGAAGTCCCAGTCAGCGGAAGCTTTTCCTCCAGCGAGCGGTGCAAAAACCTCCGAGCTCCGCCTCGGCCGAAAGCAGGATCGCGAAATGGTAAAGGCCGGCCGTGTGCCGGGGCGGCGGCGCCAGCTGCGCGTGGCCTTCAATCGAAGCAGGGGCTTTCCGCCCGCGCCAAAGCTGGCGGAGCTGTTGTCGCCGGCCAGCCTGTTAGCCCGAACCACACGTAGAAGCCGGACTCACGCTCGAGGTCGTGGACCTTCAGTTCGAGCGCGCCAAGTGGCCACGCTGAGCTCACACCGTTTTCAGCGGAATGACAATCGAAACGATTCGCTCGGTCTTGATTTTTCCGTTGTCGTCCAAAACCCAGGTCTGCGCCGAGGGAAAGAGCCTGGGGCCGAATGGACCGCCTTCGGTGCGCACCTCGTACATGATCAATGCGTTCTGCTCGTCCCCGGTGGCCGCGATTATGCGCAAGCTGCCCGGCACTACCAGTTTGGCGAATTGGACGAGGCCGCGAGCACCCTCCATGTACTCCTCGATGCCGGCCAGGTTCGCCGCCGGGCTGAAGAACTGGACGTCCTCAGCGAGATTGCCTCGTGCGCTCTCCATGTCGTGGTTGGTCCACGCTTCGAGGTGCGAGCGCGCAAGTTCGACCGCCGGCGAGTCTGAGATCTGCGAGGTGTCCATAATCGCCTCCTTTACTTGCCGTCAGCGTAGATGAAGCTGAGGTCGCAGTCACTCGGGCTGATCGCGGCCAGAAGCAGATCTGCGTGCGAACCTTCCGCCGCCGGTTGACGTATCCATAGCGGGTGCACCGGAGTGATGAAGAAATCATGGGAGCGGTCGGCGAGGGTGACCGTGCTGCCCTCGAGGCCCTCGTTTTCCGCTACCACGCCCAGCTGCTCGGCTTCTTCTTTCGGATGCTGGCCGGCGATCGGGCGACGGCGGAGGACCTCACTCAAGAAACGTTCGTCAGGCTGCTCCGTCAGACCACCTATTCCCGTGACCGTGCCTTCCGGCCCTGGCTCTTCGCCGTCCCGGCCAATCTCGCGCGGGACCATCTGCGCCAAAACGTCTCGCAGACCGCTCGATGCTGACCAACCGTTTGAAACCCTGGAAGATCCCAAGCCTGGTCCCGAAGCCCTGCGATCACCGGGGCGCTCGTTGACGAGATCGCCAGGGCTGTCGCCAGAATCCCTGACGAGTACCGCGTGACTCTGATTCTTCGCTATGGCAACGACCTCAGCCTTGAGGAGATCGCCGACTCCACCCCCGAAGCCTTGATCGAAGCGACTCGCGGCGCGGTTCTGGGAGATCACCACCGACCCGGCCACGGCCGGCCGGCTTCACGACGGCTGGTCGGTGAGCGGGCTGGTCAGCCCCGGGCAACCGGGTGACCATCCGAGTCGTCAGCAGTTCGAAACCGATCGATAGCGCACACCCGATCGAGCCAAACCTGGAGGACGCATACCTGCTGACTATCGGCGCGGTTCGCAGAGCTGTCTGATTGTGCGAAGGGGGCGATCGATCAGCACGCTACCCGCCTCCAACCTGGTTGAGGGTAGCCCGGTCGCGACCTCGGAGCTCACCCCTATTTCATGGCTTATCTCGCTCTGGAGAGAGTTAGTCAGCTGATTCGTGACTTCACGTCGACCCACGGATTCTCAAAAGACCATAAAAATTGGCAGGTTTGTTGCCTGTCAACCGGCCTCGCCGACTTCGATGCGCTGGCGGAGGATGGCGAGGGCATTGGCGATGCGCTGGCCAACCGTGCGCTCGGAAACGCCGACCGCCGCGGCGATCTCGCGATTGGTGTACCCATAGTAGTAGCGCAGCACCAACGCCGCGCTCTGCTTGGGCGGCAGCCGCCGCAGCTCAGCCAAGACGCTATGCGAATGCGCGTAGTCCACGGGATCGGGGTCAGGTGCAGGCGCGCCAAGTCGGCGCAAGAGTGAGGGCAGCGCGCGGATCTGTTCGCGCCGACGATAAGAGATGGCAGTGTTGACCGCGATGCGGTGCAGCCACGCCTCGACGGGCACCTCGCCGTGCCACTGCGGCCACGATCGCAGGGCACGCGTGAACGCCTCTTGGGCGCAGTCCTCCGCCGCCGCTTGCGAGCCGACGATTCCAGCAAGAGTCCGCACGACGCGCGGGAAGCTCACGCGGTAGAGCCTCTCGAAGTCCGCCGGCGAACCCCGTACGTAGGCATTCAGCCCCGCCTGTTCCGGCCCATCGACGCTGGTCGGGGCCAGCACCCCACTCCCTACAATCCCTCCAAATTTGAAGTTCAATCGTCGTGCCCGCCGGGCGGTAGTGCGGCAGGAGTGGCAGATCGATCGTCGCTCTGGTTCGACTTGCCTTGGTAGTCGCTTGGCGTAGACGTACCACCCGACTCATGCTCCGGCGAGTTTGGCTGCGCGGATTTCTCGGGTTCCGAGGATGGGCTCGAGTTCTCTTTCGGCTCTGCTTTGGGCGTTGGTGATGGGGCGGCGATCCCGATCGTCCTGATCCACGCGCTCGGCTTGATCCAGACGCCCGGGTTAGTGCTTCCGGTGACTGCGCTGGCCATAACCATGATTGCGATCGTGGCCGCGGTCGCCAGGACAAGCGGCCGGACCAGTCCATAACCAAACCAAGAGCGCCGGCCGCGGAGAGCCGGTAGGTTCAGCGGGACCTTGATCTCCATGGCGTCGAGTTCATCGCGCAGGCGGCGACCGAAGTTCTGTTCGAATCCGCTCTCGGCTTGCATCGTAGTTATAAGACGCCCAACGCCCGCAAAATCGGAAGCTGGGCATCGGCTGGGGGCCGCACTCACCGCATCACGGCTGGCCGTCGGTCGCTGGTCCTTCCAGGCGGATGACTTGAGCGGTTGATATTGCCGGATCGGTTCCGACTTCGGGCACCTCGGGCGTCTATGTAGTTGCCGGCTTTCGGGCGGAGCTTGACTACGCGTTTGAGGTGGTACAAATGGATGTTCGCAAGTCCGAGGGAGTCCGGATCATCAGAGCGGACGCTGCGCAACCGAAAGCGAAACAAAATCGTACCCGGCGGTTTGTGGCCCTGAGTGTTGGTGCAAGTGCTGCATCCGGTTTGGCCGCCGTGCTCGGCATCGGGCCTTTCGCTGCCCTGCACGCTTCGGCGAACATCGGAAACACTCACCCGCCGGGGCGGCCGATCGAAGCCCGGACTCTTTTCCCGGCCGTCCAGCCTTTGCACAAAGTAGTGGACGTCAATGACCCACCCCAAGCGCCTCGCCCGCCTGCTGTCGCACCCCGACCGGTGGACGACAACTCAAGCTCCTGGGTCCATTCCACGCCATCGTCAAGCGTGGAGCCTGGAGATGACTCGGGAGACGACTGATGCAGAAGCGATCCCAGCAGTTCATCCGTGATCGGGCCATCAACCTGGTCCGGCTGGCCACGCTCGGCGGCGTGGCGGGCGCAATTGGACTTACTTGGCTGTTCTCGAACCTCGCCATCGCTTACTTTTCTGGCCAGCCAGTCGGTGCCCAATCGGCACCACCGCCACTAGTACCGGTCTTAGAGGCACCGATTCAATCACCACCGGCGCTGATCCTCAGGGTCGTTCACCACCCAGCTTCCTGGTCCGCCTCCGGCGGAACTCCCCGGCCGCCCGGGCAGGGGCCGGCCGCGGCGCCGCCGGCACCGCCCCCACCAGCCTGCCACTCCACGCCCTCCAGGCCGTGCTGAGCACGGGATCCTTCTCGGCCATGGGCACCATCACCACCCTGGTGGTCGAGGACAGTCGCGATCTGGCGCCGGCGATGGCCATCGTCGAGGCACAGATCCGCGAGATCGACCAGGTCTGCAGCAGATTCAGGGAAGACTCCGAACTCTCCCGCCTGAACCTCCGCGGAGGCGGCGGCGAGGTGGCGCTTTCCCCCTTGCTCGAGGAGGCGATCGTGGCCGCCCTGCGCTCGGCCGAGATGACTGACGGACTCGTCGATCTCACCGTCGGCGCGTGTGTGGAGGAGGCCGGGTACACAGTTACCTTCCGCGACCTGCCGATCGACGGGCCTCCTGTCGAGCTCCGTGTCCGCAGGGTGCTGGGGTGGCGCGCCCTGATCTATGACCCCCAAGCCCACACCGTCAGTCTGCCCAAAGGCGTCCGGCTCGACCTCGGCGCCAGCGGCAAGGCATGGGCGGCAGACCGGGCGGCCACCGCCGTGGTCGACAACCTCGGAGTGGCGGTCGCGGTCGAATGCGGCGGAGACGTCGCGGTTCGGGGAGCTCATCCGCAGGGCGGGTGGCCGGTACGCGTGGCGGCGGCCGTCGGCGCCGACGCGTTCCAGGATGTCGTCATCTTTGACGGCGGCCTAGCAACCTCGGGCACCACCGCGCGCCGTTGGCGGCGGGGAGGGATCGAGTTGCACCACATCATCGATCCGTTGACCGGGCTGCCCGCACGCACACCATGGGCGATGGTATCGGTCGCCGCCGCCACGTGCCTGGAGGCCAACGCCGCTGCCACCGCTGCCCTCATCATGGGCAAAGCCGCACCTGAGTGGCTCGACGATCACCACCTTCCGGGCCGCTTGGTCGATGCCAACGGAGGCGTTCGCTTCGCCGGCGGCTGGAGCAGATGAAGCAGGGGTGAGCATGCCCTTGGCGGCGGTCACGGCTGCGACCACCAATCCGAGCTGGTACTGGTACGCGACCCGGGGGCTTGGGATCACCGCCCTGATCGTGCTCACCGGCGCGGTGGTACTCGGTATCGTCACCTCGCTGCGGTGGAGCGGTGAGGGCACGCCGGGATTCGTGGCTGCTGACGTGCACCGCAACCTGAGCCTGCTCGCGATCTTTCTCCTCGTCGCCCACGTCGTCACCACAGTGCTCGATCCGTACGCCCACATCAGCCTGCGTGACGTCGTGATACCGGTCGGTGCCGCCTACAGGCCGGTCTGGCTTGGTCTGGGGGTGGCGTCAGCTGAGATTTTGGTCGCGGTGGCCGCGAGCAGCCTCTTGCGCGACCGCATTGGTCCGCGCCCTTGGCGGCTGATCCACTGGGCGGCGTACGCTTCGTGGCCCCTAGCCGTGGTTCACAGTCTGGGTACAGGCAGCGACGCCCAGGCCGCCTGGATGATCGCCGTGGTTGGTTGGTGCCTGGCAGCCGTGCTGATTGCTCTCTTCTATCGTCTCCGTCGCGGTGCGCTCGCCACTCTGCCGATTCGTTTCGCCGCGGCAGCAGGTATAGCTTTGCTACTAGCAGTTGGCGTCGGCTGGGCATTCTCCGGCCCGCTCGCGCTCGGATGGGCAGCCAAGGCGGGCACGCCCGCGAACTTGGTCGCCGCAGGGCGCCGTGCCGTCCATCCCGGGCCGGGGGGCTTCAGCGATCCGCTCGCGGGATTGATGGTGCGCGATCGCTCCGGGTACACGCAGATCTCGATGCGGGACATGGTGGACACCGAGCTGACGATCAGCATCCGCTCGCCGAACACCACCGAGACCCTGCCAGTGGTCACGATCGCCCGTGCCGCTCGCATCATATGCACGGTCCCAGCGACCGCCACTATCACGCTTTATGCCGTCTGCCGCACCACTCGGCTCACGATCACAATCGACGGGCCGAGCTCAGTCTTGAAGTCGGGCGGCCCGATCACCGGGCAGCTGGTCACCTCCGGCCCGCTGAATTGACATTTCCGATTCCCAAGGCCGCAGTCCGAATCAGCGCGCGGCCTGCGGTTGTGACTCGGTTGGTGGCGGGCCCGCCTCCGGTGATGGGTTACGAGCGCCTCAACGACCACCATCGCCGCCTCGGATCCCGTTCCGCCGGTGGAGCATGCATGCTGGACGTGCTCGCCCGGAGCGGCATGCGTGGACGTGGTGGCGCGGGGTTCCCAACCTGGCGTAAATGGAGCGCCGTAGCCGACAGCAGGAACGGCGACGCGGTGGTGGTGATCAACGCCTCCGAGGGTGAACCCCTCAGCCAGAAGGACCGAACTTTGCTGGCCTTTCGCCCGCACCTCATCCTGGACGGTGCTGCGCTCGCAGCCGAGACTGTGGGCGCGACCGACATCGTGGTTTACCTGTCCACCGGTCCTGGCACGGCGGAGAGGACGATGAAGGAAGCGCTGGCGGAACGGGCCAGAGCCGGCATTCCTGAACCTCGGATACGTATCGTCCACACGCCGCACCGATACGTCGCCGGAGAGTCCTCGGCAGTGGTGAACCGTGTATCGGGCGGTCCTGCCAAGCCCAGGTTCAGCGTGCACCGCTCCGCCGCCAAAGGCGTTAACGATCGTCCGACACTCGTCCAGAACGCCGAGACCCTCGCCCACGTCGCCATGATCGCCCGCTACGGCAGCGATTGGTTTCGCGAGCTGGGCACCGATTTCTCGCCCGGCAGCACTTTGATGACCCTCTGCGGCAACGTCCGCCACCCCGGCGTGTATGAGGTCGACCTGGCGGCGCGGTTGGGCGGCGTTCTCGAAGCGGCTGGCGGGACCCACTCGCCGCCCGCGGGGGCGCTGCTGGGTGGTTACTTTGGAACTTGGCTGCCTGCAGCGGCGCTCGATGACCTGCCGCTGGATGGGGAGCGATTGCGCTCGGAGCAGGGAGCGTCGCTTGGCTGTGGGATTGTGGCGGTGCTCTCTCAGGGTGGCTGCGGGATCGTGGAGGCCACTCGCATCCTCACCTACCTCGCCGCGGAGTCCGCAGGTCAGTGCGGGCCCTGTGTGTACGGCTTAAAGGCCCTCTCCGCGACGATGGAGCGCGTGGCCCGCTCTGAAGCTGAGCCGGACGATGCCGGGCGAGTGCGGCGCTGGGTGGGGATGATTCGAGGGCGAGGCGCCTGCCACCATCCCGACGGAGCCGTGGGCCAGCTGTCCAGCGCGCTGAGCGCCTTCAGCGACCACCTCGGCGCACACTTTGACGGGCAGCGATGCCACGGGCTTGGCGTGGCCGGACTCCCACCACCTCCGGCCCCGGGAAGGGGATGGCGGTGAGCGAGACCTTGGAGCGCCGGGTGCTCGTCAATCCGGTTCTCTGCACTGGCTTCGGCTACTGTGCGGAGATCGTCCCTGAACTCATTACCCTGGATGACTGGGGATTCCCAATCGTGAACTCGCGCCCGATCAAGGACGAGCGAGTATCGAATCTTGCGCATCGCGCGGTGGTCACCTGCCCGCGTCTGGCCTTGCTCCTCGTCGAAGCCGATCCAAACCACAGCGATCGACCTTAGCCTCAGAGCAGAGGTGTTAGCTCGTTTGCTGCTGCAGGCGCGCCCGCCGAGGTCAGGATTCTGAGCATGACCCTGCTCTGATTGGGCCGACCAGTGGTAGATCAGGCGAGGGCAGGCCGGATGAGTTTCAATAACCTCATCGGCCCTCATGGGAGCATGCCGTGGGCAAGGAGACGGCCGCCTGGTCCGCCGCTCGGGTGCACTGATCAGCCTGGTTGGCGAAGTTGCCACGGCCCTCGAATATGGGCTCCTCGCTCCCAATGCGATCGAATCCCGCGAGGTCGGTCGCTAGCTCACTCTGGCTCACAGCGGCAGAGGCCATAGCCTTCGCCATCGTGGCCACCAACGAGCGACTTCATTCTGCGATGTGCGCGATTGCTTCCATGACCTGGGCGGTGGCCGATTGCTGCTAGCGAGTGGATAGCTGCACCTGGGTCATCAACTCGGCACGACACGAGATCGGATACCCGAGGAGACGGGTCCGTGCGCGTGGGTTTAGTGCGTCAAGTTCCACGATCCGAGACTCCCAATAGACGAGACGCTCTCCGAACCTTTCGGCTTGAGCGACCACAACCGGGATCGTTTACCGCGTCTGATTTGTGAATTGCGTAGCTGCCCCGCGTGTGACTCCGGGCCGCGAAGTTGGTGCTAAACCTGCGCGAATCGCCTCGTGTCCAGCGCTAGCTGGTTTCCGCCAGATCTCATGCGCCCTTGGCGCGAGAATCCTTCCGCTCCCAGCCATCTTGCCCCTTGCAACTCGCGTCGATCGCTTCAGTCATCTGGTCCGGAGTCGGCTGCGCATGGGGCTTCGAATCATGGTCGGCGAACGCATTCCAACCCAGCGGTTACCTTTGGCGCGTTGAGGCGTTCCATAACCGTGCGGATGTGGCCGGCCGCCGCGGCGATCGCACTCGCGGCGTGCACCCCGAGCGCTCCCACGCCCAACCACGGCGGATCGTCTGAGGCGCCGTCGCCGCGCACCGACGCGTCGTCCGCATACGATCCGGCCAACGGAACGATCGTGCTGTTCGGCGGTGCCGACCGCTCAGGCGTGCTCGGTGACACCTGGACCTGGAACGATGCGGGCTGGGTGCTGCAGCATCCGGCGACGTCACCACCTGCCAGGGAGTTCGCCTACTTGGGTTTCGACCCTGTGACGTCGCGGGTCGTCCTGTTTGGCGGCACGACTTGCGCGCCACCAGTCTCTAGCGATGTCACCGGCTGCGAGTACCAAAAGGTCCAGACCAACCTAGACGACACGTGGACGTGGGACGGCAGCAACTGGACGAAGCTCGAGACGGCCCATGCGCCGGCCATTCAGGCGTTTCGGGGCGACTTCGGAGGCATCGCAGCCGATGAAAGCCACCACGCCCTGATCCTGGTGACCTGGCCCACTGGCAGCGAGCGATCGACCGTTGAGACGTGGACGCTACAGGATGCCGACTGGCACCAACTTCAGCCGGCGCATCCGCCGGCTCCGTATGAGTTCAGCGGTCCGGCCTACGACGCCGCAAGCGGCCACCTCATCCTCCAGCAGCTAGGCGAGCGCTTCGGTGCCACGTACTGGTGGGACGGCAAGGACTGGCGATTCTTCGACCCTTCGGTCAAGACGCCGCATTCCTACGGACGGCTCGTCTCTGCGGGTAGGCGGGGCCTTCTCCTGATCTGGGCGAGCAACGACTATGCATGGAATGGGCAGTCGTGGTCTGGCGTCACTGTCCTGCCGGGCCTCGTTTCCTCGCTGGCTCAGCCGCGCGACGGTTGGACCGCGTCCTTCGACGAGCGGACCGGCGAGCTCATCCTTTTTGGGGGCCGGGCGGGCCCTGGGGGCCCTGACCTGCTTGGCGATACAGTCGGTTGGGACGGATCAGCATGGAAGACGCTGACTCGAGCCCAACCGACGCCCCTGGGTGCGCTCGGCCCGTGCTCGCCCCAGCTGTCCGAGAGCGCCCTCGGTGATGGGCCCATAGGGGACCCATCGGGGGCGGTCGTCGAGGTGGACTTCTCCGAACCACCGTCCGGGCCCTGCCACTTGCACGTAGACGTCGTGATGACGGTTTATCTCGGCAACAACCTGGTCGAGATGACTGGAAATCCAAAGACGCAAGAGGTGGATGTGGACCTCAAACCCGGCGGCGGCGGTGTCGCGGCGGTGTTCGATGCCCACGGCGTGTGCGCGCTTGGTGCTGGCGTATACGCGCAGCTACAGGCTGGAGACTTCCATACCCAATGGGACCTGACAGGATGCAATACGCCGTACCCGTCCGCGCCGCTGAGCATCACATCATCGGTTCGTGTTACGTGACGAGGTCGATGTTGGCTGGGGAGGACATTGGCTGGGGAGGAAGGATTCGAACCTTCAACCTTCTGATCCAGAGTCAGCTGCGCTACCGTTGCGCCACTCCCCAACAGACCGGGCCGCCTATTCTAGTTTGAGGGGGAGGTCCCCCCTCAGGATGCCGCCGGACATACCCCTTCTGCTGTGCTCGGTGCGGCCTCCTGCCAGGTTTGTTATCCACAGTCTGTCCCCAGGCAAGCTTTGGTCGCCTACCGCGGTCCCGTCGCCAGGATGGAGCCGATCCATCAGGTAGCCCGCGATCCTGAGCGATCACAGCGGGGCGACCTCGATTCGCCGCGGGGGCCACGCCGCCACCCGCCGGCAATCCACAGGCTAGTCCCGGTCCTGCACCCTCACAGTGGAGCGGCGGGACAGCGGGCGCGAGGTCATTCGAATCGAGAGCGGAGGCGGCGTCCCCATGAGCCTCTCGAAGCCAGCCTCAAGCAGGCCCTTTGCCCGGTAGAGGTTGATCGCCCAGCCGACCCCGAACACCCTGTCACTCAGCAGTGAATCAGAAGATGGATTCCAGTAGGCGTCGCGAACCTTGTCCCACGATGGGACTCTGAAGTCATAAGGCACGATTCCGAGGACCCGACCGTGCCAGTTCCGTTCTTCCTCCGGCTTGGCCAGCTCGGTGGCCACGGCGCCGACGACGAGGGCCACAGCGGTGAGCCGGATCAGCCGACGTATGCCGCGCAAAGTCCCCATACTTCAATTGAAGCGTAGTTCACAGTAACCGTGCACGTTTTGAATCCGTTCCAGCAAGCGGGGTAGATGGCCACAAGGCTCCAATCCACGACGCGACTGCTTCGGTGGCTAACGCCTGGTCTCGAGATCAAGCGGTGGCTTCTGCTCCTCATGTTCGCCGAGCTGGTGCTGGTCCTTGGATTCGCCTACGGGCTAAAAGCGGCTTACAGCACGCTCGAGCTACCACACGAGTTCTATTACGTAACCCTCCAGTTTTGGCCGTACCCGGTTCGCGCGCTGATTTTCGCCACGGTGGGCATCGGGATCTTGATCTTCAGCTACTTGAAGCTCACGCAGTCGGTCCTCGGTCCTTTCCTTCCCGGCAATGGCTCCAGCAGCATGGTCGAAGTCATCCACGCGTTCCGATTGAAGAGTCGCGGTCCTCGCATCGTCGCCATCGGCGGCGGCACCGGGCTCAGTTCGCTGCTGCGCGGGCTCAAGGCCTATACCTCGAACCTCTCGGCCATCGTCACCGTGGCAGACGACGGCGGCTCCTCAGGCAGATTGCGCGACGAGTACCGAATCCTTCCACCGGGGGACTTCAGACAGTGCCTCATCGCGCTGGCCGACGCGGAGCCCCTGATGAAACAGCTCTTCGACCATCGCTTCAAGGAGGGGTCGCTCGACGGCCACTCGTTCGGAAACCTTTTCATCATGGCGATGGCCGATGTGACAGGAAATTTCGAGCGCGCCTTGCGCGAATCCGGCAAGGTGCTGGCGGTCAAGGGCACCATCATCCCTTCAACTCTGCAGGACGTCACCCTCGTCGCCTCAATCAACGGCCACGTGGTGGAGGGCGAATCCAAGATTCCAAAGCAGAATGCGCCGATCAGCCAGGTGTTCCTCAAGCCAGACGGAGCGCTGCTGAACCCTGAGGCTCTGCAGGCGATCATGAACGCCGAGCTGGTGGTGATCGGTCCCGGCTCCCTGTACACCTCGATCCTCCCCAACTTGCTCGTGGAGGGCATGGTCGAGGCGATCAAAGCCTCGCCCGCGCTCAAGGTCTACATCTGCAACCTTGCCTCTCAAGAAGGAGAGACCGAGGGCTACGACGTCGACGACTACCTGCGCGTGCTCCACGAGCACATCGGCGTCAACCTGTTCGATTTCGTGCTCGTCAACTCCAACAACTCCCACACCCCCACAGGCGGCCAGTCGCAGGTGATCTTCCGGCCCGAGGACTCCACCCACCACCCTGAGGTTCGCTTCATCGGAGCCGACGTGGTGAACGTGCGCATCCCTTCTCACCACGACCCCGACAAGTTGGCCCGCTCGATCATGCGGAAGGTGTGGCAGGCGTAGCCCGACGCGCTCGCCGGCGGCTTACGGTTTCGACAGTCACCGTCGCCGCGGCAACGTAGAGGACGGCCGCCAGCGCGTCAACGACGTAGTGCTCGCCGAGATACACGACCGAGACGATCACTCCCAAAGTCCAAAGCACCAATCCCACTGACAGCAACCGAAACCGCTGCCACGCGTAGACCGCCGCCAGCATTGGATAAGCCGTGTGCAACGACGGAAAGGCGGCAAAAGGATTCGGATTGAAGCTGTGGTAGATCGGTGTGACCAGGGTGTATCCCCAGAGCGCGCGAACCGTGTAATCGTTGATCTTGACCACGTCGTGCAACTGGTACCAGGGCGGAGCGCTGGGCCAGAAGAGATAGGTCGCGAAGGCGAGGAAGCTCAAGAAAAGAAGAGCGGCGACGAATCGCCAGTAGTACTCGCGGCTGGTGACCCAGAAGATGAACCCGACCACGATCGGCAGGACGAAGTGCATGAAGTAGAAGCTCATCGCGACGATGTCTTGCGGCCCGACCACTCCGGGGTGGTAGAACGCGTGTTGCAGGACCAGGGTGGGAATCGCACCACCGAATAGCCAGCGTTCCAATCCCGAGAAGTCATGCGGTTGGAAGTTCGTCTTCGCCGCGAAACCCCTCATGGCCTCGTAGGCCAAGAACAACAGGAGGAAGGGAGTCCAGTCGGCGATGAAAGTCCTGCCGCGGCCCAGCGCCACTGCGATGAGCAGTAGGACGAGGAGCACCCACTCGGGCTCGATCGATATGCCGCGCCACAACATGACCCCGAAGATCAGCGCCAGGTAGACGATGCTGCCGATGAGGAGCAGTCGAGGCCGGCGCGCGCCCACCGGCTTCGGTTCAGCGGGCGCGGACAACTACCACCGCGGCAATCTCAACCGTGACGGAGAACGGAAGCGAGCTGGCTCCGAGCGCGGCTCGGGAGTGCCTGCCCGCCTCGCCCAGAACCTCGATCAGGAGGTCCGAAGCAGCATTGATGACCTTGGGTTGATCGCCGAACTCCGGGGTCGACAGCACAAATCCAATCAACTGAGCGACGCGCTCGACGTTGGCAAGGCCGGCGGCCGCCTCCATCTGCGCCAGCAGGTTGATCCCGCACGCGCGAGCTGCTTTCTGGGCTGCCTCGACGCTCACCTCGACTGGACATCTTCCCGTCAGCCGCTGGCCGTCGAGCGTGGACACCTGGCCGGCGATGTAGAGGAGCGATCTCCCATCGCCAATCGGGACGAGCACGGTGGGCACGTACGACGCCACCGGGGCCGGCGGAGCTGGGAGCGTGATGTCGAGCTGGCGTAGACGCTCGTATGGATCGGTCAACTCGTGGGAGTCTAGTGACTTATCCGCGCCGGCTGCGGAAATGGGAGATCACGGCGATCAATATGACGATGAGCGCAACCAGGCCAATGGCTATGTACGGCGTTCGAGCGGAGAGCAGGAACTGGCCGATGCCTGAGGCCCCAGCCGCTGCCGGAGGGCTGGTGCGGCTGCCGCTGGCGATTGGTGTCGGCGTTGTCGGTGCGCCCTGTGGAGCGGCGCCCGTGTCGGAATAGGCCCAGAGGGCTGCGACCTGGTCAGCGGGCTGGAACGTCGCCACATAAAGGATGGGGGTTTCGTCGTTCGAGACCGCCAGCGCAGTAACCGACGACAGCGGGGGCGCCAGCGAGGCGAAATGACGGGCCGCGTCACGGGTTCGCCACAGTCCGCCCGACGCCGAACCGCCGCCATCGCTCGCGGTATAGAAGCGGTCGAAATGGGTGGTGACGAACGCGATCTGCGTGTAATCGGTCGACGGCAGCAGGCCGCCACCACTGATAGGCGTGAAAGTGACGCCATTGTCGGTGGACGTGAAAAGGCCGGTGTTGGTGCCCACGACGAGCGGCCTGATCGTGCTCGTCGGCGGCAGCGGGCCGGCGGCCAAAGATGAGATGACATTGCCGCTGATCCCGGCTTTGATCTGGACCCACGTGACACCGCCATCGATGCTCTGGAAGAGCGGGCCGCCACGCACCGGGGCGTTGCTCCCGGCGACCAGACGCACCGGATCGTGGACAGCGGCGACAGTCAGCGCTCCGACGCTTATGTTCGGTAGGCCGGACTGCCTCCAGGTCAGGCCGTCGACGCTGGAGAACACGCCGTGGTCGGTGCCGGCAACAACAAAGGTGAGCGCGAAAGCGAAAACCCGGACGCTGCGGCCGCTCAAGCCGGTCACCGGTCCCCATGTGACCCCCCCGTCCTTGCTCGCGACGGCGCCCCCGCCGCGTAGACCCACGAGCACGAGGCCGCTTGTCTTGGAAGGGCTGAACGCGATGGTCAGGACCGAAGGGCCGGGGCCGTGCACCACGCTCCATGTCGATCCTCCGTCAGCGCTCCGGAGCAATGCGCCATCCGACCTGCCCGCGATCACGACCTCGTTGTTGTACGGATTGACGCCGAGCGCAAAGATCGCGCTCTCGCCTTGATTGGGCAGTGGCGACAAAGCGACCCAAGTCGAAGCAGGAAGAGTGCGCGAGAGGGCGGCCACGTCCCCGGCACGGACTTGCATGGTCAGCGCCGCTGAGCCGCCCCACCCGCAGGCCAGTAGCGCCACAAGCGTCGCGACAAGACGTTGGGGAGAAGGCGACACGAGCGTGCCGATTATCACCCAAGCCGGTGGGCCGGCGGGGGGAGACCGTGACAGCACAAAACCGCGCCCTGGGGGGTGATTGCCTACAATCCCAGAGTGCTGGCTCGTCCCAAAGCCTGGCTGCACAGCGCCGCGGCCTGGCTCGACCGGGCAGCGTTCAGCCCGGCTTCGCTTCCCGACGACTTGATCAGTGGCATCGCACTGGCCCCGATGGTCGCGGCCGGCCTCATCCTGTTCCGGCTCCCAGCCCTCGAGATGCTGCTGGTCGCCATCGCGCTGGGGCTCGCCGGGATTCTGTTTGCGCGGTTCGTCTGGTGGCACGATGTACCGCGTCCACATCCGAGCCCTTTGATCGCCGCCCTCGTCGGTGTGGCGCTGGTGGGACCTGGGTCATCGCTCGGGATCGCGATCGCGGTCGCAGCCACGGCGGTCATCCTCGAGCTGCTGAGGGCTCGTTACATCCCCGCGATCCGCGCCCAGACGGGCCTCCTTGCGTTTGCCGGCCTGGCAGTCGTCTCCGGAGGCGCGCCCTTGGTTTACGTCAACCCGGCGAGCCACAGGTCGTTTTTTCCCGATCCGATCGCATTGTGGTTTACAGCACCTTCACTTCCGAGCTCATACGACTCCATCACTCTGTATGTCGGCAACGTCGCGGGGCCTGTTTTCGCGACCTCTTTGCTGGCGGTAGGCATCGGCATGGCGTGGTTGGCTTACGCGCGGCGCCTGAGCTTCGCGGTCGCAATCGGCTTCCTCGTTGGCGCCGTCTTCGCGATCGTGGCCTACCGTTGGGAGTACGTCGTGCACCTGGACAGCGGACCGCTCTGGTTTGTCGCGATGCTGCTGGCGGACAAACGCTACCTCCCCGCGTCCTGGACCATCCGGCCCGTGCTTGGCTTCTGTGCCGGCCTGCTGTCGGTGGCTTTGCGGGTTCGGGGCTATGGGATCGAGGCCGCGTTCCTGACCGCCGCGGGGGCGCAGGCGGTGATGGCCGTACTGGTAATGGTGCTGTGGGCCGCATCGTTTGGGTCCGAGCGCGTGCAGAGGAATCGCAGGCTGCGCCAGCGCGAGGCCAACCTTCGGATCGTCAAGACCTAGGCGAACTTCACGTCGACGGCGGCCAGGCCGCGGGTGCCGGCGAGCTCATCGGCGCGTGCGCGAATCTCTGATCGGACGTTGGACGGTAGCTGGTCGAAGGGTCGACTTCGATACGGAGCTTCCTCTTGGCCACCGTGTGCGACCAGGTGCCTCCTCCACCGGAAGGTCGAGATAGAAATCGATAGATCCGGCCCTTGGCGGCCGAGGGCCATCGGGCTCGACCAGCGGGCCGATCAAGGATTCGAACGCGACATCATCCCCTGCGAGGGCCCGCTCGAAGAGCGAATTCTCCCCGCCTGCCGTCACGACTTGGGCCACACCTATCAAGACACCGCGGGAGGCGGTTTGGTTACAAAGCCGGGCCCGACCCGGTTCAGTCGAAAAGCTTGTGGCCCCGAGTGACGAACTGGTCACGACGCGGGCCGGTGCCGATGAGGTCGATGGGAGCGCCGATGAGCTCGCCGATCCTCTCGATATAGTCCTGGCACCTCGTAGGCAGGTCGTCCCAGCAGCGCGCGGCGCCGATGGGCGTCTCCCAGCCGGGCATTTCCTCGTAGATAGGGATGCAGTGCTTGTAGTGCGAGATGTTCGCGATCGGGTGGTTCTGCCGCTCGCCACGGAAGTCGTAGGCCGTGCAGATCTTCAGCAGTGGTTGCTCGTCGAGGATGTCGAGGCGCATCAGGGCGGCGCGTCCGACCCCGTTGATGCGCACCGCGTAGCGCCCGACTGCGGAGTCGAACCAGCCGATGCGCCGTGGGCGGCCGGTGACGGTGCCGAACTCGTGGCCGCGCTCGCGGATTTGGTCCCCGACGCCGTCCAGGAGCTCGGATGGAAAGGGGCCGTAGCCGACACGCGACGCGTAAGCCTTGAAGACGCCGACAGTGAGGTCAACCTTGGTCGGGGCGATGCCGCTTCCGGTGAGGGCGCCCCCCGCGGTGGGGTTTGAACTCGTTACGTAGGGGTACGTGCCGAAGTCGAGGTCGAGCATGGTGGCTTGGGCACCCTCCAGCAAGATGTTGGCGCCGCTGTCGAGGGCGTCCTGGATCATCGGAAACGTGTCCTTGATGTAAGGGTCTAGCTGCTTGGCGTAGCCCATGTACTCGCCGAGCATGCTTTCCCAGTCGTAAGGCTCCGCGTCGTAGAGCTTGGTCAGTATCGGGTTCTTCACCTGGTCAACCACAAAAGAGAGCTTCTTGCGCATGAAGCCTTCCTTTTGCAGGTCGCCGATGCGGAAGCCGATTCGGCGGATCTTGTCGGCGTAGGCGGGGCCGATGCCACGCCAGGTAGTGCCGAGGCGGTCGTCGCCACGCGCATCCTCCTCGAGGCGGTCGAAGAGGGGGTGGTAGCGCATGACCATGTGGGCTCGCTCGCTCACGATCAGGTTTTTGGGTTGGATGCCTCGCTCCTGGAGCTGGGAAAGCTCGCGCAGGAGGACGATCGGGTCGACGACTACACCGTTGCCGATGATGCAGGTGCAGCCGGGGTAGAGAATGCCCGAGGGGATGAGCTGGAACTTGAACTCGCCGTCCTCGGTGATGACGGTGTGGCCGGCGTTGTTGCCGCCCTGGGAGCGGATGACCATGTTGGCCTTCGCCGCGAGGAAGTCGATGACCTTGCCTTTGCCCTCGTCGCCCCACTGGCCGCCGACTAGGATGATGACCATCCTGTTTATTCAGTACCGGGTTCGGGCCGGCGGGTCTCCAAGTTGTAGAAGCGGGTGTGGTCGCGGCGGAACTTGAGCTCGATGGTGCCGGTAGGGCCATTGCGGTGCTTGGCGATGATCACTTCGGCAATTCCCGGCCGCTCTTCGGATTTGTAGTATTCTGGCCTATAAAGAAACATTACAACGTCACTGTCTTGTTCGATCGCGCCCGATTCTCTCAAGTCGCTCAGGATCGGGCGCTTGTCGGGACGCTGCTCAGGCGCACGGCTCAGCTGCGAGATGGCGATCACAGGAATTCGAAGCTCGCGAGCCAGGCCTTTGAGGGCGCGCGAGATTGAGGACACCTCCTGTACCCGGTTGTCATCGCCGCGCGACCGCCCGTGCATGAGCTGCAGGTAGTCGACCACGATCAGGTCGATGTTGTGCCGCATCTTCGCCTGTCGCGCTTTGAGCTGAAGGGTCAGCTCGTCCATCGCCGGAGTGTCATCGATGAATATCGCGGCCTCACCGAGAGGACCGAGCGCATTTGACACTCTGTCGTACTCGGCCTCGCTCAGCAGGCCTCGGTGCAATCGCTGAGCGTCGATCTGCGCCTGCTCGGTGAGCAGCCTCTCAGTGAGCTGCTCCTTGGACATCTCGAGGCTGAATATGGCGATCGCTTTTTTCGATTCGAGGGCTGCGTGGAGTGCGATGTTGAGGGCCAGAGACGTGTTGTGCACCAGGATGTCCTGGGCGATAAAGTTTGCTGTTTCCGAAACAGTCAAGTCGTACACCTGATGCTCGCCTGTAGGGATTATGGAAACGATTTCATCCCAATAAATCTGGTCGCTCGCCAACTGTGAAAGCCGCCGGTCCTGAAGGACATCTGCGCAAAGCGCGAGCCTTCCCTGGCTGATGCCCCTATGGCGGTGAGGGTTAAAGCTTCGTTGCCCCGCGCCCCTTTCTCCGGCCAGCACCCCAAGTTTTGTAACGGTTAGACCACTGGCCTGCGCCGACTCGCGAATATCGCCCCAGATTTGCTTTGGCATTAGACCGAGATTGCTCCGTCGCGGGTCGTTGAATCGCTTGGAGCGGGACGCCTTCTCTCCGATCCAGCCAATCTCCTGTTGATATCGTTCAACGGACGCCGGCTCAGTGATCTCAACTCGCCAGCAACGCTCCTTCTTTTTCCATAGCTTCGCGACGATTCCGAACCGTACGAGTGCGTGGTGAAGATCTTTGGCGAGTCCTTCCGAGGCCACGACGAACTCGATTCGGGGATAGCCTTCCATCGAGGAGATGGTTCCATCGCAACTCATCAAGCTTCGTATGAACTCAGCCACTCGCAGACGGTCCCAGCGCCAGACGCATTCGGGGAATCGTTTCGCGTCAGCCAACGTGCCCATGAGATGCAACTCACGGAGCCACCCCGTCAGGGGGTTCTGGTGGCCGCGGCGACCAGCCGGGTAATACTCGATGCCATGGGACCGAATGTGGAGCGTGGGAAAAAAGAGCGCGATCTGGTCACGAAAGTCTTGAACAATATCGCGGTCAGCATTCGTGAAGCCTGGTGAGTGTGTGCTCAGGCTGCCTTCGGCTATGAAGTAGGCAATCAATCGAACCTGACCAAGGGCCATCGAATCGTCAGAACCGAAGCAATTCACCGCGCGGGGCACGGCGATCCGATCGCCAATAACGATGTCGTGTAGCGGTTGCCAGCCCCGAACGGTAAGGAACGGATGATGGCCGGTGACCTCGACTGATCGACCGGTGCGGGTTGTGACCTTAAAGCATGGTTTGACGCCACTGTCGACCCATGCGTTGACCTCATTGGGTTTGATACGGCCGTCCGAGGTCAAGCCGTGGATCTGAGGCATCTCCTGCTTAACGGCCTGCTCGATGGTTATACGATCGCCAGTTGCAAAATTGATAACTAAACTATCACTTCTTATGCACTTTCCCATGCTCGGCCGGCCCGCCACGATGATCAGGTCCGATTCCTTGAATCCTCCCGTCATGCGGTCCAGGTCATGGAATCCTGACGGGACCCCGATGACTCCCTGCCCGCTCTCCATCTGGAGTGAGATCCGCTCCATCGCGGGCCCCAGCAGGTCGTAGAGCCTCGCGAGCTCGCGCTGGTCGCGGTCGTCAGCGACACCGAAGACCAGCGACTGCGCCTGGTTGATCGCCGCCTCCGCCTCGACCCCGTCGTCGTAACCAAACCCCGCGATGTTCGACCCCGCCGAGATCAACCGACGCTTGTACGCCTTCTCCTTGACGATGCGGCCGTAGTACTCGATGTTGGCCGCGGTCGGCACCGCGCTCTGCATCGAAGCGAGTTGCGTGCGGCCCCCAATCCGATCGAGCATCCCCATCGTCTGTAGCTGCGCGGCCAGCGTGACGTTGTCGATCGGCTCCCCCGCCGCAAACAGGTCAAGCGCGGCCTTGTAGATCTGCCCGTTGTTCTCCCGATAGAAGTCTTCGGGATGCAGGAACTGCAGGACCTTGGCGACCGAAAGGGGGTCGAGAAGAATCGATCCGAGCACCGATAGCTCGGCGTCCTGGTCGTGAGGTGGCACCCTCCCCGGTGAGAGAGGGATCGTCTGCATACTGTCGAGCCCCTTATCGGTCCTGGGTGACGATCACATTGACGTGGGCCGCCACGTCGCGGTGCAGCTTCAGCGGGACCTGGTGCTCACCCAGCGTCTTGATCGGCTCTTTCATGTCGATCTTGTGCCGGTCAATCTCCACGCGGTGCTGCGCCTTGAGCGCCGCAGCGACGTCCTGGTTGGTGATCGAGCCGAACGCCTTGTCCTCCGCCCCAACCTTCAACCGCACAACCACCGTCTTGTTGTGGATCTCGTCGGCCAGGGCCTGCGCCTCCACCCGGTCCTTCGTCTCGCGCTTGGTGGCGGCATCCTTGAGCCGCTTCGCCTCAGCCTCAAAACCGCGGCTCGCGGGCACCGCCAACTTGCGCGGAAAAAGGAAGTTACGGCCGTATCCGTCGGTGACCTCCTTTACGTCCCCCGCGCTGCCAACAGTCGGGACGTCCTTGATCAGCATCACCCGCAATTTCGCCTAGCCCTCCGATACCGATTGATAAGGGTCGCGCCGCCAGACGCGCTTTCGAATCCTAGTGAAGAGCCGGCCGCTCCCCTCGCGGGCAGCGCTGAAAGCCTCGCGGAAGTCGCGGTCGAACGTACTCTCCCCCGCCGCCAATGCCGCCTCGTGCTCGCGTCGAACGTCTTCCGGGCACGCTTCGATGAAGGTGCTGACCGCCAGCACCCCGAGCGCCAGCATGTCGAGCTCTCCCATGAGAGGCACCCAGGCCGGCAGATCGATCGGGCTCACGATGAGCACTAGGGCGCCGATCAGCACTGCCTTGGGGGCGGCCGGCACGCGCTCGTCCCGCAGCAGGCAGTAAGCAAGCTTGCCGTACCTCGGCACGTCGACCAGCAGCTGTTTGGCACGCGAAAGTATCGGTGGCATGAGGGCCGGAAAAGCCTAACCCCTTTCGGGCACCAAAGTCATCCTACTTAACTTAGCCTTGCCGCCATGCCAGCGGTGATCACCGCCGAACGTGAGCCCACCCACTACGGAAATTTGCAGCACACGGCGCTGAGCGCCTTCTGGTTCGGCATGAACTTCCTATGGATTCCCCTCACCACCGTGCTCATCCAGGCACAGGTCGACCAGGTGGTTACAAAAGGCTCTCAAAACACAGCTATCGGCTTGGCGCTCGGCATCGGCGGTGTTCTGGCCATGGCGGTGCCGCCGCTCGTCGGCGCGTGGTCCGACCGCTTGAACACCCGCTTCGGGCGCCGACGGCCGATCATGATTGCCGGCACCCTTCTCACCATCCCGGGCTTGCTCATCCTGATGGCGGCCAACAACTACCCCGAGATCGTGATCGGGTACGCCATCATCCAGTTCTTCTTCAACGCCGCCGGGGCCGCATACGCGGGCATCATCCCCGACGTCGTTCCCGCCCAACAGGTCGGCAAGGCGAGCGGTTTCCTCGCCACCATGACGCAGCTCGGCATCGGCGGCGGCCTGGGCGTGACCAGCGTCATGAGCCACAACCGCCTTATCTATCTCGTGATGGGCGTGGTTGCTGCCTTGTGCCTGATCCCCACCGTGTGGGCGGCGCAGAGCGAGGGCCTGGAGCCGATCGTGCCGCCGCCGCACCGGCCCTTGGCTGAGACGATCCGGGAGTTTCTGCGGCCGCTGCATGAAGGCGACTTCGCATGGGTCGTCTTCACGCGGCTCATGGTCTCCTCCGGAATCACAGTCGTTCTGTACTTCCTGGTCAACTTCTTCGGAGACGTCGTCCTGACGCCCGGCACTGACGCCGCCAAGTTCACCGACAACTGGCTGCTGGTCGTCGTGCTGACCGCGTTGCCATTTGGATTCTTCGGCGGCCAGATCTCTGACCGCATCCGGCGCCGAAAGATCTTTGTTTACCTGGCGGGAGCGGCCCAGTCTTTCGTGGCGCTGGTCTTCATCGTGTTCTATCCCAAGTCAGTTCCCCTGGTGTACGCCCTGGGGGTCGCTTACGGGGTCGGCTACGGACTGTACTTCGCTGTCGACTGGGCGCTGGCCTGCGACACCTTGCCCGACAAGACCAAATCAGCGAAGGACATGGGGCTGTTTCACATCGCGCTGACGCTCCCGCAAGCCATCCTTCCGCTATTCGGTGGGGCGCTCATCGACTACCTCAACAAGCACGTGGCCGCCAACTCAGGCTATCGCGTGGTCTTCTCGAGCGCCGTTCTCTTTCTGTTTGTCGGCACCGTGCTGGTGAGCCGCATCAAGGCGGTCCGCTGACCGACTCCGCCTGAGCGCGACCAGGGATGCGATCCAGATCGCCGTAATACCGACCACGCCAAACTCAGCCATCAATCGGAGCACGACGATGTCGGCTCGGCCCGACACCAGCACGAGCTGGAACCAGTTGTGGCCTGGGCCGATCATCGCCCAGCCCAAAGCCACCAATCCAAGGACCACCCAGTCGCGACGCCTGATCGCCCAGGTGATCAGCACGAGCATCGGCAGCAAGAGCAACACGAGATGCGTTCCCCATGAGTAGCTCGCCACCAGCGGACCGACCGCCACCACCGCCGCGGCTTCCAGCGCGCGTCCTGAACGATCGGCGCGGGGCCTTCGCAAAACCCAGAAAGTGATCGCCAGCGCCACCAGCGCTATGGCTGTGGTGATCAACCGAGCGGCAGGACTGGTGTCCCTGACCGCGCCCAGGAACGTGCCCGGGTCGAGCAACCGCGCCACCGTGCCACCAGGAGAGTGGTTCTCGAACAAGCCGGTCCCGGCGGCGAGGACAGGAGCAACCTTGAATACATATTCGAAGAGGTATTGCGGAACGGCGACCAGCCACAGGACCACGCCCGCGACGGCTGCCGCCACGACCATCCTCCAACGCCTCCCCCACAGCAACAGCAATCCGAGCGGAGCCTGCAGCAGCTTGATCGCTACCGCGATGCCCAGGGCCGCTCCACCCCACCATCGATCGCCCGCCATCCACGCCAACAGCCACACGCCGCTCAGAGCCACCAGGACCAGGTTGACCTGCCCCTCGTCGAAGTTGCCGACGACGGGCTCGAAGCCCATGACGACCAGGACCAGTAGCAGCGCCAGCTGCCAATCGTTGACCCCGATCGCGTGCAGGGTCGTCCACAGAAAGACGAGCACTGAGAGTTGCAGGACGCCAATCACGATCGCCAGCTGCAGGTGAGGGTCGGCACCGACGAGCGGCTGCAGCATCCAGGCGACCGGAGGCGGGGTCACGTATTGGGCGCCGGCAAGGGGCAGCGGAGTGAAAGTGCCTGGGGTCGGCGCGCAATTCTGGAGGACGCACAGGTCGTAGGGATCTTGGCCTGAGGCGATGCGCGCCGCGGCGGCCAGGTAGTTGGCGCTGAAATCGGGCGGCAGCGACCCTGACAGCGCGGGCAGGACCACCGTTCTCCAGATGTAGATGGCGGCGATCGGAGGTGTCGCTATCGCAAGGAGCAGTGTGCGAAAGCCGCGGTGGTCGAGGGGAGTCCTACGGATGGCCTGGGTTGAGGTCGCCTCGCCGATCACCGACGCGATTATCAGGTGTCGCTACGACCGGACGCTCCAAATTTGTTGGGGCAAACTAGTGACTTCGGGCCGATTGACCAGATACTTGGGCGCTTGGCGGGTTCAGACATATAACGAGGCGGCGCCTGCAGCGGACACCGCCTCGGCCGGTCTCCGTCGGGTGACACGCACTTTGGTTACTGCGCCTTGCGGCCGTTGCCTACTTTTGGAGGCCAACCCTGCGTGGACTGCGTCGGAGCCGGCGTCGCTGAGAACCAATTTGGCCCCTATCCGGGCGAGTGTCAAGTGGTCGCATTCCCTCATCCAGAATCTGACCATAGGCCCATCGTTCCCTCACCAAAGAATCTGACCGTAGCTCTCCCACCCGGGGACGGCTTGGAGGAGAGGGAGAGGATGAGGATTAAGGAGAGGTACGAG
>Ga0307374_10000232_pt1 | contig 104224 bp, 102 predicted proteins | sample OX3MG_FD_202532 | JGI IMG/M metagenome (GOLD analysis project Ga0307374, IMG submission 202532) | Soil microbial communities from Risofladan, Vaasa, Finland - OX-3 | ecosystem: Environmental > Terrestrial > Soil > Coastal area > Acid sulfate soil | place: Finland: Risofladan, Vaasa...
GCGGTGCGACCAGACGGAGAACCGTCACAGGTGCACCAAAGGGCTGCCCCGCCACAATCCAGCCGGCAATCACCAATCAACCCTCAGAAGCGTTGCCCCGAACCAGTTGCGCGGAAATCCGCGCTAACTCCATAACCCCCCGCCCATCGTTCACCCGGCCCCCTTCTTTGCTCCCTGGGCAAGTGACGGTAGCGCCGTCTTCGCCGGGGTCAAGGCCAAGCCGCTACGCGGTCGCCTACGGCGAGCCTTGACCCCGGCTGCGTCGTCGCACGCCCAAAATTGCCCAGGAAGCCCCGTCGTGGCACACAGCTCGTCGAGAATCCGGCCCTTCTCCGCCCGGCTCGCCCGCTTGTATCTCGCCGCGATCGTCTTGGTCACTGCCCGCCGCTGGCTCATCGTCAGTCCCATGATCGGGGTCTACCGGCAACCGGACCCGGAGCCTGGGAGGCGCGCTCTACGCGCGCATTTCTCGATGAGTCAACTACCCCACCTACGCGCGCATTTTGGATGAGTCAACGCGTGGTCTTGACTATTGCTCGCGGGGGTGTTAGGCCTGTTCCGGTGGCGCAGGTCGGTCGGCCTCTACCGCGCTTGACAACTCCAACCGAGAGCCAACACTCGTAGTCGGTTACCGACGTAAAGCAACCGGCGGACGGAGGCACCATGAGTGTGAGGGGTCGGCGGGCACACAGCGGGGGCCTCGACACGCCGGGGACCTTCCGAGCGGATGATAAGAACCCGTCTGCGGGACTTGGCGGGGCATTCATCGGACGACTCCTGGTGGCCGCGCTGTGCGCAGGCGCCATTATTCTTGAGATGCCTGCGGCTGCTCTGGCGGGCCCCTCATCCATCCCGCCCATCGACGATTCGTTCTACGTCTATCCCGGCGACACGCCATCCACGGCGTACACATTGGGTTGTGACCAAGGAAATTACGACGGCCAGGTCAACCAAGACAGTGTTGTAATACTCGACTTCGGTGCTCAGACCAGCGACAGCTCGGGAACATACCTGCCCAGCAGCTCGACATTTTGGTCAAACGGCAGCGACGAGTTTTACGCGGCCAACTTTGCCGAGGGTTACCAAGGGTGCAACCACGGGAAGGTCCTCACGCTTGCCGTTGCGACCAACAACGACGGCTCGGTGACGGACGGCCATCTTGGCGCTGTCTGGGGGACTGTGGTCCAAGCGGTTGCCAACAACGCTCAGCAGTCGGGTTACGTGAATGTCAGCGTGGCGGGCGCAGGTGATTGGGAAGCCGGCTTTGGACCGTTCGCCCATCTAAACGGGTGGGTCAACGGGGATGGCTCGGGAGGCGGCTACGTCTCCACCTACTCCGTTCCGCTATTCGACTTTGGGAGCGCCGATGGCTGCCCACAGCAGTACGGCCAATATCAGAACATCCAGTGCACAGGTGACTGGTATCAGTCCAGCAACTGGTACGCGGCTTGGGGGTGGGGACCGGCGTACGCTACGCCAGAAATCTACTATAACGGCTGTGACGGCAACGCCGCTCAGGATCTGCAGTGGGGAATGATTTCGCTCGAAGGCGCGGTGTACCAGGGCTCCGAGATTCCGTTTACTGGCCCAATGACCAGCGCTGGCACCTGCGATACCCCCGTCGACGCGTATATTGACCTATGGAATGTGATCAATAACAACAGTAAGACTGCCATGACCCCTTCCTCTTTGCTCCAAATCACCACCGTATAGCCTCGCAAGAATTGACAGAGAGAAACGTGATTATGATGAAACGAAGATGGGGGAAGAGGACCAGAAGGACGCTATTAGCTGTCGTCATTGGCATCACCAGCGTCGGCGTGGCTGTCGGCGTGGCTGTCGGCGTGGCCGAGGCAAGCTTCAGTTCCGCTCCACCGGCTCGGTCAGCTCCCCAAGGTAGCCCGCCGAACAAGGCTGCCGCATGGAATCGGATGGAGCAAGCACGGACTGCGGCTGCCGGCAGACCCGTTGTGGCTCCCTCGCGCCCCCCGGGCATGGCGGCTAACATTCGTCTTGGCATTTTCGGCGACCGCCAGGGACCGTTCACCGGGTCGCAGTTCTCGGGCGTGAACTCCTGGGCTGGCGAAAATGGGACGACCGTGACAGCCGTCGTCGCGGGAGGTACGCCGAGTCAACCGACCGACCCATTCAATTCTCCCAAGCTGGCCGCTGTGTTCGTCTACACCGAGCCCACCAACCCTGCGCCTGGCGTGAGCGCGTCCACCCCAGTCGGCATTTTCGCTCCGTCACCGGATCCGACTGGGGAATTTGCGGTCACCGCCGTCAACGGGACAACCCTCACTCTCGTCGACAGCGCAACGGGGGCGACCTACTACTTCAACGCGACGACACACGCGTTTTCACAGTAGGAGGGGGAACTGGTCGACCGGCGAGCCTCGCCGAGCACCTCGAGTTCAAGAGTTAACCATTCACCATCCGCGACCTGAGGTGCCGGTTGGTGTAATTGTGGTGGTGGGAAACGGGCGGAGCCATTCTGTGAGGTTCTGCCATTCCTGTGGCTCCCGATCCGAGTTTTGCGGTGACGCCCGAGGCCGTGGGGGCACTGTCGCATGGCGAGCTGGTGGATCTCCGAAGTCGAATGCGATACCCGGGGTCTCGCCGCCCCAGCGGTAGGGGATACCGATCTGGGCCTCGGCGTAGGTGACCGCGGTCGCCGCGGCACCGGAGGCCGGCGGGGCGGCGACTTGCTGCCCGTAGCTGGCAGCGAGGTGGAGCACCTCGGCGACGTAGGCCGGGTCGTGGTTGTAGGCGTAGACGGCTCCGGGCAGGTCGACGCTGTCCCTGGCGCCGTTGGCGCACAGGTCGCGGGCGGCGGCGTACACGGCGTCGGTCGGGTCGTACGGGCTGGGCGGGTCGGCGCCGCCGGGCGGGATGGGCTGGTCGTAGCGGGCGAAGGTCGCGGGCTCGAACTGCATGGGTCCTTCGGCGACCCCGGCAGAATTGACCCCGGAGTGGACACCCGGCAGGGTCGATTGGCCGTTGGCGGACTCGACCGTGCCGATGGCGGCGAGTACAGCCCAGGGCACGGGGCAGGTGGCGGCGGCCTGCTGGTAGAGGGCCAGGTAGTCGGCCGGGATGGCGCTCAGCGCCGTGCCGCTCGGTGCGACGTTGGCCCCCGGGGCGCCCAGGATGCCCCCCAGGGCGCCCGCGGCGGCCCCGGCGACGAGGACTGCCAGGGCTGCCAGTGCGCCGGCACCCGCGGCGACCTGCCGGCCAAGCCCGGCCGTCATGCCTGCGGGCTGGGCAAACGGCCCGTCGCGGGGGCGAGGTCGACGAGGGGGCGGCGCCGGCCGGTGCCGGGGGTGAGCCAGAGCGGGCCGGCCGGGCTGGTGTCGAGGGCGGCGGCCAGGTCGGCGGTCGCGGTGGCAACGAGGCCGGCGGCCGGCCGTTCGGCGAGGAGGCGTTGCAGGTGGGCCTCGCGGGGGGCGCCGGGCAGCCAGAAGAGCACCGGGTGGGTGGGCCCGCCGGCGGCGGCCAGGTCGGCGTAGCCGGGGAGCTTGGCAACGAGGCGGCCGAGGGGTTCGCTGCCGGTGTCGTACTCGACGAAGAACTGGACCCGTCGGCCCCGGTCGACCCACGCCCCGTAGCCGTCGGGGCGGACGATCTGGCCGTAGTGGGAGGCGCAGCGTCGCTCGGACCACCAGGCGGCCAGCGCGGTGCCCGGGTGGCTGCGGGCGTGGCCGGCGAGGGCGGTGAAGAGGCCGTTGACCCCGAGCAGGTGCGCCAGGCGCGGGCTGGCGGCCAGCCGCATGGCCCGGCGGCGCAGCTCGGCCGGTCGGGGCGGGTCGGTGCCGCGGGCGGCTGCGACCAGCGCGGCGCCTTCGGGTCCGAGGGTGTAGTGCCAGGTGGTCGAGCCGACCGGGGCGTGCCAGCGGAACCGTTCGAGCACCCCGAGCCGATACAGCCGGTACGCCCGCCGCTGGGCCATCCCGAGGCTGGGGAAGGCGAGCTGGGCGAGTTGGCCGGTGGTGAGCACCTGGTGCTCGCCGAGCACGTCGAGGAGGCGCCGGTCCCGCTCGGTGAGCCAGCCGAGGAGGGCCAGCGGATCGTCCCGACGTGCCGGCGACGCGATGGGCCTGGCGCCACCGGACGTGACCGGGACGGATGACGCTGTTTTCGTCATCAGGAGTCGGACTCCTGGCCCGCGGGCCGGATCTGGCCTCTGACGTGGCCGTTCGCGCCCAGCAGCCCGTCGGTCTCTCCGTCGGTTTCAAAGACAGACGGGGAACGAGACGCCGAGACAGACGCCCTGATCGACGGTGAGCCGGACTCGCCCTCCTCGTGTGTGGCCGGGGTCCAGCGGCGGGCCAGCCGGTCGGCCTTGCGCTGGGCTCGGCCGCGGCCGCGGGCGCGCGCCGCAGCCCGAAGCTCGTCGCTGTGGTCCTCAGCGACGGCGGGAGCGGGTCGGGTGGCGAGGGTGAAGCCGGTGGTGTCCCGGCCGTCAACGACGAGCCGGCAGGCGGCCTGGTAGCGGTCGAGGTGGGCCAGGTCGTCGGGGCCGAGGTAGGGGCCGACGTGGCGGGCCAGGACCCGGGCGTCGTCGGGGCTGACGGTGAAGAACACCTTGTTGCGGGCGTTGGCCGCGACCCCGTCGGCGAGGTCGCGGGGCAGCTGGCCGAGGTGCTGGTGGGCCAGGGTGAGCGCCAAGCGGTAGCCGCGGGCTTCGGCCAGCACGTCGTCGAGCGAACCGGGCAGGTGCAGGAAGTTCTGGCACTCGTCCACGTAGACCGCCGCGTCGGCCCGGTGCGGCTCGGCCAGCGCGGCGCGGGCGGTGGCCGCCTGCCACAGCCCGGCGAGGAGCAGCGAGCCGACGAGGCGGGTGGTGTCGTCGCCGAGGATGCCCTTGGGCAGGCGGGCGAGCAGGATGCCGCCGTCGAGGACCTGGGCCAGGGAGAAGGTGCTCTGGGCGGAGCCGAGCAGGTCGGTGGCGAAGCGGCGGGTGAGCACGGCGCGCAGCTTGCTCATCACCGGGCCGAGCAGCTGGGCCTGCCCGGCGTCGGTGAGCCCCTCATAGAAGGACCAGAAGCCGCCGAGGCCGGCCGGATCGGACAGCCCGGCGGTAAGCGTGGCCCGATAGCGGGGGTTGGCGAGCAGCAGCGGCACGTCGGCCAGGGTGGCCCCGGGGCGTCGGGTGAGGGTGAGGCAGGCGGAGCGCAGCACGTCCTCGGTGCGCGGACCCCAGTAGGCGGCGTAGAGACGGTGGAACACCCCGACCAGCTGGTCGACGACCAGCTCCGGGTCCCGGCCGCGGGTGTCGAGCACGTTGAGCGCGGCCGGCGCCTCGGTCTCGGCCGGGTCGAGGAGCACCAGGCGGCGCCCGGCGTCGGCGGGCAGGCGGGCGAGGACGTCGGTGACGAGGTCGCCCTTGGGGTCCAGCACGACCACGCCGCGCCCGGCGTTGGCGTCGGTGAGGATCAGGTTCACAAGCAGAGTGGACTTGCCCGAGCCGGTGGCGCCGATGACGTGGCTGTGGTGACGGGCGTCGGCCACGGCCAGGGCGACCGGACGACGCGGGCCGGCGTCGGCGACGCCGAGGGGCTTGCCGGCCCGACGCCCAGGGTGCTCGGCCGGTAGGAGGTGCAGCGGCTCCGCTGTGGCCGTGGCGTCCCGGCTGGCGCGCTCAGCCATGGGTGACCTCCGGCGGCGGGGCGACGGTGCGGGCCGGCGCGGCGGGCAGCCCGTAGCCGGCGGGTTCGGCGGGCAGGTGCGCCAGGGCGGCCAGCTCAGGGGCGGAGACGAGGAACCCGCGGCGCAGCCGGCGCCGGACCAGTGCGCCGGCCGGGCGGCCCAGGTGGTGGCCGACCAGGTGGTTGCGCCCGGCGTAGAGGCCGAGGGCGGCGCTGATCTGGCGCAGCCGGGCCCGGCTGCGACGCCTGCCGTCCCGACCGGCCGGACCGGTGACGGCGTAGCGGATCGCCAACTCGAAGTGCGGGGCGCCGGCGAGTTTGGCGGTGATCTCCCGCACGTCGCCGAGGGCGAGCGGGTCGGCGTAGGCGGAGGGCCGGCTTGCGGCGGAGCGGTTGTGGAACAGGTCGAGGCCCCGTCCGGTGGCGCTGGTGGGTTGGCCGCGGCGGATGGCGCGGGCCGCCCGGCGGCCCGGGCGATGCGCCGGCCGGCGGCGGGGCAGGCCAGCACCGCCACCACCGCCGCCTGCCCGGTGTCGTCGCCGACCAACGTGGAGAGCAGCCCGCGGATCGGGTCGCCGCCCGCCTGGTCGACGCTGAGGGGGAACCAGTCGGGGCCGGCGAGGCGGGCCTGGCCGCCGCTGACCCGGCCGGCAGGGGGCAGGCGCGGTGGGGTGGTGATGGCGGCCCGGGCGCCGGGCCAGGCGGCCTCCACCGCCTGGGCGACCCCGGCGGCCGAGACGGTGGGCGAGACCCACAGTCCGATCCGCAGGCCGGTGGCGTCGGCGTGGCATTCGAAGGCGACCGGGGGGCGCCGCCCGGCCAGGCTGCGCCGGGCGGTGAGCAGCGGGTGCAGCATCCGCCACAGCGCCAACCCACCGGCGGGGTCGGGCTCGGCCGGCGGGGCGATCGCCACCCACCGGCCGTGCCGCGCCCAGCCGGCCCGGATCGCCTCGCCGATCACGAGGTAGGTGAGGACGAGGGCCAGCAGGGCGACCGTGAGCGGCACCAACTGGTGGGCCGCGCCGGCAAGGTGGTGGAGCAGGTGGTGGCACCAGCGGGGCTCGGTGGCGCCGGGGTTGCGGAGCCAGCGGGTGAGCGGACCGGCCGGCGGGGCCGGTGTTGGCTGGGTGGGTGACATCGTTCTCCTTCGCATGAGAGGGGCTGGGTTTACAGGTCGGGCTCGTCGTCGGCGAGTTCGGCGGGGTTCGTGGTGATGAGGGCGTGCTCTTCTGCGCTGGCGACGGTCTGGAAGGCGATCCGGGCGTCCGGTCCACCGGCCAGCAGACCCTCGCCCCGTCGGGCGGCGAGGAGGAACGTCTGTTCCCCGGCGGAGAGGCCGAACGCCTCGGCGAGGGCCTCGATGCTCTGCGGGGCCTGGCGGAGCAGGATCTGGGTGGCGGCGTTGGCGACGACGGCCTGGCCGAGGTCGGTGCCGAGCAGGTCGGCGGCGTCCTGGGTGAGCACGGTGAGCCCGCACCAGTGTTTGCGGGCCGACTTCGCCATCCGGAACAGGAAGCGGGCGCCTTCGAAGTCGCGCATGAGCAGGCACGCCTCGTCGACGACGACCAGCCGGCGGCGGCGCCGGTCGGGGTCGGAGACCCGGCGCCACACCGCGTCGAGGGCGAGCAGGGTGCCGGCGGCCTTGCACTCCTCGGGCAGGTCCCGCAGCGAGATCACGACGAGATGGCCGTCGGGGCGGCTGGTGGTCGGCCCGTCGAACAGGGCGCGGTAGCTGCCGGTGACGAACGGGGCCGAGGCGCAAGGCGAGGGTGTGGGCGGCCGGGTCGTCGCCGGTCTCCAGGGTGCGGGCCAGGTCGGCGAGGGTCGGGGCGGGCCGGGCGTGGGTGCGCGGGTCGGTGGAGATGCCGACCGCCGTGTAGGCGGCGATCACGGCCCGGTCGAGGGCGGCGGTGCCGGCCGGGTCGAGGGGCCCGCCGAGCAGCACCGCGGCCAGGGTGTGGATGAACAGCGCCCGGCGGGTCAGCGGGTCGGGTCCGGGGGCGAGGTCGAACGGGTTGAGCCGCACCCCGGGCGCGCCGAGGTGCAGGTAGGCGCCGCCGACCGCGTCGGCGAGGCGGCGGTACTCGTCTTCGGGGTCGACGACGAAGACCTGCACCCCGCGGTAGAGGGAGCGCAGCGCTTCCAGCTTGGCCAGGTAGCTCTTGCCGGCGCCGGAGCGGGCGAGGATGACCGCGTTGTGGTTGTCGCAGGCGAAGCGGTCCCAGCAGAGCACGCCCGAGCCGGTTGCCGTGACGCCGTACAGCACACCGTCACCAGAGCCCAGGTCGACGCCGGTGAACGGGAAGGCGGCGGCGAGCGCGGCGGTGTCCACCGTGCGGCGCAGGCCGAGTGCGTCGACGCCGACCGGCAGGGTGGTGACCCAGCCCTGCAAGGAGCGGAAAGTGGCTGGGGCGACGTCGAGCAGCAGCGAGGAGACCAGGGCCCGCACCCGGGCGCACTCGGACTCCAGCGCGTCGGGGTCGGGGGCGTGCACGGTGAGGTAGAGCCCGAGGCGGAACAGCTTGCCTTCGCCGCGGGCGAGGCGTCCGGCGAGGTCGCGGGCGTCGGTGGCGGCGACGTCGGTCTCGGGGTCGGCGAGGCGTCCCTTGGCGGCGTCGAGGCGCCGGGCCGACTCCAGCCGGGCGAGCTGGCGGCGCAGCCGGTCCGCCGCGACCTGGTTGGGCATCGGGTCGATGTGCAGGGCGACGTCGATCCGCCCCGGGTGGGAGAGGAGCGGGGCCAGCCAGCCGAGGCAGACCTCGCGGGGGTAGCCGGTGACGGCGAAGCTGCGGCAGACGCCGTCGCCGAGACCGAGCCGTCGGGGCCCGACCTCGACGGCGTGCGGTACGAGCAGGCCCGCTGTGTTCTTGGGGCGACGAGCCGGGCCGGCAGGGCGCGCGGCACGTCGGGGTAGCAGGCTCACGTGGCGGCTCCCGTGGTGACGGCGTCGGCCGGGCCCACCCCGGCCGGGCGAGGCGGCGCCCACGGGTCGAGCGCGGCGTGCAGACAGGCGCTGGCTCCGGCCCCCTCCAGCACGGTTGCGGTGACGCCGGCCGCACCGAGCGCGGAGGCGGCGTCCTCGGCCCGGCGACGGAGCCGACTGGCGGCGTCGGGACCGCCGGGCGGGTCGCGAAGGACGAGGAGCACCTGGCGGGCCAGCAGGTCACGGGTCGCGGCCAGCTCGGCGAGGAACGCCGCGTGCGCCGTGGCCGCCCGCTCCAGGGCGGGGTGCGGCAGGCCGCCGGCCGCCCGACGTAGCTCGGCGACGGCACCGGTGAGATCGACCGGCTGGGATCGGACGACCACCTGGATCGGGGCGGCCAGGCTGTTGAGGTAGCGGCCGAACGCGCCGACCAGCGCCTGCTGCTCGGTCGGGCTGCGCAACCCGAAGCTCACGGTGCTGGCCCGGCACATCAGCGCCGCCCCGTCGGCGCCGAGGTCGACCACGCCGTCGTCGGCCACCCCTCGCGCCGGCAGGTGCAGCGGCGCGGGTGGCGGTCCCGGGTCCCGCCCGGCCCAGGTCGGGGCGGGGGTGACCCCGTCGGGGGCGGGCACCAGCCGGCGGGGTTGGCGCGCCTGGCGCAGCGCGGCGGCGACGAGGCGGTCCAACCCGACCCCGTCGCGCCGGCCGACGGCCAAGGTGAGCGCGGCCACGATGATCGGCGCGGCCAGCGCGCCGAAGATCGGCAGCGGCACGAACCCGCGGCTGGCCGCGTAGGCGGCCCACAGGGCGACGGCGGGCACGGCGAGGAGCGCGAGCTGGCGGGCGGTGAGCCCGGCCAGGATCCGGTCGGGGCGATCGACGTCGGACGGGATGCGCACCCGCCCGGCGTCGCCTCCCCGGTCGTCGGGGTGCCGGTTCATGCGAGCGCCGCCATCCCGGAGCGGACCAGCTTGTAGACCACGGCCAGCTTGACCGCCTTACCGAGCGCGGCGGGGCGGTGGCCACTGCCCGCGAACACGGCCCGCGACACCCAGGTGGGGATGCGGACTAAGACCCACAGCAGGCAGATGGCGACAAGCATGTCGACGAACCCGCCCGACGCCGACAGGCCGAGCGTGCCGGCACCGTCGGGGGTGAAGAACACCTTGAGGGCGCAGATGAGAACCAGCGACTGGCCGAGCTGGATGGCGAACAGCCCGGCGGTCGCCCGCCACCACAGCCGGGCCGTGCCCTCGGTCTGGGGCAGGGCGTGGCAAACAAGCGCCAACGGCGCGGCGGCGACGAGCAGCACGAGCAGCGCCACCCGGATCACGTAGGTGGGGAGCAGCACCACCGCCAGCACGGCGGCGACCAGCCCGAGCAGCACCAGGAAGATGCCGCCGGCATCGAGTGGAGTCACGACCAGATGACGCATGGCGGCGGTGGCGTCGGTCGGGTTCACACCCCCGCCGAGCAACGACTGCGACAGGGCGTTCACCGCCGGGATGGCCAGGCCGACCAGGGCCAGGCTGGCGTTGGCGGCGATGACGGCCACGACGATGCGCGGGGCCAGGTCCTTGGCGGCATACCGGGTCTGCAGCGTCTCGTGGCTCATCACAAGCACTCCGCCGGCCAGCACCAGCAGCACGACCAGCGCGTTGGCGATGCCCGCGGTGATCCCCCACAGATCGCCGACCTTGCCGCCGGTGACGTCCGGGGTGGCGAGCACGGTGCGGCCCAACAGGTCCAGCACCGGGTTGAGGGCCGAGGTGACCACCTCCCGGAACCAGCCGTCGATGGCCGAGGTGACGTGGCAGGTGACGTCGAAGAACCCGCAGCCACCGCTGCCCGGAGCGGTGACGTTCCCCGGCGGCGCACCGGGCCCGCCAGCCGAGCCGGGGAGCACGGGTCCGACCTGGATGCCCGGCGGGCTTACCGGAACCGAACCGCCCCCCGAGCCGGGGACGGTCGGGTTCGGGGCGGGGGGGACGCTGCCGGCCCCGCTGCTCGGCGCCGGAACGCTCGTCGAGCTGGTGGCGCTCGCGCCGGGGGGTGCAGGGTCGGCCGCGGCGCGGCCAGCGCCGAGGAGCAGGGCGCCGGCCAGGCCGAGCGCGACCGCGGCCAGGGGGAGCCAGCGCAGGGGCACCCGGGCGTGGCGCAGCAGGCTGGTCATCCGCCGACCACGGACTGCAGGATCGAGACCAGCAGTGGCGCGAGGGCGGCCAACGCGTAGCCGATGGCGGCGGACTTGAGCGCCACCTTGGCCCGTTCCACCTCGGCGGGGTCACCACCGGCGGCGAGGTAGCGGATCCCGCCGACGGTGAGGAACAGGGTGGCCAAGCCGGCGAGGATCCCGACCAGCCACAGCCGCAGCGCGTCGATGACCCCGCCCAGGCTGGGCGCAGTCGGGGTGGCCGCCATCGCCGGGGCCGCCAGGGCGACAGCGGCCACGGCAAGGAGGAGCACCGCGGCGGCGAAGGCGGTCGCCGGGCGGGATCGGGTGGGCAGCCGTCGGCTGCGGCGTCGGGTCGGGTGAGGGGTCAGGACGGGTGCCTCCTTTGCGGGTCGGGTTGTGTGGGTCGGGCAGGGGCGTCCGGTCGACCATCTGGGCATCTCGATCACCTCCTGGGCTTTGGCGTCGTCGGGTCCGGGTTGTGGCACAACCCCGGCCTCCGGTCGGGCGGTCGCCCCTGCCGGGGTCGACCCACACCCTTAGAACCGGGGGTTTCGGGCCGATTTGGTTCAAACTCGCCGTGGTTCTCGCGGATCCAGCGGACCAAGTCGGCTTCGGCCCGGAGGCGCCGCAGCTTGGCGGCGGTGTAGCTGCAGCCCCGCGCCTCGGCCGCGTCGGCCAGGCTCATCCCGCCGAGGCGGGTGACGCCGATCAACTCGGCGTCGTCGTCGCTGATCACTCCCTTGGCCGCCGCTTCGGCCAGCACGAAGTCGGGGTGGCCGAAGGGTCGGGGGGGCTCGGCGGAGACAGCCCGATGGCCGGGGCGGCCCCGTTCGGCCAGCTCCTTGCGCAGCAGCCGCTCGGCTCCGTGGCGGGCCCGCCAGGTGAGGTGCGCGGCGGGACGGTCCCGGCCGGGCTTGGCCAGCGCCACGGCGCGTACCAGCCCGGCGAGCATCTCGGCCTCGATGTCGTCCGCCTTCTCCGGACAGGCCCGCACCAGCGGCGCGGCGGCGGCCCGCAGGCCGGGCAGCAGCACCCCGGCCAGCCCCACCAGCCAGGCGCCGCCCTCGGTCTGGGCGCGGGCCAGCAGCAGGTTCAGCGCCGCATCCCGGGTGGCGTAGCGGGCGGAGGGGTGCAGCAGCCGGGACTTCAACTCGTCGAGGGGGATCTCCCGGGCGGGTAGGCCGTGGCCTACCTCGGTGCCGTCGATGGCGAGCGGGCGGGGCTCGGCCACCAGCAGGGCGAAGGCGTCGTCGAGGACGTCGAAGGGTGAGTCGGAACGCGGACGGTGGCGCATGGGGGACGGCTCCTTCGGATCGAGGGGCCGTCATCGCGCCAGGCGCGCTCCATCAGGTTTCCATCACTTCTCCATCAGATCGGGGCTCCATCAGGGGTGATGGAGTGGCCCGGCGCCCTCCATCAGGGGTGATGGAAACCTGATGGAGTCAGGCGTTCGCCCAGCTCAGCGGCCTGATGGGGTTCGCCCCGCTCGGCGTTGCCTTCCATCAGGTCGGCTGCGAAGAAAAGCTTCGGGAGGTCGGGCTCCGGCCGGCCGTCGGCGCCGTTTGCTCGGGCCGTCTCTGCTTACCGCCGAACAGTTCGGCGAGGCGGACGATGGCGGTTGCGGTGCCCGCCGCCACCAGTCGCCGGTGGGTGTTCCGGCAAGGGGATGGAGCCGCACCCCGAGCGCGGCCAGTCGGTCGACCGGGATGCCCATCTGCTCGGGGCGGGGCGACAGCCGGCCGAGCCGCTCGATCAACGACCACGTCCACGCGGGCCGGCCGCGGTGTCGGCCACCAGGCCGGGGCGAGCCCGGGCCGGCCCAGCGGCGGGAGGAGTCGGCATCGGCGTAAGGCGACGACGTGCGCGCACCCCGGGCCAGGAGGCAACTACCGCGGCCAGCCGGCCTGCCGGCGACCCAGATTGGAGCGGCGGCGTCCCGCGCCGGGCGCGACCCGGGTGGTGGGGTGGCGACCCGGCCCGGCTCAGCGCTGTGCAGCCCGATAGCGGCGTGGCGCCGGGCTGGTCTGCACGGCCTCGCCGCTGGCAACCAGCCGGTCCAGGGCGTTGCCGACCGCACCGCCGCTCCGCCCGCCCAGGGCCTTGGCCACCGCGGTCGGGGAGTGCTCGCCGGGCTGGGCGCGCAGGTGGGCGAGCACAATCCCGGCCAGCTCCCCCTTGCCCAGGCGCACCGCCGCGCCGGTCCCGCTGTCCCGGGGGGTCCGGGGCGGGCGGGGGGTCTTCTTCGGGCTTGGCAGCGACCAGCGGTCCGGCAGCCGGCGGGCGCCGTCCCGGCCGCCCGCTGCCCGGCTCACCCGGCCTTCGGCGCCCAGGGTGGTGAGCGCCTTGGTGGCGGTGGAGCGGGCGAGGCCGGTCGCCTCGGCCAGCTCGGCGGCCGTTGCTCCGGGCCGTTCGGCCAGGGCGGCGAGCACGGCCTCGGTGGGGCTGGGGCCTGGGACATTGGTTATGAGGACCTCCTCGGGGGTTTCGGTCCTGCGAGGAGGTACCTCGACTGGGCGAGGACCTCAAGGCCCGTCGGCGACCTTTGAACCAAAACGGGCCGAAGACCCCGGTTCATGTAGTGGCACAACCCCGGCTGCGGGCACCAGCCCATGGCCACCCACCCGCTCCACCACCCGTCCCCGTCCTCCTCCGCCGAGGTCCCTCTCGCCGTCTGGGCGGTGGCCCAGACGGCGGCCCCGTCCCAGCGTCGGGCCGGCCACTACCACCCGGACTGCACGGCACACCCGGGCAAGATGCTCCCCGCGCTCGCCGCCCGCATCGTGACCGAGTACTGCAACCCCGGCGAGGTGGTCCTCGACCCCATGTGCGGCATCGGTACCACCCTCCTCGAGGCCGCCCGCCTCGGCCGGCGCGCCGTCGGCGTCGAGCTGGAGCCCCGCTGGGTGGCGCTCGCCACCGCCAACCTCGACCACGCCCTCGGCGCCGACAACAAGAAAGGTGTGCGCCGCCCGCAGCTCCACCACGGCGACGCCCGGGCCCTGCCCGCCCTCCTCGGCCGCCTGGCCGGCCGGGTCGACCTGGTCGTCACCTCACCGCCGTACGGATGCGACGCCGGGATCATCGACAAGCCCGGCTGGCTGGCCGGACAGCGGCTCTGCCCGCCGGAGACCCGCAACTACTCGACCGACACCGCCAACCTCGGGCATGTCCGCGGCGAGGGCTACGCCGCCGCCCTGGCCGAGGTGTACGCCGCCTGCCACCAGGTGCTGCGCCCCGGTGGGCTGCTCGTCACCGTCACCAAGAACACCCGCCGAGCAGGGCGCTGCTTCGACCTCGCCGGCACCACCGTCTCCCTCGCTCGGGCGGCCGGGTTCAGCTACCTCCAACACGTCGTCGCCCTGCTCGGTCCGGTGCGCGACGGGCGGATCTGCGCCCGGCCGTCGTTCTGGCAGCTCAGCCAGACCCGCCGGGTGAGAGCCGCGGGACAGCCCGCGCACCTCGTCGTGCACGAGGACGTCTGCGTCTTCGCCAAGTCGGGAACCTGCTTGAGTTCGGGAAAACCGACCGATCCTCAGCACGGACTCGAGGCGGGCCAGTGACCGCCGAGCTGCCCCTGTCGGTGTGGGCGACCGCACAGCGAAACCCCCGCGTCCAGCGCGCCGGACGCTACCTCGACGTGTCCGGCGCCCACCCGGCCAAGATGCTGCCCGCCATCGCCGCGGCCGCCATAGCCGCCTACAGCGCCCCCCGTGATCTCGTGCTCGACCCGATGTGCGGCATCGGCACCACCCTGGTCGAGGCCACCCACCTCGGGCGTGACGCCATCGGGGTCGAGTACGAGCCGGCCTGGGCCGAGCTCGCCCGGGCCAACCTCGCCCACGCCCGCGCCCACGGCGCCAGCGGCCGCGGGGAGGTGGTCTGCGGCGACGCACGACATCTCGTCAGCCACGTCGACCCCGCCGTGCGCGGCCTGATCGCCCTGGTGCTCACCAGTCCGCCCTACGGGCCTTCGGTGCACGGGCAGGTCAAGGCCACACCCGGCCAGGGGGTGGCCAAGAGCCACTACCGCTACTCGACCGACCCGGCCAACCTCGCCCACGTCGGCCTCGACCGGCTGCTCGACGCCATGCGCGACGTGCTCGGCGAGTGCGCCCGGCTGCTGCGCCCCGGCGGCGTGGTGGCGCTCACCGTGCGTCCCTGGTGGCGGGCCGGCGAGCTGGTCGACCTACCCGGCCTGCTCGCTCGGGTCGGCGAAGACGCCGGGCTCACGCTGTTCGAGCGCAACGTCGCCCTGCTCGCCGGCCTGCGCGAGGACCGCCTGGTGCCCCGGGTGTCGTTCTTCGCCCTCGACCAGGTCCGTCGCGCCCGCGCCCGGGGGCTGCTCCGCTCGGTGGTCGCCCACGAGGATCTCGTGGTGTACCGGAGGTCCGGGTGAGCGGCGCCATCATTGCCGCGGCCGTTGGTTCGGCGGCGGCCACGCTGGCATCTCCGCTGGCCTACGCCAACGCCCGCGCCGCCCGCCAGGAGAGCGGGCGGGCGAACGCAGCCGGCCTGACTGCCAGCGTCCGCTGCCTTGGGCAGGCGGTTGGACCTACCGAAGCCGCCATCGGACGTGCGGAGACCGGCGTCAGTGAGCTGTGCGAGCGGGTCGCTTGTCTCGAAGGGCGCCTCGACGAACGCGCGTCTCGACGATGTGGCGCCGACCGGTGAACGACTCCGGTGCCGACCGCCACAATGGCGATCCTCCGGCTCGGCGGCGGAGCTACCGGCAACCACGGGGGCCACTCGTCGTCCACCCGCCCCAGTTCGTGCCGCTGCCACCGGAGGATGAGCAGCGCGCCCTCGCCGCCCTGGCCGAGCTTCTTGCCCCCTTGTTCCGGCCAACCGCGGGGGAAGAGCCCGACCAGGACAGCTGACCGATCCCTGCCGGCAAGCGCCCCGGCTCGACACGATCCGCCGGTACCACACGCAGCCCGGCGGGGCGGGCGCCTGGCCAGTCCGCTGGCCGACTTGACTTCGCCGACCCGTCGAGCCCTCCTCAAGCAGGTTCACCCGGCCGCGGCGAACCTGTGACCCAAGGAGCCGAACCAATGGGTGTCGCCATCTACCGGCGCATCTCCACCGACGAAGCCCACCAGCCCTACTCGCTGGAAGCCCAGGAGCAACGACTGCGCGCCTACATCGAGTCCCAGCCGGACTGGCACCTGGTGCGTACCTTCACCGACCAAGCCTCCGGCGCCACCACCGAGCGGCCCGACCTCCAACGAGCGCTGACCGAGGCCCGAGCGCACCGCTACGACCTGCTGCTCGTCTACCGGGTCGACCGGTTCGCCCGCTCCGTGCGTGGCCTCGCCACGCTGCTGGAACAACTGGACGCCGCCGGCGTCGCCTTCCGTTCGGCCACCGAGCCGTTCGACACGACCACCGCCGCCGGCCGGATGATGGTGCAGATGCTTGGCGTCTTCGCTGAATTTGAACGTGCCACGATCATCGACCGGGTCATCGCCGGCATGGAGCGAAAGGCTGCCCGCGGCGAATGGTGCGGCGGCTCCAGGCCCTTCGGCTACACGATCGGCCACGCCTCCGGCCACCTGCAGATCCACCCGGACGAGGCGCCGCTGGTGCGGGTCATCTTCGACCTGTACACCAAGAAGCACCTCGGCGCCCGGTCGATCGGCAACTGGCTCACCGAACGCGGCCACCGCACCAAAGCCGGACGGCCCTGGAACATGCCAGCGGTCCTCACGGTACTGCGCAACCGCGCCTACCTCGGCGAGGTCTACTTCCGAGACAGCTACCACGCCGCTCCGCACCCGCCACTCGTCGAACAGGCGACGTTCGATGCCGCCCAGCAGATCCTCATCGCCCGTGGCGAGGACCACGCCCAACGGGCCTCCAACGGTTCGGACTACCTGCTCGCCGGACTTATCACCTGCACCCGCTGCGGTGCCCGCTTCGTCGGCGGTGCCGCCAACGGCAACCGCTACCGGTACCGCTACTACACCTGCTACACCCGCCACCGCTACGGCGCCGGCTCATGCGACGCCGAACGTCTCAACGCCGAGCAACTCGACCGGGCGGTCCTCGACCGGCTTCTCGACACGTTCACCAACACCAACCTCGTTGATGACGCCCTTGCCGCCGGGCGGGACCGGGCCGGTGAACAGCAACACCGAGTCCGTGACGAACTCACCGCCCTCGACGGCGAGCTGTGCAAGACCGAAGAGGCCATCGAGCGCTACCTGCTCGCCTTCGAAGCCGGCACGCTGCCCGAGGCCGCGTGCAGCCAGCGTATCCAAACCCTGGCACACAAGACCGCGGAACTGCGTGAGCGCCGCTTCCAGCTTGCCGCCGACCTCGACGCGAGCCCTCAAGGCCCGACGCACGACGAGCTGGAGGCCTTGCGCGATCGGGTACAGAAGGTCATCGCCGACGGCGACACCGGCGCCCAGAAGCAGCTGCTCTACGCCCTCGTCCACGAGGTGCGGGCCGCTGCCCGCAGCGACATCCAGCCGATCTTCAAGATCCCGAACGCCAGCCAGCCCCCGCACCCAAAGGTTCGGAAGCTGACAGGACCGGCGCGCCCGGCAGGACTTGAACCTGCGACCTATGGATTAGAAGTCCACCGCTCTATCCAGCTGAGCTACGGGCGCCCGGATCCGCGGATCTCGGACCCGTCCCAGTGTCGCAGCCCCGACCCGACTGTCCACAACCCGCGGAAGACGCCGAGCCGTCCACAGTCTGGCCGCGGTCCATGGCGCGGCCCATCCGGGCGGCCCACCGTAGGTCGGGTGCGCGGCGACCGGCGCCGGGCCCTATGGAGGTGGATCACATGGAGACCTACGTCACGGTCTGCGGCAACCTGGTCGCCGACCCGACCCGGCGCGCCACCCAGGGCGGTGTGGCCGTCACCGGAATTCGGCTCGCCTCGACGCCGCGGCGCTTCGACCGGGTCAGCAACGAGTGGAAGGACGGCACGACCCTGTTCATCAACGTCAGCTGCTGGCGCGTCCTGGGCGACAACGTCGTGGAATCCTTGACGAAGGGCGACCCCGTGGTCGTCTACGGCCGGCTGACCCTGCGCTCGTGGACCGACAAGGACGGCCAGGCCCGGAACACCTACGAGATCGACGCCTCGGTCGTCGGTCCCGACCTGTCCCGGGGGACCTGCCGGGTCACCCGGCGCGGTCACGCGCCCGCCCCTGACGGCTGGCTCGACGGCGCCGGCGGTCCGGGAGCCGACACGCCGCCGGACCCGGAGTCCGTCGCCACGGACCCGGGGCGTTCCGACGACGTCACCGACGACCTGGCCGCAGCCGGCGCCGCCGCCCCGGCATAGTCGGGATGGGTACCCGCTTACCCTGGAGCTATGGCCCAGTACATCTTCTCGATGCGTCGCGTCCGCAAGGCGCATGGCGACAAGGTCGTCCTGGACGACGTGACCCTGGCCTTCCTGCCCGGAGCGAAGATCGGCGTCGTGGGGCCGAACGGTGCCGGGAAGTCGAGCGTCCTGCGCATCATGGCCGGTCTCGACCACCCGTCCAACGGCGACGCTGTCCTCAGCCCGGGTTACACGGTAGGCATGCTCCAGCAGGAACCCCAGCTCGACGAGACCCTCGACGTGCGGGGCAACGTGGAACTCGGTGTCGCGGAGACCCGCCGCCTGCTCCAGCGGTTCGACGAGGTCACCGGGGCGCTCGGCTCGGCCGACGACGACGAGATGACCCGGCTGCTCGAGGAGATGGGCGAGCTCCAGGAGCGGCTGGACCACGTGGGGGCGTGGGATCTCGACAGTCAACTGGAGCAGGCGATGGACGCGCTGCGCCTGCCACCGGGCGACGCCGTCGTGGGTCTGCTCTCCGGAGGCGAGCGGCGCCGGGTCGCGCTGTGCCGGCTCCTCCTCGAAGCGCCGGACCTGCTGCTCCTGGACGAGCCGACCAACCACCTCGACGCCGAGAGCGTCCAGTGGCTCGAGCAGCATCTGGCCGCCTACCCGGGGACCGTGCTCGCCGTCACCCACGATCGCTATTTCCTCGACAACGTGGCCCAGTGGATCCTCGAGCTCGACCGCGGCCGGGCCTACCCCTACGAGGGGAACTACACGACCTACCTCGACACCAAGGCCACCCGGATGACGGTCGAGGGCCAGAAGGACGTCAAGCGCAAGAAGGAGATCGAGCGCGAGCTGGAGTGGGTCCGGTCCAACCCCCGGGCGCGGCAGGCGAAGAGCAAGGCTCGGCTGGCCCGGTTCGAGGAGCTGGTGAGCGAAGCCGATCGCCGCGGCCCGCTGGACACCGACGCGATCCAGATCCCTCCGGGCCCCCGGCTCGGCGGCCTCGTCATCGAGTCGGACCGGCTGACCAAGGGCTACGGCGATCGGCTGCTGATCGAGGACCTGTCGTTCTCCTTGCCCAGGGGCGGCATCGTCGGCGTCATCGGTCCCAACGGCGTGGGCAAGACCACCCTGTTCAAGATGCTGATCGGTGAGGAGCACCCGGAGGGCGGGACGCTCAAGCTCGGGGAGACGGTCAAGATCGCCTACGTCGACCAGTCCCGGTCCGCCCTCGAGCCCGGGAAGACCGTGTGGCAGGCGGTCTCGGATGGCCTCGACCACATGAAGGTCGGAAGCCGGGAGATGCCCTCCCGCGCGTATGTCGCCAGCTTCGGCTTCAAGGGGCCCGACCAGCAGAAGCCGGTGGGCGTCCTGTCCGGGGGCGAGCGCAACCGGCTGAATCTGGCGCTCACGTTGAAGGACGGCGGCAACGTGCTGCTGCTCGACGAACCGACGAACGACCTCGACGTGGAGACCCTGCGCTCGCTGGAGGACGGGCTCGAGCAGTTCCCCGGATGCGCCGTGGTCATCAGTCACGACCGTTGGTTCCTCGATCGGGTCGCCACCCACATGCTGGCCTGGGAAGGCGGCGCCTCCTGGTTCTGGTTCGAGGGGAACTTCGCCGACTACGAGGCGAACAAGGTGGAACGGCTCGGCGCCGAGGCCGCCCGCCCGCACCGGGTGACCCACCGTCGGCTGGTCCGCGGCTGACCGAGCGTCACTCGAAGACGTTGACCAGCGAGTGGGCGGCCGCCACCAGGTAGTCCCACAGTTCCCGGTCCGGTTCCGGCTCGAGCCCCAGCTCGTCGAGCGCGCCGCGCATCCGGGCCAGCCAGGCGTCGCGGGCGGCCGGCGTCACCGCGAACGGGGCGTGCCGCTGGCGAAGCCGCGGATGACCCCGCAGCGTCGAGTAGGTACGCGGCCCGCCCCAGTACTGGACGAGGAACAGGCGCAGCCGCTCCTCGGCCGGCCCGAGATCCGACTCGGGGTAGAGCGGCCCGAGCACCGGATCGGCAGCGACCCCGGAATAGAACCGGGCCACCAGCCGGCGAAACACCGCCTCCCCCCCCACCTCCTCGTACAGACTCACCGCCACATCATCGCCCGCTGTCGGGGCGGGCGGACGCGGCGGGCAGGATGGAACCCACCGTCGCATCGGCGAGAGGAGCCGCTATGCCCACCCGTACGGCCAACGCGCACTGGGAGGGTTCCCTCGCCGCGGGCAAGGGGACCGTCTCCCTCGACTCCTCCGGTGCCGGCTCGTTCGACGTGAGCTGGCCCGCTCGGGCCGAGCAGCCGGGGGGGCTGACCAGCCCCGAGGAGCTCATCGCCGCCGCGCACGCCTCCTGCTTCTCGATGGCGCTGTCCTCCGGGCTGTCCAAGGCCGGTACGCCGCCCCGGACCCTGGACACCAGGGCGGAGGTCACCCTCGAGGTGGGCACCGGCATCACCGGGATCCAGCTGACCGTCCGCGGATCGGTCGACGGGATCGACGAGGCGACCTTCGTGGCCGCAGCCGAGCAGGCGAAAGAGAACTGTCCGGTGAGCAAGGCGCTGACCGGCACCACGATCCGCCTCGAGGCCTCGCTTGGGTGAGCCGTCCCCCGGCGCGGTGCGGATGTCACACGTGCGCGAAGGCCGCCGGTCGGGTTCACTAGTGGGACGCCGGGTGCCCGGTCCCGGCAGCGGAGGACGCCGGTGTCGCACGCGCTCGTGCTCAACGCGACGTTCGAGCCTCTGTGCGTCGTGCCGTCACGTCGTGCCGTCGTCCTCGTGCTCACCGAAAAGGCGATCTCGCTCGAGGTCGGTGAGCAGGTGGTCCACAGCGAGCGGATCGCCGTCGAGGTGCCGGTGGTCGTGCGGCTCACCCGGTTCGTTCGGGTGCCCTTTCGGTCCAGCGTGCCGCTGACCCGGCGCGGGGTTTTCGCCCGCGACGGCGGGCGCTGCGTCTATTGCAACGCCCCCGCGACGAGCCTCGACCACGTGGTGCCGAAGAGCCGCGGCGGGGCGCACGACTGGGAGAACGTCGTGTCCTGCTGCCGGCGGTGCAACCACGCGAAGGCGGATCGCCCGATCGGGGAGCTCGGCTGGCGGCTGCACCGGCAGCCGCGGGCGCCGAGTGGGATCGCCTGGCGTGTCCTCGGCGCCGGCCGGGTGCTCCCGTGCTGGGCGCCGTACCTGGACGACGGGCTCCTCGTCGACGGGATCGCAACGGCGTGACGGGCTGACGGGCTGATCTCGATGGCCCAGTTGCACGATCTCACCGCACTCGAGCAGGCGCTCGCCGTGCGCCGCGGTGAGGTCAGTCCGGTCGAGCTCGCCGAGCACTACCTGGACCGGATCTCGAGCGGCTCGGTCCGGCTCGGCGCATTCGTCACGGTGACCGCGGACGCCGCGCTGATCGCTGCGAAGGCGGCCGAGCGGCTGGTGGCGCAGCGGGCGGATCTCCCGCCCCTGCACGGCGTGCCCATCGCCATCAAGGACCTCAACCTCACCGCGGGCGTCCGCACCTCGCTGGGCAGCCGCATCTACCAGGAGTTCGTCCCCGCCATCGACGATGACGTGGTCACCCGCCTCGCCGCGGCCGGCACGGTGAGTCTCGGCAAGACGAACACCCCCGAGTTCGGCTTGCCCTGCTACACCGAACCGGATGTGGCGCCGCCGGCGCGAACCCCCTGGGACCTCGACCGGTCTGCGGGTGGCTCGAGCGGCGGCGCCGCCGCGGCGGTCGCCGGCGGTCTCCTGCCGTTCGCGCAGGGCAGCGACGGCGGCGGGTCGATCCGGATCCCGGCGAGCGTCTGCGGCCTCGTCGGGGTGAAGGTCAGCCGGGGCCGGGTCAGCAACGGGCCGCTGTCCGGGGACGTCAACGGCCTGGCGTCGAACGGTCCGCTCGCCCGGACCGTCGCCGACGCCGCCGCGTTGCTTGACGCGATGGCCGGCCCGATGCCGGGCGACCCCTACTGGGCGCCGCCGCTCGCGGCGGGGGAGACGTTCCTCGGGCACGCCCGGCGGGCCCCGGGCAGGTTGCGCATCGGCCGGTACCGGCGGCCGGTGCTCGCCGACGCCGAGGTGCACCCGGACTGTGTCGCGGCCTACGAGTCGGCCAGCCGGCTGCTCGCGGACCTGGGGCACGAGGTCGTCGACACCGACCCACCGTTCGGGCCCCAGCTGGTGCCCGTCTTCGAGGTTGTCTGGGCCGTCGGCGCCGCGGGGATCCCCGTGGACCCGCCCCGCGAACGGGAGCTGCGCCCGCTGACCCGGTGGCTCCGCGAGCGTGGCCGGGCGACGACCGGGCCGGCGTTCGCGGCGGCCCTGACCGAGATGCGCCAGGCCGCCCGACGGGCGATCGAGCAGAGCGCCGGCTTCGACGCGGTGCTGACACCGACCCTGGCCCAGCCGCCGGCCCGGGTCGGCGGCCTGCGCGACGACGACGACCCGGCCGCCGACTTCGAGGCGCAGAAACGGTTCACGCCGTTCACCGCGACGTACAACGTCACCGGTCAGCCGGCGATCAGCCTGCCGTTGCACTGGACGACGGGTGGGTTGCCGATCGGGGTCCAGCTCGTCGGCCGGCCGGCCGACGAGGCCACCCTGTTCTCCCTCGCCGCCCAGCTCGAAGCGGCCAGCCCCTGGCTGGACCGCCGCCCGGCCGGATGGTGAAAGCGAGCCCGGGTCGCCCGTCGGTGCTCGCCCGGCCGGACCTCGATCCGGACCTGGCCCGGCTGGCCGACGCGCACGGCGTGGCGACCTGGTACGAGGATCAGGCGCATCGACCGGTCGCGGTGCACGGTGACACCCTGGTCGCGGTGCTCGACGCCCTCGGCGTGGACGCGTCGAGTCCGGATAGCCGGGCGGCGGCCCTGCGTGCGGCCCGCTCGAGCGAACTGCGCCGGGTCGCCCCACCGGTTGTCGTCAGCCGGTCCGGCGCCGTCGGGTTCGTGGAGCTGCACGCGCCCGCCGGTGTGCGGATCACCGCGCGGATCCGGGCGGAGACCGGTCGGGAGCGGGCCATCCCGCCGCCGGTGGCGCGAGGTGGGCTCCTCGACATCGACGGTGCCCGGATCGCGACCCTCACCCTCGCCCTGCCCGGCGACCTGCCGATCGGCTGGCACCGGCTGCTCGTCGACGTCGGCGAGGAACACGTCGAGGTGCCGGTGGCGGTGACGCCGTACCGCCTGCCCCCACCGGACCGGACCTGGGGCTGGGCGGTGCAGCTCTACGCGACGCGCTCCGCCGCGTCCTGGGGGGTCGGGGATCTCGCCGATCTGCGCCGGCTCGCCGGCTGGAGCGCGCACGCACACCATGCCGGGCTGCTGCTGGTCAATCCGCTGCACGCGGTCGCGCCGGTCACCCCGGTCGAGCCGTCGCCGTACTCCCCGGCGAGTCGTCGTTTCATCAATCCGGTGTACATCCGGGTCGCGGATACCCCGGAGTACGCCGCCGCCAGCCCCGAGGTCCGCGCCGCCGTCGACGCCTTCCGACCGGCGGTGGACCCCGACATCGTCGACCGCGACCGGACCTGGCGCGCGCTCAGCGCCGCGCTCCGGCTGCTCTGGCGGTCCGTGCCGCACCGCGATCTCTCCGGATTTCGGGAGGCCCACCCGGCGGTGGACGATTTCGCGCTCTGGTCGGTCCTCGCCGCCGAGCACGGCCGGCACTTCCGCTCCTGGCCGGTCGAGTTGCGCAGGCCGCGCTCGGCGGCGGTCGACCGGATCCGGGCCGCGCGGGCCGACGACGTCGACTTCCAGGTGTGGCTTCAGCTCGTCGCGGCCGAGCAGCTCGACCTGGCCCAGCGGGCCGGGCGCGAGGCGGGGATGTCGATCGGGATCATCCACGACCTCGCGGTGGGCGTCGACCCCGGCGGCGCCGACGCCTGGGCACTTCAGGACCTGCTGGCCGGCCGGGCCACGATGGGGGCGCCCCCGGACGAGTTCAACCAGCAGGGCCAGGACTGGAGGCTGCCGCCCTGGCATCCGGCGGCGCTCCGCGAATCCGCCTACGCCCCGTTCCGGGAGATCGTCCGGGCGGCCGTCCAGCACGGCGGCGGGATCCGGGTGGACCACATCCTCGGGCTGTTCCGGCTGTGGTGGGTGCCGGCCGGGCGATCGCCGGCCGACGGCACCTACGTCCGCTACCGGGCCGACGAGCTGCTCGGCGTGCTCGCCCTCGAGGCCTACCGCGGGGGTGCCGTCGTCGTCGGCGAGGACCTCGGGACGGTGGAGCCCCAGGTGGCGCGCGAGCTGCTGCGCCGGGGGATCCTCGGCAGCGCGGTGCTCTGGTTCGAGTCCGAGCCGTTCGAACGGTGGCGCGAGCTGGCGGTGGCCAGCGTCACGACGCACGACCTGCCGACCGCCGCCGGCTTCCTCGCCGGCGAGCATGTCCGGGTCCGGGCCGAGCTCGGCCAGCTCCGCCGGCCGGTCGCCGCGGAGCGGGCGGCGGCCGAGGAGGAGCGGCTGCGGCTGGTCGAGCGGCTGGAGCGCAGCGGCCTGGCCGAGCCGGGCGCCAGCCCCGAGCAACTGGTGACCGCCATGTACGCGGGGCTGGCCCGCAGCCCGGCCCGGCTCGTCGTGGCGGGGCTGGCCGACGCGGTCGGGGACCTGCGCCAGCCGAACCTGCCCGGAACGACCGAGGAGTACCCGAACTGGCGGCTGCCGATCGCCGAACCGCGGCCGCCGGACGGCCATCGCTCGCTGTCCTTGGACGAGCTCGAAACCCATCCTGCGGTGGCCCGGCTCGCCCGGGTGCTCGCCGACGGGATCCGGGGTGGGGGGTCCGGTGCCGCCCGGCCGGGGTCCGGTACCGTTCCAGCCGATCAGGTCCGGTCCGACGCTCGACTGCCCGGGAGACCTTCGTGAGGACCCGCATCGCCCTGCGCACCGCCGCGATCGCGACCGGGGTCGTGGTGGCGATGACCGTGACCGCGCCCGCCTGGGCGGGCGGCGTCGAGGACGGGGTGGTGCCCGGCTCGCACCTGGGCGTCGGCCTGGCCCTCGCGATCTTCGGCGGGATCCCGCTGGCCCTGTTCGCCCTGATCTCCCTGCTCTGCGTTGGTCCCGGACTCGCCCGCCGGCCGCGCTACCGGCCGGGGCGGCCGTGGACCCACGATCCGGTCTGGTTCGCCGGGCCGCCCGACCCGGGCGCCGCCGTGCGGGCCGCCGTGCCCCGGCTCCAGGCGAAGGGGGGCGTCGGTGCCGACTGGTGAGCCGTTCACCGACGGTCAGCTCGCCGAGGTCGACCGGGTGCTCGCTGCCGCCTCAGCGGAAACCGGCCTGCTGTTCTCGGTGTTCGTCGGCGAGCCGGAGGGCACCCCGCGAGACGCCGCCGAGACGATGCACGCGGCCCTCGGCCCGACGGCCGCCTCGGCGGTACTCGTCCTGGTCGCGCCGGGTAGCCGACGGCTGGAGATCGTGACCGGTCGGGACGTCCGGCACCGGCTACCCGACCGGGTCTGCGGGCTCGCGGCGCTGTCCATGGCGTCGGCGTTCACCGGCGGGGATCTGGTCGGGGGGATCACCAGCGGCGTGCTGATGCTCGCCGAGGCGGCCGGTCGCGTCCCGGTCCAGGTCCGGTGAAACGGGTCGCCACCCGGCTCAGCAGCGGGCGTCGCGCGACCGCCCGTTGAGAACCCGGACCACCCCGGCCCGTCCCTCGAGGATTAGCCGCCGAAGCGCCGGCGGCGGGTCGGTCTCGCGCAGGAAGCGATCGCTGCGCTCGATCGTCGCCGGTTCGATGAACAGCCCGGGATAGAGCCCGACCGCGACGTTCTGCGCCATCTCGCCGGGACGCTGCTCCCACATCCGACCGACCTCGGCGAAGTAGCGCTCCACGAACGGCCGCAGCACATCGGGCTGTTCGATCTGCGCGAAGCCGCCGATGATCGCCGACTGGATCGCGTTGGGCACCGTCTCGTCGTCGACGGCGAGCCGCCACGCTTCGGCCTTCGCCTCGCCGCTCGGCCGCGCGGCCCGGGCCCCGGCCGCGTGGCGGGCACCGGCCGCCGTCGCGTCCCGCGCCAACTCGGCGTCGATCTCGACGTCCCCCGCTCTACCTATAACGACCAGCCGCCGCAGCAGGTGCCAGCGCAACTCGGCGTCGACGACCAGTCCGGGCAGGAGTTCCCGGCCGGCGAGCAGATCCTCGACCAGGTCCAGGTCGGCGGGGCTGGTCGCCGCGGAGGCGAACGCCCGGACCCAGGCGAGCTGATGGTCGCCGGCCGGTTCGGCCGCGAGCATGGACGCCCGCGCCGCGGCGGCGAACCGGGTGAGCAGGGGCTCGCGATGTTCCGGGGCGGCGTAGAGGTTTATCGCGGTGAGGCCGAGCCGCTGAAGCGATTGCACCAGACCGATGTCGTCCTCGGCGCCGATGCCGGACAGGACCAGGCCGACGTAGTCGCTCGCGGCGAGCTCCGCGTCCCGGGTCATGTCCCAGGCCGCCCCCCAGCAAAGCGCGCGCGGCAGGCTGTCCTCGAAACCGCCGATGTGCTCGAGCAGCGTGCCGAGCGAATGCTCGTCGAGCCGGATCTTGGCGTAGGTGAGGTCGTCGTCGTTGAGCAGGACGAGGCTCGGCCGGGGCACCCCGATCAGTTGCGGGATCCCGGTCGCGGCTCCGCTGACATCCGTCTCGATCCGGGTGCGCCGGACCAGGCGGCCCCCGGTCAGGTCGTAGAGCCCGATCGCGATCCGGTGGGTGCGCAGCGTCGGGTGCTCCTCCGGAGCCTCCTGCACGACGGTGAAGGCGGTGAACGTGCCGTCCGGACCGACGTCCAGTTGCGGGCGCAGGGTGTTCAGCCCCGCCGTCTCCAGCCATTCCTTCGACCAGCCGGTGAGCTCCCGCCCGGATGCCGCCTCGAGCTGTTCGAGCAGGTCGGCCAGTGCGGTGTTCTGGTAGGCGAACCGCTCGAAATAGTTCCGCAGGCCGGCGAAGAACGGATCGTGACCGACGTATGCGACCAGCTGCTTGAGCGCCGACGCCCCCTTGGCGTAGGTGATCCCGTCGAAGTTGACGAGCACCGCCTCGATGTCGACGATGTCCGCGGCGATCGGGTGCGTCGAGGGCAGCTGATCCTGCCGGTAGGCCCAGGACTTTTCGAGGTTGGCGAACGTGGTCCACCCGCTCGCGAACCGGGTGGCGACCACCTGCGCGAGCACGCTCACGTAGGAGGCGAACGACTCGTTGAGCCACAGGTCGTCCCACCAGCGCATCGTCACGAGGTTGCCGAACCACATGTGGGCCATCTCGTGCAGCAGGGTCTCGGCCCGCCGCTCGTAGGCCGAGTCGGTGACCTTGGATCGGAAGACGTAGTCCTCGAGGAACGTCACGCACCCGACGTTCTCCATCGCCCCGGCGTTGAACTCGGGGACGAACAGCTGGTCGTATTTCCCGAACGGGTAGCGGCGGCCGAAGGCGTCGTGGAAGAAGTCGAAGCCCTGCTTGGTGAGGGTGAAGAGTTCCTCGGCGTCGAGGTGCTCCGCGAGCGAGGCCCGGCAGAACAGCCCCAGCTCGATGCCGTCGTGCTCGTCGCGCACGAAGTGGTATGGCCCGGCGACGACGGCCGTGACGTAGCTGGAGATCCGGGCGGTCGGCTCGAAGGTCCAGTGGCTGGTTGCGTTCCCCCGGGGGTCCGGTCGGCCCGGATAGTTCGAGACGACCGTCCACGATTGCGGGGCGGTCACGTTGAACTGGAAGGACGCCTTGAGGTCGGGTTGATCGAAGCAGGCGTACATCCGGTGCGCGTCGAACGTCTCGAACTGAGAGTAGAGGTAGACGGCGTCGTCGACCGGGTCGGTGAAGCGGTGCAGTCCCTCGCCGGTCCGGTTGTAGACGCAGTCCGCGTCGACGCGCAACTCGTTGTCGGCCGCGAGGCCGGCGAGCCGGAGCCGATGCCCGTCGAAGCCGGCGGCCACGTCGACCGGGGAGCCGTTGAGGGTGGCCGCCCGGATCCGGTCGGCGGTGAGGTCGACGAAGCTGTCGGCTCCGGGCGTCCGGCAGGCGAACCGGATCGTGGTCGTGGACCGGAACGTGGCGGCACCGGAGATCGCCCCGCACAGGTCGAGGTCGACCCGGTAGTCGGTGACCTCGAGCAGCGCCGCCCGCGCCCGGGCCTCGTCGCGGGTCAGGTTGTTCTGTGTGGTCACCGTGTGGACTCCTTCGTCCCTGCCTGGCGGAGAGTCTGGCAGACGTCGCCGCGCTGGTACCGGTGGCCGTAGGCTCGCAACGAGACGCCGAGGAGGCCGGGATGGATGTCCGCGAGCACATCTACGTCGACGGTAGCTGGGCCCGACCGAGCGGCCCGGAGACGGGCGAGGTCGAGAACCCCAGCACCGAGCAGGTGATCGGGTCGACGCCGGCCGGCTCGGCCCGGGACGTCGACACCGCCGTGGCGGCCGCCCGCCGGGCATTTCCCGGCTGGGCGGCGACGAGCCCGGAGGAGCGCGCGAAGTACCTCGACCGGTTGGCGCAGGCGCTCGCCGGTCGCGCCGAGCTGATCGCCCGGACGATCAGCCTCGAGATGGGTGCGCCGCTGAAGCTGTCCACCACCGTGCAGGCCGGCCTGCCGATCGCCGTGCTCGGCTCCTACGCCCAGCTGCTCCCCGGCTACCCGCTGGAGGAGGAGATCGGGAACTCGCTGGTCGTTCGGGAGCCGGTGGGCGTCGTCGCCGCGATCACCCCGTGGAACTACCCGCTGCACCAGGTGGTCGCCAAGCTGGCGCCCGCGCTGGCCGCCGGCTGCACGGTCGTGCTCAAGCCGAGCGAGATCGCGCCGCTGTGCGCCTACCAGCTCGCCGACGCGGTGCACGAGGTCGGGCTGCCGCCCGGGGTCTTCAATCTCGTGCCCGGCACCGGCGCGGTCGTCGGCGAGGCGCTGGCCGCGCATCCGGACGTGGACATGGTGTCGTTCACCGGCTCCACCCGGGCCGGCCGGCGGGTCTCGGAGCTCGCCGCGGCGACGGTCAAGCGGGTCGCCCTCGAGCTCGGCGGCAAGTCGGCGAACGTCATCCTCACCGATGCGGACCTGCCGAAGGCGGTCAAGGTCGGGGTGGCCAACGCGTTCGTCAACTCCGGCCAGACCTGCACCGCCTGGACCCGGATGCTCGTGCACGCCGATCGCTACGACGAGGCTGTGCGGCTCGCGGCCGAGTCGGCGCTCGGCTACCGGGTCGGCGACCCGTTCGACGAGGCCACCCGGCTCGGCCCGCTGGTGTCGTCGGCCCAACGCGACCGGGTTCGTGGCTACATCCAGCAGGGTCTCGCCGAGGGCGCCCGGCTGGTCGTCGGCGGCGGCGACCCCCCGGCCGAAACCGAACGGGGCTACTTCGTCTCGGCGACCGTCTTCGCCGACGTGACCCCGGCCATGACCATCGCCCAGGAGGAGATCTTCGGTCCGGTGCTGTCCATCCTGCGCTACCGGGACGAGGAGGAGGCGCTGGCGATCGCCAACGACTCCCGCTACGGCCTGGCCGGCGCGGTTTGGTCCGCGGACGAGAGCCGGGCGATCGGGTTCGCGCGGCGGATGCGGACCGGGCAGGTCGACATCAACGGCGGGCGGTTCAATCCGCTGGCCCCGTTCGGAGGCTTCAAGCAGTCCGGGCACGGCCGCGAGCTCGGCCGGTACGGGCTGGAGGAGTTCCTCCAGCCGAAGGCGATGCAGCGCTGACCGGCCTGGCTCGGTAGACGGCGCCCGCTGGGTGCATGTCACACTCCCCGCGTGCGCGTCTACCTCGGATCGGACCACGCCGGTTTCGCCCTGAAGGCTCGGCTCTTCGACCGGCTCGTCGAGCTCGGGCACGAGCCGGTCGACTGCGGCCCGGCCGCGCTCGACCCGGACGACGACTACCCGCCCTACGTGCTGCGCGCGGCGGCGGCGACGGCGGCCGATCCGGGCAGCCTCGGCATCGTCATCGGGGGCTCCGGCAACGGGGAGGCGATCGCCGCGAACAAGGTCGCCGGGGTGCGCTGCGCGCTCGCGTTCAGCGAGGAGACCGCCCGGCTCGGCCGGGAGCACAACGACGCCAACGTCGTCAGCCTGGGCGCCCGGATGTATCCCGAGGACGACGCGGTGCGGTTCGCCGAGATCTTCCTCGCCACCGCGTTCAGCGGCGGCGAGCGGCACGTTCGCCGGCTCGCCGAGCTGGCCGGCTACGAGGGATCCGGGGAACTGCCTGCGTTGCCCGGCGGATCCTGAGCCTCCGCCGGTTCGGGTTGGGCCGGCGGGCGGGGGCGGGAGACGTCGCGGGCCCGCATCGCGCCGCTCACCCCGACCTGCGATGGTCCTCCGCCGACCATGCCGGCGCCCTCGCCGCGACCCGCCCGCCCCTCAGCCATGCGCCCAGGGTATGCGGGTGAGCGGGCCCCGGCCACGGCCCGTCGATATCGTGGAGAGCCCGCAGCGGAACGAAGGTGCCCATGTCCGTGTTCGAGATCCCCCTCACCACCCTCGACGGCCGTCCCGGGTCGCTGGCCGAGTACCGGGGCAAGGCCCTGCTCGCCGTCAACGTCGCGTCCCGCTGCGGGCTGACCCCGCAGTACGCCGGACTCCAGAAGCTGCACGACACCTACGCGGAGCGCGGCTTCGCCGTGCTCGGCTTCCCCTGCAACCAGTTCCTCGAGCAGGAACCCGGGACCGCGGACGAGATCCGGGACTTCTGCACCACCAACTACGCGGTGACTTTCCCGCTCTACGCCAAGCTCGAGGTCAACGGACCGGACCGGCACCCGCTCTACGCCGAGCTCACCGAGGCCCCCGACGGGGAGGGCGTTGCCGGCGACGTCCAGTGGAACTTCGAGAAGTTCCTGCTCGCGCCGGACGGCAGCGTGGCAGCCCGGTTCCGTCCGCGGGTCGAGCCGGAGGACCCGGCGCTCGTTACAGCTGTCGAGCGTCTGCTTCCCGCGGCGGGCTAGGCGCACCGCGCCGACCGAACCGCCACAGCCCCCGAACCCGCGCCGACCGAACCGCCGCAGCCCCCGAACCCGCGCCGAGTGGGCGGTTGTGCTCACGGGCCACGCACCGAGTGGGCGGTTGTGTCGGGGCAATCCGCCCACTCGACCTCGCCCGGGGGCCGGCGGCGGTCAGCCGAGGGTCGCCGGGACGCGGACGCTGGCCAGGATCAGCTCGGTGAGCTGGGGCTGCCCAACCGGAGGCGCGACCTCGACCAGCACGTAGCCGCTCACCGTGTTGTCGCCGGCGATGATGATCAGCAGGTTGTGCAGCAGCGGTCCGGTTCCGCGCAGTCGTGAGGTGAACGCGGTCCGGGTGGGGGAGAGTCGCCGGATGCTGCGCGCACCGGTTTGGCCGAGGATCTCGTCCGGATCCGGGATGCCGTTCGCCGACCCGGTGGTGATCAGGCCCCGGTCGACGCAGGCGGAGCAACTGTTCACTTCGACGTAGACCGAGGAGATCAAGTCCGGCGCGGTGTAGGTGACGAACCCGTCGGCGGGCCCGTTCACCGTTCGCCGGGCCCGCCAGCCGGTGGGGGCCAGAAAGCTCACGCCGAGCAACTTCTCCGGAGCCAGGGGCACGGCCGTGGCGGAGACGGTCGGTCGAGGCGTCGCCGGGGGCCGGACCGCCGGGTGCCCCCCGCAGCCGGCCAGGGTGACCGCTGCGACCGACAGCAGTGTGGCCAACCGGAGCGCGGTCACGAGCCGCCCGCGCCCGGTCCGAGGTCGCGGGCGAGCGCGTCGAGCGCGGATGGCGCCAGTAGCTTGAGGTAGCCGTTGGCGTAGGACCGCTCGACCGCCTCGAGGATGACGACCCGCGATCCGCGGATGAGTTGCGCTAGCCCCGCCGGGTGGGCTGCGGCGGTCTGGTTGTCCACGATCAGCAGATCGGACCAGAACGGTTCGACCTGGAGGATCGCCTCCCGGGTGTAGGAGTCGGCGATTATGAGCACCGGCGCCGGGTAGAGCGCGGCGCCGGTGCTGCTGGAGCGGTATTCGGCGACCGGGAGCCCGTCGACCAGCCGCCGCTGGACCGCCCCCGCCGCCACCCCGGGTCGATCCACGACCCAGTTGTCGTAGGTGTTGGTCTGCGGCACACCGAGCAGGCGGGTCAGGTCTCCGATCGGGCTGACCGGGCCGACATCGCGCAAGGTGGTGTCGTTCAGCAGCTGGGGATCCACCGTGGCGGCCAGCCGCTCGGCGTAGACGGCTTCGCCGACTGCGGTCCAGTGCGTGTCCCGCAGGCGGTAGATGGGCACCCCGGCGCGTGCCTGCGCGGCGAGCAGCGGCCCGCGGAGGTCGACATATCCGGCCGGCGGGCTCGCTGCCAGTTCGGCCCAGAACGCCCGCTGGGCGGGCGGGCCGCAGTTCTTCAGCGGGAACGACCCGGGCAGGTACTGCGGCTCCATGAACGACTTGTCCGGGCCGACGAACATCGCGTAGCGGGCGCCGGTCCCGGTGATCAGCCCGGCCAGTCGGTCTGCGGCCGCGCGGGTCTGCGCGAAGCTCGCCAGCGGCTGGCAGGCGTAGCTGAAGTCGTCGTTGAAGAACAGCCAGCTGTCACGGCCGACGACGACGCGGCTGACCTGAACGGCACTCGCGCCGGGCTGGTTCCCGATCGGCAGCCCGGCGGAGTTCTCGCCGAAGGTGGGTGGCTCGCCGAAGACGTGCTGGGAGATCGCGGTGTCCGCTCGCACGGCGTCGTTGCGCAGCGGGAGATGGTCGATCGCCCAGGTGGACAGCTCCGGGAAGAACCGCCAGCCGTCGGAGAACGACGGGAAGCCGACCAGCCGCTTGTTCTCGAAGCCGGTCGCCCGCACCCCCAGGGCGGCCGCGACCGCCGGCACGAAGAAGAAGGCCACGGCGAGTCCGCAAAGCACCCGCCGGGCCGACGGCCACCGGCGCACCCGCGGCGGCGCGCCGCCCTGCGCCGGGGGCGCGAGCGGCTCGGGTGGGTCGTCGACCCTGTGGCTGGTGGTCACGTCGTCCTTCTAGAAGCGGAAGTACAGGAAGGGGCTGAACGTGCCGGCGGCGGCGAGCAGCGCCGCGTACGGGGCGGCGACCCCGCTGTAGGCGAGCCGGGCCAGCCGGCTGGTCCGGTTGCCTCCGGCGGGCTCTAGGAAGCGGCCCATGACGAACGACCGGGGCATGAGCACCACACCGAGGAAGAGCAGGAAGACCAGGGTGGTGCGGTGATCCAGGATTCCGTCGAGGACGTGCGAGGTCGCGGCCAGGCGGGGGACGAACATCAGTCGCAGCATGCCGACCGCCTGGGTCAGGCTGGTCGCCCGGAAGAGCACCCAGCCGACGATTACGATCAGCAGCGTGGCGGCCCGCCGCAGCGGCTGCCAGTGCCCGGCGTCGATCCGCGCCAACCCGGTGGCGCGTTCGATGACGAGCCAGGTGCCGTGGTAGAGCCCCCAGATCAGGAACGTCCAGTTCGCCCCATGCCAGAAACCGGTGAGCGCGAAGACGATGTAGAGGTTGAGGTAGGTCCGGGCTCCGCCGCGCCGGTTTCCGCCGAGCGGGATGTAGAGGTAGTCGCGAAACCACCGGGACAGCGACATGTGCCAGCGCCGCCAGAAGTCGGTGATGCTCACCGCCGAGTACGGACGGTTGAAGTTTTCCGGTAACCGGAACCCGAACATCCGGCCCAGTCCGATCGCCATGTCGGAGTAGCCGGAGAAGTCGAAATAGATCTGGATCGTGTACGCGAGCGCGCCCAGCCACGCGGTTCGGGTGTCGAGCGCGGACAGGCCCGCCCCGAAAGCGGGGTTCGCGATCCGCGCCACCGTGTCGGCGACGACGACCTTCTTCGCCAGCCCCAGCGCGAACCGCGGGAAGCCTTCGGTGAAGTCGCTGATCCGCGGCCGGATGACGTCGGGTAGCTGGTCGGAGATCTCGTGGTAGCGGACGATCGGCCCGGCGATGAGCTGCGGGAACATCGCGACGTAGGTGGTGAAGGCGACCGGGCTGCGCTGCGCCGGCCGGTTGCGCCGGTAGACGTCCACGACGTAGCTCAAATGGTGGAACGTGAAGAAGGAGATGCCGATCGGCAGGACAAAGGTGAGGATCGGCACCGCATGGTCGAACGTGTGAACCTGGCGCGAGACGAAGTCGGCGTACTTCCAGACGGCGAGTAGCCCGAGGTCCGCGATGATCGCCACGAGGAGCAGCCCCGCCCGGGCGCGGTTCCGGCCGCGCAGCCGGTCGCTGTCGATCGCCACGCCGAGCGCGAAGTTGAGCGCGATGCAGCCGATGAGGAACAGGACGAAACGGCCGGCCCCCCAGGCGTAGAAGAGCAGGCTCGAGGCGGCGAGCAGGCCGTTGCGCCATCGCCGGGGCAGCAGCCAGTAGGCCGCCAGGACGAGCGGCATGAAGTACCAGAGAAAAACCGGAGAAGAAAAGGACATACCGGATCGATCAGGCTGTGATGGGGTTCCGGCGCATCTTAGCCGCCACCATAGCTGCGCCGGCCGTGGTCCCGGTGCCTCCGCCGCGCGGGCATTCCGACCCCCATGGACAGCGCGCCCACCGTTCCGTAGGGTCGCCCGGACCATCCATTCGTCCACGCCCGGCCGGCCGCCCAATCCTGCCTCCGGCCCCCGGCGCGAGCATTCGGCAGGAGCGGGGGACCCAGGTCCTTCGGCCGCTAGCGCGGCCTGGGGTGAAGCCACCTGCACCGGTGGCCGGGCAGTACCTTCCGCCCGAACCCGACAGCTAACCCCGTCGGCGTGGAGGCAAGCCGTGCGAAACCGTCGGGGTCGGTTCGGCCTGCCGCAAGCTCGGCCCCGGCTCGTGCTCGGCATGGTCGCCGCGGCGTTCCTGATGCTCTTCGCCGCCACCGCGGAGGCTGGCGTCGGGACCGCGCCGTCGGCGACCCAGATGCGGATCACCGCACCGGCCACGGTGACCTGGGGCGCCGGTGCGCAGGTCGAGGGTCAGCTCACCGTGGCCGGCCGGCTGGCGATGTCGAATCGCGATGTGGAGTTCGTCAGCCGCCCGGTCGGGAGGGGATCGTGGCGCACCGCGGGCTGGGCCCGGACCGATTCCGGCGGCTGGGCGAAGATCAGCGTGCGCTCGATCACCGAGGCGACCCAGTTCGGCGTGTCCTATCCGGGGGTCGACGGCGTCGGCGGCTCCCGAGAGGTGACCACCGTCGTGCACGTCATCGACCTGGTCCCCGCCGCGCCGAGGGGGGCCGGGTACGGCGCTCTGGTCCGGCTTTCCGGCGGGCTCACGGAGGACGGGCGTGGCCTCGCCTCCGAGCGCGTCCAGTTCGTCTTCCGAAACGACCGGCGCTCCCCGTGGGGGCCGGCCCGGTGGGCGGCTACCAACAGCGCCGGGTGGGCCCGGATGTCCGGGCGCTTCACCCGGTCGTTCCAGGTCGGAATCCGGTTTCCGGGCAGCGGTCGGTTGGCCGCGTCGCCGCTCGCGGTGGCGACGGTGCGGATCGAGCCGCGACCCGCGGCCCGGCGGACGTCGGCCCCGACCCTGCGGTTCGTGTTCCCGTTCCGGCAACCGTCGGTCGCCCTGCCGGCCGGCTCCTGGACCCAGGACCAGGGGGTGGACGTCGGGACCCAGGGCAACGTGTGCGGCTCGACGGCGATCCTGGTCGCGGTGGGCGACGGGACTGTCGTTCAGGAGGGGATCGCCGGGTTCGGGCCGAGCGCCCCGGTGCTCGAGCTCAGCGACGGCCCTTTCGCCGGGCGCTACGTCTACTACGGCCACACCGGCCCCGACTTCGTTGGGGTCGGTGCGCGGGTGACGGCCGGCGAGCCGATCAGCCAGGTTGGCTGCGGCGACGTCGGGAACTCGTCCGCCCCGCATCTCGAGATCGGCGTCAGCGAACCCGGAGGTCCGACCTGCTGCCCGGGCTTCAACGCGACGAGCGGTCAGATGTACCGGCAGCTGGTGGCGTCGGACCCGCGATGACCGGGCACCGAGGGTCCGGCGTCCGCTGCGCGACCGGGGTCACCCTAACGGTCGTACGCTTCGCGACCGTGGCGGACGGCGATGATGAGCACGAGCAGCACGTCGTCCTGGATCTGGTAGATGACGCGGTGGTCACCGGTGCCTACCCGCCACAACCGTGGCGCAACTCGACCCGGTGGCTCACGTCAAGCCAAGCTCGGCCTTGACGACCTCCCACGGTATCGACTCGCCGTCCTCCTCGACGGCCGCGTGGGCGGGGGCGATGTCTTCGGCGTCTTCTAGGGCTTCGACGGCGCGATCGTAGAACTCTGCGGTCACCAGGGCGGCGATCCGCCTGCCGTGGCGGGTGATGAACACCGGCTCGCGGCTCGCGGTGGCCAGCGCGTCGGAGAAGTGTTCGCGGGCATCGGTCGCCGTCATCTCGCTCATGGGCATATGTACGAAACCGCGGTTTCTGCGTCAGCGTCGCGCGTGGAAGACCGCAGCCAACAACTGCGCGTGGCCGTCGAGGTCGGCTTGCGTCGACACCGCGCAAGGCGCCACCATCGACATCGGGACCCCGCTCGCGTCGGCCTGGGCCGGGGCCATCCGGACCCCGGCTCGCGGCTGCGGCCTGGGGCGGTCGGCACGTTCAGGCTCGCCACGATCAACCGAAGCCGTGGCTCACAGTCCAGTTCCGGCGACCCGCACGGTGCCGATTGCGCTGAGCCGGTAGGCGACCGTGATCGAACCGGACATTGCGCAGGGCGCGCATGGTTCGCCGAAGGCACCGGCGGCAATCGGCCAGGCTGATACCCACAATCGCGGGTTCCAGATCGCGCAAAGGCAGTTAGGGATTGCTGATGCTCGGCGAGGGCGTTGGGGACCCTGATGCTGTTGGGGTGCCGCCTGGTTTCGGGGCGACGCGAGCGGTGGCCGATCCGGTGCCGCGCCCGGGGCGGATCCCGCAGGAGCCGATCTCCCCGACCGTGATCTGGTAGGTCCCGGCGTTGGCGTATGTGTGAGCTACCGACTGGCTGTTCGAGTTCGGCCCGGACTCCGGGAATGCGGGGCAGGCGACGTGAACCTGGAAATGTTGCGTCTGCCCGTCGCCGAAGTTCACGTAGCTGATGAAGGGGATCCCGCCGTCCCGGTCGTAGCCGCGCGCGGTGATCGTCACGGTCTGCCCGGCGACCGGGTGTGACGGGCTCACGCCGACCAGGACCGTGATCACGACAGGCGAGGTGTCGGGAGGAGCGGTCGAGGATCCGGTGACAATTGGCGGCGCCGCGGTTGTCTGCCCGGTCGCTGCGCCTGGCGGCGTGGGCGTGCCGGCTCCGGGAAAAGTCTGCGGGGCGTGGGTGGCAGACGGTGCCGGCGCGGCGGTGCTAGGCGAAGGTCCAGCGGTTTGGGTTGCCGGTGGCGCCGCGGTCCGCAGCGTGCTGCGCGCTCCGCCACCCGCAAATGTCAGCGTCAGGCCGGCTACCGAGCACGCGGCCAGTAGTCCGACCGCGCCGGCGGCCATGTGATTGCGGACCCAATCCTCGCTCACCGTGCCTGCTTCCCGGGCTGGCTCCGAACCTGCTGAGGGGACGCTTCCTCGACCAGATCCCAAGGCTCGATGAACGCGCCGGTGAGCAAGTAGGCGGTCCGACGCAACGCCGCCGCCCGGGCGACAACGAACTGGTCGAACATGTCCGTCCCTCCCGGGTCCACGTAGGCCTCCCACCGCTTAGATGGCCTGGACCCCGGCAAGGTTCCCACTCGACCTTCGACCCTATGACCGTCCCACCAGACCAGCCACCCAAACTCGAGACCCTGGGCGGGTGATAACGACCGATCTCGGGCTCATCCGACTCGTTGCAGGTATCCGCGTGGGTTGAAGGTCATCAGGAACCGATGCTGGCTTTCGTCAATGACGAAGTCGTCATGGGCGGATAGGAAGGCGTCGACCGCCTCCATCGGGCCGAGACCGAAGGCGGGGAGCGCCGGATGGCCGTTGACGTTGGTGTCCTCCACGATCAAGTATGAGCCGACGCTCACCAGCGGTGCGTAGCGACGAAGCTCCTCGGCGACGTGTCGCTGGGAGTGATCGCTGTCCAGAATTACCAGGTCGGACCCTCCCGCTTCGGCGGTCAGGTTCTTGACCTCATCGACGATCGTGGCCTCGGTCGAGGAGCCGGTGAGGTAGCTGATCCGAGGATGGGCCGGGCGCGGGCGTGCACCGTCGATGTCGATGCTGACGATGTGACCGGTGCCGAAAATGTCGCATAGGTCGACCAGGTAGTAGGCACTGCCGCCGTGCGCCGTGCGGGTTTCCACGATCAGCGCCGGGCGCACCTCGTGCAGGATCTGCTGGTAGCGCACAGGTCCAGTGGACACTTCCACACCGGCACGCCGCGGTAGTGGGTGGCGCGCCAAGTCCGATCGGCCGAATGGTAGTAGGCACGGTGAAACTGGCGGACAATCATGTTTTGGACGGCCGTGCTCGGTGGCTCGTTCTGGCCTAGTGGCCCATGCTGCGCCTCAAACGCTGTCAGGGCGGCCTGTTCAACCAGCGCCCGATCGGGCCAGGTCGACGTTCCCGCGGCCGGCCGCTGGGCGAGTTCGACGAAACGCCGCAGCGCGAACCCGTCGACAGCGGAGATCAGACGGAACCGAAGCCGGGGCGGTAGCCAAGTCGACCGAAGCCCCCGTTCGTATGTAACCATCCAGTCACTTTCCCTAGCGAGCCGCCGACCGGTCCAACCCCAGGCAAAGACTGATGAGCACGTGCCGGTCAACCTATCTTGCCGGCTGACGTTGCGAACGCGGAAGAGCCGCTCGGTCCCGCCTCGGCAGCCCAGCGTGGGGACCGTAACCGCCAATACGCTGGCCGCTACGAAGCGGTGCTCGATGCCGCGCGCCACACCCGTCGATCCAGGGCGATTCCTTCACCACGCGATGGGAGGGGCTGAGATGTATGTCTGCGTGGTGACGGGGATCGGGTGGACGGTGCCCGTCATGCTGAGCCAGACGGCGCCGACCGCAAGTTCCTCGTTCGATGGTCCGATGACGAGCACCCGGTCGCCGCTCTGGTCGGGGTTCAGGGCGGACTGCGGGTAGGAGTCACCGGCTACCGGGACCGGCACCTGCCAGAGAAGCGTGGAGCCGTCAGAGGTGTACTGGGCGACGACACCGTGTCCGTCGCTTGGGTTTCCGGCGCCGGCCGAGAAGCATTGCGCGAAGGCGGCCAGCCCGCGGGCGTCGAACGCGACCGACGCGAGCAGGCAGTAGGCCCCTTCTGACTGGTTGACGTAGACCGGCAGCAGGGCCACCCGGGTCGCCATCTGGCTGACCGTGACCGAGCGGCCGGCGGGCACGATCGTGTAGCCGTAGAGGCGTCCATGGGTGTTCAGGCTCAAATAGGCGGCTACGGCGATTCGGCGACTGTCCCGGCTCCAGGACATGTTGTTGATTGCGCTGCCGGCCACGTTCACCGTGTACTGGCGCCCGTCGCTCAGGCTGCGGACGACGACATGCCGGAGCCCACGGGCACCGGTCACACAGGGTCCGGTCAGGTAGGCGATCCAGGCGCGATCCGGCGAGGGGGACGGAGCCGACACAGTCGCATCCGGCCCGACCTCCAGCACCCGCACGGCCGGGCCGCCGGAGCGCGGAATCCGGTACACCGCACCACCACAGGAATGCGGCACCACACTCCCCGCGTCGTGACCGCGCAGCTGGGGCTGCGGGCTGGTCGCGTACCAGATCTCCCCGTCCGAGCCGCGGCTGAAGCCGGTGAAAACCACCCCGCCGGGTCGAGGGGGGGCTGGCGGGGCGCCGAGGCGCGCGGCCAGCGGCAGCGTCTGGCTCACCCGGGTCAGGACCCGCACCAGCGCCCCGGTCCCGACCGAGAACACTTCCAGTGACTGCACAGCGGACCCGCCGCGGGTCGAGGACTCAACCGCTAACACCGTCGGCGGCACCGGGGCCGCGCGGTTGCTCGCGAGCAGGGCCACGGCGGCCGCGACCGCGGCGCCCGCCCCGCCGACTCCCAGCCAACGCAGCGAGGTACGCACACCGCGATCCTCGCACCGCGATGACGCCTCACGGCCCATCGACCCGCGGCAGAAGTGTCCACCGGCCTCGCTTGCAGATGTGGCATGCGCCCAATGTGCCGATCACACCCGGGTCGCTGATCACCCGTCGGGCCCGCGGGAATCGCCGACAGCCAGCCGCCCGGATCCGGCTCCCGGCGGCTGCCTGGGGAGCGCGTTCAGGCTCGCCACGATCGAGCGAAGCCGTGGCTCATAGTCCAGTGCCGGCGACCCGCACGGTGCCGATTGCGCTGAGCCGGTAGGCGACGTCGCCGAGGGCGAACCCGCCGCCGCCGCTGCCGTCAACCGCGAAGGTGGAGTAGGCGTACCGTCCGGTCGGTTCCGGCCCGACGTTGGTGCACACGAAGCACGTCATCGGCGTCGCGGAAACCAGTTCGACCACAAAGACCTGCTGGGCGGACGCCGGAGAGGGTTGGGTCGGCTGACCCTCCAGACGCCACCACTGACCCCAGGTGGTTTCGGTCCAGACCGCGGTGGCGGCCGGGTGCGGCTGCACGGCGTGTTGGGACAGGTTCAGCGCGGCACGCCACACCGCGGCCGGGGTTCCCGGGCCCTCGGTGGGAGTGCCGCCAACCACCTGAAGTTGCACGACCCCGCCCACCGGTTCGTAGCTGCCCGCGGCGGGGCTCTGTGCGACGACTCGCCCGGACGGCGCCGACCCAGGCACCGTGACCGCCCGGGCCGCGTATCCGAGCAGGGTCAACTCCTTGACCGCTGAGCTGTAGCTCAGCCCCAGGACATTGGGCACGTCGCTATGTGTCGCGGGAAATCGGGCCGCGGCGATGACTGCTCGCAGCGTCGCGGTCGTCTGGGCTTCACCGGGCCCGCGGGAGCAGGCCGTTAGCGCGTAGCCCTGATCGCTCGGGCCTCCGACGATGACCGCCGAAAGGGTGATGGTGCCGCCCATGGCCCGGCAGTACGCGCTCGCGTCACTGATCGTCACGCGGGCGGGCCGGCCGTCGACGGTCATGTTCGGCGGACCCGGCAGCACGCTCGAAGCGTCGCGGCTAGTGAACGACGACCACTCGGCGATCACCCCGCCAGCCCGCAGTCCCTGCACCGCGTCTGCCAGGCCGCAGCCGCGTTGCGGCAGGGACCAGCACGGGCCGTCCAGAGCCTGATTGCCGAGGAACGGTCCCGGCCGTCCCGGGCCATGGGTTGCGAACGGGAAGCTACGGACCTGCCAGCCGGCTGGGTATCGAAACACCACGCCGTCCCAGCTGGAGCGCTGGGTCAAGGAAACGCCCGAAGACGACGCACCGACAGTCGAACCGGTTCGCTCCGCGGCAAGCAGCACACTCGGTACGGTGACCGCCGCGATCAGCGCCGACGCGACCAACGCCATGGCCGCGGCACCGGCGCGTCGCCGCCGCCGGGCCGTCCGAGCTACCGCGTCGATGGATACGTCGGCCGGTGGTTGCGGCACCAACTCGTGCAACGCCTGGGACAGCTTCTGCTCGACCGGCGTCACCGAGCCACCTCCTCGTCCACGAGGAACGCCCGAAGCTTCGCCAGCGCTTTCGCGGTCTGGCTCTTGACCGTGCCCACGGAGCAGCCGAGCATCGCGGCAACCTGCGCTTCGGTGAAGTCGTCGTAGAACCGCAACACGACTACGGCCCTTTGCCGGCGAGGCAGCTGCTCGAGGGCTGCGAGCAGCGATCCACGGGTGTCCACCGCGGCGAAGGGGTCGTCACGCACCCGGCCCTCCGGTGGAGCTGCGGTCGGGATCTCACCGGTCCACCGCCGTCGCCACCAGGTCGAGTAGGTGTTCACCATGGCCCGCCTCACGTACGCCGCGGGATCCTCCCGGCGCCGGATCGACCCCCAGCGCAGCCAGGTCTTCGCCAGGGCGGTCTGCACCAGGTCCTCCGCGGTGGGCCAATCGCCGGTCAGCAGCCACGCAGTCCGAAGCAGCGAGCGCGACCGAGCCGCGACGAAGTCGCGGAACCCGTCCGGCTCGCTCATCGGCGGCCCCCTCTCGACTCCCATGAGCTTCGACCACTCAGCGGCCGGAAATGGTTGCTCGCACCGGCCAGACTTCTTGAGCGATCAGGACCTGACGGACCGAACTTGGCGCACCCCGCCCGGTGAATCACGTCAAGATGCGCGCGTAGCTTCCATCGTTCCACCAGAGACGTCAGATCATGTGGCCTCCACGAGACCTAGCGGCAGAACACGGTCACGAGTGGGCTTTCGCGGCTCGTGCTGGTCGGGAGAGGCCGAAGGAACATCGGGTCGTCCCCCTGTTCCGACGTGGCGACCCAGGTGCTCCCGCAGCTCCGTAAGCAGGTGCGCAGGGATCGCCACTGTGCGCCGGCCGGCTCCGACTTCGACGACCCAACCGACCACAAAGCCGAGCTGCGGCGGCTCCTCCTCGCCCGAGACCGCAGCCTCGTCGACGCTGCGACAAGACATGGGCTGCCCCAGGCCGACGAGGAGATCACCCACGCCCGAGACAGGTGCAGCGCCACCAGGAAGCCGCTCAGGATGCGGCGGAAGCAAGCTGGCCGGGCCGTGGCGGATCCCGCCGCACCCACCCCAACTCGACCGCGGCCGAGGCAGCGAACCTTGAACGGGCGCCGCACACCCGGACCCATCAGGCTCGGTCGGCCGGATTAGCAGCCGTCGATGGGCTCGTACCAGTTGGCCTCGTACGCCGTGTCGGGATCGATTATTTCGGCGAAGTACGCGAACGGGGGGATTGGAGGGTGAGAGCGCACCGCCGGACCGCAATTGAACAGCTCGCCCTGCGTCGAATACCTGTACACGCCGACCCACGCGAGTCGGCCCTGGAAGGGTGCGGGCCGGGGCTTCCCAAAATTCGGGCTGTCTGGCCCGAAGCTGTAGGTGAGGTTGGATGTGGTCACGTCACCGTAGCCGAACAGAACGAGTGTGCCAGGTGCCCGAGGGGACGGGTTCCCCGCGGCCGCGTCTACAAGAAGCTTTGCCTGAGCCCTGGTCACACGAGCATGCGCATCCGTCCGGGCGGGTGTGACGACTAGTCGCGTCGGCCCTTCCCCGAACGAATAGGTTCGTGTCACCGCTCTGTCCCCCAAGGCAGTTCGCGCGGGGGCACCGGTGCCCAGGGTTGCCTTCGGCCCCGACGACCCCGCAAGCACCAGCACGGCAGACGTCCCCCCAGCAAGCACAAGGGCCATGCTCAGAACTACCGTGGCGCGACGTCGGCTGCGACGGATTACGGCCCCCCGATGGATCGCAGAAACGGGAGGGGTCGCCGTCCTTTTCGCGGTGACTCCGGCTCGCCTGCTTAACGCGTCACGAATGTCCACTGGACCCCCATGGGCGACCTCTCTCCTCAACGCCGAGGCCGACCAGGTCATGGAACACGAGCGCTGGACGATGACGCGACGGAAGATTCTGCAGACCGCTCGACATCGGTTAGAACCCAGGCTCCACCCTAGCGAGACCGGAGACAGCCCCACGGCGGTCACCGACGCGCTGGCCGTGACGACACGACCGGCCCGTGGCGCCGGTCGGAGTGATACTGAGTCACGACGGGGACGGGGACACGGGTGTGGCTATCGCTCGGTCGGACGCGCGGCGATCGCGGTAGTTTGCGGGCTGTCGTTCATCGCCGCCTGTTTCTCAGCCAAGCCGGTCGCAGCGCCTCCTGCGCCGACGACACCACCAGCTACCGGTATCCCCTCGTCCGCGGCAAGCGCTTGTCCACGCGACCCGCAACGGGTGTCTCAAGGTGACAGCAATGCTGCGTTCGATGCGGTCGTTCGGTATGCCGAGCGGCAGGAACCGGGCCTGGTGGCGCGCCGTCTACGACGCGATCGGGTCGTCCTCGCGCTGGTCGACGAGAGATCTCGTGGCGGCGAGGTACTCGCCCGGTGTGGACCTTCGGTTGCCGGGCGAACGCTCGTTGTCTACACGACACGTACGGATCTTCTGCCAAGTGCGAGCCTGTCCGAGGGCGACTACTTCGTGAGCCGCGAGGAAGGGATCCTCACCGTGTGGAAGCAGGCGCACTAGCAGCCGCGGGCCGAAGTCGCCCGGTCGATGACGCGACGCAGCGGGCCCCTGGTTCGCGGTCGAGCCGCGAAACCCTCCCGTGACGGCATCGGCGCGAGAGCCGGTGGTGGGCCCATCGCGCCGAGCGGCCCGGTTCCGAGCGGCCCGAGGCAACCGGGTGAGGGCTGTTCACGTCGGGATAGATGGGGGCAGCATCGGTGTCGTCGCGAGGGGGTTGGGCCAGGTGCGTTGGTGGCGGGGTCGGTTCGCGCGCGGCCCGGGGGTCCTGCTGCTGTCGGCCCTCCAGCTGGCCGCCCGCGGCGGCGCGGGCCCGCCCCCCCGACAGGCGCTGACGCCGACCGTGCCCCCGTCGCCCGCGACCAGCGTCTCGCCAGGGGCGCCCGCGCCGACGGGGAATGCAGGCTCCGGGCTGGCCGGTGCTTTCGTCATGGACCTGACATGGGTGAGCAGCGCCGACGGATGGGCACTGGCAGCGGCGCCGTGTGCGCGGGGGCTGTGTCCTCGGATCGCGCGCACCGAGGACGGGGGCCGCAGCTGGAGCGAGCTGGCGGACCCGCCCGCGGACCTGCCGGGCGGACAGGTCGACTGCACCGTGCGGGCCTGCGTGAGTGGGCTGCGTTTCGCCAGCGGCACGATCGGATACCTGTTCGGTCCGGCGCTGCTTATGACACGCGACGGCGGGCGGACCTGGACTCCTGTGCCGGGCCCGCCGGTGGAGTCCCTCGAACCGGGCGCGGGGGATGTCGTGCGGGTCGTCTACGACCACACAGGCTGCCCCGGTCCGTGTCACCGCGTGATCGAAGCCGCCCCCGCCGGTTCGAGCGACTGGCGGGTACTTTTCGCGAGCCTGTCCGGCCACGGCCCATCCAGGGCGGTAACTGCCCAGGTGATCCGCGCCGGACCACAGGTCATCTACGTTCCGGTCTACGGCGACCTCGCCGCCGGGGCCGGCAGCGCGCAGGTGGCGGTCTACCGCTCCCGGGACGCCGGGCGAAGCTGGGACTGGCTCGCTGATCCGTGCGGCGGGAGGGGGCCAACCGCTCGCGCCGCTACCGATCTCGCCGCCGCCCCCGGTGGCCTGTGCGCCCCGGCGAGCGGTGCGCCCACTCGGGGCTACACGGTGGTGACCTCCAACGATGACGGCAACACCTGGGGGCCGAGCCGGCCGGTGCCCGCCTCGGCGAGATTCACCCCAGACCTCATCGCCGCCGCGCGTCCGAGCGACCTCGTGATCACGAACAGTCTGATCGCGGGGGGCGGCCCCTACGCCTACCAGCTTGCGGTTTCCACCGACGGCGGCGCGCATTGGGCAACCGTCGTGAACGACCCGGAGCAGATCAGGCCAACCGCGCCCTACGCCTCCTACCTAGGATTCCAGAACGCGTCAGTGGGGCGCTGGATCGGCGACCCGCACACCATCTGGACCACCACCGACGGCGGACGCCACTGGACCAAGCAGCCGTTTCCATAATCGGACCGCATCTGTGGGCTGGGTGACGCGCCCGGCTTCTCAAGGCGGTCTGGCCGCGAGTCACAACCTGAGTTGGACAACGAGCTTGCCGGGCGCGTCTGGTTCAGTGTGCTGCGGTGTGTCCCCCGTCGGCAAGACTGTGATTCAGCCGATCCCCCATGCCCCGTCGGTGCGGTAAGCCCGAGGGTGGCCAACCGGGCCATCACAGGCCGCCGAGCAGCTCGCGCAGCGCCTGGGTGTACGCGTCGAGCGCTGCCCGGCCGTGGAGGCCTGGCGGCTGCCGACGCAGGTCCGAATCGGTGGCAGGAGCCGGGCCAGTCCTCCGACAGTTCGTCAGGCTGATCCGGCGGCTGGAGCTGGCTTGACGGCCCCTTCTGGCCCGAGCTTGAAGGAAATCCTACCCAGGTAGGCGGTATCTGAGTATGATTTCCTTCCATGAGGACGGCAGGAGTCCCGGATCTCCGAGACCAGCTGGGTGACACGTTCACCTACGGCGAGGCCAAGCAGGCAAGTGTCGGTGACCGGCGTCTGTACGCCTTGCGCGACAGCGGAGAGATCATCTCGCTCGGCGGTGGCGTCTACCGCTGGGCCGACGCCCCGCCCGCCGACTCCGACCTGATCGAGATCGCCGAGCGCGTCCCGCACGCCACGCTGTGCCTGGAGACCGCGCTCGCTCGCCACGGCCTGATCGATGCCATTCCCGCCGCCATCGACATCGCCATACCCAGGGGGAGCACTCGACCGTCCCTGAAGGCGCCGTCCCGCATCCACCAGTTCGACCCCCGGACGATCGACCTGGGACGCGACGAGCTCGAGGTCGGGGCCCGGCGCCCTCTCGGGCTGTACTCGGCTGAGCGGTGCCTCGTCGACGTCGTCCGCCTCCGCCACCTCGAAGGCAGTGACGTCGCCTGGGAGGCGCTGCGCCGTTGGCTCGGACGATCGGGGCGAAGCCCGGCCCAGATGATCGAGCTGGCCCGCAACTTTCCCCGTGCCGAGCCGGCTCTGCGTCGGGCGTTCGAGGTCCTGCTGTGACCGCTCCCTCCCGGGCCACCCCGGCTGGTCGGGCCTACCTCGATCTACGGGCCAAGGTCCGAGGCGATCGCCGCCCAGTCGACGAGCTGTTGCAGCTCTACGTCCTGGAGCCCTTCCTCGCTCGCCTGGCCGGGTCGCGCTTCGCCGAACACCTGGTCCTGAAGGGCGGCGTGCTCCTGGCCGCCTTCGGCGAGCGCCGTGCGACCCGCGACATCGATCTCCAGGCCCAGGCCCTCGACGACGACCCGGAAAGCATCCGGGCGGTGATCTGCGACGTTGCCGCTCAGCACCTCGACGACGGCGTGTTGTTCGACGTAGGCGGCGCGATCACAGAGGTGATCCGAGACGAGGACGCCTACAGCGGCGTTCGGGTGTCAATGCGAGCCGAGCTGGCGACGGCCCGCCCACACTTCCACGTCGACGTCAACGTGGGCGACCCGATCACGCCCGCACCGCAGGAGCTGCACCTTCCCCGCCTGCTCGGCGGCGAGGTCGTCGCACGAGGGTATCCGCTCGTGATGGTGCACGCCGGGAAGATCGTCACTGCCGTGGCCCGCGGAACGGTCAACAACCCGCTGGAGGGACTTCGCCGATGTCTATCTTCTGAGCCGCCGTCATCCACTGATCGGAGCGGATCTCACCGACTCGGTCCGCCAGGTGGCCCGCCACCGGCAGGTCGAGCTGCTTCCTCTCGCCCGCGTTCTCGACGGCTACGGCGAGATCGGACAGGCGCGATGGGCAACCCGGAGGAGAAAGCAGCAGCTAGAAGACCGCGTCCCCGATCAACTCGCCGAGGTGGTCTCGGCGGTTGTCTCCTTCGCGGATCCCGTTATCACCGACACGGCAGCAGCCCTCGCATGGGATCCGGCGAGTGGCGTGTGGTCGTCGGTCCCTGATGGTCGCTGATCTGTACGAAAGGGAGGCTGAAGCGGTGGCAGGAAAGTCACGACGAGTCACATCACCCCTTGTGGCAAGGTGGCGGATCGTAGACATGGACCTCTGGGCCCAAGAGGACGTCGACCTCGTCGCTCCGGGGTTCATCGAGTTCGAACCGGACCACATGGGCAGTCTCGGGTTCATTGCGGTCCAAGGTGGGATCGACTGGCGCGACGCACCTCGTGACGGACACCCCGGTGTGGAGTTCTCTTGGGAGGGCTTCGACGAGGGTGACCACACCACCGGTCGGGGGTGGGCTGCCGTCGAAGATGATGGCAGGCTTCGAGGCCACCTCTTCTTCCACCGTGGCGACGATTCGGGCTTCCGGGCCGAGCGCACAGGCGACACGCGATGACCACCGGCACGCCTCGGAAGCCGCCCGTGTTCGGACCGGAGCCGTGGTCGGAGCTAGCCGGGCGGTCCTGGAGCTACTGGGACCTGTGGTTCGCCGCCGTTGCTGTCGCTGACTACGCCGACAGCCTGGACGACCTCGAAGCACATCTCGTAGGCGAGCTGCGGAGTCACGTCGACGGCCGGCAGGGCGCCGAATCGAAGCTCAGCCATCTGGCTGACCTGCGCTCCAGGATCGAAGAGGCCGGTCTCACGCCGGCGGACCTCGCCACGTCGGTGATGCTCTCCGACAAACGGGTGCTGGCCAAGGCGAGGAAGAAGGTGAGCGACCGCTGGGTGGAGGGACGGGCCATGACGCCCGCCATTTGTCGAGAACTCCTATCCTCCCGCCGGTTGCGCCGGGGTGCCAGTGTCCGGTCCCCTGCTGTCGCGGCTGCCCGGCGTTCCCGCCGGCAGGGTGCGATGGCAGCGCATCAACCCCAGCCGTGCAGGCCCTCAGCCGCCGGCTCACCGCCGAGGTTGTCCGGGTGGACCTCCTGTCGGCGAGCCCCTGCGGCAGCCACCTCGCGGTGCTCGTCGCCGTCGCCGACTCAGCGACGATTCGCTATCTCAAGCAGCAGTTCGGGCGGAGCCTACTGATCAGCGGCTGGCTCGCCCAGGTGCCAACATAGGCGTAGCCGGGCCGGCCGCCGGCGCTCAAGTTTCAACGTAGTACCAGACCGAGCCAGATCGCCGGCTGCGCCCGGTTCGGGGGACGCGGGCGGCCGAACTGAGCTGCCGTTTCTGGACGCGTGGGTAAAGGTGGTCACCAGGATCTTGTTACATGTAACGTTGGGCTGTGGCTACCAAGGACACCTCCCCGGTCCGGGAGCGCGTTCTCTCCTACCGCGACCGACTGCGCCAGCAAGGCCTCCGCCCGATCCAGATCTGGGTCCCCGACGTGCGGGCACCCGGCTTCGCGGCCGAAGCGCACCGCCAATCGCAGGCGGTTGCCGCGAGCCCGCACGCCAGCGAGGATCAGCAGTTCATCGACGCCGTGAGCCAGGACGCCGATTGAGGCGCGGGGAGATCCGGACCGCCGCCGGCGGCAGCGGCTACCCAGGCAAGCCACGACCGGTCGTCATCGTGCAGGACGACCACTTCGACGCGACCGAGTCCGTCACGGTCTGCGCGTTCACCACCGACCCCACCGACGCCCCGCTGATCCGGCTTCCCGTTGCCCCGGACGAACGCAACGGACTGAAACAGTCCAGTCGGTTGATGATCGACAAGCTGACCACTGTGCCGCGCGCTCGCCTTGGCGAACGCATCGGCCAGCTCGCCGACGAAGACATGGTGCGGCTCGGCCGAGCCGTCGTCGTCTTCCTCGGCCTCGCCGGAGCCTGACAGCGCAGAACGCCGGCTCCCGCGCGGTCAAGAGCCGAGTCCAGGCCGTACGCGAAGGTCCACTCGCGGACGGCAGCTTGCATGGGCGGACTCTCGATCGGACGATGATCTTTCACGGCACCCGATAACCGCCGTTCGGACCCTCTTCGAAATAACCGGGGACCCGTCCGGTATTGGCACTTCCAGCTCGGGTGCAGGAAGCTTGAGTCGGCCAACGCCTGTCAAGATGCGGCTGTGCCGGTGCCCACGAACATGCCTGTCATTTCCGACGGCGTGATCACGTTGCGGCCATGGGTGGCGGGAGATGCGAGCTTTCTCCTGGAGGCGTCCGCGGATCCGGCAATTCGGCGCTATTCGCTCTCGCGATCTCGACCTTTCACCACTGCTGAGGCACAGGAGCAACTTCGAGACTGCGAATCGACGTGGCTGACAACCGACGCTTTGGGCAGACCTTCCGGTTCCCTGCTCATAACCGACGCCGCGACTGGCGTCTCGCTCGGGCAATGCGGCATCGACGGATGGTCACTCGGCGACGTGGCCCAGATCGGATACTGGCTCGCCCCGAAGGCGAGAGGGCGAGGCATCGCCACGCGGGCCGTTGTGCTGCTGACGAACTGGCTTTTCGACCTCAACGCCAGCCGTGTGTTTCTAACAGTCGTTGAGGACAACCATGCCTCGACAAGGGTTGCTCAGCGGGCGGGGTTCCAGTTGGAGGGGGCGACCGGGAAACAGAGCATCTGGAATGGTCGATCCCGCGAAGTCTTGGGCTTCGCCGTCACGTCTCAGGACTGGAAGCGGCGACGGTAACGCCGGCCTGAGGGCACTGCGCGAGACTCGCGCGGAAGCGCGCTAACCGCCTGTACCCGTGCGGAAGGTGCTGGACCTCGACGCCGCGCCCAAGCGGCACTTGAAGGGTGTTCGACTGTTGCAAGCACCAAAGTGCACCACCTTCGCAGAGGGCGGTGGTTAAGGGCTCGAGCGCCCACCACTCACGCTGACACTTCCGCACGCAATCGAGGTCGACGTGCCGGGGACTGACCCGGTGCTGCACTGTGGGCCTGGCGATGGGGGGCCGGTGGCCCCGATTGTGGAGGTTTCACCCGACCCGATCTGCTGGCCTTGGGTGTTGAACGCGCGAACTTCGATCAGCGGAACGCTCCCGGGGAGGACGAGCGTGAAGATCCGCAACGTCGGGGCACCCGGCATCGCATGAAGCGGTACTCGATACGAAGCGCCATCAGCGTTGATCAGCACGTAGCGGGCAGACACCGGGGCAACCCCGGTTACGGCCGTGTCTGCACTGGGGGTCGTGGGCGCGTCGTAGGCGAGCTGACCGGCGGGGTGGCAGCCGCCGATGAAGCCGTCGTCGACGAACGTGAACAGACATACCCCGCCGCTGATCGGGAATGCGAGTGTCTTCCAGGCGGTTCCGTGGCTGCGCCCGGACAGCTGGCCGGGCGAGCCGCTGGTCTCCGGTTGGGCAATGACCGGACCCTCCCAGCTCAGCTTCCGCCCGGAATAGGCGCGAACCAGCACACGGCTCAGGTCGGTACCGGGCAAGCCGGTGATGGCCACGCCGTCGTGCAACGAGAGCGGTAGCCACGGGCCGGAGCTCTGGTAGTCCACCGAGGTGACCCCGGGTGCGGTGAGGACAACCAGCGGCTGGGCGAGTGGATGGGTTGGGTCGGTAAACATCGGAAAGGACACCGGCAGCGCCTGCGCGCCCGCCAGCGGAGGGTTGTAGTAGGCGGACCCCTCACCCGGATTGCCGCCGCTGATCAGTACCGGCTCCCCGCCGACGTCGGCCAGCCCGATCACCGCGCTGCCACCGGGCACATGACCAGCGAACAGCAGGTGCGAAGCCCCGCCCCGGGTCATCCCGGAGAAGTTGTCTGCCACGAACTGTCGGTTCGAGGCCAAGTCCCCGCCGGCCGGCCAGTCCCACACGCTGCTCGCCGACTGAGCGGCACCGGCGGGGCTAGGTCCCCTCGCCGCGCCGGGCAGCCATACCGGCGCCGACGCGGCGACGCCGATCACCATCGCAGTCCCGGCCAGCCAGGAGACGGCCCGGGTCAGCTGGCCACGCCGGATCCGGCGGCGCAACCCTGGAAGGGTCTCCGGCGGCTGCGGGAAGCGATCAGCTTCCGCGTGCAGCGCCGCCGCGAGCCGCTCTTCGACCGCACTCATGCCCGTGCCTCCGTAACCGTGTCCGCGGGCGGCTCATCACCCAACAGGGCCCGCAGCCGGGCCAGCCCCCGCGACTGCTGACTTTTCACCGTGCCCACCGGAACCCCGAGAATCGCGGCCACCTGGGCCTCTGGAAGATCCTCATAGAAGCGCAGCACCAACACCGCCCGCTGCCGCACCGGCAACTGCCGCAGCGCCCGCACAAGCACGTCACGCTCCTCCGCGGAAGGCTCGGCTCGGCCGAGCTCCGGCAGCACAGCGACCGGCAGCTCCCCTCGCCACCGGCGGCGTCGCCACGTCGAAGCCGCATTGATCAACACCCGGCGGGCGTACGCGTCCGGGGCATCAGCCGACTGCAGCCGGCGCCACGAAAAGTAGATCTTGGCTAGGGCGATCTGAGCGAGATCCTCGGCATGATGCTCATCGCCGGTAAGAAGAAACGCCAGCCGCCGCATCCGCGGAGCCGACGCCAACGCGAAAGCATCGAAATCGCTCAACTCATCGGTCATCAGCGCTAAAGAGCTGCCCACGACCATACCGACAACCCGGCGACCCAAGAAGGTTCCATCACTAACCATGGGGCTCAAGGATGCCAATGGCATCCGCTCAGGAGCACCTGCAGGAGGGTTGTCCGACTCGCCCGGTGAGGCGAGCGATATGGCCCTCGGCACGGCGTCAGGGTCAGCGACGCACAGCCACTACGCTGCCGTGCGTCGCATTGCCGTCGCCGCGGTTACTCCACACCGTGCGGCACCGCCACGGCCAGCGAGGAATGACGGAGGCTCCGCCCCCACCGAAGTTGGCCTAGCCCATACCGTGCCGGCGGTGTTTCACGCCGCCGATGACGAATCCGGTCCCGGCCCATGCTGCCTGCGCGAAGGCAGCCAAGACGTCGCCCCGGAAAAGGGCCACCGCGCCCGCGAGCAAACAGAGCAGGCCAAACCACAGCCACGCCCGGCCGTCGTAGAGCCAGGACTGTTTGGACACGCCACCATGATCCCTTTTCGGGCCCGTGACTTCAAGCGGCTCTCGTATTCAGACCTCAGCCGCTCAGGACACGCGCTGGATGCACCCTTAATCGCCGGCAAGCGTGCTGTGCCGTGGTGCCGGGAGGGGCGCACGATATGGGCAGCTCCCGCGCTTACCCACAGCCTACTTGCCCGCGGACCAGACCGCTAGCATAATGTAAGCATGCCGAATGTGCTGGTACGGGATGTCCCAGAGGGCGTGCACTCCGCCTTGCGGCGTCGCGCCGAACAGCGGGGTCAGTCCCTGCAGCAGTACCTCGCCGGTGAGCTGGCCCGGCTCGCTGAGCGGCCCAGCCTCGACGATGTGCTCGATCGGATCGGGAAACGTCGAGGGGGTCGGGTGGGGCTGCGCACCGCCGCCGCCGACATCGCCGAGGAGCGGGAACGCCGTTGATCGTCGTCGATGCGTCGGTGCTCGCCAACGTCGTCGCGGACGACGGACCCGACGGCGAGGTGTCCCGCTCAGAGCTTCGCGACGCCGCCGGTGCCGCCATCCCGGACCTAGCCGACGTCGAAACGGTGGCCGTCCTGCGGAAGCGCTGGCTCGCCGGCGACCTGTCCGCGCGCCGGTTCGCCTCCGCCATCGACGATCTCGAGGACCTGGACCTGGAGCGTTACCCGACGCTGCCTCTGATGCACCGCGCGTACGAGCTGCGAGCCAACTTGACCGCCTACGACGCTGCCTACGTGGCACTCGCCGAGGCCCTGCAAGCCGAGCTGATCACTGCCGATCGCCGCCTCACGGACGCCACCGGCCCACGATGCCGAATCCGAGTGCTTCAACCGCCGGAGTAACTCCTCTACCAGCGCGCTCCCGGTTGCGTAAGCACTCGGGAACGCCGGTCTCAGGATGTAGCCGTCGTGGACCGCGGGCACCCGGGATCCGCGGTTACGCGGCGCCGAGGATCAGTACGGGACGTCGGCAAGTGGGCCCTGTAGATGCCAGCTGTGCCCTTCGTCCGAGGACGCCCAGCGGAACGTTTCGAAGGTTCCGCCCGAGGTTGGCGGCCCTGATCCGCGCACGACCAGGTCCGCCCCGTGGGCGCTGCGTCACGGTGGTCAGCCCGCCAGAGCCAGCCGGGTTCGCACCAGCAGGTCGACCGGTGGATCGGTGACCCGCACAGCATGTGGACCACCACCGACGCAGGAGCGCACTGGACCCGCACCCCCTCCGGTGACCGCAGGGGCCGAACGTCGTGACGGACCGGGGAGCCAGCAAGATCACGTGACCTAGGCGTGACCGAAGTAGCGGCAATTTACGGTCACGAACGGGCCCACGTGGTCACTGGCGGAGCCACGATCGTCGAGCCGAAAAGGGCCGCGACGAAGGAAAATGCAGGGAAAACAAGGAGAGCGGGCGACCGGGATCGAACCGGCACCACCAGCTTGGAAGGCTGGAGCTCTACCATTGAGCTACGCCCGCACGGCCTTTCACGCCCCGACCTCCAGGGCGCTGCGACGACGTCCTCTAGACTGCCGCATGCGTCGCGGGGCGTAGCGTAGTGGCTAGCGCGCCTGCTTTGGGTGCAGGAGATCGGGAGTTCGAGTCTCCCCGCCCCGACCGTGCGCGGCTGCGATCCGGCGGCGGCGCCGCACCGGCTACGAGGAGTGTGCCAGCGCCGTGAAGAGCGCCGTCGAAACGCTGGGACCCACCAGGGTCAAGCTCACCGTCGAGGTGCCCTTCGACGAGCTCCGGCCGGCGGTCAACGCCGCCTACAAGAAGATCGGACAGCAGGTCCGGCTCAAGGGCTTCCGCCCCGGCAAGGTCCCCCAGCAGCTCATCGACCGGCAGGTCGGCCGCGCGGCGGTGCTGGAGGAGGCGGTCAACGAGGCCCTGCCGCACTTCTACGGCGACGCGGTGCGCGCCAACGACGTGCGCGCCCTTGGTCACCCCGAGGTGGCGGTCACCGAGTTCGCCGACGGGGCGCAGCTCGTCTTCACCGCCGAGGTCGATGTCCGGCCCGTCCTCGAACTGCCGTCCTACGACGGCCTCGACGTCGTGATCGACCCCGCCGAACCGGCCGACGCCGAGGTGGACGAGCAGCTCGGTTCGATGCGCGAGCGGTTCGCCACGCTGAGCACCGTCGAGCGTCCGGCCGGGACCGGTGACTACGTGCTGCTCGACCTCGCCACCGTGGCCGGCGGCGAGCCGGTCGAGGACGCCAGCGCGACCGGCCTTTCCTATGAGGTCGGTGGCGGCGGGTTGATGGACGGTCTCGACGCCGCGGTCACCGGTCTCGCGGCGGGCGGCGAGGCGCGGTTCGAGACCAAGCTGCGCGACGCCGAGGCCGCCGAGGTCACCGCCACCGTGCGCTCGGTAAAGGAGAAGCAGCTACCCGAGCTAGACGACGACTTCGCCCGGACCGCCAGCGAGTTCGACACGCTCGCCGAGCTCCGGGAGGACGTCCGGGCCCGGGTGGGCAGGGTCAGGCGGCTCCAGCAGGGGATCCAGGCCCGGGACCTCGTCCTGGAGAAGCTGCTCGGCCTGGTCGAGGTGCCGATTCCCGAGCACGTGCTCACCGACGAGGTCGAGATCCGCCGAAGCAGCGTCGACCGGCGGCTCGAGTCGGCGGGACTGTCGATGGCCGAGTACCTCGCCGCCGACGGCCGCACCAGCGAGGAGTTCGACGCCGAGCTCGACACCTCGTCGCGGGTGGCGATCAAGACCCAGCTCGTCCTCGACGAGGTGGCCCGCCGCGAGGACCTGTCGGTGTCCGAGGCCGAGCTCACTGACCAGCTGATCCGCCGAGCCGCGCGGATGGGGATCTCGGCGGACGAATACGCCCGGGAGCTGGTCGGCCAGGGCCAGCTGCCGGTGCTCATGTCCGAGACGCTGCGCGCCAAGGCGCTCGCCTTCGTCCTCGAGCACGCCAAGATCACCGACACCGAGGGTCGGGAGATCGACCTCGACGAGCTGGCGAGCCAGGCCGCCAGCCCGGCCACCAGCCCGGCCACCAGCCCGGACACCAGCCCGGCCACCAGCCCGGCCACCAGCCCGGTCACGCCCTGAGCGAAACGGCGGTTTCCGGCCGCCCGGCGCCCGGACCTCGGGGTTAGGGTCGTCCAATGACCTCGTGGACTGCGCACGCACCCTCGCCGGAGCAGGCGCGGGTCGCCTCCTCCGGGATGAACCTGTCCGACCAGGTTTTCGAACGGCTGCTCCGGGAGCGGATCATCTTCCTGGGCAGCGCGGTCGACGACCCGGTGGCGAACGCGATCTGCGCGCAACTGCTGCTGCTCGCCGCGGAGGACCCGAGCCGCGACATTTTCCTCTACATCAACTCGCCGGGCGGCGTCATCACCGCCGGGATGGCGATCTACGACACGATGCAGTACATCGAGAACGACGTGGCCACCGTCGGGCTCGGCCTGGCCGCCTCGATGGGGCAGTTCCTGCTCTGCGCCGGCGCCAACGGCAAGCGCTACGCGCTCCCGCACGCGCGGATCATGATGCACCAGCCCTCCGGCGGCATCGGCGGCACCGCGTCCGATATCGCGATCCAGGCCGAGCAGATGATCCACACCAAGCGGATGATGCAGGATCGGATCGCGGCGCACACCGGCCAGACCGTCGAGCAGATCGAGAAGGACTCCGACCGGGACCGGTGGTTCACCGCGGAGGAGGCCCGCGACTACGGCTTCATCGACCATGTCGTCACTCGTGCCAACCAGGTCCCCTCGAAAGGGGCGGTGTCGTGAACTCCCCGATGAATCGCTACGTCCTGCCGCAGATAGTCGAGCAGACGAGCCGCGGTGAGCGGGGCTGGGACGTCTACAGCTACCTGTTCAAGGAACGCATAGTCTTCCTCGGCATGCCGATCGACGACACCGTCGCGAACGACATTATGGCCCAGCTGCTGCTGCTGGAGTCCCAGGATCCGGACCGGGACATCCACATCTACATCAACTCCCCGGGCGGCTCGTTCACCGCGCTCACCGCGATCTACGACACGATGCGGTTTATCCGGCCCGACATCCAGACGATCTGCATGGGCCAGGCGGCGTCGGCGGCGGCGGTCATCCTGGCCACCGGCGCCAAGGGCAAGCGCTTTGCCCTCGAACACGCCCGGATCCTCATCCATCAGCCCTATAGCGAGGGCAGCGGCTCCGGCAGCGACATCGAGATCCAGGCCCGGGAGATTCTGCGGATGCGCTCCCTGCTCGAGGAGATGCTGGCCCGCCACAGCGGGCAGACCCAGGAGCAGGTTCGCCAGGACATTGAGCGGGACAAGATCCTCACCGCCGCGGAGGCGCTGGAGTACGGCCTGATCGACGAGGTCATCACCACCCGAAAGCTGTCCGGGGTGCCCGCCTGACCGATCGGTCAGCCGGGTGATCTTCCGCCGAAAGGGGGCGACACGGACCCCTACGGGGGCCGGAGGCGCTACCGTCATCGTCTAGGGATCGACCTGCACCAGTATCGACCTGCACCAGTGAGGAGAATGTCCGGGTGGCACGCATCGGCGACGGCGGCGACCTGCTGAAGTGCTCCTTCTGCGGGAAATCCCAGAAGCAGGTCAAAAAGCTCATCGCCGGCCCGGGCGTCTACATCTGCGACGAGTGCATCGACCTGTGCAACGAGATCATCGAGGAGGAGCTCTCCGAGGCTTCGGACCTGAAGTTCGACGAGCTGCCCAAGCCCAAGGAGATCTTCGAGTTCCTCGACTCCTACGTCGTCGGCCAGGACTCCGCGAAGAAGCGCCTGTCGGTCGCGGTCTACAACCACTACAAGCGGGTGCAGGCCGGCGCGGCCGAGAAGGACCCGGTCGAGGTCGGCAAGTCGAACATCCTGCTGCTCGGCCCGACCGGCTGCGGCAAGACGCTGCTCGCCCAGACGCTGGCCCGGATGCTCAACGTCCCGTTCGCGATCGCCGACGCGACCGCGCTCACCGAAGCCGGCTACGTCGGCGAGGACGTGGAGAACATCCTGCTCAAGCTGATCCAGGCCGCGGACTACGACGTCAAGAAGGCCGAGACCGGCATCATCTACATCGACGAGGTCGACAAGATCGCCCGCAAGTCGGAGAACCCGTCGATCACCCGCGACGTCTCCGGCGAGGGGGTCCAGCAGGCCCTGCTGAAGATCCTCGAGGGGACGACCGCATCGGTCCCGCCGCAGGGCGGCCGCAAGCATCCGCACCAGGAGTTCATCCAGATCGACACGACGAACGTCCTGTTCATCTGTGGCGGCGCATTCGCCGGCCTCGACAAGATCATCGAGTCGCGGATCGGCAAGAAGGCGATCGGCTTCGGCGCGGTCCTGCACTCCAAGCACCAGGTCGACTCGGAGAACGTCTTCGGCGAGGTGATGCCCGAAGACCTGCTCAAGTACGGCATGATCCCGGAGTTCGTCGGCCGCCTCCCGGTGATCACCAGCGTGCACAACCTGGACCGGGCCTCGTTGATCCGGATCCTCACCGAGCCGCGCAACGCGCTGGTCCGCCAGTACAGCCGGCTCTTCGAGCTCGACGGGGTGGAGCTCGAGTTCAGCGAGGACGCGCTCGAGGCGATCGCCGACCAGGCGATCCTGCGCGGGACCGGCGCCCGCGGGCTGCGGGCGATCATGGAAGAGGTCCTGCTCTCGGTGATGTACGACATCCCGAGCCGCAAGGACGTGGCCCGCGTCGTCATCAACGGCGAGGTCGTGCTCAAGCACGTCAACCCGACCCTGGTCCCGCGCGAAGCGCCGGCCAAGCGGGAGCGTCGGGAGAAGTCGGCTTAACGACGCGCCTTCGTCGCACTCACAGCGCCACCTCGACCAGCAGCACCGCCTCGGCGTCCGGGCGGAACGACAGCTCCGCGATCCGGCCCGCGCTGCGCAGGTCCTCGGCCGCGAGCTCCACCAGGGCCACCTCGCCGGCCGGCCCGCGCACGGTGGCGGTGGCGACGTCGGTCCGCAGCGAGACCGAGGCCTCCGACTTGGCCCGCCGGACCGCGGACAGGGCCACCCCGGTCGCTTCGAGCAGTGCCGGGTCGGCGGCTCCGCCCATCGCCCGCAACGCCGCCGCCGCGGGCCACGCGCTCCGGTGCACGGAACCGTCCTGCCACCACGACCACACCTCCTCGGTCACGAACGGCAGGAACGGCGCGAACAGCCGGAGCAGCACGGACAGGGTGGTCGCGAGGGCGCCCTGTGCCGAGGCGGCGGCGGCCTCGCCGCGGCCGCCGTAGGCCCGTTCCTTCACCAGCTCCACGTAGTCGTCGCAGAACGTCCAGAAGAAGGTCTCGGTCGCCTCCAGCGCCCGGGTGTGGTCGTAGTCGTCGAAGGCCCGGGTGGCCCGCTCCACGACGTCGGCCAGCCCGGCGAGCAGCGCCTGGTCCAGGGGCTCGGTGACGGCGGCGCCGGGGTCGGCGATCCCCAGCCCGAGGACGAACTTGCTGGCGTTCAGCAGTTTGATCGCGAGCCGGCGGCCGATCTTCATCTGGCCCACGTCGAATGCCGTGTCGGTGCCCAGCCGGGCGCTCGACGCCCAGTACCGGACCGCGTCCGAGCCGTGCTCCGCGAGCAGGTCGAGCGGGGTGACGACGTTGCCTTTGGACTTCGACATCTTCTTGCGGTCCGGGTCGAGGATCCACCCGGAGATCGCCGCGTGCCGCCACGGCAGCGAGTCGAACTCGGCGTGCGAGCGCACGATCGTCGAGAACAGCCAGGTCCGGATGATGTCGTGCGCCTGCGGGCGCAGGTCCATCGGGAACACCAGCCGGAACAGCTCGTCGTCGTCGGACCAACCCCCGGCGATCTGCGGGGACAGCGAGGACGTCGCCCAGGTGTCCATCACGTCGGGGTCGCCGACGAACCCGCCCGGCCGGCCCCGCTGCTCCTCGCGGAACCCGGGCGGCGCCGCGCTCGCCGGGTCCACCGGCAGGGCCTCGGCGTCCGCCGGGATGGGCTCGGCGTGCACCGGGTTCCCGTCGCCGTCGAGCCGGTACCACACCGGGATCGGCACCCCGAAGAACCGCTGCCGGCTGACCAGCCAGTCCCCGGTCAGGCCCTCCACCCAGTTTTCATAACGAGCCCTCATGTGCTCGGGGTGCCAGCTCAGCTCACGGCCCCGGGCGAGCAGCGCCGCGCGCAGGTCGAGATCGCGCCCGCCGTTGCGGAAGTACCACTGGCGGGTGGTGACGATCTCCAGCGGCCGGTCCCCCTTCTCGAAGAACTTCACCTGGTGGGTGATCGGGCGCGGCTCCCCGATCAGCGCCCCCGCCGTGCGGGCCGCCTCGACCACCAGGCCCCGGGCCGCGTGCACGGTCTGCCCGGCCAGCACGGCGTAGGCGGCCGGGTCGACCCCGTCGGGCGGGTCGGGGAGCAGCCGGCCGTCGCGGCCGACGACCGGCCGGGTCGGCAGGTCGAGCTCCCGCCACCAGGTCACGTCGGTGAGGTCGCCGAAGGTGCAGATCATCGCGGCGCCGGTGCCCTTCTCCGGGTCGGCGAGGCGGTGGCTGACCACCGGGACCTCCACCCCGAACACCGGGGTCCGCACCGTGGCGCCGACCAGGTCGCGGTACCGCGGGTCGTCGGGGTGGGTGACCACCGCCACGCAGGCCGGCAGCAGTTCGGGGCGGGTGGTGTCCACCTCGAGCGCGCCGGCGCCGTCGGTGCGGGCGAACGCCAGCCGGTGGTAGGCCCCGGGGCGCTCCCGGTCCTCGAGCTCGGCCTGGGCGACCGCGGTGCGGAACGTGATGTCCCACAGCGTCGGCGCCTCGGCCTGGTAGGCCTCCCCCCGGGCCAGGTTGTGCAGGAAGGCGCGCTGGGACACCGCCCGGCAGCGTGATCCGATCGTCTGGTACGGGTCGGCCCAGTCCACCGACAGGCCGAGCCGCCGCCACACCGCCGCGAACGCGGCCTCGTCCTCGGTCACCAGCCGCAGGCACAGCTCCACGAAGTTGCGCCGGGAGATCGGCAGCTGCTCCTTCCCGGGTGCCTCCGGCGGCGCGAACGCCGGGTCGTAGGGCAGCGAAGGGTCGCAGCGGACCCCGAAGAAGTTCTGCACCCGCCGCTCGGTCGGCAGCCCGTTGTCGTCCCAGCCCATCGGGTAGAAGACCTCGCGGCCGCGCATCCGCTGGTAGCGGGCGATCAGGTCGGTGTGGGTGTAGGAGAACACGTGCCCGATGTGCAGCGACCCGCTCGCCGTGATCGGCGGCGTGTCGATCGAGTAGACCCGATCCCGGCTCGCCGTCCGGTCGAACCGGAAGGTTCCCCGCTCCTCCCAGGCCTGGGTCCAGCGATCCTCCAAGCCGTCGAGGGTCGGCCGGTCGGGCGGCTGCGGGGATCCCATGGGGCTCGATCCTAGGAGCCGCCCGATTACGCTCATCGGGTGTTTTCCGGCCAGGGCGATCCCGGCGACCCGCTGGTCGGGGTGGAGCTCGCGCTGGCCCGGCGCTGGCCCGAGTCGACGATCGAGCCCAGCCTCGACCGGATCGGCGCTCTGGTGGACCTGCTCGGGCAGCCGCAGCGGGCCTTCCCGCTGGTGCACATCACCGGCACGAACGGCAAGACGTCCACCGCGCGGATGGTCGACGCCCTGCTGCGGGAGCACGGGCTGCGGACCGGGCGCTACACCAGCCCGCACCTCCAGTCGATCACCGAGCGGATCTGCCTCGACGGGGTGCCGCTGGACCCGGGCGCCTTCGCCGCCCGCTACGCCGAGATCGCCCCCTACCTCGACGTCGTCGACCACGACCAGCCCTACCCGCTGTCGTTCTTCGAGGTGCTCACCGCGATGGCCTTCGCCGCGTTCGCCGACGCCCCGATCGACGCCGGCGTCATCGAGGTGGGCCTCGGCGGTCGCTGGGACGCGACGAACGTCGCCGACGCCGCGGTGGCGGTGCTCACGTCGATCGACCTCGACCACACGCGCCTGCTCGGATCCACCGTCTCCGCGATCGCTGCCGAGAAGGCCGGGATCGTCAAGCCGGGCGCCACGGTAGTGCTCGGGGATCAGGAGGAGTCGGTGGCCGTCGTTGTGCTGAAGAGGGCGGCGGAGGTCGGGGCCGTGCCCCTGCGCGCGGGCCTGGACTTCGCGATCACCCGGCGTTCGATCGCGCTCGGCGGCCAGCTGTTCGACCTGCGCGGGGCGGCCGGGGAGTACCCGGAGATCTACCTGCCGCTGCACGGCGCGCACCAGGCCGCGAACGCCGCCTGCGCGCTGGTCGCGGTGGAGTCGTTCCTCGGCCGCGCGCTCGACCCCGACCTGGTCCGGTCCGGGTTCGCCCGGGCGGACTCGCCGGGGCGCCTCGAGGTGGTCCGCCGTTCCCCGACCGTGCTCATCGACGGGGCGCACAACCCGGCTGGGGCGCGGGCCCTCGCCCGGGCGCTCGCCGAGGCGTTCGGCTTCGCCCGGCTGGTCGGGGTGCTGGCGGTGCTCGCCGACAAGGACGCCCGCGGGCTGCTCGAGGCGCTGGAGCCGGTCCTCGACGCGCTCGTCCTCACCCGCAACTCCTCGCCGCGCGCGCTGCCCGCCGGGGACCTCGCCGGGATCGCCCGGGAGGTCTTCGACCCGAAGCCGGTGGTCGTCGTCGACCGCCTCGACGCGGCGCTGGACGCCGCGGCGCGGATCGCGGACGAGTCGCCCGATCCGGGCGGGACCGGCATCGTGGTCACCGGCTCGGTCATCACCGCCGGCGAGGCCCGCACGCTGCTCCGCCCGGCCGGCGGCCGCCGGTGAGCCAGGGCGGCCGGGACCCGGGCCGCGGGCTGCGGGCGATCGCCGCGGCGACCCTGCTGCTGGAGGCCCTCGTCCTGCTCCTCGCGCTGCTCGGCTACGCCGGGCTGCACCACGGGTCTCGGGTGCCCGGCACGGTGGCGCTGCTCGGGCTGGTGGCGTTGTGCGTCGTCGGGTCCGGGTTGCTCCGCCGCCGGGTCGGCGCCCCGCTCGGCCTGCTCGTGCAGGTGCTCGTCGTCGCCGCCGGGGCGCTCGTCTGGCCGCTGTACCCGCTGGGGGTGGTCTTCGGCGCCCTGTGGCTCGGCTACCTCCGGCTGCGCCGCGAGCTGCCGGTCGCCCCGGCTACGCTGGCGCCCCCACCCCCGTGAGAAAGGCCTCCCCTTGAGCGCGCAGCGCACCCTCGTCCTCGTGAAACCGGACGGCGTCCGGCGCGGCCTCGTCGGGGAGGTCGTCGGCCGGCTGGAGCGCAAGGGCCTGGCGCTCCTGGCCGTGCAGCTGCGCACCCTGGACCGGGCCACCGCCGAGCAGCACTACGCCGAGCACGCCGAACGCCCGTTCTTCGGCGAGCTCGTCGAGTTCATCACCGGCGGGCCCCTGGTCGCCGTCGTCGTCGAAGGCCCGCGGGCGGTCGAGGCGGTCCGCACCATGATGGGCGTCACCGACCCGGTCGCCGCCCCCCCGGGTTCCCTGCGCGGCGACTACGCGCTGGAAATCGGGCAGAACCTGGTCCACGGCTCGGATTCGCCGGAGTCCGCGGCCCGGGAGATCGCCCTGTTCTTCCCCGCGCTGGGCTGAACCGGCCCGCCCCGCCCGATTCGGAACACACCGGGTTGAGGGGTTAGCATCGGGGCACCGCGACCGTTTCCCGCCCGCTCCGGTGCCGGGTGAGCCGGCACAATCACGTGCGAACCGGAAGGCTTCCTCACCGATCATGTCGAACAATCTCGCGTTCCTCGGCCGTGACATGGCCGTCGACCTGGGCACCGCCAACACGCTCGTCTACGTGCGTGGCAAGGGCATCGTCCTCAACGAGCCCTCGGTGGTGGCGATCAACACGAACACCAGCGGCATCCTCGCCGTCGGCACCGAGGCCAAACGGATGATCGGCCGGACCCCCGGCAACATCGTCGCCATCCGACCGCTCAAGGACGGCGTCATCGCCGACTTCGAGACGACCGAGCGGATGCTGCGCTACTTCATCCAGAAGGTGCACCGCCGCCGGCACTTCGCCAAGCCCCGGATCGTGGTCTGCGTGCCGTCCGGGATCACCGGCGTCGAGCAGCGCGCGGTCAAGGACGCCGGCTACCAGGCGGGTGCGCGCAAGGTCTTCATCATCGAGGAGCCGATGGCCGCGGCGATCGGCGCCGGGCTGCCGGTCCACGAGCCGACCGGCAACATGGTCGTCGACATCGGCGGCGGCACGACCGAGGTAGCGGTGATCTCCCTCGGCGGCATCGTCACCAGCCAGTCGATCCGCACCGGCGGCGACGAGCTGGACTCCTCGATCATCTCCTACGTGAAGAAGGAGTACTCGCTGATGCTCGGCGAGCGCACCGCGGAGGAGATCAAGATGGCGATCGGCTCGGCGTTCCCGGCTCCGGACGAGCCGCACGCCGAGATCCGCGGCCGGGACCTCGTCTCCGGCCTGCCGAAGACGATCGTCGTGAGCTCGGAGGAGATCCGAAAGGCGATCGAGGAGCCGGTCAACGCGATCATCGACGCGGTGAAGACGACGCTCGACAAGTGCCCCCCCGAACTGTCCGGCGACATCATGGACCGGGGGATCGTGTTGACCGGGGGAGGGGCGCTGCTCCGCGGGCTCGACGAGCGGCTCCGCCACGAGACCGGGATGCCGATCCACATCACCGACAACCCCCTGCACTCGGTGGCGATGGGCGCCGGCAAGTGCGTCGAGGAGTTCGAGGCTCTTCAGCAGGTCCTCATCTCCGAGCCGCGGCACTGAGGTAAGGGCGCGCCCGCGCGCCCGCGACCGATGCGGAACTCCCGACGGACTCGGCTGGTCTTCGCGCTGCTCGTCCTCACCGCGTTCACCCTGCTCACCCTCGACTTCCGCGGCGGCAAGCACTCGCCGCTCGGCGGGATCCGGTCCCTGGTCGGGGCGGTGTTCGGCCCGATCGAACGCGCGGTCGCCGACGTCACGCACCCGATCGGCGGTTTCTTCGCCGACCTCGGGCATCTGGGGAGCGACCACGCGGATATCTCCCGGCTCCAGCGGGAGAACGCGGCGCTGCTCGCGCAGCTGCGCCTGGACGTGGCCGAGCGACACGAGCTCGCCGACCTCCAGCGACTGGACCGGCTGGCCGCGATCGGCCGGTTCCCGATGGTCGCCGCCCGGGTGACCGCGATGGGCAGCTCCCTGGGGCTCGAGTGGACGGTGACCATCGACGCGGGCAGCGCCGACCAGGTCCGGGTCGGCCAGACGGTGGTCGACGGGGACGGGCTGGTCGGGCGGGTGCAGGCCGTCACCGCCACCAGCGCCACGGTCGAGCTGGCCATCGACGGGCAGTTCATCGCCGGCGCCGAGCTCGCGCCGAGCGGGCAGATCTGCTACACGACGGGGCAGGGGCTCGCGCCGATGTCGCTGACCGTCACCAACTCCCAGATCCACCTGGCCAGCGGCGACGGCCTGGTCACGTTCTACTCACCGAACACCGGCCTGCTCGCCCCGGGCATCCCGATCGGGCAGGTGAGCACCGTGGAGACGACACCGGCCGGGCTGCCCCGGGCCGCGCTGGTGACCCCCTACGTGAACTTCACCGCGCTCGACGTCGTCGGGGTCATCGTCGAACCGCCGCCGCCCACCAGGCACTTCATCCTGCTGCCGAGCCCGACCCCCAGCCCGAGCCCGACCCCCAGCCCGAAGCCGACGCCGAGCCCGAAGCCGACGCCGTCCGGCTCCGGATCCCCAGCCGGTTCCCCGGCCGCGTCGCCGACCCCGACCAGGACCCCCTGACGTGCGCCCCGCCCGGGCCAGCCTGTTCGCCGCCCTGCTGCTCACCGGCGCCGTGCTGCAGGTCACGGTGATCAACCGGCTGCCGCTCCCGGTGGCCCGACCCGACCTGCTCCTCGTCCTCGTCGTCGCCTGCGCCCTGGTCTCCGGTCCGGCGCCCGGCGCGGTGCTCGGTTTCCTGACCGGCCTGCTCGCCGACACCGTTCCGCCGGCCGACCACGCGATCGGCCGGCTCGCCCTGGTCTATGCGGCCGTGGGGTACGGCGCCGGCCTGCTCGACGACGTCGAGGAGCGCTCGGTGCTGCTGCCGCTGCTGCTGGTCGCGCTCGCCTCGGTCGGGGCGGTGGCGCTGAACGGCGTCGTCGGGTCGTTGACCGGCGATCCGCGGGTGCACTGGCCGACGATCGCCCGCGAGCTTCCGCTGATCGCTTTGTACGATGTCGTCCTGACCCCGTTCGTCGTGCCGCTCGTCGCCCGACTGACCCGGCGCGTGGACCGGGACGCGGTACGCCGGTGAGCGGCGGCACCGGGCCCGGTCCGGGACAGGAGAATCGAGCCCAGAAGACCGGGCGCAGAAGATCGAGCACAGAGAGCAGCCGCCGTGAGTGACCGGTCCCGGGTCCGGCTGATCGTCCTGCGGGCCCTCGTGCTCGCGTTGCTGCTCACCCTGTTCGGGCGGCTCTGGTACATCCAGGTGCTGGCCGGGTCGCAGTACGCCCGGGCCGCCGCGGACAACAACATCCGGGACATCGCCACCACGGCGCCGCGCGGGCTGATCCTCGACGACCTGGGGCGCACCCTGGCCGGCGACCAGGAGGCCTGGGTCGTGACCATCGACCGGACCGCCCTCGGCCGGCTCCCGGACCGGGGGACGGCGGTGCTCGAGCGGCTCGGCGGGGTGCTCCACCTGTCCTCCGCGCAGGTGCTCGACCGGATCCACACCTGCAACTCGAGGGGGCAGCCGGCCGGCTGCTGGAACGGGTCGCCGTACCAGCCGATCCCCGTCTCGGACAAGGTCAGCAACGGCACCGCCCTGATGCTGCTCGAGGAGCACACCCAGTTCCCGGCGGTCAAGGTGCAGCTCGAGTCGGTGCGGGACTACCCGCAGTACCCGGCGGTCTCGGCCGCGCACCTGCTCGGGTACCTCGGCCCGATCAGCCCGGCCGAGCTGGCCAGGTTCTCCGCGCCGGAGCAGGCCGCCAACATCGACGACCTGGTCGGGCGTTCCGGGCTGGAGCAGCAGTACAACAGCTACCTCGCCGGGGTGCCGGGGCTCGAGCAGGAGACGGTGGACCACCTCGGCAACGTCACCGGGGTGCTCCAGAACACCGCTCCCGTCCCGGGCGACACGCTGGTGACGAGCATCGACACCGGCGTGCAGCGCGACCTGGAGCACTCCCTGGCCCAGGCGGTGCAGAACGCCCGGACCATCTCGCGCCAGGCCGGCGGGAACGCGGGCGGCCTGCCCAGCACCGCCGCCGGTGTCGTCATGGACGCCCGGACCGGTCGGATCGTCGCCCTCGCCTCCTACCCGCCGTACGCGCCGGACGCCTTCGTCGGCGGCATCTCGACCAAGGCCTACCAGGCCCTCACCGCGCCGGCCGCCGGGGAGCCGCTCTACGACAAGGCGTTGCAGGGGGAGTACCTGCCCGGTTCGACGTTCAAGCTGATCACCGCCTCGGCGGCGCTGAGCAGCGGAGAGGCGAGCGAGGGTGCGCTCTACGCGTGTCCGGGGTCGGTGTTCTTCCACGGTCGGCTGTTCAAGAACTTCGAAAGCGAGTCGGCCGGCGCGATCAGCCTGCACGACGCGCTCGTCATGTCCTGCGACACGGTGTTCTACGGCTTCGGCGAGGAGCAGTACAACATCGACCAGCAACTGGTCAGCCAGGGCCGGACCCCGCAGGAGGTGGTCGCGCACATGGCGCGCGACTACGGCCTCGGGGCGCCGAGCGGGATCGATCTTCCTGGCGAGGCCAACGGCAGCATCCTCGACCGGGTGCAGTTCCAGGCGCTGGCGACCTACTACCAGCACCAGGCGTGCCTCGGCGCCGCCAACTCGCGCAAGTCGCCGGCCCGACGCCAGGCCGACGCCGCGCTCTGTCACGACGTCGGCGCCAACATCTTCGAACCCGGCGATCAGCTGCTGCTCGACATCGGCCAGGGCGGCAGCGTCGGGGTCACCCCCTTGCAGGTGGTGGTGGCCTACTCGGCGCTGGTCAACGGCGGCACCGTCTGGTCGCCGACCGTCGGCGAGGCCCTGGTGTCCCCGAACGGCCGGATCGTCCGGCGGATCGACCCCAGGGTCCGCGACCGGGTGCCGGTGGCGTCGAGCTACCTCAGCTACATCGAGCAGGGCATGTACGGGGTGACCCAGCAGCAGACCCCGGTCCGCGGCACCGGCACCGGGGCCTTCGCCGGCTTCCCGTTCGGGGCCGTCGACGTCGGGGGCAAGACGGGCACCGCGGACGTCGCGAATCCCGGCGACCCCACCGACCTGCGGGCGCCGAACGCGTGGTTCGACTCCTTCTCCGGCAAGACCGGCGGCCGGCCCGAGCTGGTGTCCGCCATCGTCGTGACGAACGGGGGTCAGGGCGGGGTGGTGTCCGCCCCGGCCACCCGCGCGCTCTGGGACGGCGTGTACGGCCTGGAGAGTCGGGCCCACCACGCCGACTTCCCGACCGGGGCGCCCCCGGCCAACCTGCCGCGCTTCGACCCGGACGGCACGGTCACCTCCGCCCCCCCGATCCCCGCCGCCCCCGGCCACCTGGCGCTCAGCCCGCTCCCGTTCGCGCTGCCGCCGGGCACCCGGTCGAGCGGAGCGCCGCCGTGACCGACTGGAGCGCCCCCCGCGGCCCGTTCTCGCTGGGCCGGGGCCGGGGCCGGCCGGCCGGCGCGCTGGACCGGGCGGCCGCGGTGGCCCCCGTCCGCCGGCTCGACTGGATCCTGCTCGGCGCGGTCGCCGGGCTCGCCGTGCTGGGTGCGCTGCTCGTCTGGTCCGCGACCAAGCCCTACAACCTGACCGTCGGCCTGGACCCCAACGCCTACCTGAAAAAAGACCTCCTCAACATCGTGATCGGGGTGGTGCTCGGCGCGATCACGATCCTGGTCGACTACCGCTCGCTGCGCGCCTACACCCCGGTGCTCTACGCCGGTTGCATCCTCGGGTTGCTGGCGGTGCTCTCCCCGCTGGGCTCGGTGGTCAACGGCGCGCACGCCTGGATCAGCCTCGGCGGCGGGTTCGAGGTCCAGCCCTCGGAGTTCACCAAGATCGCGCTCGTGGTCGGGTTGGCGATGCTGCTCGCCGAGCGGCAGGATCGCGAGGCCGGCCCCCGGGACTCCGACGTGATGCTGGCGCTGGCCCTCGCCGGGCTGCCGGTGCTGCTGATCCTCGTCGAGCCCGACCTGGGGGTCGTCCTGGTCTGCCTGGCGATCATCATCGGGGTGCTGGCGCTGTCCGGCGCGCGGACCCGGTGGATCGTCGGTCTGCTGCTGTTCGGCGTGATCGGCTCGTTCCTCGTCGTCCGCCTGCACCTGCTCAAGACCTACCAGCTCCAGCGACTCACCGCGTTCACGAACCCGCATGCCAACGCCTCGTCCACCGGCTACAACACCCACCAGGCGGCGATCGCGATCGGCTCCGGCGGGTGGACCGGCAAGGGGCTGTTCCACGGCTCGCAGACCAACGGGCACTTCGTCCCGGAGCAGCAGACCGACTTCATCTTCACCGTCGCCGGTGAGGAGCTGGGGTTCGCCGGGTCGGCGGTGCTGATCGCGCTGCTCGGGGTGGTGCTGTGGCGGGGGATGCGGATCGCCGCCCAGACCGAGGACCTGTTCGGCCGGCTGGTCGCGGTCGGGATCGTCTGCTGGTTCGGCTTCCAGAGCTTCCAGAACATCGGGATGACGCTCGGGATCATGCCGGTGACCGGCATCCCGCTGCCGTTCATCTCCTACGGCGGATCCTCGATGTTCGCGAACATGGTGGCGATCGGTCTGCTGGAGAACGTGCACGCCCGCTCCCGGGAGTGACCCCGGCGGCCGGCGGGCCGCGTACTGTGGGGCGCCGGGCCGACCGTGTCCCTGGCTGCCGGAGGGGAACCGTGCCGATCGAGAGCGTCTTCGCACGCCTCGAACCGCTGCTGCCCCGCGTGCAGAAGCCGATCCAGTACGTGGGCGGCGAGCGCAACGCCGGAACCAAGGACTGGGACGCCGCGGACGTCCGCTGGTGCCTCATGTACCCGGACGCCTACGAGGTCGGGCTGCCGAATCAGGGCATGCAGATCCTCTACGAGATTCTCAACGAGCAACCCGGGGTCCTCGCCGAGCGCACCTACAGCGTCTGGGCGGATCTCGAGGCGCTGCTCCGGGAGCACGGGATCCCGCAGTTCACCGTGGACGGGCACCGGCCGGTGGGCGCGTTCGACCTGCTCGGGGTGAGCTTCGCCACCGAGCTCGGCTACACGAACCTGCTCAGCGCGCTGGACCTGGCCGGGATCCCGATCGAGGCCGCCGACCGGGACGGGAGCCACCCGCTGGTCATCGCCGGCGGGCACGCCGCGTTCAACCCGGAGCCGATCGCGCCGTTCATCGACGCCGCGGTGCTCGGGGACGGGGAGGAGGCGGTGCTCGCGATCACCGCCGTGGTCCGGGACTGGAAGCGGGCCGAGCGCCCCGGCGGCCGGGTCGGCCTGCTCGAGCGGCTGGCCGGCGCCGGCGGGGTGTACGTCCCGAGCTTCTACGACGTTGACTACCTGCCGGACGGGCGGATCCGCCGGGTCGCCCCGAACCGGGCCGGGGTGCCGTACCGGGTCAGCAAGCACACCGTGATGAACCTCGACGAGTGGCCCTACCCGAAGCATCCGCTGGTGCCGCTCGCCGAGACCGTGCACGAGCGGATGAGCGTCGAGATCTTCCGCGGCTGCACCCGGGGCTGCCGGTTCTGCCAGGCCGGGATGATCACCCGGCCGGTCCGCGAGCGGAGCCTGTCCACGGTGGTCGGGATGGTCGACGCGGGGCTCGCGGCCACCGGCTTCGAGGAGGTCGGGCTGCTCTCGCTGTCCAGCGCCGACCACTCCGAGATCGGCGAGATCGCGAAGGGCCTGGCCGACCGGTACGAGGGGACGAACACCTCCCTGTCGCTGCCCTCGACCAGGGTCGACGCGTTCAACGTCGAGCTGGCGAACGAGCTGACCCGGGGGGCGCGGCGCTCCGGGCTGACCTTCGCGCCGGAGGGCGGGTCGGAACGGATCCGCCGGGTGATCAACAAGATGGTCACCGAGGAGGACCTGATCCGGACCGTGACCACCGCCTACGCCGGCGGCTGGCGGCACGTGAAGCTCTACTTCATGTGCGGGTTGCCGACCGAGACCGACGAGGACGTGCTCGCGATCGCCGGGCTGGCCCGCAAGGTGGTGGCGGCCGGGCGGCAGGCGGCCGGGCGCAACGACATCCGCTGCACGGTGAGCATCGGCGGTTTCGTCCCGAAGCCGCACACCCCGTTCCAGTGGGCCGGGCAGCTCGGCCACGAGGCCACCGACGCCCGGCTGGCCAAGCTCCGCGCGGCGATCGGCAGCGACCGGGCGTTCAGCCGGGCGATCGGCCTGCGCTACCACGACGGCCGGCCGGGGACCGTCGAGGGTCTGCTCGCCCGCGGCGACCGCCGGGTGGCCGGCGTGATCCGGGCGGCCTGGGAACTCGGGGCGCGTTTCGACGGCTGGAGCGAGCACTTCTCCTTCGACCGCTGGATGACCGCCGCCCGGTCCGCGCTGGCCGGCACCGGGGTCGACGTCGACTGGTTCACGACGCGCGAGCGCGAGCTGACCGAGGTGCTGCCCTGGGACCATCTCGACGCCGGCCTGGAGAAGGACTGGCTCTGGCAGGACTGGCAGGACGCCCTCGCCGAGGTCGAGGTCGACGACTGCCGCTGGTCGCCGTGCTTCGACTGCGGGGTGTGCCCGGCGATGGGCACCGAGATCCAGGTGGGCCCGACCGGGCAGAGCCTGCTCCCGCTGGCCCCGGTGGCGCCGCGCTCGTGAGCCGGCGGCAACCCGAGCGCGGCGCGGACGAGATCGCCCAGCGGTTGCGGATCCACTACGCCCGCCGCGGGCGGCTCCGGTTCACCAGCCACCGCGACGTCCAGCGGGCACTCGAGCGGGCGCTGCGGCAGGCCCGGCTGCCGGTCGCGTTCTCCGGCGGCTTCAACCGGCACCCGAAGATCTCCTATGTCGGGGCGGCGCCCACCGGCGCGGCCAGCGAGGCTGAATACCTGGAGATCTCGCTCACCGAGCGGGTGCGCCCGGCGAGCGTCCGGGCCGACCTGGACGCGGCGCTGCCGGCCGGGCTGGACATCCTGGAGGTGGTCGAGGCCGGACCGGGTTCGCTGCCGGACCGGGTGACCGGATCCCGGTGGCGGGTCGAGCTGCCTGGGGTGGAGGAGGAGGCGGCGGCCGCCGCGATCGCCGCCTTCCTCGCCGAGACCTCGGTGCCGGTCGAACGGGTGTTGAAGGACGGCCGGCGCATCCTCGACGCCCGGGCCGCGGTCGTCTGGCTCGAGCTCGGCGGGCGCGGCTCCGACGGTGACCCGGGCCCCTGTGCGATACTGGAGCTGGTTGTGCGGCACTGCACTCCCGCCGTGCGACCCGACGACGTGCTCGCCGGACTGCGCGAGGTCGCCGCGTTGACGCTGCCGGTTCCCGCCAAGGTGACCAGGCTGGCGCAAGGCGCCCTCGACCCCTGCGGCGATCTCGCCGATCCGCTCGCGACCGACCGGGCCGCCCCGGCTGCCGACGGCAGCCCGCAGCCGGTCGCGGCCTCGGCCGTCGTCGACCGGCCCCCGCCCGCGGGGGCCTGACCGAGACTTGCGCCGGCCCGGCCGGCGACCCGAGACCCGCCCCCGCGCGGCGCGATCTGCGCCCGGGGGCATGACAGGAGACCGACCGATGTCGGAGGACGACACCGCGCCACCCGCCCGCCCGCGCCGCACCGCCACCCGCGCCGCCGGGCCGCCGGCCCCCAGCCGGCCGGCGAGCGAGCCCCCCAGCCCCGCCAGCCCCGCCAGCCCCGGGACCGCCGGCCCGGACCCGGGCGATCCCGATGCCCCGAAGGCGCCGGCCCGGACCCGCCGGCGCCGCACCCCGGCCGCCAGTGCCGCCGAACCGGCCGCGGCCGTTGAGGCTGCCGCCGAGCCGGCCGCCGAGACGGCCGCCGAGCCGGGCACCCGCCGCCGGCGAGCCCTGCCCCCGGTGGTCACCTTCCAGGCCCCGCCCGAGCTGCCGGCCGCCCCGGTCGCCCGCGGCGCCGACCCCGCCGACGAGCCGCCGCCCCCCCGCAAGACCGCCGCCCGCCGGCCGGCGGCGGCTGAACCCGCGGCGGCCGAACCGGCGCCCGGGGCCGCCGAGACCGGCTCCGACGGCGACGATGCCGACGACGGTCGCCCGCGCCGGCGCCGCGGACGCCGTGGCCGGGGCGGCGGCGGTGGCGGCGCAACCGCGACCCCCGCCGGCGAGCCCGGCGAGGAGGCCGGCGAGGCCGCGACACCCTCCCCCGAGCCACCGGCCGACGGCGATGGCGCCGAGGACGGCCCGGAGGGGACCGGCAGCCGCCGTCGCCGCCGGCGGCGCCGCCGGCGCCCCGGCGAGCCCGGCGAGGAGACCGGCTCCGACGAGGCCACCGAGACCACCCCCCGCCCGCGCGCGCCCCGCGCACCCCGGGCCGACCGGCCGGAGGAGGAGGAGAGCGAGGTCCGTGGGGTCAAGGGCTCGACCCGGCTGGAAGCCAAGCGGCAGCGCCGCCGGGACGGCCGGGACTCCGGCCGGCGCCGGGCGCCCATCCTCAGCGAGGCGGAGTTCCTCGCCCGCCGGGAGGCCGTCGAGCGGATCATGGTGGTCCGGGAGGGGACCGACCGGACCCAGATCGCGGTCCTCGAGGACGGCGTGCTCGTCGAGCATTACGTGCAACGCTCGCACGGCGCCTCGGGTGTCGGAAACGTCTATCTCGGCCGGGTCCAGAACGTCCTGCCGAGCATGGAGGCCGCGTTCGTCGACGTCGGCCGGGGCCGCAACGCGGTCCTCTACGCCGGCGAGGTCAACTACGACGCGAGCGCGCTGGAGGGAAGGCCGAGCCGGATCGAGCAGGCCCTGAAATCCGGCCAGTCGGTGCTCGTCCAGGTGACCAAGGACCCGATCGGGCACAAGGGCGCCCGGCTCACCAGCCAGGTCAGCGTTCCCGGCCGGTTCATGGTCTACGTCCCGGAGGGGCCGATGACCGGGATCAGCCGCAAGCTCCCCGACAGCGAGCGGACCCGGCTCAAGGCGATCCTGAAGAAGATCACCCCGGAGGAAGCGGGGGTCATCGTCCGCACCGCCGCCGAGGGCGCCTCCGAGGAGGGCCTGACCCGCGACCTGTCCCGGCTCGTCGCGCAGTGGGAGGACATCCGCAAGAAGGCCGCGCAGGTCACCGCACCCGCCCTCGTCTACGCCGAACCCGATCTGGTCATCCGGGTCATTCGAGACATCTTCAACGAGGATTTCGCCGGGCTCGTGGTCCAGGGCGCTGACGAGTGGGACACGGTGGAGGCCTACGTCGGTCACGTCGCACCGGATCTGGCCCCCCGGTTGTCCCGCTGGACCGGGGAGGGGGACGTCTTCAGCGCGCACCGGATCGACGAGCAGCTGGCGAAGGCACTGGACCGCAAGGTCTGGCTGCCGAGCGGCGGTTACCTGGTCATCGACCGGACCGAGGCGATGATCGTCGTCGACGTCAACACCGGGAAGTTCACCGGCAAGGGCGGCAACCTCGAGGAGACGGTCACCAAGAACAACCTGGAGGCGGCGGAGGAGATCGTCCGGCAGCTGCGGCTGCGCGACCTCGGCGGGATCATCGTCATCGACTTCATCGACATGGTCCTGGAAAGCAACCGGGACCTGGTCCTGCGCCGGCTGCTCGAATGCCTGGGCCGGGACCGGACCAAGCACCAGGTCGCCGAGGTCACCTCGCTGGGCCTCGTCCAGATGACCCGCAAGCGGATCGGCGAGGGCCTGCTCGAGGCGTTCTCGGAGAACTGCCCGGAGTGCTCCGGGCGCGGGGTGATCGTGACCATCGACCCGTTCGGGCCGGGCGGGGAGCAGCCGCGCCGCCCGAAGGCGGTCCCGGCGCCGCCGAGCCCGGCGCCGAGCCCCGAGCCGGTGGCCGGTCAGCTGGTCGAGTAGGTCCGGGCCTGGGTAGTGGGTCGGTTTGCCGGGAGCCGATATTCGAGCGGCCCGGCTGCGCGCTAGCCGGCCACGACGGCCGAGGGCCCCGGCGGCGCTCCGTGGCCAGCCGACTACAGGCGGCGCGCACTTCTTGGACAACTCGAAACCTCGCGAACACCTCGAGCGAGTACGCAGTCGCGTTATGATGACGTGTTACACTGTCGTGTATGGCAGCGACGCTCACGATCCGCCTGGACGCCGAAGATCGGGCCGCCCTGGAGGAGGCTGCGCGGAGCCAGGGCAAAGGACTCAGCACTTTCGTTCGGGACCTCGCCGAGGCCGAAGCACGCCGGGTGCGCCGGGAGGCGATCCGAGCGCACGGTGAGCGGGTGATGGCGCATCTGGCCGAGCATCCAGCGGCCGAGAGCGAGCTCGATGAGCTGGGCACGCCATTGAGCGATCTGCCGTGAGCCGGCACGCGGCCGGCACCATCGTGGTGGTCGATTGGCGCGGCCGTGCGCTGTTCGACGAGCCGGCCCGGCTGCGGCCGGCCGTGGTGGTCGAGGACCACGACCTGTTCCCCGAGCAGTACCCCAACACGATCGTGGTGCCGTTGACCCGTGAGGAGGGGCTCGCCCACGAGTCCTTTGCCGAACGGATCGAGCCGACCCCCGACAACGGAGCCGAGACGACGTGCTGGGCATTGGCACATCACGTCACCAGCGTGTCGCTGCGACGCATCACCTCGACCCCCTCCCGGGTGACCCCCGACCAGCTGGCCGCCATCCGCCGGCGCATCACGGTCGCGGTGGGGGTCGGCTGATCGTCTCCGGCTCGAGTGGTCCCCGGTCACCGGCTCGACCAGGCGCGAATTCCGCGCCGAGGCCACGGCCGCCGAAGGCCGGCTCGGATCGAGCACTCCGCTGGTCTGCCCAGCTTTCCGGCCGCGCGGGCCAGGCAGCTGAGTCGGGTGACCGCATGAGGTCGCGACCCGCCGGGGCATCCCGGTAAGCGATCGCCTGGTGGGCCTGTCGAGGCGGTCTGGCGCTTCGGGCGCCATGCTGCCAGGGCGGCCACAAGCGTCGCCATAGGGCGATCGACGACCGGACCGGCCGGGAGTTTCGCGGCAGGTCTTTCTCGGTCCGATGCACTTCCTGTATCCTGCTCCGGACACGCGGGCCCGGCGGTTCCGGAGCGGCGTGCGCGACCCCGAGGAGACCCGACCGATGTACGCGATCGTCCGAAGCGGCGGCCGCCAGCACAAGGTGAGCGTCGGGGACACCCTCGAGCTCGACCGGAGCCCACTCCCGTCCGGTGAGTCGTTCACCCTGCCGGCGGTGCTCGTCGTCGACGGCGAGACGGTCACCAGCGACGCGGCCGGGCTGGCCGGCTTCACGGTCACTGCCGAGGTGCTCGGCGACGCGAAGGGCCCGAAGATCGAAATCCTCAAGTACAAGAACAAGACCGGCTACCGCAAGCGGCAGGGTCACCGTCAGCGGCTGACCCGGGTCCGGGTGACCGGGATCGACAGTGCTAGCGGGAAAGACAGTGCTAGCGGCAACGACAGTGCCACCGGCAACGACAGTGCAGACAAGGACGCCTAGGTATGGCTCACAAGAAGGGCGCCTCGTCGAGCCGTAACGGCCGGGATTCCACGGCGCAGCGGCTCGGGGTGAAGCGCTTCGGCGGGCAGGCGGTGCGGGCCGGGGAGATCCTCGTCCGTCAGCGCGGCACCCACTTCCACCCGGGCGAGCTGGTCGGTCGGGGCGGCGACGACACCCTGTTCGCGCTGGCGGACGGCGCGGTGCAGTTCGGCACCCGCCGCGGCCGGCGGGTGGTCAACATCGTCCCGGCGGAGACCGCGCAGGCCTGACCGCCCCGTGCCGGGTTTCGTCGATCGTGCGGTGGTGCACGCCACGGCCGGCGACGGCGGCCACGGCTGCACGTCGGTGCACCGGGAGAAGTACAAGCCGCTCGGCGGACCGGACGGCGGCAACGGCGGCCGGGGCGGGGACGTGGTCCTCGTCGTCGACCCGCAGACCACCACCCTGCTCGACTACCACCGCCACCCGCACCAGCGCGCCGGCTCCGGTAAGCCCGGTCAGGGTGGCCTGCGCCACGGTGCGCACGGTGCCGACCTGATCCTGCCGGTCCCCGACGGCACGGTCGTCTCCGCCGCCGACGGCACCCTGCTCGCCGACCTGGTCGGCGCCGGCAGCCGCTACGTCGCCGCCGCCGGTGGCCGCGGCGGTTCGGGCAACGCCGCGCTGGCCTCCCCGCGGCGCCGGGCGCCCGGTTTCGCGCTGCTCGGCGAGCCGGGCCAGCACGCGGACGTCGTGCTCGAGCTCAAGACCGTCGCCGACGTCGCCCTCGTCGGCTACCCGAACGCCGGCAAGTCCTCGCTGGTGGCCGCGCTCTCCGCCGCCCGACCGAAAATCGCCGACTACCCGTTCACGACCCTGGTCCCGAACCTCGGCGTCGTCGAGGCCGGCGAGCTGGTTTTCACGGTCGCGGACGTTCCGGGGCTCATCCCGGGCGCCAGCCAGGGCCGCGGCCTCGGCCACGAGTTCCTCCGCCACGTAGAGCGGTGCGCGGTCATCGTGCACGTCATCGACCTGGCCAGCGACGAGCCGGGGCGCTCCCCGGCAGCCGACCTCGACGTGATCGAGGCGGAGCTCGCCGCCTACGGCGGGCTGGCCGACCGGCGCCGGTTGATCGTGCTCAACAAGCTCGACGTCGTCGGCGCGGAGCTGGCGGCGGAGCTGGCCGGTGGCCTGCCCGACGGGGTGTTCACCGTGTCGGCCGCGACCCGCGAGGGGCTGCGCCCGCTGGCCTTCGCGATGGCCGAGGCGGTGGCCGGGGCGCGGGCGGCCGCGCCGGCCGCCGAGCCCACCCGGATCGTGCTCCGGCCCCGGGCCGTGGACGACGCCGGCTTCAGCGTCGAGGCGGACGGCGACGGGTTCCGGGTCCTCGGGGAGCGCCCGGAACGCTGGGTGCGCCAGACCGACTTCGCCAACGCCGAGGCGGTCGGCTACCTCGCCGACCGGCTGGCCCGGCTCGGCGTCGAGACCGAGCTGGCTAAGCGCGGCGCCGAACCCGGGGTCGCGGTGAGCATCGGCGAGGTCACGTTCGACTGGGAGCCCTCGACCCCGGCCGGGGTGGCCGCGGTCCTCGCCACCCGCGGTAGCGACCCCCGCCTCGACCCGACGACCCGTCCGCCCGCGGCGACCCGGCGGCAGGCGAAGCGCGACCGGCGCCAGCTCGACGAGCCCGGGCCGAGCAGGTGACCGCGGTCGCCTCCGCCCGCCGGCTGGTGGTCAAGGTCGGCTCCTCCTCGCTCACCGCGCCCGGCGGCGGGGTCGCGCCGGACCGGGTCGACGCGCTCGTCGACGTGCTCGCCGCCCGCGTCGCGGACGGCGTAGAGGTCGTCCTCGTCTCCTCCGGTGCGATCGCCGCCGGGCTGGCCCCGCTGGGGCTCTCCCGACGGCCGACCGACCTGGCGACCCTCCAGGCCGCGGCGAGCGTCGGGCAGGGGGCGCTGGTCGCCTGCTACGCCGCGTCGTTCGCCCGGCACGGCCGGCGGGTCGGGCAGGTGCTGCTCACCGCCGAGGACGTGATCCGCCGGGCGCACTACCGCAACGCGCAGCGCACGCTGGATCGACTGCTCGCGTTGGGGGTGGTGCCGGTCGTTAACGAGAACGACACGGTCGCCACCGAGGAGATCCGTTTCGGCGACAACGACCGGCTGGCGGCCCTGGTCTGCCTGCTGGTGCGGGCCGACGCGCTCGTGCTGCTCTCCGACGTCGACGGCCTCTACGACCGGGAGCCCGGCCGGCCCGGGGCGCGCCGGATCGCCGAGGTTCGCGGCCGCGCGGACCTGGCGGGCGTTCCGCTGACCCGGCCGGGCGCGGTGGGGGTCGGCACCGGGGGGATGGCGACGAAGGTCGACGCCGCCGGGATCGCCGCGCAGGCCGGCGTGCCGGCGCTGATCGCCGGTGCCGCCGACGTCGAGGCGGCCCTGGCCGGCGCCGCGGTGGGCACGCTGTTCCACCCGGTCGGGCCGCGGGTCACCGCCCGGCTGCTGTGGCTGGCCCACGCCAGCGCCCCGCGCGGACGGGTCGTTCTCGACGCCGGGGCGGTGCGGGCGGTGATCGAGCGGCGGATGTCGCTGCTGCCCGCCGGGGTCGTCGCGGTGGACGGCGAGTTCGTCTCCGGGGACCCGGTCGACCTGGTCGACGCCGACGGCCGGGTCCTCGCCCGCGGCCTCGCCGGCTACGACGCCGCGGAGCTGCCGGCGATGCTCGGCCGCTCCACCCGGGAGCTCGCCGCGAGCCTGGGCCCGGAGTTCGCGCGGGAGATCGTGCACCGCGACGATCTGGTAGTGGGCCAGTTCGACTGGTGATCGTGCCGGGCCCCGTTTCGAATTTCGCTCATGGACGCCGGCCGACGTTGATCCGATTTCGGAACAGCATCTGAAACCGCATCATCTGATGCTAATGTAGATGCTCTATTGCGGAGGCCTCAGATGCGGACCACTGTGACGATCGACGACGAGCTCCTTCACCGCGCGGCAGAGCTGACCGGCGTCACCGAGCGGACGTCCTTGCTGCGGGAGGGGCTCGAGACCCTCATCCGGGTGGAGAGCGCCAAGCGTCTCGCGGCCCTGGGGGGTAGCGATCCGGCGGCGCGGGCTCCCCGACGCGATCGAGGCAAGTCGCGGTGATCCTGGTCGACACCTCGGTGTGGATCGATCACCTTCGTAAGGTCGAACCGACGCTCGTCGATGTGCTTGCCCGGGATGAGGTCGTCTGTCACACGCTGGTGATCCAGGAGCTGGCCCTCGGCAGCATCAAGGATCGAGAGGTGCTGCTCGACTCACTGGTCCAGCTCCGTGGATGCCCGTTCCTCACCCAGGCCGAGATGCTCGCCCTTGTGGACGCCCGCCGGCTGTGGGGGCGGGGGCTGGGTGCTGTCGATTGTCACCTTCTCGGGTCGCTCCTGCTGTTGCCCGGGACCCGGTTCTGGACGCGAGACAAGCGACTGCGGACGATCGCGGGGGAGTTGGGTGTGCCGCCGGTGGTGTGGTCGTGATCCACCAGGAGGCGACCGCGCTGCGCGTAGTCCCGCGACAAGGTGCCGTTCTGCCGTGGCGCCACGTCGGGTAGGCGCTGCCGTTCATACCTGGTTATACCCGGGTGTGAAGACCGCCATCTCGGTACCTGACGAGACCTTCGAGCGGGCCACCCGCCGCGCCCGCGAACTCGGCATGAGCCGCTCGGAGTTCTTCGCCACCGCTGCCGTGCGCTACCTAGCCGAGCTGGACCGCGCTTCGCTGACGGGTCGCATCGATGAAGCGTTCGCGCTGGCCGGTGTCCCGCCGACGAGCTGAGCTCCCGCACCGACCCGGCCGGGGTGACCACCAGCCAAGTTGCAGATGACCCGGTTTGGGATTGCACCAACAATATTGTGTATGACACAATATTCAGGTGCAGCTGAAACCGATCCGGTTCACCCGGGGCAGCCGCAAGCACCGGATAGGTCGCGCCAGCGCCCGCCACGTCATCGACACCGCCACTCCCAGCGTCGAAACCGACGAGGTCACCGAGGCCGTCATCATGAGGTGGGTCGGCAACGACGAGCGGGGCCGGGAGCTGGAAGTCATCGCCATCGAGCGCCCCGATTGCCAGCTCGTCATCCACGTAATGCCCACGCACTACCGGAGGCACCCATGACACCGCGCAAGCCCACGCCCATCGGCCCCGACGTCGACCTCGAGGCCGAAGACATCCGGCTGCCCGACGGCAGTCGCCTGACCGAGTCCAAGGCGGCCAAAATCGTCGAGCGGGTTCACCGCCAGCACCCCGGCCGGCCCTCGGTTAGCGGCGACCAGGAGCACACCCCGGTCATGACCGTGCGCGTCACCCGCGCAGCCAGGGCCGCTCTCGAACAGATCGCACAAGCCCAGGGCCGCCGACTGGCCGACGTCAGCCGCGACGCGCTCGACGAGTACATCCGCCGCCACGCCAGCTGATCGCTTGGACGGGTCGGTTCCCACGGCCTGCCTGGGGCGCAATGAGGTCGAAGTCCGAGTCGTAGTGCAGCACCGCGACGTCAAGCTCCTCGGCGGAAGCGACGATCGCGTTGTGCTTTCCGGCCGATCTGGGACACTTCCCGGGTGACCAGTGCAGCGGAGGTCCACGACGTCGCCCGCCGGGCGCGCGGTGCCGCCGACGAGCTCGCGCAGGCGACCCGGGCGGCGAAGGACGCGGCGCTGCACGCCATGGCCGACGCCCTCGACGCGGCGACCGGGGCGGTCCTCGACGCCAACCGCCGCGACGTCGAACGGGCCCGCGGGGACGGCACCCCGGCGGCGCTGATCGACCGGCTCTCCCTCGACACCGCGCGGGTGGCCGGGATGGCCGGCGGCCTTCGGGCGGTGGCCGCGCTGGCCGACCCGGTGGGGGAGACGATCCGCGGGTCCACCCTGCCCAACGGGCTGGAGATCCGCCAGGTCCGGGTGCCGCTCGGGGTGGTCGGCATCATCTACGAAGCCCGGCCCAACGTCACCGTCGACGCCGCCGGGCTCACCCTGAAAAGCGGCAACGCGGTGCTGCTGCGGGGCTCCTCGTCGGCCCGCGACTCCAACGCCGCGCTGGTCGACGTCCTGTCCGCCGCGGTGGCCGCCGCCGGGCTGCCGGGCGCCGCGATCGCCCTGGTGCCCGGCGTCGACCACGAGGCGACGAAGCACCTGATGCGGGCCCACGGGCTGGTCGACGTGCTCATCCCGCGCGGCGGCGCCGGCCTGATCCGGTCGGTGATCGAGGAGTCCACGGTTCCGGTGATCGAGACCGGGATCGGGAACTGCCACGTTTACGTCGACGCCGACGCCGACCTGGAGATGGCCGTCCGCATCGTCGTCAACGCGAAGGCGCAACGCCCGTCGGTGTGCAACGCCGCGGAGACCCTGCTCGTCCACCGCGACGCGGCGCCCGCCTTCCTCCCCGCGGTCCTGCCGGCGCTCGCCGCCGCCGGGGTCACCGTGCACGGGGACCCCGGGGTCGCCGGCTACGCGCCCTCCGTCGTCGCGGCCACCGACGAGGACTGGGCGGCGGAGTACCTCTCGCTCGACCTGGCGGTCGCCGTCGTGGACTCGCTGGCCGACGCGCTGGCCCACATCCGCCGCTGGGGCTCCGGGCACACCGAGGCGATCGTGACCCGCTCGCTGGAGTCGGCCCGCACGTTCACCGCCCGGGTCGACGCCGCCGCGGTCGTCGTCAACGCCTCGACACGGTTCACCGACGGGGAGCAGTTCGGCATGGGCGCCGAGATCGGGATCTCCACCCAGAAGCTGCACGCCCGCGGGCCGATGGCGCTGTCCGAGCTCACCTCGACGAAGTGGATCGTCACCGGCGACGGGCAGGTCCGCGGCCCCGCCTGATCCGGCCCGGGGCGCACCGCCGGGCCCGGCCGGCGCTACGGTCGGCGGGTGCCGCACCGTATCGACCCGTCGTTCCTAGACCTCCCGCTGCGCGGCCTGGCCGAGGCGGCGCTGGAGGCGGCCCGCAAGCTCGGCGTCGAGCACGCCGACGTCCGGGTCGAGCGGATCCGCACCCAGGACGTCGTGCTCCGCGACCACGAGCTGGAGACCTTCCACGACGACGAGGAGTCCGGCGTCGCGGTTCGCGTCGTCCACGACGGCGCCTGGGGTTTCGCGGCGAGCTCCGACCTGCGGGTCGACGCCGCGGCGGGGCTCGCGGCGCGCGCGGTGGCGGTCGCCCGGGCGACCGCGGCGCTCAACGCCGAGCCGGTGCAACTCGCCGACGAACCGGTGCACGGCGACGCCACCTGGGTCAGCTCCTACCAGGTGGACCCCTTCCAGGTGCCGGACGCCGAGAAGGTGGCCCGGCTCCGGGACTGGACCGGCCGGCTGCTCGCCGCCCCCGGCGTCAGCCACGTCGACGCCTCGCTGCGCCAGGTCCGGGAGAACAAGTTCTACGCCGATCTGGCCGGCACCTCGACGACCCAGCAGCGGATCCGGCTGCACCCGGCGGTGACCGCGGTGAGCGTCGACCGCGACGGCGGCCGGTTCGACTCGATGCGCACGCTCGCCCCCCCGGTGGGGCGCGGCTACGAGTACCTCACCGGCACCGGATGGGACTGGGACGCCGAGCTGGCCGAGATCCCGGAGCTGCTCGCCGAGAAGATGCGGGCCCCCACGGTGGAGGCCGGCCGCTACGACCTGGTCATCGACCCGAGCAACCTGTGGCTCACCATCCACGAGTCGGTGGGCCACGCCACCGAACTGGACCGGGCGCTCGGCTACGAGGCCAACTACGCCGGGACGTCGTTCGCCACCTTCGACCAGCTCGGCAGCCTGCGCTACGGGTCGGAGCTGATGCAGGTCAGCGGTGACCGGACGGTGGAGCACGGCCTGGCCACCGTCGGCTATGACGACGAGGGGGTCGCCGGGCAGCGCTGGGACGTGGTTCGCGACGGCGTGCTCACCGGCTACCAGCTGGACCGCCGGATCGCCCGGCGCACCGGCCTCGGCCGGTCCAACGGTTGCGCGTTCGCCGACTCGCCGATGCACGTCCCGGTCCAGCGGATGGCCAACGTCTCGCTGGCGCCGGCCGCCGCCGGGCCGTCCACCGCGGAGCTGATCGCCGGGGTCGAGCGCGGCATCTACGTCGTGGGGGACAAGAGCTGGTCGATCGACATGCAGCGCTACAACTTCCAGTTCACCGGCCAGCGCTTCTTCGCGATCCGCTCCGGCCGGCTCGCCGGGCAGCTGCGCGACGTCGCCTACCAGGCGACGACCACCGATTTCTGGGGCAGCCTGGCCGGTCTCGGCGGCGAGGGCACCTGGGTCCTCGGCGGGGCCTTCAACTGCGGCAAGGCCCAGCCCGGGCAGGTGGCCGCGGTCAGCCACGGCTGCCCGGCGACGCTGTTCACCGGCGTCCGGATCCTCGACACGGTGGCGGAGGGCGGCCGGTGACGCTGTCCCCCGAGCAGATCGTCGAACGCGGCCTCGGCCACGCCCGCGGCGACGGTGCGGTCGTCCTGGTGCACGACGCGAGCGCGGTGAACCTGCGTTTCGCGAACACCTCGCTGACGACCAACGGCGCGGAGGAACAGCGCCGGGTCTCGGTCGTCGCCGTGGCCGGCGGGGCGGTCGGCGTCGTCTCCCGCAGCGGCCTGAGCGACGACCGCGACGTCGCCGACCTGGTGGCGGCCGCCGAGGCGGTGGCCCGGGCGAACCCGCCGGCGGAGGACGCGGCGCCGCTCGCCGACGGCCCGGCCGACCCCGGGTTCGCCGACGCCGCCCCCGGCACCGGGATCGAGGTGTTCGCGGGCCTGGTCGACGGTCTGGCGGCGGCGTTCGACCGGGTCCGCGGCGCCGACCGCGGGCTGTTCGGGTTCGCCCGGCACGAGGTGGTGACTAGCTACCTGGGTTCCTCGACCGGGCTGCGCCGCCGCCACGTCCAGCCCACCGGGACCCTGGAGCTGACCTGCCGCGCCGGCGACGGGGCGGCCTCCGCCTGGGCCGGGCGAGCCAGCCGGGACTTCCGCGACGTCGACGTCACCGGCCTCGTCGACGAAGTCGGTCGCCGGCTCGACTGGTCCGCCCGCCGGGTGGAGCTGCCGGCCGGGCGGTACGAGACCCTGCTGCCGCCGTCGGCGGTCGCCGACCTGGTCACCTACCTCTACCTGTCGATGTCGGCCCGGGCCGCCCACGACGGGCGGTCCCCGTTGTCCCGCGCGGGTGGGGGCACCCGGGTGGGCGAGGCGCTGACGGGGCTGCCGCTGAGCCTGCGCAGCGACCCGGTCGAGGCCGGCCTGGAATGCTCGCCGTTCGTCGAGACCCCGGTGTCGAGCGAGCTGGGCTCGGTGTTCGACAACGGGCTCGCGGTCGCGCGGTCGGACTGGATCCGGGACGGCCGCATCGAGGCGCTGGTCTCGACCCGCCACTCGGCGACGCTCACCGGCCTGCCGGTCCGGCCGTACGTGGACAACCTCGTCCTCGACGTCGCCGACCCCGGTTCCGACCTGGCCGGGATGATCGGGAGCACCGGGCGCGGCCTGCTGCTCACCTGCCTGTGGTACATCCGCGAGGTGGACCCGGAGACCCTGCTGCTCACCGGGCTGACCCGCGACGGTGTCTTCCTGGTGGAGGGCGGCGAGGTGGTCGGGGCGGTGAACAACTTCCGGTTCAACGAGAGCCCGATCACCCTGCTCGGCCGGCTCGCCGAGGTCGGCCCGACCGCGCCTACGCTGTCCCGGGAGTTCAACGAGTACCTCACCCGGGTGGCCGCCCCGCCGGTCCGGATTGCGGACTTCCATATGAGCTCGGTGAGTCAGGCGTCGTAGCCCAGCCCGGTGGTAGCGTGCCGGCGGAGCATGATCAACCGGCGGGAGGGACGAGCTGCCCGGATCCGGTGGTGACGGCCTGGCGGTGCAGGACGTCACCGTGCGCTTCGGCGGGCTGCTCGCCCTCGACGGCGTCTCGCTCGACGTCACGCCCGGTGAGGTCGTCGGTGTCATCGGCCCGAACGGCGCCGGCAAGACCACCCTGTTCAACGTGATGTGCGGGTTCGTGGCCCCCACCGCCGGGCGGATCTCGGTCGGCGGCCGGACGATCCGCCGGATCCGGCCGCACCAGCTCGCCGGGCTCGGCATCGCCCGGACCTTGCAGGGGGTCGGATTGTTCCCCGGCCTGACCGTGCTGGAGAACGTGATGGCCGGGGCGACCGTCTCCGCCCGCTCCGGGCTGGCCGCCGCGCTGCTCGGGGCGCCGCGGTCGTCGAGGGACGAGTCCCGGCTGGCCGCGCGGGCGATGTCCACGCTGGCCGACCTCGACGTCGACTCGGTCGCCGGGCGGCTGCCCGCCACCTTGCCGTACGGGATCCAGAAGCGGGTCGCGCTCGCGCGGGCCCTGGTCAACGAACCCGGCTACCTGCTGCTCGACGAGCCGGCCAGCGGGCTGGACGAGGCCGACATGTCCGACCTGGCGGGCCTGCTGGCCAGGCTGAAGACCCGCATCGGCGTCCTGCTCGTCGAGCACCACATGGATCTCGTCATGTCGGTCTGCGACCGGCTCGTGGTGCTGGACTTCGGGCGGCAGATCGCCGCCGGCACGCCGGCCGAGGTGAAGGGCGACCCGGCGGTCGCCGCGGCGTACCTCGGCGAGGAGCTGGCCGCCGAGCCGGAGGTGCAGCGTGCTGACGGTTGACAAGCTGAGTACCTCCTACGGGGCGGTCGAGGCGCTGCGCGACGTCTCGTTCACCGTCGAGGACGGCTCGATCACCGCCGTGCTCGGCGCCAACGGCGCCGGCAAGACCACCCTGCTGCGGTCGATGACCGGCCTGGTCCGGCCGCGGGCCGGGTCGGTGACCTACGAGGGGCGCGACCTCACCCGGCTGCGGGTCGAGGACGTCGTCCGGGCCGGTGTCGCGCACGTGCCGGAGGGGCGCGGGGTGATCCAGGAACTCACCGTGGAGGAGAACCTTCGCCTCGGCGCGCTCTGGCGGCGCAACCGGACCGAGGGCCGGGCCGGCCTGGACGAGGTCTACGAACTGTTCGGGCCGCTGCGCGAGCGCCGCCGCCGGCCCGCCTACACCCTCTCCGGCGGGGAGCGCCAGATGCTCGCGATCGGCCGGGCCCTGATCAGCCGGCCCCGGCTGCTGCTCCTCGACGAGCCGTCGCTCGGCCTCGCCCCGCGGGTCGTCGCCCAGATCATGGGGCTGCTCCGCGACCTGGCCCGCCAGACCCGGCTCACCGTCCTGCTCGTCGAACAGAACGCCCGGACCGCGCTGTCGATCGCCGACACCGCGGTCGTGCTCTCCCTCGGCCGGGTCGCGGTCACCGGGGACGCCGCCGGGATGGCCGCCGACACCCAGCTCCGCCACCACTACCTCGGGTTCTGAGCCGATGCTGAGCGAAACCCTCAACGGGCTCACCTACGGCATGATCTACTCCGCGGTCGCGCTCGGCCTGGTGCTGATCTACCGGTCCACCCGGGTCGTCAACTTCGCCCAGGGCGGGATGGCGATGTTCACCACCTACCTCGCGGTGACCGTAATCGACCGGGGCTGGAACTACTGGATCGCGTTCGCGGTCGCGCTGGGATCCGGGCTGGCGCTCGGCGCGATCGTCGAACGGCTGCTCGTCCGCCGGGTCGAGTCGAAGAACCCGCTGAACGCCGTGATCGTCACCATCGGCCTGCTGATCCTGCTCGAATCGGTGGCCGGCATGGTGTGGGGCGGCGGGACGCGGGCGTTCCCGGCGCACTTCTCGATCGTCGGGGTCGGCATCGGCCGCCATGCGCTGGCGATCTCCCGGTTCGACTTTTTCGTCATCGGCGCGGTCCTGCTCGTGATGCTCGCGCTGGTCGTCCTGTTCCGGGCCACCAGCCTGGGCCTGCGGATGCGGGCGGCCGCGTTCTCCCCGGAGGTCGCCCGGCTGCTCGGGGTCCGGGTCGGGCGGATGCTGACCCTCGGCTGGGCGCTCGCCTCACTGGTCGGTTCGCTCGCCGGTGTGCTGGTCGCGCCGAAGGTGTTCCTGTCGCCGAACATGATGGACGAGATCCTGATCTTCGGGTTCGCCGCCGCCGTCCTCGGCGGCCTGGACAGCCCGGTCGGCGCGCTGATCGGCGGGCTGGTCCTCGGCCTGGTGACGAGCTACGTCGGCGGCTGGTCGGTGGCCGGCCCCAGCCTCGAGGTGCTCGGTGCGCTCGTCGTCCTGGTGGTGGTGCTGATGGTCCGGCCGCAGGGGCTGTTCTCCGGGCTCGGCCAGCGGCGGGTCTGAATGACACCGAACGAGCTGGCCGGCCGGCTGCGCCTGCCCAGCCAGCCGCTGCTCCGCCATCTCGTGCTCGGCGCGGCCGGGCTGGTGGCGATCTGGGTGATCACGTCGACGCAGAACGCCTACAACGACTTCCAGATCGCCTCGATCGGCGCCTACCTGGTGGCGATCGCTGGGCTGTCCATCCTCACCGGCTTCAATGGCCAGATCTCACTCGGCCACGGCGCGTTCATGATGGTCGGCGCCTACACGACCGCGCTGCTGGCGGTGCACACCCACCTGCTGCTCGCCGTCGTGCTGCTCGCCTCGGTCGCGGTCGCCGCCGCCGCCGGCGGGCTGGTCGGCGTCGCCGCCGCCCGGCTGCGCGGGCCGTATCTGGCCGGCGCGACGCTGGCCCTCGCGGTCGCGCTGCCGGACATCCCGGTCCGCTGGTCGGCGACGCTGAAGGGGCGCACCGGTTTCTCGCTGAACCCGCCGGCCCCGCCGGCGTTCCTCGGCCCGACGTTCACCGCCGAGCGCTGGATGTCCTGGATCTCCGGCCTCGCCGTCGTGCTCACCGTGATCCTGCTGGCCAATCTGGCCCGCAGCCGGTTCGGCCGGTCGTTCCGGGCGGTCCGCGACGACGAGATCGCCGCGTCGCTCGCCGGCATCCACGTCGCCCGGACCCAGGTGCTCGCGTTCGTCCTGTCCGCCGGCTGCGCCGGGCTCGGCGGGGCGCTGCTCGCCTACGCGACGACCAGCGTCTCCTCCGACGGCTTCCCGATCAACCTTTCGATCGCCCTGCTCACCGGCGCCGTGCTCGGCGGGATGGGCACCCTGTTCGGCGCGGTCTGGGGGGCGATCCTGGTCGTATATCTTCCGCAGTGGGCGACTTCGCTGTCCCAGCACCTGAGCCTGTCGCGGCCGATCAGCGCGAACCTCGCGCTGGGCGTCTACGGGCTGGTGCTGATGGTGGCGATCCTCGTCTTCCCGGGGGGAATCCAGGCCGGGCTGCGCCGGCTCGTCGCGTTCGTGGCGACCCGCGGCAGTCCGGTCCGGTCCACGTGAACACCGCTCGAACCAAGGAGGAGCACAGATGAAGATCGGTTCCACTCGGCAGTCCAGACTGCCGGCCGTGGCCGCGACGGCGGTGCTCGCCGTGCTCGCCGCGTCCTGCAGTTCCTCGCCGTCTTCGGGCGGATCAACCGGCTCCGGGGGCCTCGGCAAGGCCACCGCGCCCGGGGTCACCGGCACGTCGATCCTGCTCGGCAGCACCCAACCGCTCACCGGGCCGGCGTCCTCCGGCTATGACGAGATCGGGCCGGCGATCAACTCGTTCTTCCAGTTCGTCAACAGCAAGGGCGGCGTCTACAACCGCAAGATCACGTTCGACTACCAGGACGACGTCTACGACGTGACCGGGCAGACCCCGACGGTCACCCGCAAGCTGGTCCTTCAGGACAGCGTGTTCGCGATGGTCGGGGCCCTCGGCACCGCGCCGCACGAGTCGGTCGTGTCGTTCCTGAACGCCAACCGGATCCCGGACCTGTTCGTCGACACCGGCTTCCCCGGCTTCAACAACGTCACGGCCTACCCGTACACGTTCTCCGACTTCACCGACTACGTCGTCGAGGGCAAGATCCTCGGCCAGTACGTGACCCAGCATTTCGCGGGGCAGAAGGTCGCCTATCTCGGGCAGGCCGACGACCTTGGCACCTACGGCGCCAAGGGCCTCGACGCGGAGATCCCGGCCGCGGACGTGGTCGCGAAGAAGCAGTACGTGCCGACCGCAACCGCGATCCCGGTCGACGTGCCGAACGCGATCGCGACCGCGAAGGCGCTCGGCGCGAAGGTCGTCGTGCTGTTCACGATCCCGGCGGCGACCGCGACCGCCGTGCTGACCGCCGCCGCGCTGAACTACCACCCGCAGTTCGTGGTGAGCAGCGTCGGCAGCGACCCGACCACGCTGGACACCCTGCTCAAGGTGTTCTCCAAGGGCAAGGCCGGCGGGGTGCTGGACGACGGCATGATCACCGACGGCTACTACGCGTCGGCCTCCGACACCGCGAACCAGTGGACGGCGCTGTTCAAGCAGATCCACGACCAGTACGACGCCAGCCAGCCCTTCGACGGCAACTTCCTGAACGGGGTTGGGATCGCCTACATGACCTACCGGGCGCTGAAGGCGGCCGGTCCGGACCTCACCCGCCAGGGCCTGGTCAACGCGATCACCGCGGCGGCGCTCAACGGCCCGAACCTGGCCCCGCTCGGGTTCTCCTCGACGAGCCACGCCGGGATCGAAGGTGACCAGATGGGCACCATCTCCAACAACCGGGTCACGCTGAGCGGGCCGGTGTTCAGCGGCACGGACACCACGGCGATCACCTCCGGGGGCAACGCCCAGACTCCGGTGCCGACCACCTGGTAGGCGCCGTCCCGGGGGCCGGCCCGACGCCGGCCCCCGGGCGGTTCCGGGGTCGATCGTGGACCTCCGATGGACTAGAATGACGTTCGGTTCCCGAGGAGGTCGTGTGACCGCGACGTTCGCCAGCCCGGCCGACGTCGGCGAGCGGCTGGCCGGCGCCGGCTACCTCGCCGACGACGCGATCGCCACCACCGTGTTCCTCGCCGACCGCCTCGACAAGCCGCTGCTCGTCGAGGGCCCGGCCGGCGTCGGCAAGACCGAGCTGGCCAAGGCGGTCGCCACCGCCGCCGGCGCCGACCTGGTCCGGCTCCAGTGCTACGAGGGGCTGGACGAGGCGCGGGCGCTGTACGAGTGGAACTACAAGAAGCAGTTGCTGCGGATCCAGGCCGCCGGCGCGGACGCCGGCTGGCGGGACACCCACGACGACATCTTCACCGAGGAGTTCCTCCTCGCCCGGCCGCTGCTCACCGCGATCCGCCGCAGCGACCCGACGGTGCTGCTCATCGACGAGACCGACAAGGCCGACATCGAGGTCGAGGGGCTGCTGCTCGAGGTGCTGTCGGACTTCCAGGTGACGATCCCCGAGCTCGGCACGATCCGGGCCACCCGCACCCCGTTCGTGCTGCTGACGAGCAACGCCACCCGGGAGCTGTCCGAGGCGCTGAAGCGGCGCTGCCTCTACCTGCACCTGGACTACCCGAGCGCCGAGCGGGAGAAGGCCATCATCTTGTCCCGGGTCCCGCAGATCGCCGAGGCGCTCGCCGAGTCGCTGGTCCGCACCGTGCGCGCGCTCCGCGCGCTGGAGCTGAAGAAGGCGCCGTCGGTCGCGGAGAGCATCGACTGGGCCCGGACCCTGCTCGCCCTCGGCCTGGACACCCTCGACGAGGCGGCGGTCGCCGGCACCCTCGGCGTGGTGCTCAAGCACGCCTCCGACCAGGCCCGAGCGGTCAGCCAACTGCGGCTGGCCGGCCCGGCGAACTAGGCCCGCCGGTGCCGGCCGGGCTGCTCGACCGCCAGGTCGCATTCGTCGCCGCGCTGCGCACGGCCGGGCTGCCGGTCTCCCTCGCCGAATCCCTCGACGCGACCCGGGCGATGGCGGTCCTCGGCCTCGCCGACCGCGACGCGCTCCGCTCGGCGCTGGCCGCCACCCTGGTGAAGCGGCCCGCGCAGCGCCTCGCGTTCGACACCCTGTTCGACCTGTACTACCCGAGGGCGGTCGGCGACGGGCAGCCGGCCGGCGAGGCCCCCACCGACGCCCCCGACGACCCCGGCCCGCCGGGTGCGGACAACGAGCGGCTCCGCGACCGGCTTCGCGACCGGCTCCGCGAGCTGCTCCTCGACGGCGACGAGGCGGCGCTGCGCCGGCTCGCCCGGGAGGCGGTGGGTCAGCTCGGCCGGGCCGCAACCCAGCCGGGCCGGCAGTCCTTCTTCGCCTACCGGGTGCTGCGCCGGCTCTCCCCCGACACCTTGCTGGCAGGCCTGCTCGAGGAGGTGCTGCGCGGCCAGGAGCGCGGCGGCCTCGCCGAGCGTGTCGCGCGGCAGACGCTCGCCGAGCGCCTCCGGCTGTTCGAAACCCTCGTTGAAGCCGAAGTCAGACGCCGGCTGGCCGAAGAACGCGGCGTCGAGCACGTCGCCCGCACCGCGGTGAAGCCCCTCGCCGAGACGGTCGACTTCCTCCGCGCCTCCCGAGACGACCTCCAGGAGCTGCGCCGCCAGGTGTACCCGCTGGCCCGGCGGCTCGGCACCCGGCTGACCGCCCGCCGCCGCCACGGCCACGCCGGCCGGCTGGACTTCCGGCGCACGGTCCGGGCCTCGCTGTCCACCGGCGGGGTGCCGGTCGTCACCCACCACCGCCCGCACAAGCCGCACAAGCCGGAGCTGGTCGTGCTCTGCGACGTCAGCGGCTCCGTGGCCTCGTTCGCGCACTTCACCATGCTGCTCGCCTACGCGCTGCGCGAGCAGTTCGCCAAGGTGCGGGCGTTCGCGTTCATCGACACCACCGACGAGGTGACCCGGTTCTTCACCGCCGGCGACGACGTCGCGGAGGCGATGGCCCGGCTGGTAGCCGGCGCCAACCTGGTCTGGTACGACGGCCACAGCGACTACGGCCACGCCTTCGAGGTCTTCGTCGAGAAGTGGCCGGACGCGGTGGGACCGAAGACGTCGCTGCTCATCCTCGGCGACGCGCGGAACAACTACCGCGCGCTCGGCCTGCCGGCGCTGCGTTCGATGGTCGGCCGGGCCCGCCACGCCTACTGGCTCAACCCGGAGCCGCGCCAGTACTGGGGGAGCGGCGACTCCTCCGCCACCGGCTACGCCGAGGTGGTGGAGATGGTGGAGTGCCGCAACGCCGCGCAGCTCGAACAGTTCGTGTCCGCGCTGCTGTGATCCGCGATCCCGCGGCGGAGTGTGCGGCACCGGAGGACCGGGCCCGCCGCCAAGGCGAGCGGCTCGCTTCGCTGGTGGACCGGCTGCTCGACGCCGGCGGGTTGGCCGGTGAACGCCTGCGGGCCGCCGGGGTCGCCGCCGGGCGCGACGTGGCGCCGTCCGGGCTGGCGGGGCCGTCCGGGCTGGCCGGGCTGTCCGGGTTGCCGACGACGAGCAAGGCCGACCTGTGGGCGGCCTACCCGTTCGGGATGCTCGCCGTGGCGCGCAGCGAGGTCGTCGCCGTGCACGGGTCCAGCGGCACCGGTGGTCGGCCCACCCTCGTCGCCTACACCCGGGCCGACCTCGAGTTGTGGGCCGAGGTCTGCGCCCGGGCGCTGGCCGCCGCCGGTGCGGAGCCCGGATCGCTGGTTCACAACGCCTACGGCTACGGGCTGTTCACCGGCGGCCTCGGCATCCATCAGGGGGCGATCGCGCTCGGCGCGACCGTGCTGCCGATGTCCGGTGGCATGACGGCCCGGCAGGTGCGGATGATCGCCGACCTGCGACCGCAGATCCTCACCTGCACCCCGTCCTACGCGGTCCAGCTCGGCGAGGCGATCCGCGCCGCCGGCGTCGATGCCACCAGCCTGCGCGCCGGGGTGTTCGGTGCCGAGCCGTGGAGCGAGGCGCTGCGCCGGCAGATCGAGGAGCTGCTCGAGCTGCGGGCCCTGGACATCTACGGGCTGTCGGAGGTGATCGGCCCGGGGGTCGCCGCCGAGTGCCTGGAGCAGCGCGGCCTGCACGTCAACGAGGACCACTTCCTGGTCGAGGCGATCGACCCGGAGTCCGGCGCGCCGGTGCCGGACGGCACGCCGGGCGAGCTGGTCTTCACCACGGTGACCAAGCAGGCGCTGCCGCTGCTGCGCTACCGGACCGGCGACATCGCGTCGCTGGACCGGGCGCCGTGCCCGTGCGGGCGGACCCTGGTCCGGATGAGCAAGGTGCTCGGCCGCCGCGACGACATGCTCGTCATCCGCGGGGTCAACGTCTACCCCAGCGAGGTGGAGGCCGTGCTGCTCGCGGATCCGCGGCTCGGGCCGAACTACCAGCTGGTCGTGGACCGCCGGGCGCCCGGCGCCCGGCTCGTCGTGGTCTGCGAGCTGGCTCCCGGCGTCGACGCGGCCGCCGGCCTCACCGCCGATCTGGGCGGGGCGCTGCGTGAACGGCTCGGCCTGGGGGCGGAGGTCGTCGCCCGACCGGCCGGCGGGCTGCCGCGCCCGGAGGGCGGGAAGGCGGTGCGGGTGTCGAACTGGGACGCCGGCGCCCCGCCGTTGCCCGGGATCGAGTAGCCCGGTCGATACCCTGCCTGGCGTGGAATGCAGCGGCGCGGGCCGCCGGCTCGGGGTGATGGGCGGGACCTTCGATCCGGTGCACAACGGGCACCTGGTCGCGGCCAGCGAAGTCGCCAGCCTCTTCCACCTCGACGAGGTGGTCTTCGTCCCCACCGGGTCGCCGTGGCAGAAGTCCGAGCGCCGGGTCTCCCCGGCCGAGGACCGTTACCTGATGACGGTGATCGCAACCGCGGCGAACCCGAGCTTCACGGTGAGCCGCGCGGACATCGACCGGCCCGGCCCGACCTACACGATCGACACGATCCGGGCGGTCCGGGACGCCTACGGGCCGGCGGTCGAGCTGTTCTTCATCACCGGCGCGGACGCGCTGGCCCAGATCCTCGGCTGGGACCGGGCCGAGGAGCTGTTCGGCGTCGCCCATTTCATCGGGGTGACCCGGCCCGGGCACAAGCTGTCCGACCCGGGGTTCCCGGACGGCGCGGTGAGCCTGGTGGAGGTGCCGGCGCTCGCGATCAGCTCCACCGACTGCCGCGACCGGGTGGCCCGCGGCGAGCCGGTCTGGTACCTGGTACCGGACGGGGTCGTGCAGTACATCTCCAAGCGCCGCCTCTACCGGCCGGGGGCACCGTGACCGGCCGGCGCGGGCAGCGCCGGCGGATCGGGCGGCGACCCGCCGGGTCACCCCCGCCGCAGCCGACCGCCGGCCCGCTGGCGCCGTCGGTGACCATCGTGCGGGCGCCCGGGCGCCGGGAGCTGCGCCGGCAACGCCAGCGGCGCAGCAGGCGGATCCGCGGGCTTATCGCCGCGGCCGTCGTGGTCCTGCTCGCCCTGGTGGGCGGGGCGCTCGGGGTCGGGCTGGGTGTCCACCAAGGGACGCCGCCCGCGGCGGCGGGCGCCCGGCCGCAGGCGACGCTGCTGTTCCAGCTCCGCGGCGCGGACGGCTCGGCGGTGGTGAGCGCGCTGCTCGCCCACGACACCCGGACCGGGCAGGGTGCGGAGATCCTCATCCCGTCCCGGGTGATCAGCGAGGTCCCCGGGTCGGGCAGCCTGCTGTTCGGCCGGGCACTGGCGCTGCCGAACGGGGCGAACCTGTCCCGCGACGCCCTGGCCGACCTGATGAATGTGACGGTCGACGGGTCGTGGGTGGTGACGACGGGCGGTCTTGCGGCGCTGATTGACCGGGTCGGGGGGGTGACCGTCACCGTGGACACGACGATCACCACCCCGGTCCGCGGCGGTGGGCAGGCGGTCCTGCTCAACCCGGGCCGTCAGCTCCTGAGCGGCGCGAACGCGGTGACCTACGCCGGGTATCTCGCCCCGGGCGAGCCGCAGATCGCGGACCTGCCCCGGCTTCAGGCGGTGCTCGACGCGCTGATGGCCCGGCTGCCGGCGCAGCCCGGCGCGCTGGCCGGCGAGCTGACCGCGCTCGGCGGCGGCTCGGCGATCTCCGGGCTGAGCATGGCGCAGACCGCCGCGCTGCTCGTCGAGTTCGCCCGCGACGACGCCGGGAACCGGGTGCAGTACGACACGCTGCCGACGACCACCCTGGAGGTCGGCTCCGGCCCGGCGTCCTACGGCATCGACACCGGGCAGGTGCAGCAGCTGGTGTCCACGGTGCTCGCCGACTCGGTCCCGCCCGGCGCGGTGTCCGGCAGCCGCCGGGTGCTCGTCGAGAACGGGGTTGGGACCCCGGGCCTGGGCTCGTCGGTGCGGGACCGGCTGGTGAACGCCGGGCTCCAGGTCGTCGGGGACCGCAACGCCCCCCACTTCGGCTTCCGGACCTCGCTGGTCCTGATCTTCGCCGAGACGTCCCAGCAGATCGCCCTCGGCGACGAGGTTGCCCGAGCGCTCAACCTGGACCCGGCGAAGGTCGTGCGGGTGTCCACCCGCGACCAGAACATCGCCGACGTCATCGTCATCATCGGGGCCGACTACCGCGGCTGAGCTTTCGGGTGGGCGAGCCGTGAGATCCTCGACGTCGTGACCGCCGCCGAACGTTCCCTGGAGCTCGCCCGGGCGGCCGCGTCCGCGGCCGCGGACAAGCTCGCCACCGACATCGCCCTGCTCGACGTGAGCGACCAGCTGGTGATCACCGACTGCTTCGTGCTCGCCGCCGCGCCCAGTGACCGGGCGGTCCGGGCGGTCGTGGACGCCGTGGAAGAACGGTTGCGCGGGCTCGGTGCCCGCCCGGTGCGCCGCGAAGGGGAGCGCGAGGGCCGCTGGATCCTGCTCGACTACATAGACATCGTCGTGCACGTCCAGCACGACGAGGAGCGCAGCTACTACTCGCTCGAGCGGCTGTGGAAGGACTGCCCGAGCCTGCCGCTGCCCGCCGACGCCGTGCCCGCCGAACGGCCGGCGGCCCAGGCCGGGGGTCGGTGACCGGACGGCGGCTCGTCGTCTGGCGGCACGGCCGGACCGCGTGGAACGCCGAGCGCCGGTTCCAGGGGCAGCTCGACCCGCCGCTGGACCCGGTCGGCGCCCGGCAGGCTGCCGCTGCCGCCGGGCTGCTCGCCAGTCTCGGACCGGACCTGCTGCTGAGCTCGGATCTGACCCGGGCCCGGAGCACCGCCGCTGCGCTGGCTGAGCTGGTCGGGTTGCCGGTCGGCCACGATCCGCGGCTGCGGGAGATCGACCTCGGCGGGTGGCAGGGGCTGACCGCGGCCGAGGCGGCGCAGCGATTCCCGGGCGAGTACCGGGCGTGGGTAGACCACGAGGACCGGCCGCGCGGCGGCGGGGAGACCTACCTCCACGTGGCCGACCGGGCCGAGGAGTTGATCGGGGAGCGGCTGGCCGCCGTGCCGGCCGGCGGGGTGCTCGTCGCAGTGACCCACGGCGGGACGGCCCGGGCGCTGCTCGGGCGGCTGCTCGAGCTGGAGCCGGGCCGCTGGTGGCGGCTCGGTCCGCTCGGCAACGCGAGCTGGTCGATCCTCACCGAGACGGGGCAGGGATGGCGCCTGGTCGAGCACAACGCCGCCACGCCGCCGACGGACGCGCTCGGCGACGACGCCGAGCCGGCGGTCGCCACGCCGGTCGCCGGTTCCGACCCGGGCGGGCTAGCACGGTCCGGCATGTAGAATTCGCCGCTTCGGGGCTATAGCTCAGCTGGTAGAGCACTTGCTCGGCAGGCAAGGGGTCAGGGGTTCGAATCCCCTTAGCTCCACAAGCGTTTCGTATTCGAACTCGCCGCCGGTGAAAAGGTCGTCGAAGGGCGGCCGGTAGCTGACTTCGGCGACCTGGCCGTCTTTGACGACGAGGCGGTCGAAGACCGCGGTGTTGAACAGTCGGCGGGTCTTGTCGTCGGCTTTGCGGTAGGCCTCGGCGCAGCGGGTGGCGAAGCGTGCCGCCAGGGTGAGGATCTCCTGCCATTCGGTCAAGTTCGCGTCGAGAGCCTCGAGGGAGTCTTTCGCGGCGGTGATGTCACGCCCGATGCGGTCCTGCTCGACTTTGAGGGTGGCGACGTCGATCGCGCCGGTGTAGTAGGCGTCGAGCAGTTTGCGCCGCTGGGTCTGGGCCCGGGCGAGTTGGTGGGTGAGGAATTCGCGCTGGCCGGCGTCGCGGTGCTGCCGTTCGATGGCTTCGGCGGCCATCTCCTCTTCCAGCCGGCGGAGCCAGGAGGTGGGCAGTTGGATGCGGTCGTAGAGCGCTGCGATCTGGGTTTCGAGTTTCTCGGCGGGCACGTAGGGCTCGCGGCAGGTGCCGGCCGGATCGCTTTTCTGGCCGAGGCAGTAGAAGTAGGTGTAGGCGCCCTTGGAGAGCTGGACCGAGAGGCGCCGGGCGCACACCCCGCAGAACAGGCTGCCTTTGAGGTAGTGCGGGTGTTTGCGTTCCCGGCAGCCCCGCACGGAGCGGGCGGCGAGGAGTTCGCGGACCCGTCGGTAGGTGTCGGGGGAGACGAGCGGCTGGTGGGTGCCGGGGTGCTGCACGCCGTTCCACTCGACGATGCCGGTGTAGGCGGGGTTGGCGAGGATCTTCGCCAGCCCTTGCCAGCTGATCGGCGCGGACGGCTTGGACCGGCTGCCCCGGTTCGTGAGCCCGCGGTGCCCCAACTCCTCGGCGAGGGTCTGCAATGTCCACTCGCCGGTCGCGTAGGCCTCGAACGCGAGCGTGATCAGCGGTGCGCGTGCCGGGTCGGGCACGATCCGGGCGACTTGCCGGCCGGCGATGATCTCGCGGGTGTTGAGGTAGCCCAGTGGCGCGGTGTGCGGGAACCCGCCCTGCTTGGCTTTCTGGGTCATGCCCTTTTTGATCTCGGAGGCCAGGTTGGCGGAGTAGAACTCGGCCATCAACGCGTGGATGCCTTCCACCAGCCGGCCGGAGGCGCTTTCTTCCAGGTTTTCGGTGACGCTGACCAGGGCCACCTTGCATTTGCGCAGCAGCGCCCGGATCGCGACGTGGTCTTCCATGTTGCGGGCCAGCCGGTCGATCTTGTGCACGACGACCGCGTCGACGTCCCGGTCGGTGGCGATCCGGGCGAGCATGGCTTTGAGGGCCGGCCGGTCGGCACTTCGCGCGCTCTCACCCCGGTCGGTGTACTCGTCGATCAGGTCCCAGCCGGCGTCGCGGATGTGGCGGGTGGCGGCTTCCCGTTGGGCGGGGATGGAGAAGCCTTCGGTGCCTTCGCCTTTCTCGGCCTGTTCGCGGGTGGAGACCCGCAGGTAGAGCACGCAGCGCATGTCACGCTCCTTGGGTTGAGGCTGGACAGTCCATGGACGCTCGATCCCGCTGGGTTGGCAAGTCGGGCCGGCGGGACTGCTCGCCGGGGTAGGGCTCGGGCAGGCCGCCTGCCTGCCGGCGGCGGGTGTGTAGCTCGGCGGCGGCGGCCAGCAGTGCTCGGGCCAGCGGGCGGAGCGCACCGGGCGCTGGCACGGCGCCGGTCGTCGGCACGCCGGGTCCGGGGCACCGGGGTGGGTGACGGGGTCCGCCCTGTCGCCGTCCACCTTTGGCGCGTTCGCTGGGTTGCGGCTGCTGCTGGAGTTCTGCTGGACCGTTGGTGTCGGCAGTTTGCGGCTGCTGTTCAACATCTGTTCTCACCCGCTGCGCGGCGCAGTCCGGTCGTGGCGGTCCGTGCGGGTCGCCGGGTCGGGGGTGATCGCTGCCGTCCGACGGTGTGGCGGGCGCCGCGTTCCGCCGGTCACTGCCGGTGGACGGCACGTACGTGCCGGCGACGGGCGCGGGTGGGCCGTCGTGGGCGCCCAGCGCAGCCCGGCTGGTAGGACTGGCGCGGTCCGGTGCGGACGGGCGGTGTGTGGCCGCACTGGCACGGCCGGCTACCACTGGGCGGCGCCGGGACCATACGCGCCGGGCTCGTGCGTGTCGGTGTCGCCGGCCTGGGCGTGGTGGAGCCGGCGGGTGAGTTCGGCGACCAAACTCGGCACGTCACCGCCCGGCGTTGCGGGCACGTCGGTGAACGGGCTGTTGCACGCCTCGCAGTGCTCGCCGGCGTCCTCCCGCGGGCTGGCGAGCTGGCAGCCCGGGCAGAGGGTCAGCTGCTCGGCGTCGTAGCCGGCGGCGAGCCCGGCCGGGCTGGTGCGCCGGCGGCCCAGGAACCCCAGTGCCTGCCATCGGGCGTGGACGGTGTGCTGGCGGCGGGTGGGGTAGTCGGGTTGGCCGTACTGCCCCGAGCGCCACAGCCGCTGCTGGGCCTGCTCACGGCTCTCGGTGCTGCTGGCGGCCAGCCCGAGGCTGAGAGCGGGTAGCAGCTCGCCGGCCAGTAGCCGTCCGGCGGCGGCCTGCCAGACCGGCGCGGCGACGGCGATCGCGCCGGTCGCGGCGCCGAGTGCCTGGGCTTGGTCGTGGAAGCGGGCCGGGTACTCGGAGCGCAGTGCCGAAACGAGCCCGCCGGGTACGGCCGGTGCCGCCTCGGCGCAGGGGGTGCGGGGCTGTTGCCACCAGCCGGTCAGCAGCCGGGCCGGGCCGGGATGCTCGGTTGCCCAGGCTCGCAGCGCCGGGTAGCCATCGGCGTGCAGTACCCGCAGCACACTGTCCGCCGCCGGATCCCCCAGGCGCACCTGGTCGGGGATCTCGCGCTGGCGGGTGATCGCTTCCAGCGCCTCCTCGAAGCGCCACTGCGCAACGAGACGGTCCCGGGTGTCCCACACCACCTCGGCGCGGCGTTGGGCGTCGATCCGTTCGGCGAGCAGGTCGACCAGGGTGAGTTCGCTGCCGTCCGCGGGCAGCATCCAGACCCGTTCGGTGACCGCGACTTTCGGGTCCCGGGCGTACCCGCAGGCCGCGACCGTCAGCGCGCCGGCCTCGTCCAGGATGATGTCGTCGGGTTCGCGGTGGGTGCGTTGGATTCGGGGCAGGGTGCGGGCCGCACCGCGTAGGAACGTCGCCGCCCGGGCCGGGGTGGTGGTGAGCACCAGCAGCAGCGGGGCGTGCGGGTGCACGCCCTGCCAGGCCTCGTCGCGGGCGTAGTCGAGGTAGCGCCCGAGCTTTTGCCGCAGCCGTTCGGCGGTCATCGTCGCCAAGTCCACCTCCACCAACACCGCCCCCAGCACCGGCGGCGCACCCGCATCCGTATCGGGTAGGTGTAGGCGCAGGTGCGCCGTGGCGTCCGGGGTGATGCGCCGCACCCGACCGGGGAAGCCCTCCCGGGCGCCGGGGCGCCACTGCTGCCAGCCGTGCTGATCGGGCCACCAGCCCGCCAGCTCCACCCCGGCCGCCGGGCCGTGCTCGCGCAGCGCCAGGGCGAGTTCGGCGATGGCGGTGGTGTGCCGCACGAACAGCGGGTTGGGCTCCCGATGCTCCGCAGCGCAGGCGGTGCCGTTGATCAGCCGGGCGCCCTTGACGGTCAACCACCAATGCCACGGGGCGGAGCCGCGCTGCCGCGGTGGGCGGACCCGGCCGGCCAGGCCCCGCTCCGCCAGGCGCGCCAGGCGGTACTCGGTGGTGCGCTCCGGTGCGCCGGTCATCCGCGTCAGCTGCCCGGTGGTCAGCACCCGGTGGGCGTCCAGCAGCTGCAGCAGCCGCTCCGCCACCACGGACACCACCGCGTCGTAGGGCACAGCGGACCGATCCACCGGCCCGTCGGAGACGTCCGCGTCGCCGGGTTCGCTCACCAGCACCCACCCCCCGCGGCGAGGGCAGCGGTGACTATGAAGGATTGGGCTGTCCAGTCACCGGTCCCCCCCGACCGGCCAACCGGCCGCTGACCAGCATGTTCACCCCTCGCTGCGTTGCGGATCGGAACCAGTCCCATCCGCAACCCGAACTGCACACTCGCTGCGCGTTCCGTACGCCACCTCCACGCTCCGCGACCTTCCGGCCGTCCCGGTCCACGGCCGGCGTGACACCGACCGTGGGGGCCCCGACTCCGGGTCCCACCTAAGAACCGGCAAGAACAGGCCCAGATGCGACAAACCCCCAGCAAGATCGTTACCAAACGTTCACCACCACAGCCCCGGGCCAGCCGGCTCTCACCCCTCCAATCCACAATTCAGGCCGTTTTGTGACACGCGACTTTCCGGCTCGCCGGTGTTCGTCCGAACAGGCGAGCGTGATGGTGACCGCAGCGAGCAGCTCCGCCAGCCAGAGCGCCCGGGTTGCAGCAGGCCGAAGCCACGCTGGAGCCCCGAATCGCCTACCGGCGAGATCGGCGCGGGTCGAGGCCTGCACGCGGGTGCTTCGGTGGCCGCGCCAGCGTCGCGGCACGGCCACCGGAGAACCCTTCCTGCCGTTCGCGTGAAGTCGTACCGGCAGGAATGCGCGAGAAGGCAGCGAATACTGTTCCTTGCACCTATGGCGGTTGTCGCCTACGGCTTGCACACTGTGACGCTGGGGTTGTAACCGCCAACTGGCGGGTTGGTAGCGACGGTTACGCAGTCCTTGATGGGTGGGAGCGCGAGATGGTGCTCGAAAGCGCCTTGACGGCTTCCGGCGATGCTGGCTGCGGCGAGCAAGGCGACGAGCAGGATTCGGATCGGCATGCTGGGCTCCTGACGCTGAACATGGCTGGGACGCACAGGACACGCTCGGATCCGGCATGGGTTACGGCTTTTGAGGATTCCTGGCCGGCCGTGTCGCGCAGGGTGGGGGCTTTCTTGCGTAAGCGAGGCGTCCCCAACGCAGATATTGAAGATCTTGTGCAGGAGCTTGCTTGCCGATTGCTTCAGCGGCAGGTTGCGTTCACAGACACCGACGATCTGCTCGCTTGGTGTGTCGTTGTCGCTCGCCATCTCTCGATCGATCGGGTTCGGCGACAGGCTCGGCAGGCCGAGGCTCCGGTGTCTGACGTGGCTTCAGGTCCGGATATGGCCGATCTGGTCGATGATCGGCTGAGACTCATCCGCACGTTTCACGCGTTGCAGATGCTGCCCCTGCCGGACCGAGTGCTGGTGTTGGCCGGATTCGGGGACGCGCCGATCGCGGAGGGAGGGGGAGCGGCCCGCGTGCGTCGACATCGTTTGCGACGTTGGTTAGCCGAGACCGTCGCCGCCGTGCTGGCTGTCCTTATCGCTGGGTTGCGCCGGCTTGAACGGGTGTTGGGTCGGCTTCCTGTGGATTCCACTGCGACCGCTGCGTTTGCCATGGTGGTCACGGTCTCAGTTGTCGGCCTTGTCGGGACGTCGCCTGGCCCCGGCCAGGTGGGACAGCAGGTGCGGTCTGCGGCGACTTTGATCGGGCACGCCGCCCGGGCGACGTCACCCGGCGGAGCGCTGACCGCAGCGTTGCGGACGACCGCTTTCACGAAGGTTCCGCACGGCTCGATTGGGAACCGGGGGTTCGCTGCGACGGTCCCGAAGCCAGGATCGCGAGGCTTTGTGATAGCCACCCCAGACCGTGCGCACACCGCGACAGTGAGCAACCACGATCCGGGCCCTGGTAACGACGGAGTTGTCTGCTTGGACGACTTCCCGGTGATCGCTCATCTTTGTCTTGGACCGAAGCAGTAGTAGGTCGGTCCGGTGGTAACTGTCCCGCCGGGCCCAACTACTGCGCCTGTAGCTCGCCGGCCGGCTAGCGGGGGCTTTGGGCATCGGCTGGAGGGCTTCGGCGGTGTGCTGCGGCGCCCTCGCCGTTCACGCGATGTGCGCCCGGTGGGCGTCCCGGCCAGCGCACCTGGCGCTACGGCTGTCCGTGGGCTCAGGCCCCGATGGGCAGTCATGCAGGCAGGGGGTATCCGTCGAGGATGCGATGACGCGGGTCGAGCTGGGCGGTGCCGTCACCGGCGATGGTCCCACTCGTTGCTGGAGTGGTGCTGCTGATGCGATGTAACGATTTGGCCGATGGCGCGTGTACCTGTCGACGAGTGCTCAGCCGAGTCGCTGGGATTCGGGAGTCTCGCCAGGATGGAGACAGGCATGCTTATCTCGTATCGTCGGCGGCTGGTGGCTGGGGTTTTCGGGCTACTCGCCGCAGGCGTGTTGACGGCGACGGCAGCTTCGGCCGCTGTCACCGACTATGTGCAGGCAGGCGTGGGCACGGGCTTGTATGGCAGCGTAGGTCACTCGGTCGTGCCCGTAGTCAAGTTCACCGGCGCTCTCACCGGTGGTGGGTTGCAAGTTGTTGTGTCCTGTTCGGCCGTGGCCGCAGGTCCGGCAGCATCGGTATCGATCAGCAGCTGCTGGGCCGCTTCGGCTGCTGGTGGCAGCGCGAACGCGCCGTCGCTGGCATTGCCGGGCAACGCCGCGACGACTGTGGGGACAAACAATGTCGGGATCGGCAAGATTCGGGCCTGCGAGACCTTCTACGTGCAGTGGCTCGATGGATCTGCGCCGGTCCCCGGTGCCGCGTGCACGACCGTTTCCGGCTAGCTTGGCCGCAGCCTGGGGGCAGCAATCGCAGGCGCCCCCAGGCTGCGGCAAGGCGGCATATCGTCGGTTTCCTAGCGGCCGGGTTGCTACTTGCCCCGGCGGCCATCGCCGATGCGCAACCGGCCAAGCCGACGCCCTCGGTGTTGGCTAGCCGCACGACCGTGCGCGCTACCCGCGACGCGGTCATGCTGGTTCGTCTAGCGTCCACGGCGCAGCTGAGTTTCGCGCCAGTCACCGGGCCAGCCGCCGGCGTACAGCTCACGAGCAAGGCAAACTTCTTCGCTGTCACGCTGAGCTCGATGCCCGGTACCGCACTGCGTGCACTAGTGGTCGCGTCGACCGCGTCCATGTGTCCCCACGGCACCTGCGGTGCGCCGGACCTGAGTGCCTACGGGTTTGGCCACGACAGTAGCTCGGCGAGTCTGATTCTGCCGGCAGGGGAATACCGATTGCATGCCGTGACCTCCGGCGGCCTTGTTACAGCGGTCTTCCACTTCCGTGGTATCCCCGGGACCGAATCCCTAACGCCGACCACCCCGGCGCAAGCCAGCATCATCGATCTTGCTAACGCGGTACCCATCAACGAGGCCTACAGCGCTGGCGGTACGGCCACGCTACCGCAGACAGGGTTGATCTACTCGCTGCTGAGTTTGAAGGGGGACCTTACTGTCGCTGGTGACTATGGCTTCTGCTTCGCGCCCGGCCAGGCGACTCGGGTGCTGTATTCGCCCGGTTGCCCAAGCGGCAACATCGGTCCCATCACCGACACGACCGGATTCGTGAGCGTCACCCCGTACAGCATGACCAGCAGCGTCGCATTGCTCGCGCAGACAGGGACAATCAGCGCAGGTTGGTGGTATGCCGCAGGCGCTCGCATCAGTTCGGTTACGGGAGTCGTCCTGTGGCTCCCGGATGCGTAGGCCGTCTCGCGTGGCGCACCACTTCAAGGTCAGCCGTGCCAACTGGGAGCAGCGGTGAGCAGAAACCGCCAGAGCACCAGCTGCGCCGGCCGGCATCAGTGTCGAGGCCACGGGCCGTTCGGGACTAGGAACCTGGTGATGGGTCCGAAGTCCGGCAGGAGAATCAAGTGCGGCCTTGCGCAGCCAAGATGACCGTTCGGGTTCTGCCGTGCGCTGGGTTCGAATGACCCGCTACGTGGGCGCCAATGCTCGTAGGCCGTCTCGAATACCGCTCGGGTTCGAATAAGAACAACGCTTCACCACAAGGACGTCTTCACCGAAGTCGCCTGTTCATGTTCACCGAAGGGTGTGACATTTTCGGGCGGGGCGCTGGCGTGGGGCTGGACGGGCTGTGTTTTGGCCTGGGAGTGGCCGGGCGGGATGTTT